>WNEZ01002279.1_pt1 | contig 31106 bp, 25 predicted proteins | sample 5400521 | NCBI WGS metagenome assembly WNEZ01 (sample SAMN13153339, study PRJNA577476) | soil metagenome | isolation source: 120 cm saprolite under Douglas fir tree site 2 hole 1 replicate 1 | place: USA:California | collected 2015-04-18 | reverse complement strand
CCTCCGTACGCGCCGTTGAAACGCACGACGTTGTAATCCTGATCCTCGACCCAAATGCGTCCCAGAAAGCGCCCCTTGCCGGATTTTTCCCGCGGTGTCACGTCGAACACGAGGCACCGCACCTCGCCAAGGAATTCCCGCCGTATGTAGTCGAACTTGTAGTGCTGCTTATCGAACCCGTTTGTGTCTATGAAAATCATCTGCAGGAATCCATCCGGCAGAAACTGCATCGCGAAGGAGAAGAAGTTCCCGATCGATCCGAAGATTTTCTTTCCCTTGTTGGCGTTCTCCGTTAAGGACACGAGCGCGACACCCTTAGAAAAATCAGCGCGCCCGAGAAAATATTTGTCTCCCGCCGGAACATAACCCAGGGTGGCATCCGGTTTCAGGTTCTGGATGTACGTCTCCACGAGCGGCGAATACTGCCGCATCTGTTGGTTTATGCGATTCTCGCTGGCGATCACGCGGTCGACGACATCCTCCATCGTGCGCGCCTGATCTGCCAGCCTGGGTTCCGCTGCGACGGCGATGCTTCCCAACCCGCTCAGAGCGAGCCCGAGGATGACCGACCGCCGGGCGGTCGTGCACCTTTTACTCACATGAATGCGCATTTCTCTCTCCCCCTCAGTAGGCCAAGCGGAACTCTATCCGCACGCGCGCTGGAAAATCAACCGGTTGGCCATCGCGCTTTGCAGGCTTGAACTTAATTGATTGGGCCGCGCGGAGTGCCGCCTCATCGAGGCCGTGACCCAGCCCGCTCACGACGCGGTTCACCTCGATAGTGCCGTTTGCCAAAAACACCATGTCGATGACTATGTCGCCTTCCAGCTTTAGCCTACGCCCTTCGGCGGTGTATTCGGGCCGCGGTTTGTCCAGGATGCTAACAGGCGTGTCGGCGGGTCCGCCGGCAACAGCTTTCTTCTTTGGCGCATCGGCCGCAACAGTTTCGTTCGAAAAACCGGTGGATTGCACCGCCCCTTGCTTGCCTCCGCTCGGCGGAGGATTCGCGATGCCGTTGCCAAATCCGGTGCTCGCCACCGTGCCTCGCACTCCCTTATTGCCACCCGTCCCATTCCCATAGCCCGGGCCTCCGGGAAGGGCTGGTGAGCCAAGGCGGTTCACATTCGTTGCATGCTTCGGATCACCCTTGCCTGGCAGACCGTTGGGATCTCCAAATCCGCCCGTCTGCACTTTTTCTACTGGCAACTTTACGGTGGCGGGTGCCGCGCTACCGGTACCAAGGTTATTCACTTTGACTTCATCTTTTGGCCGCTTCGGCTGATTCGTCGGCGCGTCGATCTTGGTCGCTTCAAAATGCGCGTCTATCACCGGCGCCTTCGCTTCCACTTTTTCCACTTTGGGCTGCAGCGCTTTAGGTATCTCGAATATGTGCGGTTTCTTCGGATCAAGCTTTGGTGGCTCGACAACTTCGGGTTTCAGCGGTGGCGGAGTCTTCGCCCTAACCTTCGGTGGCGGCGGAGGCAACGCGACTGGAACCTCCGTCACAGGGTTCGTTAGGGAAACCATCTGGTAGTGTAAGGCCGTCTTGATCTGGTCCGGATAGAAGAGCGGGATCATGAGGAAGAAGATCAGCAGCGCAGTCTGAGCGCCGGCGCTTATGCCGATGCGGTCCCACCGAGGTTCGGCTTCAGGGAGTAAGGCGAGGCGGGCGGCAACGGGTCTTGTTCCAATTGCCTGTTTCCAAGCATCGGAATTGGGCAGGTTGCGGCGGTTGGGGTTCAATCCGACACCCAGCCGGGTGGCCTTGCGTGGTGGATCTGCAATCATAGTTGTCATCCGCGTGACGCCTCAGGTTAAATCCGTCCCTTGAAGGTGGGACAGCTAGGCAGGCCTAGCGTTCCCAAGTTCGCTAGCAAATCAGGACGTGCTAATACCCGTACCAGCGTACTGACGGGGCTGAGTGAGGCCGATAGGACTTTCGTACTATCGTCGCGAAGTCGCTAATGCTCCCGCGGGCGCTCGATTCGCACCACTCTGCTAAACACAGCGAGGCGGTCCGAGTTGCGGGACTGGGTGGCGCAACCTCTGATAGCATACCCCAAACTGGCGCCGGAGGGCCCCCATTTTAGGGGATCATACCCAATCGACAGGCTTATGCTCTAGGATGCATCTAAGGCTATGGCGTTGCCTTCCAAATCATGACCGAACACGCAAAAAACCGCCAAGTCCCGCCTGGCGATCATCCCCGGCTACGCCTGCTGGCGGGACGCGATAATCTCGTCCAGCGCCTCTTTGAGGTGTCTCAAGCATCTCGGTGGGGTCTTTCGCTCCCGCGGTTTTCGGCGGCGCTCGAGCAGAGCGCGGGAAAGCGTTTTCTCTCTGGTAGCGTCTCTCAACCGCAACTCGAAGAATACCTTGGCACCCTTCATCTGGAGGATCTTGCTCTGGGCTGCGCTTGTGCCGAAGGTTGCGAAGCAGCCTGGGAGCATTTCGTCGCCACCTATCGCTCCTATCTTTACTCTGCGGCTGGTGCCATTACTCGGCGCTCCGCAAGCGACCCCTACGCCTGCGAATTTGCCGATTCCTTGTACGCCACTCTTTACAGCCGCCAGACAACGCTTGGGCGCGTCTCCCTTTTCGACCATTTCTATGGGCGCAGCAAGCTCTCCACGTGGCTGCGCGCTGTTCTCGCCCAGCGTTACGTCGATATCTTGCGGCAGGAAAGGCGCTTCGAGGGTTTGGAAGACAGGGAAGGTCATGAGCGGAATCTTATTCCGCAGCATAGGGCCGATTGGGAACCGGACGACCCAAACCGCTCTCGTTACCTCCATCTTCTGGCCAGCGCGCTAAAGCAGGCTATTTCTTCTCTCGAGGCGTCCGATCGCAGCCGCCTGATCTCCTATTACATGAAAGAACTAACGTTGGCGGAAATCGGCAAGGCCATGAACGAACACGAGGCCACCGTGTCCCGCAAGCTCGAGCGCATCCGCTCTGAACTGAAAGAACAGGTTGTGAAAATACTTCGCGCAGGCTGCGCACCCGAGAATGGCCGAACCTCCCAGCCTGGCCTCGATGACGCTCAGATTCAGCTTTGTTTCGAATACGCCATAGAGGGTTGGCCATTCGACCTCTCGCGTCTTCTGGATTCCGTACCGCCCAAGCGGAGGGGTACGGATTCGGCTTCACGGGACGGCTGACCTGGGAGCGTGCAAGAGAAGTGCCGATGTGGCGTTCTAACTAGGGGAGATGCAGGGATGGCTGCTGAAGAAGACAAAAAGTTTGACGCCGTGCTGGGCGGATATCTCAACAATGATCTCCGTGCAAGAGCCGGGCGTCTGCACTGTCCAGAGCCGGACATGCTCGCGGCTTATCACGAGCGCTCGTTGTCCCTTGATGAGCTGAATTCCTGGAAGCAGCACATCGCGGGCTGCTCCCGGTGCCAGCAAATCCTTGCCCAGCTTGAGGCCACGGATCAGGTCGAGGCGGACGTGGCTGCGGAAGAAAATATCCTGGTGATGAGCCCGCCTGCCCTATCTCAAAAGCCTTCGTCCGCCGGGGAAGAGCTGCGCGTATCGTCCGGGGCTGCAACACCAGCCAAGACACTCCGGCCGACCTCCGTTTCGCAGCCCCGCCCCTCAGTAAGGTCGCAGAGAAAAACTCACTGGACCTGGCTCGCTCCCGCCGGCGCCATCGCTGCAAGTCTGCTAGTCTGGGTCGCCATTCACGAATCGAAGCCCGCAGCAATCTCACAGTCAAAGTCCGTCGAAATGGCAGACAATCGGCAGCCTTCTCCCACGCCGCTTGCCCTCCCGCAAGTAACTCCGCCCGCCGTTACACGCGCACAGCAAAACAAAATTGAGCTGCCTTCCGGGAAGGCCGATTCTGCAAATCGGCGTGTCGCGGCCGAGGCCAGCAAACATCTATCGGAATCTGGCGACAAATCGGCCGCGCTTTCAAAATCGGCCTCTGCCGATGCCTTCACAAAGGACGCGGAAAATGCGAAGCAACTCGTCGGCGGCATGGCGGGAGCTCAGAACGAATCGAAGGCCATCGGCGGTGCTGTGCCAAAGAAAAAAGAATCTGACAAGCGCTTAACGGCGGCTGAGCCCATGCCCTCGCAACCCGCTTTCCTGGAACGCCAAGACTCTTCCGTTTCTCCCCCGGTCAATGAGAGCGCGGGCGCTCCTCCGCCCCCGGCCGCGCCTGCGCCCGCTGCTAAGGCGCCTGCCGACACAGCTTCCGGTGCCGCTGAATCCGTCGAAATTGCAGCGCGGGCCCGGTCGGCCGCGACATTGCGCTATGCCCTCGTCGGCAGTTCACAAACGTTCGGCGTGCCCGGACGCAAATCGTTCTGGCGATTGGGATCAGGCGGCTTGATCGAGCACTCGGACGACTCCGGTGCCACCTGGGTGCTTCAGCCCAGCACCGTCACCGCGGATTTGTCGGCCGGCGTGGCGGTTTCGGAGAAAGTCTGTTGGGTCGTCGGCAAATCAGGCGCTGTTTTGCGCACCACCGACGGCGGCGCCCACTGGTACAAGCTCAACTCGCCCGTCTCCGACGATCTCATCGGAGTTCGCGCCACAGACGCTTTCCGCGCATGGGTCTGGGCGGATTCGAATCAGCAGAAGCCGTCTCGCAGGACTTATCGGACCACCGACGGCGGAGCAACCTGGACGGAATTACCGGAAGAGTGAAATACCGCGCTCCTTGCCTCCACCTGCAAGAAAACTTCTCCGTCTCGTTCTAAGTGGGAAGCCAAATCTCGATTGAGGTGAAAACCATGGAATATCCCAAGACAAAGTTGCAGCGGCGCTTGCCGTGGATCTTGTCAGCGGCAGCGCTCCTCGTGGCTGCCGGTGCGCTGCTCTATCCTTCCTGTCGCCGCAACGGCGTCTACGCCGCTCAGGAAAAGGACGCTCCACGTACCGCTGGTCCTGATCAGGCGACCAGCCTGAACGACCAGACCGATCTCAACGTCACCGTCTACAACTCCAATATTGCCCTCGTGCGCGACGTCCGCCAGCTCACGCTTCCCAGTGGCACCTTTCGCCTCAAATTGATGGATATCGCCGCCACCGTAAATCCTGCCACCGTGCATTTCCGCTCCCTCACCGACCCAGAGAAACTCGGCGTCATCGAGCAGAACTACGAATACGACCTCCTCGAGCCCGCCAAGCTCCTCCACAAATACGTCGGCAAGGAAGTCACCCTGGTGCGCACCTACCAGGACAGCGGGACCACCAAGCATGAAGAGGTCAAAGCCACATTGCTGGCCGACAACAACGGGCCCGTCTGGAAAATCGGCAATGACATCGTCACCGGCATGTACGCGGAGAGCTACCGCTTTCCTGAAGTCCCGGCGAACCTCTTCGATCGGCCCACACTCCTGATGTCACTGGAAAACTCGGGTCCCCGCAAGCAGCAGATAGAAGCCTCCTACCTGGCTTCAAACCTCTCATGGAATGCCGACTATGTCCTGACCGTTGCGCGCGATGATAAAGCTGCCGACCTCGATGGCTGGGTCACCCTCGTCAACAACAGCGGCACCGCATTTCATAACGCGCGCCTGCAACTCGTCGCCGGGGATCTGAATCGCCTACCGGCAGCTGCTCGCGGCGACGTGATGGAGCTTCGAGCGATGAACAAGGCCGCTGCAGCTCCGCAATTCCAGCAGGAAAACTTTTCTGAATATCATCTCTATACGCTGGGGCGCAAAACCTCCGTCGAAGACAAGGAAACCAAGCAGATCAGTCTCCTCGAAGGCACGGGCGTCCCCGTCGAGAAAATCTTCGTCGTCAACGGCCAGAATTATTACTACCATAACCGCCAGAATCCGGGCTTGCCGCTCAAGGACCAAGTCATGGTCTATTACAAGTTCAAGAACGAGGGAAAGGCCGGCCTTGGCATGCCCCTCCCCGCCGGCAACGTCCGCGTTTACCAGAAAGATTCCAGAGGCGGCATCCTCTTCGTCGGAGAGGACCGCGTTGACCACACTCCTAAAGACGAAAACGTGACCGTGCACATCGGCAACGCCTTTGACGTCGTGGCCGAGCACAAACAGACGGACTACAAGGCCATCTCCGACCGCGTTTGGGAAATGGAATTTGAAATCACCTTGCGCAACCACAAGGACTCACCCATCACCGTCCAGGTCAACGAGCCCATCGGTGGCGACTGGGAGATGCTCTCTTCCACCTACAAATTCACGAAGACCGCCGCTTGGGCCGCCCAGTTCAACGTCCCCGTGGACAAGAACGGTACCTCGGTTCTCAAGTACCGGATCCGCGCCCACTGGTAATTTTTAGGGTTTTTTGTAGGGGCGCAGCATGCTGCGCCCCTACTTGGCATTCATCCAGCACGTTGCCTGCGAATCTTGGCTCCATTGCTTTCTTGCGAGTCACTCTGCTTCGGCGATGAAGATCATCTCCGGCGAAGTATCCGCAATCGGTGACCGGTCGAAATCCCCGTAAAGCGCATTCACGCGAAAACCGCACCGCGTCAGCAGATGTTCCACTTCATAGCGGAAGAAATACCGCAGCGTCCACGCAAACACGAGCCTTTCCTTCTTTCGATCTGAATTCGTCACTGTAAAAATCATCTCCACGTCATTGCGCTGCTCCGCGCGGTGAAACGCCGCAATCCGCTCGGTAATCTGCACCGCCCTCCCATCCGGCATCTTGTATTCCGCAACGGCATTTTCTCTCTGACAAGAAGGGTCATGCATGCGTTCCGCGTCCGTCTGGAAAACATCAAGGATGAGCTGCCCGCCGCGCATGAGATGCTTACGCGCGCACGCCAGGCAATCGATCTGCTGTTGCGTTTCCAGTAAGTGTTGAAACGGCCGAAACGGGATAATGATCAGCCGGAATTTTTCTCCCAGATCAAAATTCGTCATATCGCCCTGGACGAGACGGGCAAGCTCGCGTTTTTCTACTGGCAGTGCCGCGCGCTTCTCCTCTGCGCGTTGCAGCATCCGCACGGACAGATCCAGTCCCGCCACGCGATGGCCGCGTTCCGCGAGCGCCATCGTGACGCGCCCCGTGCCGCACCCCAGTTCGAGCATCGGATCGCCAAATTCGCGCGCGGCATCGCAATAAAACGCCACGTCCTGCACGCGTCCGATGACCACCGGCGACTCATCGTAATAATCTGCGATGAAAGAATCGTACAGGGCCGTCATGCGAGCATCTCAGTCAGGCGTCGTCCTGCTCCCGAGCTGCGAAAGCGCCGGCCCCTAATTTCACCCCTCTTTCCGCTGCCCCCTGGCTGCCGAAGGCTAATCACTGTTCCTCCACGACCGCGTCCGCCTCAATCTCCACCAGCATCTCCGGCGAAATCAGTTTGCTCACTTCCACCATGCTCGTTGCTGGCCGAATCGTTCTGAAGAACTCCCCGTGCGCCCGGCCAATTTTTTCCCACTCGGCAATATTCGTTACAAAAATCCGCGTGCGCACGACATCTTTTAGCCCCGCGCCTGCGTTCCCCAGCGCCGCTTCGATGTTTCGAATCGTCTGCACCGTTTGCGCGTAAGCATCGCCCACTCCCACGATTTTTCCGTCCGGCCCCGTCGCCGTCGTCCCCGAAACTGTAATCGTGCTGCCAATCCTCACCGCCCGCGAGTAACCCACGATCGGCTCCCACTGCGTTCCGCTCGAAATATTCTGCCGTGCCAAATGTATCTCCTTCGCCCTGCGTTGCTACGTCAGCGCGAGGCCGCGTGCTAAACTGAAACAAAGTATGGCACAGGCCAAGCACCAAATTGTCGCGAAGCCGCGCCCGGGAATACGCCATGAGATGTAACAACATTTTGGAAGCCGTCGGCGGCACGCCCCTGGTACGGCTTAATCGCATCAACCAGGGACTCAAGCCGCAAATCTACGTCAAGGCCGACTACATAAATCCCGGCGGCTCGGTGAAGGACCGCATCGGCATCTCCATGATCGATGACGCCGAAAAGCGCGGCCTGCTCAAGCCCGGCGGCACGATCATCGAAGGCACTTCCGGCAACACCGGCATGGGGCTCGCGCTCGTCGCGGCAGTGCGCGGCTATAAAATGGTCTTCACCATCACCGACAAACAATCCAAGGAAAAAGTCGATCTGCTCAAAGCTCTCGGCGCCGAAGTCATCGTCTGCCCCACCGCCGTCGAGCCCGACGACCCGCGCAGCTACTATTCCGTGGCTAAAAAACTTGCGCGCGAAATTCCGAACTCCTTTTATCCCAATCAGTACGACAATCCCATGAATCCCGAGGCCCATTACCGCGCCACTGGCCCCGAAATCTGGGAGGACACCGAAGGAAAAATCACGCACTTCGTCTGCGGCATTGGCACCGGCGGCACCATTAGCGGAGCGGGCAAATATTTCAAAGAAAAAAATCCCGGCATCAAAATCATTGGCGTCGATCCTTACGGCTCGCTCTACTACGACTTCGTCAAGCGCGGCGAAACGATTAAGGCCAAAACCTACGTCGTCGAAGGCATCGGTGAAGATTTCTTTCCCACCACGATGAACCTGAAAATTCTCGACGACGTCATGCAGGTCAACGACGAAGAGTGCTTCGTCGTCGCCCGCCGCCTCGTCAAACTCGAGGGTATTTTCACCGGCGGCTCCGGCGGCGGCTGCATCTCCGCCACCCTGCGCCTCGCCAAGGACCTCGGGCCCGAAGCGTTCATCGTTGCGTTTCTGCCCGACACCGGCATGCGCTACCTCAGCAAGGTCTACAACGACGAATGGATGCGCGAGCGCGGCTACGTCGAAGCCGCGGTTCAAATCACCGCCGCAGAAGTGGTCAACGCCAAGCATCAAGCTGGCAAGGTCCGCGAACTCGTCATCGCCCGGCCTTACCAAACCGTCTTTCATGCTTTGAAGACCATGCAGGAGCAGGATATTTCGCAGATCCCCGTCTTCGAAGAAAACACTCCCATCGGCACAATTTACGAAGATCAAATTCTCAACTTGGCCCTGCAAGGAAAAGACCTGCGCAAGCTCGTCGTCCGCGAAGTCATGAGCCAGCCGCTGCCAAAAGTGCCAAAGTCCGCACCGGTCGAGCGCATCACGCACATTCTTAGCCACGAAAATCCCGCCATCTTCGTCGAGATGGGCGACTCGAAGTTCGAAATTCTCACGAAATACGACCTCATGAGCACCGTCGCCAGCCTCATGGAACAAAAGCGCTGATTGCTGGTGGCAATCCTAAGAATCTGGGTGGACAAGGCGGGTCATTCTTGAAGATTCTCGAATTCAACGAGCGGCTCAAAGACGCCATCCTCATCGCCGATGGCGCGATGGGCTCGATGCTCCACGAAAGCGTGGGTCCGCAGCGCTGCTTCGATGAGCTCAACGCCACCGAGCCGGAAGCCGTCTTCCGCGTTCACCAGGCCTACATCGAAGCCGGCGCGCAAATCATCGAAACGAATACCTTCGGCGCTAATCGCTTCAAGCTCGCTCCGCTCGGTCTCGCCGATGAAGTCCACCGCCTCAATAGCCGCGGCGTCAAAATTGCCCGCGAAGCCCGCGAATCCGCCGCTCGCGAAGTCCTCATCGCCGGCTCCATCGGCCCGCTCGGCATCGGCGTGCAATCGCGCCACCCTTCCCCCGAGGAAATTCTGGATGTCTTCCACGAGCAGGCGCTCGCCCTCGAAGAACGCGGCGTCGATTTTTATATCCTCGAAACTTTTTCTTATATCGAAGAAATTCTCCTTGCGGTTGACGCCATTCGCTCCTTCTCCGGCCTGCCCATCGTCGCGCAGCTCACCTACTCCGAAGAAGGCACCACCCACGGCGACATCCGCCCCTCTGGCGCTGCCGCTCAACTGAAAAACAAAAACGTACAGGTCATCGGCGCAAATTGTACGCTTGGCCCGCAGGCTCTGCTGCCCATCTTGCAGGAGCTTACTGGCATTGACGATCTTCGCGTCAGCGGTATGCCCAACGCCGGCTTCCCCAAGCGCGAAGGTGACCGCATCGTCTATCCGAGATCCTCTCCCGAATACTTTGCTCTTTTTGCGCGCGAAGCCGCCGCACTCGGTGTCCGCATTCTAGGCGGATGCTGCGGCACCACCCCTGCGCACATCCAGGCAATGGCCGAAGCGGTCAAGTCGCTGCGTCCAGCGAAAACTCACGCCGCAACGGCTGCCGTCGAGACCGTCGCAAAGCCCGTGCCAGCCCGGCATCGCGAGCCGGAAAGCCGCTTCTGGAAGAGGCTCCAGGCCAAAGAATTCACTGTTTGCGTGGAGATCGATCCGCCGAAGGGTATTTCCCTCGATCGTATCTTCGAGCAGGTCGACAAGATAATGGCCTCCCCCCACGTCCACGCCATCGACATCAACAGCGGCGCCATGGCCCGCGTCGGTATGGACGCGCTCATCACCGCCGGTGCCCTCGAGGCGCGGGGCATCGAAACCGTTCCCCATCTCACCACGCGCGATTACAACATCATCGGCCTTCAGGCCATACTTCTCGGCGCCTGGACTGTCGGCGGCGTTCGCAACGTTCTCGCCATTACCGGCGACCCGCCTTCCGTCGGCGATTATCCGGAAACCAGCGGTGTCTACGAGGTTGATTCCGTCGGCCTCGTCAAAGTTCTCAATCGCCTCAATCAGGGCACGGATTGGTCAGGGAAAACTCTCGGTGGCGCCACGAATTTCACCATCGGCGTTGCCGTGAATCCCGTGGCCGACGATCTCGATGGCGAGATCGAGCGCTTCCACGCCAAAATCGAAGCCGGCGCTCATTTCGCCATGACTCAGCCGATCTTCGATCCCGAGCACTGGCACGCCTTCCTGAAAAAGCTAGGCGGCAAAGCCCCCATTCCCGTGCTCGTCGGCATCTGGCCGCTCAACAGCTACAAGCAGGCGCTGCGCCTCAACAACGAAGTTCCCGGCATCGTCATCCCCCAACCGGTGCTGAAGTCTCTCGAATCCGCCGGGGCCGCCGCGCGCGATCGTGGCTTCGAACTCGCCCGCGAAATGCTCGCCTGGTCCCGCACCGAGCTGGCCGGCGCGTATTTGATTCCGCCATTCAAACGATACGAGGAAATCCTCGACATCCTGTAACTCTTGACGCCTCATCAACCCGTCATTTCGAACCGAGCAGGCTGACCTTTTCTTTCCCGTTCGTTCCGACGAACTGGTCAGCCCGCGAGCGTGAGAAATCTCTCTTCCTCCGCCCGTCATCGCGCGCTTTTTGCCCGATAAAATCTCTCCTCGTCTTGCCCTTGGGCCCCGCGTTGTCATTCCGAGCGTAGCGAGGAATCTGCTTTTTCTTTCTCTTTTCTCGCCACTCGCCACTCACCACTCGCCACTGCCTTCCTCACTCCCACGTACGCCACTCCCACAAACACCGGCGCAACCAGACACCACACCACGATCGCATGCCACGTCGTCGTCCACAGCGCGCGCAGCGTTCCCCAATAACTCTCATGCAGCATCGCGCGCACCTGCGCCACCGACAGCGGCAAGTGCTGCGCCCGGAACAATCTCTCTCCCATCCTGAAAAATGGAATCAGCAGCGCAATCTGCGCCGGGTACACAAAATAATTCACAATTTGTATCGCTGGCAGATTCAGCCGCAGAATGAGCGCCGCCAGCGCGCAGAGCGTCGTTGTTGCCCCCACCATCGGGAACACTCCCAGCGCCACCCCGAGCGCCACGCTCAGTGCGATCTTTTCCGGCGTCACCCCTTGCCGCAACAGTTCGACAATCGGCCCCACCACCCGCCGGTGAAAAAATCCGTCCCTCATCCCATGCCTCTTGCCGCCTGCCCATGTAGCGCCGGGCTTTCCCCCGGTGTGTGGGGCGCGTCTTCTGCGTCCCGGTTCCCCTTACCGGGAACCTGGCGACTTGTGCCGGGAAGCCCGGCATCTTCCCTTCCGGTATTTTGCCCCCTAGGGGCACGATATCGCAGATTCCGGGCAGCCAGCCGGAACATCCTGCCCTCTTTTTCCTTTGCCCTGCAGGAGAGTTTAAGTGATGGTTGAGAATTCTGGCTGACGGTACCCCCTCCCCCGCATGTTTTTCGTAAGAGCGGATTCTAAAGGAGTTAGTGGACTTCGAGGCCTTCGCCTCGTTGAAGCAGGAACGAGAGGGGGTACACCCCCCATGTTTTCGTAAGAGCGGATTCTAAAGGACTTACGGGAGGGGGTGTCTGTAAGAGTGGCAGGGAAAGGACTTACAGGCGGCGTTTTTTTGCAATTTTGCCGTTTTCTCGTAAGAGTGGCAGGGAAAGGACTTAGGCGGCAAATTCGGAAAATGGAGACTCGAAAATGGAAATTGGGTAGAGGGGACGGATGGGTATGGATGGCGGCGATCACGGACTATATTAGCGTATCGGTACCGTCCTTGTCGAGATAAAGCCTTCGAGTGGTCAAAAAGAAGGGTTAAACGGCGGAAGTTCGAGCTTGGCGGGGGCCTCTCCTACCATCCCGCCTCTCGTAGCGGCGGCTCTACGCCGCCACTCTTCGCCAGTGCAAAAGTCAAAAGCCCCAGGCGCAAACCCGGCGCCCGGGGCACCAGGCAATCCGATCAAACGGGACAATCGGCACGGAGAAGGAAGCACGAAGCGATTGGAACCTAAATGTGCGTTCCTTTGGGTACTAAAGTCGCCAAATCTATTTCGTTGCGATCAATGTTCCATCGAGCGATACGAATATGCCTATCTCTTCCGTAAGAAAGAACGTCTTGCCTACCATAAGTTAACAACAGCGTGCTAAGGCGACCTGACATTCCCTCGGGCGAGACTAAATAGGACCACTCCGGCCGTGCTACAAGGCTGTATCCCAAGAGCTGCCCAACGTCCCCGAGCGTGATCGGCCCCATTTTGCACTCTACGAAAGCTAGCTTTACAAAGCTATCGCCCTCAACGACACCTGTCGCATCGACCTGAATTTCGTACGCATCGCAGTCCTCAAACCAAGCGCTGAGTCAGCTAAGTAGGAAGCCGCAGGCGGGACTACGAGCATGACGTTGCGACAGGTGCTACCCCTGGGCCTTTGGCATGCAGCGCCTAGCACGCGAAACAGACCTATGGTAGAGTTCCTGTCCGTTCCACAGCTAATCGCTACAGCGATCCAGTTCTTGAGAGTCGCGTGCCTCGTACAAAATCCGATCACGGAATAAAGATCTTTTGGCCCAACGTCGGGAGTATCTCGGACTATTCAACCACCCTCAAAGAAATTCTCTCGAATATAGCCAGCGGCAAACCGAGTCGGTCAGAAGCGAACGCCATGCTTCGTGTAAAGTACGGTGTCACGTCCGAATTTGCTCGCAAACTGCTGAACGTCCTGCATGCCTCCGGGATCCTAGATTCTGAGGGCCCTTTGTACATCCTTTCCAGCCAGGCGCAGAATTTCTTGAGCACGAGCAACCCGGATCCTCTGTTTCATCTTCTTGCCAGTCGCGTCGCCGGTTTCCGCAAGCTCATCGATATCCTCGAGGCCCGAGGCCCTCTCTCTCCTAGAGAAGTAGAGCAGAATTGGGAAAGAGAAATGCTTCCGATCCGATTTGCGAAGAATCAGTGCCCAATTAGATACAATTGGCTCCGCGGTTTCGGGTACGCTTCACTAGTAGCCCATCAGATGATTCTGACTGAAAGGGGACTTAAGCTCGCCTCACAGCTAAAGCTATCGGAAGTGCGAGATGAGGAGCGGCGTGCCACAATTTCACATAATGACTTGGAAGACAAAATCAAACTAATCGGCGAGTTTTTTGAGTTTGAAGCGAAGAAGCGGCCAAGCGTGAACGAGGCATTACCATCATACGCCCTCAAGTTTCGGGAAGGTGATCGTCAGCTCGACTGCCTCTGGGTTCGATACATTCCATTCGCTGGGAAGATCAAGTTCCCGATCGAGATTCAATTGGGTGGAAATCTCGCCGACACACTAGAGCGGCTAGAGACTGTTTCCCAGTTCGTTAAACGAGCTATCATCGTAACCACTGAAAAGCAAGAGAAAGCAATCATTGATAGACTGTGGGTCAAGAAATCCCACTTACTAGAGAAATTAACGATTATTTTTGTCGATGATGTATACAGAGCTGTCGAGGCTGCCAATGTGCTCAATTCACTCGCCAAGAAGATATTTATCGATTGAGGGATCGAGTCCCCGAAAGGGGTCACCGAGATTACCAGGAAGGATGAAGCACTCCTCAGGTAGCTCGGCGCAGTCGACGTATCTCGACAAGGATGTAGCCTATCTTCTAGGCCTGATAGTTGCCCGCGGGCACTTCAAAAGATCAGATGACTTCACCAAGGTCGTTGTTTCAGTCGTACGGCCGAAAATCAACGTTTCGAAGCCCGCCACTTCAACTTCGCGCTTAGGAGCGTCGGGCCGGTTACGGGCGCTCGACCTCCGGGACCGGCTAGAAGAGCTTGTGCAGACTAGTCCCAGAGTTTCTTGGCGCGGCCGAAACGGTACCATTCACTTCTCGCTAGCAAATCACGGAATGGCTCTTCGGAACCTACTCTTGCTTTGTGGAAGACATGAACCGAGAGCCCGCTGGGAACTTCACCCATCGCTGTTCCGGGCGCCAAGGCACGTCAGGATTTATTTCCTACGTGGCTTCCTCGAAGCCTCAAGGACGCCAAGTTCGATGACCAGTCTGGAGTTCCGTGTCAGAAATCGTACGCTTGCGCGACAAGTACGCCAACTATTCCAAGCAACGCTAACTATTTCTCCGCATCAAGTACCTCCGGATTCGACTGCCCGTGCCCAAAGGCTCCGCGTCAGGAGCCGTGACCTCGCAAAGTTGGGTTTGGCATAGTCTGCGCTACAAAGCGAGCGATCGCTCGGCATACATTGACCTACCTCCGCAAGTGGACCCACGACCAGGCAACGCTCCCGGCGTTGCGAGGATTAACAACAACCGGTTCTGGTGGACCTTGGTTAGAATAGGGTTCAGATTAGGCAAGGCCCACGACGTTGGACAGATTCGATCAAGCATTCCGCCTAACTTTCAGCCGCGTTTTGATGCTGGTTTGCATGCTTGAGCGGAACTGCGAACCCGAGGTCATCTCACTGCTCGAAATCCCCCCGCTAAACCGAGCACGCGAAGGCAAGCGAGAAACCGACCGCTTTGAGTCCTGCGCTTACGGCATCTTTTACTTCTTCTACCTGCTTTACCTCCGCAACCTCCGTTACTTCTTCTCCTCCGCCGCGCTGGTATGGTCATGAATGATCTTCCACCCTTCCGGAAACCGCTGCCACACCAGCGAGAAAACTCCTCCGACATCCCCCTTCTCGCGCGCCAGATGCCAGTGCCCCAGCACCAGCGCCGCATCCGGCCCCACGCGAAACTCCAGTTCCGAAAACTCGAGTTGCCCCATTGCCGCGCGGTCCGGGTAATTCCTTTTGTATCTCGCCATCACCCCATCCCATCCGCGTGCAAACCCGCTGCTCCCTGCAAACGTCAGCTCCGGCGAATGCCAATAGCCCACCAGAAACGAGTCGACGTCCCCGCGATTCCATGCGGTCTGCTGCGCGCTCAGTACCGCCCCTATCGCTGCTCGGTCGGCCTCGTTCCCGCCGCCTGGCATTCTCGCCTCTGTCCGCGCGAGTACCCCAGCGAACACGAGCAACGCCGCTGCCGTGCTTACCAGCAACCTGCCAGTCCTCTTTTCCATTGCCATCCTCCTCTGCGCCGATCCCGATGGAGCATAAACGAGCTCCCAGCACCCTGCAAAGCACGAGTAAAGCGGCTATTTCTCAAGGCAAGTCTAATAGTTTCAATTGCTTACGCCAGTAGTCCTACCCCATTAGTACCTCCGTGCTATTGGCCCGACATGCCGTGTACGGCAGAATGCATCCAGAGGCTTGAGGGATGTTCTCCGTCATGCTACTTACGATTTCGATCGTGGCCCTCTCCCAGTTCGCCCTCTACTACTGGCGGGCGGTTCTAGCGGGAGTTGCCGCGCAGCCGGTCTCCGACCGCGTGCTTTCTGCTGCTAGTGTTGAGCCCGGCCGCCTCAAGGGCAAGGATTTCGAGGCCTTCGCTGGTCTCCACAACTTGACCCCGGATTTGCAGCTCAGCAGCAGCGGTTTGGGTCTCGTTCGGCTCTACTATCGGATTGTCGATGGCCTCGCGCTCTTGGCCGAAACCCGCATGCCTGTCATGGAAGCCTGGTGCGAGCGCGAGCGGCTCGTCTGCGCCCGCTATGCAGCTGTCCAGATCGATCGGCGTTTTCAGGCCAACCTCGCCCTCGCCGCCTCTCTCCGCGACTGCTAGCCTAGCAGCCGCAACGCTTCTTACGATTTGTACCCTTTGTATTGAATGAGGCTGTATTTAATGAGGCCCCGTGTCCCCGGGCTTGGATTGTCCCACGCGTAATTTAATGAGGCCCCGTGTCCCCGGGCTTGGATTGTCCCACGCGTACCAGAATGCCACAGCGAGGGCTTCACACGCGCCCGCGCAGACCTTTGCTTGTGCTGTCGGCCAATCCGCAGCACAATGCGGCTCTCCCCTCGCTGTCGGCATAGGAGTCACGAATGCACAGAATCAACAGGGCGCTTCTAGAAGTGCGGGTCCTTCATGGATTCTTTGTGATCACCATCCTGCTTTTCATCTTCGTAATTTTCCAGGCGAATCCGCAGGAACAGCCCCTTGAAAAGGTCATTCCCCTGGCGGTTGCCGCTGTGAACGTCGCCACGATCTTCGCCGGAGTCATTTTGCGCTCAAGAATACTGACTCCTTCCGTGGGAATTCTTCGTAGCAACCCCGGAAACACTCAGGCTCTTGGAAGGTGGCGCCTCGGGCAGCTTCTTTCTTTCACGCTTGCAGAATCAATCGCTCTTTTCGGTCTTGCCTTGAAGTTTGTCGGCGCGGACTGGAAGACCGTCGGTCCGTTCTTCGCGGCGAGTATCCTGCTCTTGTTGTTCTGGATCCCGAAGCTCGACGTTGCACCAACCGGCTGATCCTCAAACAACGATACCGTCTTCCGCGGGACTAATTGCCAGCCACTTTTCTTAATACGCCCAGCGCAAGAGCACGCCGCCCGTCGTGTACCCCGCCCGTCCATCTAGACTTGGTCCAATCGCCTCGTAACCTTTTTCCGGCTTGAAGGTATTCACTGTTTGCAGGGGTAAGAAAAGGCGTTTCGGAACATAATTCAGCGATGACATCGGCCCCAGACGAGGATCTCATGCTCGAAGTGCGCAATGGCGCAGGTGAATCGCTCGGCGTGTTGTTTGACCGCTACCAAGCGCCTCTCTACAACTTCTATTCGAAGCTGACAGGGGACCGGGTGCTGAGCGAAGACTTGGTCCAGGAAGTGTTTCTCCGCATCCTGAAATACCGCCAAAGCTATCGTCCCGGCACGCCCTTCCGCGCCTGGATCTACCAAATCGCGCGCAACGCCCGCGTGGACCATTTCCGCAGGGCTCCCCGTCAGGTCGCTCTCAATCCGGAAATGCTCCCTCCGGTCTTGCCAGGAGATTCCGCGCAACACGGCCAAGAAGCCGAACTGCTGCATCGCGCGCTCATGCAGCTGCCCGAGGAAAAAAGAGAAATCCTGATTCTCAGCCGTTTTCAGGAATTGAAATACGAGGAAATCGCCCGGCTCCTGGACTGCCAACTTGGCACCGTCAAGACGCGCATCCATCGCGCTCTGCAGCAATTGCGCCAGGTCTTTCGTCAGCTGGAGCAGGGGGCCGCCGCCGGAAAAGCGAATGCTTCTGCGGCGAGGAACATTCCTCCTCAAGGGGGTTTGCAATGAAATGTGAACAAATAGGCGAACTGTTGCCCGACTACTTACAAGGAAACCTGAGTCCTGAGCAGGACAACAGCGTCGAGAATCATCTCGAAGGCTGCCCGGCGTGCTCGGAAGAGGTCGCGGTCTGGAAGAAGCTATCTCTCTTGCCTGTCGAGCAGCCAAGCCCGGCATCCCGCGTCCGTTTTGAAGCTATGCTGCACGCCTATCAGACTGGCCGCGCCGATCAAGTCGGCGCCGGTTTCGAACGGGGGAAACCGTCTTCTTTTTGGAGCGCCTTCAACTGGTTGCGCTCGCCTCTGGGCGCATTGGCGTACGGGGTGGCGCTGCTCGCCATCGGCACGTACATCGGTACGCACATGAGCGGCTCCAATACCCACTCGCAAGAGCTGGCCGCCATGCATTCCGAGCTCACCAACATGCGCCAATTGGTGGTGCTCTCGATGTTGCAACAGCAATCCGCCGGTGAGCGGCTTCAAGGCGTGACCTGGAGCCGGCGCGAGGAACAGCTTGACCCGCAGATCCTTTCTGCCTTGCTCCACACCTTGCGCTATGACGGCAGCGTCGATGTGCGCCTGGCAGCTCTCGACGCTCTCAGCCGCCGCGGCCGGCAGCCCCTGGTTCACAAAGGAGTTGCGGACTCCCTCCAGGAGCAGCAATCGCCTCTGGTGCAAGTGGCCTTGATCGATCTCTTGCTCGAGTGGCGTGACCCAGACGTGGTGCAACGCCTGCAAAGGCTTCAGCAAATCCCAAATCTGAATCCCACGGTGCGGCAACGCGCCGAGTGGGCGATGAGCAAACTGAATTGAGGAGGAGACCATGCGCAGAACGCCTTTCTCCCGAGTGCTGACCATTTATCTCTTGGCTCTTCTTTTCATCCCGCTCTGGCCCGCCAAAACAGGGCACGCTGCGCCCTCGGCAAGAAGTGTTGCGGGAGCTCTCCTCTTGGCGCTCCAGCCCCAGTCTGCGTTCGCGAATACCCATCATGATTCCGATCGTGACCTCCCCGTCCGGGAACAGGAAACGATTCAGAAGTCTTTTTCCATGCCTGCTGGGCAGCATCGGTCGCTCGAGATCGACAACGTGTTCGGCTCCATTGAAGTCATCGGTGACACCTCGGATCAGGTGCAGCTCGTGATCAACAAAGCCACCCGCGCGGAATCAAAAGACAAGCTCGAACAGGCCAAAAAAGAAGTGACGCTCGACATTACGCAACAGGAAGGCTCGCTGAAGCTCTATGTTAACGGCCCCTTCCGCTGCCAGTGTCCGGACTGCATCAGTTTCCACGGTGACGAAGGGTACGTCGTCAAGATGGACTTCCAGCTCCGCGTTCCCCGCGACATCGATGTCAAGGTCAAGACCGTGAATGAAGGCCACGTTCTCGTCCGCAACGTCAATGGGAGCTTCCTCGTTCGCAACGTCAACGGCGACATCGCCATGGAAAACGTTGCCGGTTCCGGGACGGCGCGCACCGTCAATGGCCCCGTCAAAGTTTCCTTCCGCCAGAATCCGCGCGAGAGCTCCGACTTCCGTACCGTCAACGGCAACGTTGAGTTGCGTTTTGCTCATGACTTGTCCGCGGATTTTCGCTTCAAGACGTTCAACGGCGGCGTGTACAGCGATTTTCCCGTCACCGCTTTGCCCGTCCGCGCCCTTCAGGAAGAGCATCGCGGCGGCAAAGTCATTTTTCGCGCGGACCGCTACACCGGTGCGCGCGTGAATTCCGGCGGCCCGGAGATCAAGGTCGAAAATCTAAATGGAGACATTCGCATTCTCGAAAACCATGAATAACCACACTCGGCGGTTCCCAATCATCGTTGCCGCGGCCGCGGCCGCGGCGCTGGCCCTCACGCTAACTGCATCGCGCGCTCACTCTCAGGGATCAACATCAGCATCAACTTCCTCTGGCGGCGATCACGTTTCCATCAATCTCAGCGATCCGGCGCGGCCCGCGCTGGTGAAAGCCAGTTTGGTCAACGGCAGCATTACGGTGAAGGGCTATGATGGTAAGGAAGTCGTTGTCGAAGCTCGCGCCCGCAATCGCGAAACGTCGCGCTCCGAATCCAACCCGAAGCGCATCGCCATCTCCTCAACCGGCCTTTCTGTCGAGGAAGAAAACAACGACGTGCGTATTGGCACCGACTCTTACATGCGCGCCGTTGACTTGACCATCTCCGTTCCCGTTCACACCTCTTTGAAGCTCCGCGCCGTGAATGACGGCGACATCACCGTCACCGGTGTCGAGGGCGAATTGGACGTTGATGACATCAACGGCTCCGTCACTCTCAACAACGTCTCCGGCAGCGCCGTAGCGCATGCTTTGAATGGACGCCTTCTCGCCACCTTCACTCGCGTGAACCCTCAAAAGCCGATGGCCTTCAGCTCTTTGAACGGCGATATCGACGTCACCTTCCCCGCTGACTTGAAGGCCAACGTCAGCATTCGTTCCGATCGCGGTGATGTCTTCAGTGATTTCGACGTCCAGCTTCAGGCCGCCTCCGCCCAACCCGTCGTCGAAGACGGTCGCGGGAAGGGAGGCAAGTACCGCGTCAAAATTGACAAGACCGTGCACGGAAAAATCAACGGCGGCGGTCCCGAGTTTCAATTCACGAATTTTCAGGGCCAGATCTACATCCGCAAAGCCGGCACTCCGCGCTGACTTCGGCCTGCACGGTACGCGGTCATTTTTCGAGCGAATGGGAAGGTGCCACACGCTGCCTGCTACTCACTACCCACTCCCCACTACCTACTCTCTTCTTAATACGCCCACCGCAAGAGCACGCCGCCCGTCGTGTACCCCGCCCCCACCGCCACAAGCAACACCAGGTCCCCCTTGTGCAGGCGTCCCTGCGCCACGGCGTCGCGTAGCCCCAGCGGAATAGTTCCCGCCGTTGTGTTTCCCAGCTTGTCTATGTTCACCATCACCTTGCAATCCTCGACCCCGAGCCGTTCCTGCATCGCCCGGATGATTCGTAGATTCGCCTGATGCGGCACCACCAGCGCCAAATCCTTGCTTGTAAATCCGTTTCGCGCCAGCAGGTTCACCGACACTTCCGCCATTCGCCGCACCGCATACTTGAAAACCTGCGAGCCCTCCTGATGCACGTAGTGCATCCTTTTCTCCACCGTCTCTTGCGTCGCCGGATTCAGCGACCCTCCGCCCGGCATGTAGAGGAACTGCCCGCCAGAGCCGTCCACGTCGTGCGAAAAGTCCAAAATGCCCTCGCCCGGTCCCGCGGCTTCCAAAAGCACCGCCCCCGCCCCGTCCCCGAATAGCACGCACGTGGCCCGGTCCCTGTAATCCAGGATGGAGGTCATCACGTCGCTGCCGATCACCAGCACTTTCTTGTGCGCTCCTGATCCCACGAACTGCGCGCCCACCGTCAGCGCATAAGCGAACCCGGAACACGCGGCAGAAAGATCGAATCCCCACGCCTTTTTCGCCCCCAGACGGTCCTGCACCAGGCAGGCGGTTGCGGGAAACATCATGTCCGGTGTGACGCTGGCTAGGACAATCAGGTCGATCTCCGCGGGATCCGTCTTCGTCTCCGCCAGGAGCGTCTTCGCCGCTTCCGTCGCCATGTGCGAGCTGGCCGTGCCGTCTCCGGCCACGTGCCGTTCCCGGATTCCCGTGCGCGTGCGGATCCATTCGTCGTTCGTCGCCACTATTTTTTCCAGGTCCGCGTTGGTCATCACTTTTGGTGGCACGTAGCCCGCGACACCCGTGATTTTCGCTGCGATCCGATGGGGCATGTTTCTCCTTACGGAAATCCGCCAAACCGGGAGAGTCACGAAATTCTATGCGATGCCGCCGTGCCGTACAAGGTGAGAGCTCATCAAACACGCCGCAAAGTGCTTCTTCAGCAGCCCAGACCGGCGTCAGGTTCCTGAATCCATCCTCGCCACATGAGCGAGCTCCCAATTCCGCTTCAATAGCGAAACAGGTAGCTCAATTTGATGAAGAATAGCCTGCCCGTGGAATTCGTTGGGGAGCCAAGAGCCGTTACAAACGGCGGCGGGGGGAGCGTATGCAGCGTCAGATTGCTGTAGCCGTCGGTATAACCGAGATATACGGCTGTGCCCGGATGCAGAAGATACGTGAAGAGAACATCTCCGGTGAGCTTTTTTGTTGGCACGATTGGGCCGCCATCGAAGCTTCCCAGGTTCGTCTGCAAATCGACCAGCCCCTCATTGGCGAGCGTCGCGTTGTAATCCACAATCAGGCGCAAGGAAAGTTCTTTAGTGAACTGATAATTGAGCTTCGAACGCATCAGATGGTTGTTGAAAATATTTTGATCGGGTGAGAAGCCCGGGGGCGTGCTGCCGTTTCTGGTTCCCAGCCGCGAGTAGATGTAAGTTTCATCGAAGCGGAAACGGGAGGACGGCCGGAGCGTAAATCCAATGTTCACTCGCCGTGTGTTTCCTAGAAACGGCTGGAGGGGCGAGAGCGTCGCTGCCGGGAAGAAATTCTCCCCGGTACCCTGGGTGTAGCGTCCTGAGAAGGAGATCCATTTATACGGCTGTGTGCTGATCAGTGCAGAAGTGCTGTGTTTCCGAAAATCGATGTTGTCAAAAAGCTCGAAAAATTCGCCGCGACTTATATTCAGAGTGGTCTGGCGCGTGAAGTCGACTTCAAAACCGAGCGCCGCTTGCCAATCCTGCAACCTTCCGGCGTGATCCCAATTCAAAAGCTCCGACGCCGAGGGGCCGAAGGCGATAATCCGCCGCTTTTCCGGACGCCAGAAGTAGCCCGCGAACGTGAAATTCTGCCGGATGTCCACGCGGTTTACGAATCCGAGCTCGGTGCAAAAGCCGGGGGTCTTCTCATCGTAATCGCTCGAGAAGGCAAGATGACGTCCTGTAAAGCGCAGATTGCCGAGATACGCGCTGCCTTGCTGCGATCCGATTCCCCGGGAATCCACATTGGTGAACGTCAGGCAATTCGGCGCCAGATTGGCGTCCTGGCGCGTCCAGCTGTGCGCCGCCTGGAGATCCAGCACCCAATTGCGCGAGAATTTCAGGCGCGCATCCAGCGACGCCACGCGGTTATTTGTATCCGCAAAATCCCGGCTCGACAAAAACGCTCCAACGTACGACTGATTCCCGAATTCGCGCGCCACCCGAACCACGCCGTCCACCGCGCGTGTGTCATAAGGGCCTCCCGGCGCTTGCCCCTGTCCCGGCTGCCGGTCGTCGATCATCAGTGCGCCCAGCGTCCACTTCCCGAGTTTCCCCGTCATTCGCCCGCCGAACTGCGGATCAGCGATCTGCCGCGAGAAAAAAAGATTGATGGGCGTCTGGAAGAAGCCTGCGTTCTCGATAAAGAATGGGCGCTTCTCCGGGAAAAACACGGCAAAGCGCTGGTTGATGGTCACCTGCGGGTCATCCGATTCCACCTGGCTGAAATCGGGGTTGAGCGTGACGTCAAACGACAGCGCATCCTTAACCACGAATTTCGCGTCCAGCCCGGCGCGGTGCTCGAAGACCTTCCGGTACTCGGGAGTCGCGGTCTGATCCAGAAAGCGATTGTCCGCGAGCAGGCCGTAGGGGATTAGCTGAATATTCCTCCCCGGTGAAACGTTTTCTATTCCACTCACCGGCGCGAACTGCTGCGTGATACCTTCCACCCGCTGCGTTATGTACGGCCAGTAATCCGTTTCGCTTTTGCGCAGAATGTTTCGGAAAAGCGCCACACCCCAGGTCTGCTCCGGCTGGTGGGAGAAGCGCAGGCTCTTGAACGGAATCGCGAACCACACGATGTACCCGTCCTTGGTTTCCCGCCCCGCGTTGTCCCACAACGTGTCAAAACTGAAGTCATAGCCTTGGCCCTCCGTGTAGATCGCGTCCGTTTGCACGCCCAGCGGGTTCGAAAAGAAGTAATACGCCCGGTGGAAATCCTGGAAAGTGTCCAGCAGCACGCCCACCCCGTCATCCTGGTCGGAATCCTCGCGCTTCGAAAGATGCGCCCGCACTTGGCCGGGTTCGTCGCGGCACACTACGACCACGTATAGATTCTTGTCGTCATAGGAGAGGTAGGCAGTCGTTGGTTCGGACGCCGGCGCGCCGTCTCCGGGAAGATATTGCCGGAAATCAGAGACCGCGAGTTCCGCTTCCCGCGGCCGGTTCTCCAGAAAATCCTCGAGCTTTGGCGCCCGGTGGACGCGCGGTATCTTGCTCAGCGGAATTGCCGCGCCGTTGGGCCGCGGCGGAGAGGCGCTCTGCGCAGAAACGCGCGCCGCCGCGCCGCAAACAGCAAGCATCCAAAATAAAAAGGTCCTGGTCCGGGGCCACATTACCGTCGTTTCTGTATATCGTCTGGCATGACTTCACGCAAGAGTAAATTCAAAACAGTTGTTTTGCGGGTCTCAGCGTGGACGGGAAGATAAAGCAAAGATGTCTCCGCAAAGGCCACCCCGCATCTTTCTTAAGACACAATCGGCCGGGGTCTCCGAATTGTGCGCGATGGCTTATCACGATCGCGGAAGAATCTCGTAGCGCCACGTTAGCGACGCAGTTTTTTGAAGCATCGCGGAAACCGAACAGTATTTCTTTTCGCTCAGCTCGATGGCGCGCTTCACGGCTTCCTCATCGAGCTTTCCTTGGAGCCGGTACACCACTTCCAGCTTCGTCCACACGCTCGGCGGCTCCGCTGCCCGCTCTCCCGAGCAAATCACTTCCAGCGCTTCCAGCTTCTGTCTCTTCTTCTTGAGGATAATCACGATGTCCGTGGCCGTGCAGGCGCCCAGCGCCATCAAAACCAGCTCCATTGGGCCGGGTGCTTTATTTGAGCTGCGGTCGGAGTCCAGCGTGATCGCGTGGCCCGAAGGGCTGTTAGCCACAAATTGCTCTTCCCCGATCCACTTTATCAACGCTGTCTGCATGACACCTCCCCAGGCGATGCTCATCGCTTTTCTTGCGCTGCAAGCATAGCAAGGTGAACAAAATGTTGGCGATTAATCAAACGGCGGTGGCCGCCCTGATTAGGGATTAGGATGTGGGGCGTCGGGAAAGGGATATACGGAGGCGAGGAATGCAGACGAGAAACCTAAAGGAAATCATGTGGGTCGCGGTTTTGATATTTGCCGTTGGCGCGGCGCTTTGGGCGGGTCGCGACGCAGTGAGAGCGGACCAGAGTGCGGCCACGAGTGAAGCGAAAGAGCAACCGTTTGTGGTGGAATACTACTACAAACCAAAGTGGGGGCACGCAGACGAGTTCCTTGCGCTCTTCAAGAAGAATCACTACCCGCTGTTGAAGAAGGAGATGGAGCTGGGGCGGATTGTGAAGCTGAGCATCACGGCCCCGCGGTTTCACGCTACAGAAGACGGGCGCTGGGACTACCGGGTCACAATCGCGTTTCGGAACGCCCTGGTTGCGAACGACAACTTCGATACTTCCGCCCTGCTCAAGCAGCTTTACCCCGACCAGGAAACGTACAAGAAGGAAGAGCAAAGACGCTTCCAGATTCTAGATGCGCATTGGGACCTGCCGGTTAAAGAAGTCGACCTCGACGCGCATTGAGGCTTGCCCTGTCTCCGGCTGGGGATCATCGCAAGTGCGCGTGTGGCATTCAAGAAGCGCGATTCGCTGGATAGCCCGCCCGTAATCGGGGAACGCCGCGGGATGGGTGGATGGCAACTCATCAAACTCCGCCGGGTGAGCGATTTATTTTTTCCGCAGCCTAGGAATTGCGAGGCGAGCCGGTGGCGACTTCAATGATCGGATTCGGCAGTTGGCGCATCGTGCGCACGAACGCCTCGACGATTGTGCGGTCGAATTGCGCGTTCGCACAGCGCTCCAGTTCGGCGAGCGCTTCCGCGGCGGGCCGGCCCTTCTTGTAGGTCCGGTCGCTGGTGATCGTGTCGTAAGCGTCGGCCACCGCGATTATCCGCGCGCCCAGCGGGATGTTCTCCGAAGACAGGGCGTCGGGATACCCGGAGCCGTCGAAGAATTCGTGATGGTGAAGAACCATTTCGCGGATTCGCGCCAGCGGCGCGAGCGGGTCCAGGATTTTCGCGCCGAATGTTACGTGGGACTTCATCGTTTCCCACTCTTCGGGATTCAGCGGCCCGTTCTTGTTCAAGATGTTTTCCGGAATCGCCACCTTGCCGACATCGTGAAGCACGGCCCCCAGGCGGATTTCCTCGATTTCGGCGTCGGACATGCCCAGGGCTTCCGCGATGAGCGCCGCGTAGGCGGATACTTTTTGCGAGTGACCCTGTGTGTAGTGGTCCTTGGCGTCGATCGCGAAGGCCAGCGAAGTGACCGTGTCGAGCACTGCTTGCGGCAGCGCGTGCGGCCCTTGCAAAGAAGCTGCGCTGGAGGGTTTTCCGTTGCTTCCTTCTGTCGCCGCCAGCGATTCCGTGAATTGCTTCAAGCGCGAGTAGATCTCTTCGAATGCTTCCGGGCCGGTGGCGAAAAGTCTTTTGAGCGTCACGCCGAGATACGCTTCGAGCACGTCCCTCTTCCACTTCTTGGCTTCGTTGGGATCGAAATGGTCCGCGGTCGAGACAGCGTTTCCTCCCTGGTGTTTCGAAAGGTACATGGACGCGTCTGCCACCTGGATGAGCTCCTGTGGCGACGAGCCGTGCAGTGGATAACAGGCGATGCCGAAACTAGCGCTGATGTTTTTCTCCCGGAGCAGTGGGTCCGCTGAAACCCAGCCGCGCAGCTTCATCGCCAGTTGGCGCGCGTGCTCCATGCTCGTTTCCGGCATCAAGATGACGAATTCGTCTCCCCCGTAGCGCGCCACCACGTCAGAGCGCCGGCAGTTCGTCTCCAGAATGTGGCCGACTCGCTGGAGCACGAGATCCCCTTCCAGGTGCCCGTAGAAATCGTTAACGAATTTGAACCGATCTAGGTCCATCAGCACCAGCGCGAAGGCGCGCCCGGCGCGCGTGGAACGCTTCCACTCTGCGGAAAGCGCTTCCATGAAGAAACGATGCGTCTTGACCCCGGTCAGTCCGTCCGTGATGGCCTGCTCCTGGGCCTTCTGGAAGGAGAGCGCGTTGTGCAACGCGCCGGCAATCAGGTCGGCGAGCGTGCGCAGCAGGAGAATCTCTTCTTCGGAAAAATCCACCGGTTCGGACGACTCGGCGTAAAGCACTCCGTGGAGCTGCTCCGCATAGAAAACAGGAAGGGCGATGGCCGCGGCCGAACCGGACAGCAGCGGCTTGTAAGCCGAGTCCGCCGGGGCATTCGCGTGGTACGTGCCCAGTTGGCCGTTTCGCGCGACGTGCCCGATCAGGCCGCTGCCGAGAGGGATTCGCCGGCCGAGCGCGTTACGGCGGGCGCCGGCCTCCGCTTGTATCACGATTTCTCGAGTCGCGTAGTCCAGAACGCCGATGCCAATGTGATCGTAAGTGAGGCCGGACTCCAGTTGCTCGGTAATTTTCGCCAGCATTTCATCCGGGTTGAGCGTGGCGATGGCGTTCCGCGAAATCGTGTTGAGCAGCGTCAGGTGGCGCGCCTTCGTCCGCTCTTCGTGGAAGAGCCGGGCGTTTTCGATCGCGATGCTTGCCTCGCTTGCCAGCACGCGCATCAACTCCAGGTGCCCTTCATCGAAGGTGCGCTCATTGTCGCTGAACACCGCCATCGCGCCAATGGCATGATTGTAGGCCACTAATGGTACCCCGCAGAAGCAGCCGCCCTCGCGGATTGGCTCCACGCCCAGCTTCTTGACTTCCGCGGCGAAGTTGTCCCGAATGAGCACCGGCTGCCGTGTCCGGATGATGTACTCGGTCAGGTGATTGCCCGCGGGACGCGTGCGCTTGGGCATCAGCATTCCGTCAATAACTTCCAGGTCGAAAAACATTTCGTCGCGCCCCGGGTCCAGGGAAGCGATATAAAAATTCTCGGCGTCAAAAAGCCGCCGGAGTTCTTCCCATATTTTGCGGAGCAGGTCTTCCTTGTTGAGCGTGGAGCTCAGCGCGCGCCCGATCTCATTCAGCACATGCAGTTCTTCCGAGCGCCGCGACGTTTGCTGGATGAGGTAGCTGTTCTCTACGGCCATCCCGATCTGGTGCCCCAGCGCAAGGAGCAGCCGGTATTCCGCCGGCGTGAATCGCCGGCTGTCCGGGCTGCCGAGAAGAAGCACGCCGAACGCTTGTTCCTTGGCCTGCAGGCTTATGGCCACGACGCTCCGGAGATCCTGCGCGAGCGCCAGTTGCCGGAAGCGCCGGAGGGGTTCTTCACGCTCCAGCGCCGCCACCGAATCATCGTCGCGCAAATCGCGAAATCCCAGCAGGCCGCCTAACCGCGCCACTAAACTTACTAAGTAGTTGTCAAGATTTTCTTCTTGCGCCTTGCGGCAGAATTCTTCGTTCAAGCCCGCCGCTACCACCGAGGTCGGTCCCTGCGGATCCCCGTGATGCAGAAACAACGCTCCCGCCGGCAGGCGCACCACGCCGAGGACCCGGTCGAGAGCTTGCGAAAGCATCCGCTGAATCTCGCCTCCCACGAAACTCGACGTGGCCAGATTGAGATTCGAAAGAGCCAGCATGTTGCGCTCGACGCGCCGTTTTTCTTCCTCATAAAGCGCCATCACCATCAGCATGGCGGCAAACGCGCTTGGTGCCGCTGCAATCGCCTGGAAACTGTAGTCTTGAATCAAACTTGTGCCGCGGAACAAATAAAGAGCGAGTCGAAGCCCCGCCCACAGCGCAAATGTAACGGCGAGCAGCCAATCCGCCAGTGTTTCTTGACGCCGGCTTTCTTGCCAGAAAATCACGGCCACCGCCAGGAAAATCACCGCGGAGGGAACCAGCAGCGGGAGCGAGAACCAGTCAAGCGAATTCGCCGCGCCCCACAGAATCAGCACGCCACCCGCCGCCGCGACGGGGACGTTCCAGACCAGGCGTTGCGCGTAGAGCTGCGCGCCCAAAAAGAAAAAGAGGCCGGCAATGGCGTAGAGCCACTGGTCAAGGGCGCTCTGCAGCGTGCCTGCCGTAGACACCGGGGCTACCGCCCCCCCGAGAAAACTGAGCGCCAGAAACGCCCACCCCGAGGTCCAAAACAGCAGGTAGGTCTGGCGCTTGAGGTTGTAGATGTAAGCGAAAAAGCCTGCCACCAGGGAGGTAGCACCAAGTAAGGCCAGTGCGATGAAATTCTGACTAGTCAATGGCGCAATCAATTCTCCGTCCGGAGTGCGGACGGCCCAGCGCCGCCGCTGAAGACGGCGAAGCCCGGCATGCTTCGATGTGGTCTCACAACCCCATCCGGCGCGCGCGAGTACAGGCGCGCGGCAGCAGGGCACACCCACATCGATGCACAATACGCAGTGGCTGTCATTATGGATTATAGAATTTTCAGGAAGCAAGCGTACTGGTGTACCGGTTGCCAAAAAGACAGCATAGGCGGGGATAACGTTTTCAATACATTGCGGGGGAAGACGGTTGGAAAACAGAACTACTTCTCGCGCCAGCGTTGCGGGCGCCTGTTGGACGCACAATCAGGTTTTTCGCTACACTGAAACGTTCCATTTAGTTCTCGGGAATTGGCTGAAGAATGGCAGAAATGACGAATACGGCGGCGGGTAGCGCTCGGGTGCGGTTTGCGCCCTCCCCAACGGGCTATCTCCACGTGGGAGGGGCAAGGACGGCGCTGTTTAATTGGCTGTTTGCGAGGAGGCAGCGGGGGACGATGATCCTGCGCGTCGAGGACACGGACGCCGAGCGCAACAAGCCGGAGTTGGTGCAAGGAATTTTGGACGGGCTGCGGTGGTTGGGCGTCGATTGGGACGAGGGGCCGTTTTATCAATCGCAGCGCACGGAGCTGTACCGCGCGGCGGCGAAAAAGTGTCTGGCGAAGGGGAGCGCATTTTTGTGCTACTGCCCGGCGGAAAAATACGCCGGCGGTGACCACGCGGAACCTGCGCAAGACGAAGAGCCGAAGGGCGGCGGGCCGCGTCGCGTGGCGCGCTGCACCTGCCGCGACGGCAAGCCTTCGACGCCAGGGACCAAGCCGGCGATCCGCTTCAAGGCGCCGGCGGGCGGAACGACGAGATTTTTCGATGTGGTGTTCGGCGAGCGCGAGTTCTCGAATGACGAGATCGAAGATTTTGTCCTGCTGCGTTCGGGAAAGGGCGACGAAGAATTTGGGCAGTCCATGTACCAGCTCGGTGTGGTGGTAGACGATATCGACATGCGCATCACGCACGTGATCCGCGGCGCGGACCACCTCTCGAACACGCCGAAGCAAGTGCTGCTGTACCGCGCTCTGGGAGCGGAGCCGCCGGTGTTCGCGCACGTTCCGCTGATTCTGGGGCCAGATAAATCGCGCCTCTCGAAGCGGCACGGCGCCACGGACGTCAACACGTACCGCACAGAGGGATTCTTGCCCGAGGCGTTCCGGAATTTCCTGGCGCTGCTGGGATGGTCGGCAGGCGGCGACGAGGAATTCTTGCGCACGAAGGATCTGTTGGAAAAGTTTTCGCTCGAGGGCGTGAGCCGGACGAACGGAGTGTTCGACCGCGCGAAGCTCGAATGGTTCAACACCCAGTACCTGCAGAAGCTGCCCATCGAGGATTTGCTTCCGGAAGTGGAAGCGGAACTGAAGCGCAGCGGGCTGTGGAAGGAAGAGTGGGCGAAGGGAGCGCGCCCGGGGCCGGATGGGCGAGACCACGCGTGGTTTTCTCGCACCGTGGATTTGCTCCGGCCGCGAATTCGCTTGCTGCCCGATTTTTCGACCTGGGCGCGGGCGTTTTTCAGCGATGACTTTTCGATCGATGCGGCGGCGAAGGAAAAGTTCTGGAAAGACCCGAAAGTTCCGGAGCTGCTGGCAAAACTGGCGGATGCGCTGGCGGCGCTGCCGGAGTGGAACAACGACGCGTGCGACCATGCTTCGCGCGCTGTCGCCGAGGCCGCCGGCGTGAAGGCCGGGCTGCTCATCAACGCGACGCGCGTCGCCATCGTCGGCCAGGCGGTTGCGCCGCCACTCTTCGACACCATGGTCGTGCTGGGCCGCGACCGCGTCGTCGGCCGCCTGAGAAAAGCGCTTCTTCTGCTCAGCGCCCGCGCAACACCGTAGACTCGCTGGCTGAAAGTCCGAGACTAGAAACGATGAGGCGGCCAAAGGCATCTCACTGGATTGAGGCGCGGCAGCAGGCGAAGAGGAGTAGTATAGAAGACGTAAGGGGCGCTACCACTAGCAGTTGCGTGACACCCAGGATAACTGCGGGGCCATCTTCAGGAAGCCACTTTACCGCTAGAGTCGACTCTTCTACCCAGCGCTTCCCAGCAGCAATTGGGGGTGGAAGGCGCCAACCAGCAGGCCGAAGGCCCGTTCGGAACCGAAAAGCCGCGCTGGTGAAGCATGCACGGCTACAGCACAGACTCGAACGAGAGGAGGGTCGTTCCTCTTCTGCTCGCGTCCGTGGCGATTGCTTTGGCCTGGATGTCATCCAAGTCTCTCGCCGCCGTTCACCTGTCGGTTCCCTGGTGGATGGAAGCT
>WNEZ01000520.1_pt1 | contig 31106 bp, 21 predicted proteins | sample 5400521 | NCBI WGS metagenome assembly WNEZ01 (sample SAMN13153339, study PRJNA577476) | soil metagenome | isolation source: 120 cm saprolite under Douglas fir tree site 2 hole 1 replicate 1 | place: USA:California | collected 2015-04-18 | reverse complement strand
CTAAAACCCCTCCACAAACTGAGCCGCCTCAGTCTCCGGAGGGTTGGTGTAACGAGCAATGTAGCGTTGCGAGCGATGGCCGAGTCGGCGTTCCAACTCGTACCCATCGGCGTTGGTCACTTTAGCGAGGTGAAAGGCGAAGGTGTGACGCAAGTCGTGGGGGCGCAATGGCGAAAGACGTCGTTTGGGATCAGCCTGCTCGGCATCATGCCAACGCCCGATTTGGGCAAGAATCAAATTAATGGCTTGTGGTGATAGACGACCATCCCCAGCCCGTGCGGAGATGCTTTTGGCACTGAGAAACACAGCGGTCACGCCTTCCGTTGCATCAAAATGCCTCTCACGTTCGAGATAGTCTGCTAGTGCCTGTCTCGCATCTGCAGAGAGGAAGACCGTCCGTTCTGTCTTACCCTTCCCACGGACATTTGTGATGTGTGCGGACCTCGCTTTGCGCAGTTCTTCTGGATGGGAGGGTTCGATCTGTTCGAGGTCAAGGCGCACTAGTTCTTCACGGCGGAGGCCCGTTGAGAGCAACACATAGACAATAGCACGATCTCGCCATGGACGCCCATGAGCCTTCGTTTTGTGCTTGTCCTTCTGGCGACGTCCCTTAAGCTGATGAAAATGATCGAGCCGATCACAGATATTTTTGAGGGAACGGACCTGCTCCTTCCCCAAAGCACGTGGTTCTAACGGTGGCAAGCCTAACTCGCCGACCCCTTTGGTGGGGTTGCTTGCGGGAAAGACGTGAGCGTTGAGCGTATGGACCCAGGTGGTGAATCCGGAGAGCGAAGCTATGCAATTGTTAATGGTCGTGTGAGCTAGTCCCTGCTCTTTGAGGCTCGTTTGCCATGCCACTACATCACGCTTGAGACAGGTCGAAATGCGATCATGCCCGTAGGTCTCGACGAAAAAAGCATGGAAACGGGACAGGTGCAGGGTGATCTTCTTCGTGACGGCTTCGGAGCGAATCCCTTTGACCGCCAGTTGGAGATAGTGAGCCATCCAGGTTTCCAGACTGTCAGGAATGCTAGTAATATCCTGAGTCAGGGTACCATGCACCTTCCGTACAGTGAATTTGTCGAGATACGAGACGTTTTCAGTTGCGTTTTTCGTCATACTTGTTCAACTCACTTGATAGAAGGGCTCTTCCCTCTAGTAATTCTGTCATAGCTCTAGTATACTCTAAGGGCATCATATAGACAAGCGCCGATCTTGGCAGAGCTAAAGAAAAAGGATTTTCTAGATGTCAGAAAAGGGATCAAGCTTTATGCAGAAGCCTATACCGGTACTTTGTGGAAAGGGGAGAAAGTGTGATACAATAGGGGGAGAGGAGGAATGTGAGATGACGAAGCGAATCGATATTATTCCGGCTCCCGAGCCGCTGGAAGCCTATGCCAGGCACTTTGATGACCTGTTGGGGAAGAGCAACCAACGTGAAGGGTTTCGTCGCTACGTGGAGGGCCTGCTTTTGCCCACCGAACGACAGAAGACGCGTGAGGAGACTGGCCAATACCGAACCACTGGTGGGGGCGCAGCTGTCGCGAGCGCAACGACTGCAGTGGTTTCTCTCCGAATCGACCTGGGACGAGCGCCAGGTGCAAGCCGAGCGGCTCAGCCTGCTGCGCGAGGATCCGGCTACCGCGCCGACATCAGACGGGGTGCTGGTGATCGACGAGACAGGCGATCGCAAGGATGGTCACCACACCGCGCATGTGGGACGCCAATATCTGGCGAACCTGGGCAAGATCGACAATGGCGTGGTGTCGGTGACGAGTCTATGGGCTGATGAGGGCGTGTACTACCCCGTCGACTTCGAGCCTTACACGCCGGCCCACCACTTTGAGAAGGGCAAGAAGGATCCGCAGTTTCGCACCAAGCTCAAGATCGCCGTGGAGCTGGTGCGCCGAGCGGTGCACGCCAACATCCGGTTTCGTGCGGTGGTGGCGGACTCGTTCTACGGCGAGGATCGCGGCGTCAAGCAGGGGCTGCGAGCCCTGGGTGTGGGTTACGTGCTGGCCCTTAAACCTTCCCACGCCTGGTGGCATCCCGAAGGGGCGATCGGCTCGTTCCAGGAGGCCGCGCAGGCGGCCCGATGGCAGAGTGCCGAGCGACCTGGCCGCTGGGTGAAGGTCACGCGCACGTTCCGTGATGGCTCTTCGCAAGACTGGTGGGCACTGGAAGTCGTCACCGGCCTGAACGCGCCCAATAAGCAGGAGCGAGTCGTCATCGCCACGACCGATCCGGTCACCTTGCCCGACCTGACCACGTTCTACTTAGCCACCAATCTGCCAGCGCCTGGATCGCAGCGGGCTGCCGACAGCGAACTGGCCGCGGCCAGTCTGGAGGAAGTCGTGCGGCTCTATGGGTTACGGATGTGGGTCGAACAAAGCTACAAACATGTCAAACACGCGGCTTCGCTGGTCGCAGTATCAGGTCAGAAGCGACAAGGCCATCCGACGGCATTGGCAACTGGTGTGTTGCGCCTTCTCGTTCTGTTGGTATCATGTCAGTCACCCCACTGCGAGCCCGACGGAAGAGGCTCGAGAGCCATCGAAGCCAGAAGCTCCCCTCCACAGCAGTGTTCCTGCTCATGCAGCGGGAACGGGGGAAAAAAATCAGCGGGGAAAAAGGAGTTCGACCGCAGGTGTCCTGGCCGATGGCGTTGCGGGCGGTACGCGGATGGTTGGAGCCCTGGATCGTGCTCAGGCGCTACTGGAACGGCTGGTCTCAACTGCCCCCACCTCCTGCGTTGCAGTTCCTGCTCAGATGGCTTGAACGAGGACATGCCATTGCTCTCTATAGTTCAGCTTGATCCGAAGTCCACAAAGTACCGATAAAAATCTTCTGCTGTTATGCTCGTGAAGATGAGCATCTGCTACAGGATCTCCAAAAGCATCTGGCAGGACTTACAAGGCAGAGGATTGTCGATCTATGGTATGACCGCAACATTAGTGGAGGAGCCGAATGGGAACAAGAAATTCATCAGCAGTTGAACACTGCTCACATCATTCTTCTCTTGATTAGTCCAGATTTTATGGCTTCAGACTATTGTTACGGCATTGAAATGAAACGAGCTATGGAGCGGCATGAACGTGAAGAAACAATTGTCATTCCTGTTATTCTCCGTCCCGTCTACTGGCAAGGCACTCCCTTTGGAAAGCTTCAAGCTCTCCCTACAGATGGGAAACCGCTTAAGAGTACAGCATGGCAATACCCTGATGAAGCGTTTCTTGATATAGCTGAAGGGATTCGCAGAGCAGTGGAAGTTATGAGAACAAGGGCTTCAGTCGAATTCTCGTCTACCCAGGCTGAACCGGTTACAGTAAGGGGAAAGGGGGAAGATATCAAAGGAGGAAAGAAGAGCAGTACAACACATCAGGATACTCAGATCGTCAACTTTCCTCATACACTAGCAATGAGAACAAAGTCTCCCCTCTCTCAGGTTTCCGTCTTGCGCCTGAATCATCGTTGGAGCATGCTCGTCATATTCTTCTGTTTTCTCCTAGTTCTAGGAGGATTTGGTGGAGGAACTTGGCTTAGCATAGAGAGACAGCATCAGCTTGTAATGGCGACAGCAGCCGCAAGGGTAGATGCAAAGGCAACAGTAAGCACATATGCGACAGCAGCTGCAAGCACATATGCGACAGCAACAGACAAGGGCGTACAGTTTGGCTTTGATGAGGCCCATACCCATTGGAATCGCTACGAGCGAGTTATTAACACGGCGAATGTGCCCCATCTCACCAAGATGTGGTCCTACCTCACTGTTGGGGGCATCGGATCTTCGCCAGCAGTAGCCAATGGGATGGTCTATATTGGTTCTAATGACCATAGACTCTACGCTTTTGATGCCACCTGTCGTAGCGCCTGCACGCCACTGTGGTCCTACCTCACTGCTGGTTCTATTCTCTCCTCACCAGCAGTAGCCAATGGGATGGTCTATATTGGCTCTCGTGACCACAGACTCTACGTTTTTGATGCCACCTGTCGTAGCGCCTGCACGCCACTGTGGTCCTACCTCACTGTTGGGGGCATCGGATCTTCACCAGCAGTGGCCAATGGGATGGTCTATGTGGGCTCTGATGACCATAGACTCTACGCTTTTGATGCCACCTGTCGTAGCGCCTGCACGCCACTGTGGTCCTACCTCACTGTTGGGGGCATCTTCTCCTCGCCAGCAGTAGCCAATGGGATGGTCTATGTGGGCTCTGAGGATGGCAGGTTCTACGCCTTTAATGCTGCCTGCCGCAGTGCCTGCCTGCCGCTGTGGTCCTACCCCACTGCCGGTCCTATTCTCTCCTCACCAGCAGTTGCTAATGGGATGGTCTATGTGGGCTCTAATGATAGCAGATTTTACGCTTTTGATGCCACCTGTCGTAGCGCCTGCACGCCACTGTGGTCCTATCTCACTGCTGGCTATATCTCCTCCTCGCCAGCAGTAGCCAATGGGATGGTCTATGTGGGCTCTTTCGATTACGCATTCTATGCCTTTGATGCCACCTGTCGCAGCGTCTGTAAGCCACTCTGGTTCTACCCCACTGCCACTTATTTCCGATCCTCGCCAACTGTCGCCAATAATGTGGTCTATATTGGTTCTGATGACCACAGACTCTACGCTTTTGATGCCACCTGTCGTAGCGCCTGCACGCCACTGTGGTCGTACTTCACTGACGGTTATGTCGAATCAGAGCCAGCAGTAGCCAACGGGATAGTCTATGTGGGCTCTGATGGTGGTAGCCTCTACGCCTTTGGCCTTCCTTCTTAAAGAGATCATTCTATTTCGGAGGCATCCCAGTGGCCCCCCTCCGTTTTGGAAAGCCTCTCTTGAATGCTCACTCTTACAGACAGAGAATGCTCCATCTCCGGCACGTTGAGGTTTGAAGAAGATTCAGCTAAAAAACACACGACTACAATGGGCACTCCGTTTCCGTAGAGGTCAAATCCCGTATTCCGCCACGATGAGACGTCTCGAGCATCCTGTAGGTGCCTCACGCACCACCTTTATGAGGCCTCACTGGTCTCCATCCTTTCCGCGAGGATACCCAGAACGGCTACCTCTTTCTGAGTACGGAAAGGCCCCGGCTTCAAGCGTTCTGCCAGAAGATGTGTCTATCCATCATCAGTGGTTGGGGTTCGAGCAGTTTGGCTCTGACCCTGGACGCGGAACGAGGCTCACCTCAAGCTACAACGCTTTCGTTTTCTGCTCGCTTTCGCGGCATGTTGCTGTCCCCTCTTCCTTTCGGTATCAGGTGAGCCGGTGTTCCTAGAACCCTCCTCAAATCCTAACCGACTGGGTCGGCGATCTTATCGTGCGTGACACGGCGCACGTAGCCAATACAGCGCTTCAACACAATCATGAGACGGGTAGATCCTATCATTTCTTCTCTGACAGTTACGGATATTCTTTGGCATAATAGGCATCATGATCTTGTGGACCATCTATCGTGACGGGGACATAGGGTGTGGTTGAGTCTTCCGGCCGGTATCCATGCCTGGCGATAAAGGTCGCACGGAGTTGCTTGCCGTGCGCTTCCATGAGCGGAGCGATCTGGTCTTTGGTCAGGTGTTCCGGCGTATCAAACAGGTGGAGCGCATAGCTGCTCAGGGCTAGAATCTGTTCCAATTCTTCGACGGTACTCAGATCACGCACCACTCGTATAGTATCCGGTTGCTCAAAGAAAATGCTCTCGGGACCCGGCACTGGCAAACCACTCCAGCGACAAAACTTCTCAAAGGTCAGTTTATCTGTCTCATAGATCATGACGCGCAGCATATAGCGTTGCCGCAGATCGCCCGTATTCCCACGATAGTGCAGGAGGCCAGGGTGAAGACGTTCGCGTTCTCTCGCCAAGTCATAAAGTTCTAAATCGTCTGCGTACATCTTACGAAGCTCATCACGGATCTCCAGCATCGTCAAGCCCTGTTCCTTGAGTGTGCGGTGGAGACTTCGAGTGATCTGCGCCGTTTCAATGCGTTGACGAATCAGCGTTTCATCATAGCCAAGTTTCCGCCAGGTGGGGACATGTCGTTCGCACCAGGACATGAAGCCTGACTCCATTTCTGAGGCCTCCCAACATGAGGCATCTATGAGCATCTCCAGGTACTGCTCACGGGTCACCAGAGCGGCATCCTCTTCCATCAATTGCTCCTTTCAAGGGATGGCGATATCGTCACTTTTTTTCGCCATTGTTCTACCTGTGCCCGGAACCACTGCACCATTCGCTGCCAGTCCTGATCAGGAAGATCAGCATACTTGGGAACGCCAAACGCCGTGTTGAAACTCTCATACAGAGTACCATATGGTTTACTGGTGAGCTCGTGCATTTGCTGGCCATACTTTTGTACTGCGCGCTGGTAGTCAGCTCCAAGATTTCACCCAAAATCCCAGCCCTTCCACTCTAGCGCAAAAGCTCTTCCAGATGCTGCTGAAGAAGCAAAGGTCGAAAGCCTTTGCACACATCCGTGCTCTGGGATGTGCTGGTCGAAGTCGGATACGCTGGACCCGGATTTCCGGTGAGCTTGAGTCATCCTGGAATGGCCCACACTTACCCGATCAGCCGGATGATGCCGTAGTCACGCAGACGAGGAACCTGTACTGGCTACTTGTGACATCCGTTCTTAAGAAAAAGGTGAAGTTTGTGAACGGATGTCACAAGTAGCCAGCACAGCCCGATCTTCGGTCAGTCTTCCTGTTCGAACTGGACTCGGATATCGAGAGTTGAGATAACGGATCAATGATTACGCGAACTTTCGGCGAGGCGTTCTCTCCCTCTAGCTCCGAAACCACGACTAGAAAGAAGTTCGGCGTACTCATCGCTCGGCGAATTTGAGAATCCTCAAGCACTATGCGATCAGGTTCCGCGCCTGCGTAGACCTTCAACTCAAAGAACCGGTCAAGCGCATCAACGGCATCCGCGCCAACACCATGTTGCGCTCGAAGATCTCGCATTTCTTGCTCATCGCTCGCAAATACTTGACGTACGAAATCAAGGCCGACCGATTCCTTCGCAACCTCGGTATAAGCACGCGGTCTGGAGTACTCATTCGGAGGCATTCCAGTGTGGTTAGGAGCTGGTAGTGCTTTTGGTGTTGCTTCACCGTTTGCTTCCCTGCTGCCAGTGTTGACTTTTCTCGATTCCGCGCTGTTTGACGCCCCGGCAGCAAGGCCACGCGCATCAACAAGTCGAAAGCGACTTGGATCAACGAGATTCCTCGAACTCGCTACTTGGTGGTTCGACGGGTTTGACGTCGAAATTGCACTACTAGAAGGTAACGCCAATAGGGGTTGTGAAGCACCTACACGAGACGTGTGCCGTTGGCTGTGTGCCATCTGCGTCTCGTTTTGAAGGGCAGCCATCCGCTCTGCGATGTCTACCGCCCTTTGTGCCTCCTCTTCTTTCTGACGGTCATCTGCCAATTTAAGTAGTAGAGCTTCCCTCCCTGACTTGGCGCTCACGCAGGCCGCGAGCCAAGCCTGCGCTACACGCCGCCGGTTGGCCGTGAACAGCCCTGCTATCGCCTGACCCCCCGCCTCTACGCTCGTCATCAATGACGGGTTAGTTATGTACAACGTAGAGGTCCGCAAGTCGGTGATCGCATTGGCTGGCACAGCCAGCGGTCCAAGTTTAGGTACGCCCGCGATCTCGACTCGCAAGTCGGGCACGACTCGTACCTCGAATCCTGAGAGTTGGTCCCACGAGATACGAAGCGAGTTTCCAGTCTCAGGATCGTTCCGAGCAAAATCTTCCCGCAGCAGCGATACAGCGGCCCTCAGAAGGTCGGTCGCTTCCTCATCGACTGCAGCGGTTGCTCCGTGTACCACGTTGGCAGACTCAACGGAGAGCTCTTTTAACCGCAACGGGGCCAAGAGGCTTTCGAACTGAGCCAGTTCGCCGCCGGGATACCAAACGGCCACTTGGGAACGAAGACCGTCGGCCAGCATAGGGTCACGGATTGCGTAAACTGGTCGGGTGCGCGTCCACTTTTCACCGGTCCAAAGCGGCAATTTTGCGAGCTTCTGACTCAGTGAATCAGAGGATTTGCCCGTTCGGGAAAGCTCGGCAGCAAGGTAACGCAACGTTTCGAGGACGATGGTCTGTTGGATAGTGTCAGGCTGGTGGGAATCCTTTGCGATTTCGTTGAGGACATCAACACAGTCGGCAACTGCCGGCGTTCGTACACGAAGTTCCGACCACAGGCGCGTAGTTGAAGGTACGGAAGGGGTGAAGGCCCGGTGGTTCCCGAACACGGGGGGCCCCACGAGCACCTGTGACGGTTGTCGCCATCCCAGGTTCGTCAAGATCAAACCCTCGCCAGCTCCAAAAGCTTGACGCAATGATCCGATCGGAAGATCGCCCGGGACTTGGACTCGGCTGGCCAGACGGTCTGCCAGTGCTTGGTAGATGACTGAGGTTTCGACACGAATCCTCGCCACATCGTCCGTGCCACTGTCCCGCAGGGCTTGTAGACGTTCGACTAGGTCGCTCGTATTCGGATCTCCGGTTACACCGAAGAGCGCGAGCACCTCGTGGCGTGCTCGATGCAAGTCTTTGTGGAGGTATCCCTCGGCTTCAGGGCCATATACGGCGACCGTTCCTGGTGTTCGAAGACGAAGGGCCGTCGGTGCTGTCGGTTGCGAGCCAGAATCATCCAACCATGGAATGGACGCCGCCTGCCAGATCCAAAACGCCTTGATCGTGCCGCGATGCCGCCACGCGTAATTGTCCAGCGCCGCCGTAACCTCTGCCGATTCAGAGAAGCGATCCCATGCGCGGCCAAGCGTTGCCAGCAGGGCGGAGGCGCGTTGTCGGCGTCGCGTCGTCTTCTTATCTCGTGAGATGTCCGAAAGGACTGCAAACAAGTCCGGGCAGTGCATGTCTTCGAGCGTGTATGTTGCTCCAATATGAGTCATTGCTCTAACTCGTTCGGGGGAACTCCCAACAACGTGCTTGGCTAACCCGCGTCGGCGTTCGCTCTGATAGCGAAATTCGAGGTCTGGATGGGGGTACAGCCGGGGTGCCGTTTCTGCACCGAGAAGGCGGAGGAAACGTTGGGCACCAAGACCTGCTCGTCCAAGAGGTGAACGGAGCACGCCTGCATACCGTGCGTCTACCCACGTCAATCTAGCTGTGTTCCCTGCTGCCACGGCAAAGCCCTCGGGTTCCTTGTCGATGCTTCTTGGCAAGTACATGCGCGCTGGCGAAGCTGGCGTAGGGATTCGCTTAGCCTTCTTGCCGAATCGATAGCCATCGATCACGATGGCCCGTCCCACACCAGGTCCAAGCTTTTCGCGGTCTGATTGGCTTAAGGCTTCAAAAGCGTCCCGAATGGCTTGTAACTGCGAATCCGCTAATAGACCTTCGATGTATTTTCCAGCCTGCCCTGCCGCAGCGAGCCGACGAAGGACACCAGTGACGTCGGTCGCGTCGTTGATTGCACCTTGCGACTGAAGCCATGACATCACTTGTTGCGCGTCCCGCTTGTCCGCGCTGTAAGCCTCGTGTAGCACACGCGCGACTCCGAGTTCTCGCGCAAGCTGCAGGTCACTGGTGACAAACATCCAAGGATCTGTCGCCGCAGGCGGTCGTAACGTCGATCCGTCATGGGTCATTACGCATGGCAATCGGACAAGTTCGTGGTCCAGGTGTTCGTCAAGCGCCGCCGCCGCAAGCGCAATAGTTTGCTGAGCGGAACGTCCGTCCCTACCGAATAGCGCAAGAGCTGCCCTAACCGAAACCGGCTGCGCGAGGTTCGCTCCAGACTGTCTCCAGTCGCTCAGGACGCTGCGCCACCGATCCTTTGGGTCTCGAGCATTGAACGGCAACGTGGCCGGCAAGCCAGCCAACTCAGCGATCTCCTTCTCGCTAAGGACGGATTTAAGTCGGGGAACTTCGGTGGCAAGTTGCGTCAGAGGTATTCGCGTATCGCCCACTTGAATCGTCACGAGTGGAGGCAGCGTCTCTCGTGCATGGGTAACAAGCATCGATTCGAATTGAACGACTGCGCCTGTTCCGCTTCGTGTTGTGGGCCCCGGAAGAGGTACTGACCGCCATGCTGTTGGGGGGTCGGTTTCGAACATGTCAACCACAGCAGCCATCCAAAGGTCTGCAACCAGTACGCTAATTGCAGCGTTCCATGGTGTATCAGCAAGGTCTTGTCGATTTGCGAGCGGGTCAAACTGAGCGTTGATGCGCACAGCATGAGCAATAGGTGCGACAGGTAGGCCGGCGTACAGCCGACCTTCATCGGTGCCGTTCAAGGACAAAGCAATGCCAACTGGCACACTGGGGCCGATGGCTTTGTGTGCCCGACGTACCCCCACAGGAGGGGAAACCTCAGCGGTGTGCACGTCCCACATTCGCCCGTCGGGTGCGGTCGCTCTGCGTCGGCGCACATCGGTGTTAGCCCCGCCGATCATCGCCCGATTTGGCGTCCGTTCCTTCCATTGCAACGCAAGAGTGCGACTCGAGCTGTTACTTGCGTGGATCGTTACTTTGCTGACGCTATTGCAAAACAACAATGCAGGGTCATCCCATGCTTCAGTCCACGCCGACAACGTGCCAGAATCAAGCGTGTTGCCGACAAGCGGTACGCGAAAGATAGTATCGTCGGCTTTCGCGAAGCCAGTAGGGACCGAGAGTGGTTCTATTGCTGTGACTATGGGGTCAGCGAAACGAACGTCGTACGGGCCGGAATGCAGGTCGAGTGTGTCCGACAGTGCTCGGAGGGTCATCAAGCCAATGCCGAAACGTCCGATGGCCTTGGAGTCGTGGCGCTTTGTAGTGACCCAAGGAGTCGCAAGCGCGTGTATGTCGCGGAGATTAGCGGGGCGCCCATTGTGGGCGATCAGCAGAGCATCGGGCTGCAGCAAAAAGTGCACTTCGGTGGCACCTGCATCGTCTGCGTTTTGAACGATTTCGGATAGACCTTGAAGGCGATTCCCCGAGAGCACCTCAGCACCGCTTCTTGCACCTTCAAGTAGGGCAGTGAATGTGCCAGGTGCCGACGCGAAAAGGCTCTCAAGGCGCTCAACTGCGGCTCGCGCCGAGGCTACGTCGTCGGGCTCGAATTCAGGTTCTGCGTCTGGGTTATTGAAAACCGCCTCTACTGCCGCGGCGGCCAATGCCATCCGCTTTGCGATAACGGAAGTGTCCAACCCTGGGCCGTTCCATCCGCTCTGAACGCTTTGTGACACATAGCTATGGTACGGCAGTCCGTACTCTTCAAAAAGTACGCTAACCTCGGCGAGTTCTTCGTCGTTCGGTTGTTTTTGTGCTGGGTTTGGCATACATCGTGTCTCAGCTTTCTACGATTGTGTTCTCCCTGTCCTCCCGTTCTTTTTGGTTTCGGGGATTTCGGCAATGGGCTAATGGCTCGGTCACTCCAGCGGTGTATAGAAGGGTTAAGCCACGTGCTAGAATGAGGGTATGCAAGCGTATTCCAAGGACATACGAACACGAGTGCTGCGGACAGTAGACGAGGGCCGAGATCGTGCAGATATTTGGCGTCTCCCTGGCTGTCATCAAACGCTATCGGAGAACCATCCCAAATCACGAGAAGGTTACCCGAAACGTTGCGCGAGTCTCAGGCGGAAAAATCTCACCATACCCTCGGCCTCAGTATCTTGAGAGTCACTCTCAAAGCTCATGCACCATTTTTATTGGCTCAACCGCCGAAAATCGTCTCCAAAGACCTGACACCAGGTCTCCAGTGCAGCTTCTGCGTGCCCAGTTCGCTCATCGTCCTGAGCCTGTTTGATATAGTCACAGGTCTGTCTAAGAGATTTGAGATAGCCTTGTTTGATTCCTTTCGTCCATTTGCTCGCTACATTCATGCCTGGATTCACCGCATCCAGGACAACCACCAGATCGTCGGGACACTTGGCTGATTTCGTATCATAATAATCATTGAAGACAATGGGCTGTGAAAAAGCATGCTGAGAAAGAAACATAAAAATCTGGCATAAGCTACTCTGCCATGTGTCCGTCACGCCTCTTTCCTCCAGAGCTGCCGCTGTGATAAGCTCGCAAAAGTAGGAACATTGTCTCAAGCTCTCAGGCAACCTTCTGTTCCACCACTTCATCAGGCGCACGAGATGATTAAATTTGACCGGACCGGATACCTGTTTGCTGCGAGCGGTACGGGTATGCACAAAATGGATATGAGCGGTAATCGAGGTCAGGCGCCACTCATCCTGGCGTGGTATCCATCCGCTATTCCTCCGCTTCAGGGAATCATCACGGATGATTGGGACGACGTCAACTTGCAGCCCGCTTGTACGAAAGGTGACATTGACCGCGTTCTTGCCCACATGAAAATCTTGCTCTGGTTTCTCAAATGGGTAGATTTCGCGCAGGCGTGCGTGAGTGTATGGCAGAAGTTTGCTCAATTGCTCCTCTGTCTGTCCCTGAGCACGATAATACACGCCAAGATCAATATCAAACGTATCCTTCCCTGTACGCGCAAGGTTCGTGTGTTTGGCAAACGATCCCGCCCGAAAGATTTTCTCCAGGTGGAATTGTTTATCCGCTGCTATGCGCTCGGTCAACCGTTCTCTCAGAAAAGCGACCTGCATATCCGCCCCTTCAAGCTGCGCCCTGGATGGGCGGATATGCGCGATAAAGCGATCAAAGCGGGATGAGATACGAGATGAGATATCCATAGGGGCTTCTTCTCCTCTCCGTGAATTCCTGCAGTGTGCCAAAGAAGGAATTGTCGTTTATGTTGAGCAACAATTATTATTGCTATCTGATGCGCATTATAAGCCATTTAGCAATAGTGGCTGATAATTGACTATTGGATATATCCGTGAGTCAAAGTTGCTCCGTGGCATCGACCATTCAATCGGCATTTCTACATCAGAGAGGAACTGCTCGTACTCCTGCAGAAGAAGTAGCTCATCAACAGCATTGCTCCTCTAAAAACGTTTTGTTCCGAGTTTTCTCATCTCATTTCTTATAGTACAGAAGAGAATTTCGAACACTTTCCGCTCACTCTCGCAAACAGGGAAGCGAACGCAAGAAGGACTCAGAACAAAAAGGGGGAAATCTGTACCGCTTTCATGGCAAGATAGACTGGAAGCGGCTTGAAACATTGTAGATCGTTTCTTCAACGTCTACAACGTAGGAAACTGAACAATGTGAAGCGTCACATAAAGCGTGAACATACGTCGTAGAACGTTTTAACGTGAACGTTCCACAACGTCGTTTTCTGTTCGATGTTTACGTCATAGAAAGCCTCTACGTCGGTACAGATTTTGAATGATCTCCTACGAGTTTTTCGTTCCCAGTCTATTTTTCTCTAAAGAGGAAAGCTCTGCGCTTCTTATTCTATGCCAATGGGTGTATTTTGAGTGGTGGGCGATCATGAAGCAAGCCTTCTTGTCATCAATGCATCTAAGTGGAGATTAGCTCAAGAGTTATTGCGGTATATACGTCACGTATCATTGAAATGAGAGCAAGATTATTGTAAGATACTCGTAGTTCGCTAAGTGCAATTGAGGCATCAGGCGTATGAAGATCGTCTTCTACTGGCTAGTAGAGCCACGAAAGAAGGTCAGGAGTTGCTCTCATGAATGATATCGTTACGACCATCGTGGACGAAAATTTTGATGTTCACCAGCGTTTAGAGCAAATACGTAGATGGCAAAATGAATATGTCAGTGAGGATAAGCAACTGCAAGTTCGCCTTCGCCAACTCGATGCCACTAAACCACTCGATATACAACGTTCACATCAGATTGGTCAGCTACGAAAGATCCTTATCCTGAAACAGGTGAGGGAACCACTAGAGGTTGTCATGGGGTCAGATCTACCAGGCTCAATACCGTGGTCTATTCGCCAAAACCTGGTGTACCAGTTCGCCTCCTTATCCAAAATGGATCGTCTGCGCTGGTTGGGCAATTTCCTGTTCATCATGACTCCTGATCTCTTGAGGCTGCATAAGAAGATTTTAGCACATTGTGCCCTTGACCAACAGTGCCAAATTCTCTTCAGTGCTCCTTCAGGCATGGGGAAGACAACCTATCTCAACTGGCTGGTGGCACTCAATCTTCCCGATATTGAAGAACTGAGGGGACTTGCGCCAGCTGTGGTGAAAATTGATGCCCCACTGAGAAATGACACGTTCAAAACGTTTCTACGGAGATTGCTTCTCGATTGTGGCGCAACATATTTAAGAAACGACAGCGAGAAAGACTTACTCCTCAAGCTAGATTTCTACAGGCAGCAATCTAACATAAGATTGATGATTGTGGATGACGCCCAATTTATCCCCTATGCTAAGATGAGAAACTACTTGCTCCATATTTCATCTGTGGTTCATGACATCCCAATAATCTGCGCTTCCACTACCCTAGCTGGCTGGGCGGAAGGCCACAAGGAGGTAGTGGACAGTTGGACCGACTATGTTACATTGCCAACGTATACTGGGGAGCGCCTTCGTGACTTATTAGTCATTTTTGAGATGTTGCTTCCGTTCACACGGGAGTCGGGTCTCTTTCTCTCCGAAGTACATGTAGGAACAGAAGTCATAGATGGCCCGGCAAAACTCATTGAAAAATGGACTGGCGGTATTCTTCGCGATGTGGTTATGCTCCTCACGCTTGCCAGTCGACGCGCCATCGAGGATGATCAACCTTGCTTATCACCTCAGGTGTTGGAAGAGGCGTGGAAAGAACTCCAAACTCGCTTCGTTTGGATCTCTCATTGAAGAAATCTATTGTCAGATGTGTTCATGTGCGACTCAGGTTTTGCTCATTTGTCTTCATAATGATGTTTTATGTAGAGGCGTCGGCTCCAGCACATGAGGGGTAATCTACTCGGTTTGACTGATACCCTCTTGTTCAGCAAACCTACATTTATAACAGATTGTCGATCAGATGCGGAACAGGGGGTAATGTCTGTGAAATCAGTGATCGACTAGCATACGAAGGAAGAGAGGGTGCTGCGGCACTCTCGGACATGGTACAACTCTTGGGGCAAGAGATGTTGCAGCTGTCATGGCAATGTTCAAGAGTGATTCACGGTTCGTCTTGAACCGTCTCGGCCTAGCGATCGACTTTTTTGCCGACTTTGTCATCAGTCTGTCGATATTTTTGGCAATAAGGCAGCAGATGCTTGGATGGAAGAGATTGTAGGAGGGACCGTGTGGAAAGATCTCCTCAACAGGCGCAGAAAAATCGGTATAAGGCATACTTATTTGCTTCAATACCCAGAAGCTATTTCTCTGAAGCAAATGGCTGTTAAGGAAGAGAAGGTACGAGAACTGTCAGGAGGTTTCATATGCGAGAAGAAGAGCTTGTTTTGCAGGTATTAGAGGCGATACGAAGCTTACCGAAGGCTGAATCACCAGTGTCTGCAAGAGCTATTGCCAACTCTATTGGGATGAGTCACACCTCATTATTGAAGCATTACCCTCAAGTCAAACAAGCTTTAGACGAAATTAAACGGAAACGGAAGCAGGCTCATAATTAATGGGGGCTTGCTCTAGCGAAGGTACGCCGCTAACATTCTGCTCATCACAAACTATTGTACAGTCTCAGCCTTAGGAAAAGTGGAAATCCTCGAGAGAAGATGCGCCTGATTCCTTATAAACGACAAGGTAGGCAGGCTTTGTCGCCACGGGCATATCGGCTTCCCCGTAAGCTACTACAGGTGCGGCAGTTTGGCTCGGATCGCACATTGACACGCTCTGTGATCCGCTCGCATGGGTGCATCTGGATGTATTTAGCACTGGCGGTGGACTGGAGGAGTCCAGTCATGATCAACAGAAAATCATTCATCGCTTGACTGGCACTGAGGGCATTGAGCGTAATGACACTGGGGTCGGGAACCTCCTCGTCGGTGATATATCGCTGCCTCCTCCGCTCCTCGGGGGTCAGGGCTTCTTGTTGAAGCTGAGCACTAGAAATGAGCCCATTGCATTGGAGGCAGCCGGAAGAGGGGAGCACTAGGCGAGAAACGGTAAAAACATCCTCTACTTTACCGGTCTTTGGCTCCACTGTGACTTTGGCACCTATCTGAATGCCTGGGATTAAGTACTGATGCACGAGCGCATTGAATATCAGGCGGCTTTGCATCGTATCAGTGGCCAAGAAGAGAAAATCGGCATCTGCCAGACGACGGGCTACAATAGCATCTACAACTGACCCTTCGATTGCCTCAAACTGCACCTTGGGGTTAGCTTCACGTGCTACCCGTTTCGCTACCTCAACCTTTGCTCGACCGACATCACGTTGGCGTGCGCCTACAATGCGTGGTAGATTGGTGCTGTCGACCAGATCTGAATCAACGGCTACCAGGTGTCCTACGCCCAGACGTGCCAACATCTGAAGCAGAAGAGAACCTCCTCCGCCTGCACCAGTGACCACTACCTTGATCCGACTTAGTATGTGTTGGCCTGCATCACCAAAGAGTCGCGCCTGCCGATCGTAGATCAAGCTGGCCCCTGGCGCTGGTGGGGGAGGCTGAGGATAGAGTCTCTGTGGATGTAATCCTACGACCTGCGCATATTGTAACTGATGCCGCCGCAAATCGGCAGTCCAGATGTCTCCTGCTACTGCCTGCTTGGCGAAGACCAGGGCTCCTACTGGCCCCCCATTGGTAATATCGAGCAGCGCCGGGTAGCCACGAGCATGGGCAGCCAGATCAGGCTTTGAGAAGTGCACCTGCGTCTTGCCCCGATGATTATGCACAGCGAGGTAAACCAAGCCCTCTTCAGCGCAACGTCCAGATATCTCAGCCACAAAGCGTCCTGATAGAGCGCGATAGCCACGCTCCCCAGGAATGAAATCCTCGCCGTCACGGGCCACTACAACTTCCCTCGCTAAGAGGCGGATACCGCGCGGACTTTCTGCAAACCCAGCGAGGAGCACAGCGCCATGCTCATCATCGTCACCTGGAAACAGGTGTGTATGTAACCGCTTATACAGTCGCTCATCCATAACGAGTGACCAGGTTTTCTTCATACTGTTCTGAGCCAATTTAACACCTTTGCTAGTTTACTGGCTGCAGTATCTACCCCAGCTGTCCAGCGATTGGAACGGCGAGATACCTGCAGTGCTGATTGATATTGCCAGGTCATCGGTCCGCTTATCCCCGCCGGGAACGATTGCCCATCAGCGCGTTTAAGATCCCCACGGATGAAATGCGGGTAGACGTCGGCATCCGGATACTGGAAGGTAATCAGAAAGCCTATCCATGTAGTGTTGGGAATATATCGCTCTCCTATTGCCAGATTCTGGACTATTAGATAGGCCCCTCCCTGTGGCTCAGAGGCCACTTCGATCTCAGAACTTGGAAATGCTGCTTTGATCTCAGCAATGGCAACCTCTACCTCTGGTGTCATTTAGGCCTCTGAGACGTCATCAGGAGTTACAGCACGAAACCGCTCATATTCATGCACATGCACTTGTTCATCATTCCCGACCGGATCAAGCTGCCCGTCCCCATGGACGACGTACAGCAAAAAATCTAGTTGAATAGCCACTCCCTGAGTGATCGCTGCTGCCTTAATCTCATACCCAGAAAGCACTCGTTTCTGGAGGGTGACCGGCTTATTGTTTACGAATACCTGAATGGCGACTTGCTCTTGCTCGTTCACTGGCAAGGCGACTTGATGCTGATCCATGTGAAGCTCCTCTTTATTTTATCTGTCATTGATGAACAGGATACTCGCATACCCATACGAGATCTTTGTTCTTGCCTCTACTTTGTATAAACCAGCGATCATAGGGATTTTCCAAGCTCTGCATGGCGGATCAGCAGTCAAGTGGACCGTTCCCTCTCTTCTGCACAACCTTATCTACTCATATTGATAGCTGCTTTGGTTCCAAAAGGCATGTATCAGGATTGTGCCCAGCCCCATGGCTTTGGGGAAATTAGGCGAAATGAAGAAGAGATCATGCGCCTCCTGTATCGCCCACGCGACTAAGGGATAGGATTGCCTGTGGGGAAGACGCTGTAGAGTTCCTCTGAAGGAATCATGCTAAGCACCTCGTTCCATTAAAAGGAGGTTGACCGCTTGAGGCCCCTTGGAGGAAGTCTTGACTTCAAATTCCACGTTCACTCCTTCCCTAGCTGTGGAGCCCTCTGGGAGATCACTCACGTGGAAAAAGAAGCGTTCACCCGCAAGATTTCGAATAAAGCCATATCCGCGCTGGCTATTATAGAACACAATTTTGCCGGAATGTTCTGCTTCAGACGTCCTTGCGCAAATGGTCGGCTCCTCTAAAATCTGTTGGGCAGCAAGCTGCTCCTCAACAGCGCGGAGGCGCTCCTCCGCCTCTGGATAGGACTTTTCGTAGCGCTTTTGTCGGATTTGGATGGCTTCTCGATAGGATTGACGGGCCTGAACAAGGTTACCTAATGCTTCATGTGCGAGGCCAAGATGATAATGACTGTGGTGGTTCCGCGATTCCTTCTTGATCGCTATGAGAAGGCTCCCGATCGCCTCCTCGTAGCGCTCTTGCTTGAAATATAAAATACCCATATTCCGCAAGACATACTCATGTCGTCGATATGGTGGGATGCGGGAGTAAAGCTGTTCAGCTTCTGTAAGATCGCCTATCGCTATATGGGCCTGAGCAAGCCGGTCAATAATGTAATCCACGCCAGAATTTAATGTATCGGCGTGACGGAGTTGCTTAATGGCCTCGTGGGCCTGACCGGTCTGCAGCATACATTTGCCCAGTTCATAGCGTTTGTCGGCATGGTTCGGATCGTTTTCAACCGCTAAGGTCAGACATCGCCTAGCCTTGAATGTAAGGCCTTGCTTTAAGTATAGTTTCCCTAGTTGGAAGCAGGCATCAGAGTAGCTGTTCCGCTTTTCCTGCTGTGTTTCTGGAGGGAGGTCTTCCCAGATGGTGAGGCAAGATCTGAAGGCATGTTCTGCCTCTGCTAGCTGTTCCATGCGGAGATGAGCATAACCTTTGCGATACAAGACGATCAAATACGTCGGCTGGATGCTCAGAGCTTGATCAAACCAGCGAAGTGCCTCAGCCCACTGAGATTGCATGTAATATTGGTATCCAACCATATATGGCCAGCGGGCTACCTTCGGCTCGCGCGTCGATAAATCCGTGAACACTTCAATAGCGCGCTGATACTCCTGGTTGCGAGATAGACAGAAACCCAACTTTCCCAAAATAGCAGTATCTGCTGGGATGAGTTCCGTTGCCTTTGCCAGCCACTTTACTGCCTCAGGCCAGCGATTTTCGTTCATCGCACGCTCGCCAGCCGCGAGGCAGGCTTGGAGTGGGGTTTCCGGTGCTGGAGATGGTTCAAGGTCTCGATCTATCATCTCTCTACTCCTTCTTGCTGCTTATGAAGTGGCCAATACTTGTTGGGTAGTTTTAAAATGGAGCTTGGCAATCATCCGAAGTTCTTCTTTGCCTCGGCGGGCGACAATAGCTCTGGCAGCTTGGACAACCTCTGCAGAAGCTCCTTTGGGAAGAGGACCATATTTCCTGGACATGTTTTCTATCCAGGTCAAAAACCGATCCCTGGCAAGGATCGAGGCCGCAGCAACTGCCAGATTGGCTTCTGCTCGTGGCATCTGAATCAAGTTGAGTTTCCGCTCGGGGTTCTTAGCGAAGAGTCGTGAGCGAAGGTAATGCTCATTAGCAAATTGATCGACGATGATATTCTCGCATTCCACGACCGCTAGAAGATTCTCCAAGGCTCGATAATGCCCCCAGGCGAGCAGGTGATTTAACGTCTTGTCTTCGTGTTGGAAATCCTCATACAGCCGGTTATACTGCTCTGGCGTAATCACAACTTCCGAATAGCGGTCCTTGCAAATGATTCGAATGCGTTCTGCCAGTTCTCGCGCTTTATTATCAGAGAGCAACTTACTATCCTTGACGCCTAAAGCTGCGAGCCGCTCAAGGATTTGATCATCAACATAGACGGCTGCACTGACCAGTGGTCCAAAATAGTCACCTTTCCCTGATTCATCAGTGCCGATCCAAGGGGTCTTGAGAGTGTGCATGGCGTCGGTAGCAGCATCAGGACTGGTAGAGTTTTCAATCTCTGAAGAGCCTTTATCACTCTGGCGATCAGTAGTGGTGATGGAGCCGTCTAGCGATGCCATACCCGTGGCAAGGTCAACCCGTCTGCAGAGATCAGTGAACAAGGGATCACCAGCTGAACTGACTGCCGTCTGCTGAATTGTTAACGTGCCACTAGCGAACTGGCGGACAATAACACGTTCCCCCCGCTCAAAGAAATCTAACCGGTAATCGCAGTTAGACTCTGTTTTCTCTTCGAAATGCGATACTGACCGCAAAGAGGTAGCAATCTTGGCCCGCATATCCTGGTCACGCACCACAAACTTCCGTGATTGGGGCTGAGACGGGGTGATTGAGCCGGCCCCAAAGATAGCATCCACAATGGGCTTTACTCTTCTGGCGAGCGGGGTTTCTTTGCTCCCCACAATGTTAGGCGTGATACCACCCTTACTCTGATAAAGATCAACCAGTACTTCTGACGTATAATCAGTGACTCGCAGGCGTAAAAAATTAGGGCGTTTTTCCTCACTAACCTGGGCATCAGCTCGCTTGCACTCATAAGAAAAATGACGCACCTGCCCTTTAAGAGATGCAACAGGAGGTAGGGTGGCTATCGATGTGTTCAGCACATGCCAGGCTCCACTGACCGAATCAACAGCTATTGGAGAAAATGTGTCTGTTGCCCAGGACTTAGCCTCCTCCCAGTTTTCTCGGGGCAGTAACACTCGCTGGAAACCGGCTTTTTGTGCTGCTGCCAGCTTATCCGCTACGTAATCAATGCGTCCGACATATCCATCATCGTTCACTGTACCGGTAAAAGCAGTGTAAGCATCAATGGTATTGCTACTCAGCTTGGATAAGGTACCTATCGCGATCGCAAGTCCGATAGACCTCCCCTCATAGGAAAGAGGTTCGCTAATTGACCAGACGACATAGGTGCGATCGATCTGGAGCCCACTAGCGGCAAGCGCGTAGGTAGCTCCTGTCCTGGCTGCCTTTTTCATCTCCTCATCCACATCACTATTCGTGTGTACACCTCCATTCCCAGGGCTCACATTCACCTTAACTCGGTAGCAATATCCCTGATGCCCATCGCGCTCCGCAAAGAGCGCATGCACAGTTGCCTGTTGCTCCTCTACTGTATAAGAGGCAATTGCTGTATCAATAGATGGCTTGATAAAGTTAATTAATTCTCTAACCTCAGACTCAGCCAGCATCTCAAAATACCTTGTGAAAAAATGCTTGAGACGTTCTGAGGGCTTTTCTGTGCTGAGCCGTAACGCCTGTAGTTCTTGCGCTAAATCTTCCGAGAATACAAGGCCGATGGGTCGACTCAGTTGCGGCCAATCATCAAGCGTGATGTACAAGAGATCCGGGATACTTACCCGTGGGTTGAGAACTGCTGCCAGCTTGGTATGGGCATTAGCCATAATATCCCGGTGTTTCTGGAGCTGAAGCAGTCGTTCCGCATACGGTCCCCGATCAATCCCTTTCTCCTGGAAAACTTGCTCAATCGCATTAAGGGTCGAGAGACGGCCGAGAGCACTCAATCCGCCCTCCGTGAACAACAAACTAAACAACGTTTCTAATCTGTCTCCGTAAGCAGCTTCATCTCGTTGAGAAGGCCGAGTCTGGCGAAGTTCTAGTACAAGGCGTTCCGCTGTATCGACAATAATGATTTGATTCATCTTCTTCACCCCCTGAACTCTAGGCTGAGACTTTCTATCTGAGCTGGTTCCAGGAGATCCCCCTGACTGAGCGGGGTATGGTCTCCTTGTCTAACTGTGAATTCCTCGACGGGGAGTGTTTTTCCGGTATTTGTATGCAAGCGGATCGACACAGTTGTTCCTTGAAGAGTTGGGGGGAGGTGTTCCCAAATCAGATACAAGGATCCCGTCATAAAATTACGGAACAACTTGGCCATAAGCTCGTCGTCTGCACTCTGTAAATGGATGAAGTGTGACAGAACCCGGGGTCGTGCCTCTGCTGCTGCCAACGGAAGACTTGCCGTATGCCGAGAAGGCGGAGGTTGACCGTGTATAACTGGAAGCTTCTTCTGAAACAAAACAACTGGTTTTCGGCACTCGGTCTCCGTTGCACTTGTCTCTTCCTTCTTCAGCAACTCCAGGAGTGGACATCGCAAATAGTCACACGCTTCGATTTCCTGCTCTTGAAAATGCACACGTGGATCACTTGGATGAAGTATGGCTGGCCCAAGATGCTGAGCTAGTTCACCCAAGTCAACCAGAACACCGAGGTGAGCTTGGTAGACAAGCCCAAGAAATCTTTTCAGCGGCTGTTGCAGTGTGCCAAGGTACCGCACCAACTGGGAATGGAGTGGTGTCACTTGGTTCCAGACCTCGATCATAAACAGATAACCAAGGGGGCTCTCCTGCTCAGACACCACGAGATCATAACTCGATCGGTAAGCGATATCAAGAGAAATTGGCGCAGCTACCAGGAACGGTTCACCCAATACTGAGGAGTCAGACTCGTCTTCGAGAAGCACGATGATTCGATGTGAAAAATTATTCTCCTCTGAGCTGCCCCTCTGATCCCCATCCCATAGTTTGGTTGTCCAGATCTGGCCAAACCGATACTTCTCTGGCCGAGCAAGGTGCAAGCGTTGCTGGAATTGTAGAGAACGTTCTGCGAACATGTTCTTGAGGTCCTCTGGAATCACTTGGTCCGGGGAGCCACGCCGTGTGTGTGGCTGTACAGACCCGGCGAAGTTAAGGATATGCTCGAGAGTCTGCGTACAATTTGGGCAACTGTCCACGTGGTTCCTAATTAGATCTGCTTCTTTTCCTGACATGTGGTTCCGAGCAAATCTCAGAAGATCAGCACGTTTCGGGCAGATGCTTCCTTCCTGTGTGGACATAGCAATTACTTTCCTTTCCGAGCCCATTATTACGATACCTGGCCATGTCACTTTGACAATCAATGATCGAGTAACTTGAAAGGTATCTTTTATTCTGGGCTAAGGAGTTCGAGAAAGCGTGCATAGATAGCCTCCGCTTCCTCCAAGGTTTCGGCGTGGCGACCAATCGCCTCTAACGCCCTTCGGATCTCATTTTCAACTGTACTCTTTGAGCATCCTAGCTGGCTAGCAACGCTAGTCAGGGTAGCTTCTGGGTGTGCACGCGTAAGCAATACTTGTTTTTGGCGAGCAGACAATTCGCTCAAAAGCGCCGATGCTGCCTCGTCAATGATGCTCACCTCTTCTCCAGTTGGCCCCTCACTAACCATGTCACTTACCTGAAGGGAATTTCCCTCACTGTCTTCCGCTAGAGCTGCTTCCAAACTTATCTCGTCGGTATCGAGTAAGTTGAACCGATATTGAAAGACAAGAGTGAATTGCGCCAGGCTGAGCGCAAAGCCTACTGCTTCAAGCAATGAGTGCAAAAATACTGTGAGATCGACATCTGTGAGAATCGGTGAATTTTTCTTCGCGTCATCTCGGTATCGAATAATTGGAAATCCCTGCAAGCTTAAGCCGATTCTGATAAGCTCCGCGTCCTGGCCATGATAGGGCTGTACCTCTTGCCAGGAAGCCAGGCCCCAGAGCCGGGAGGCTTTCTTTCTGTTTTCGCCAACGAGACGAAAGCGCAGATCATGCTCCAAAAGGAAGTTCGCTCTCTGGAAGAGATTATCCAGTGCTGTACGGTCCTTCTGACTAATTAAAAAATTTCTAAACGAAAGGGCTAGACCATTGCGAAATCCTGTTAGTGTTTGATTGGTAAGGAGCAGATGCTCAAGCTGGCCCAACCGCCAGAGCTTGGCAATCGCCCAGTCATGGGCGAGAGCCGTAAAAGCATCTTCACCAAACCCCGAATCGAGATTGGGAATATGATAGAACGCACCGAACTTCAGCGATGGGTAGACGAAGAGAGTGAGATCCTCATCCGTCTCCTCTAAAGAGCGTTGCAACTCAGCGAAACTTTTGAATCGTCGATTGCTCCTCTTAACAGATTCAGACTGCTGCAATACGACCTCCATATCTATGGAGCACCTACATGTTGTACGCCATGATCCCCTCAACATCCCTATTTATAACAAACCTGGGATCACCAAAATTTTCCAAAGCATCTTCGGCTTCATCACCTCATCATGTCTCCAGTGTGGACGATCAGGTGTCGGTTTGCTCACTGCTTCAATTACAAGACATTACGCCGGGAGCAGTTTGTTGAGAGTGCCGAAATGTGGTTTTTGATTCAAATCGTAGAAGAGTAGATATTATTCCTCCACCTGCTCCTCCAACACCACCACATCGCTCTCCTCCACCATAGGCTCAACGACCAGGTTATGCAGCATATTCGCAACAAACGGCTGATCGGTCTTCGCCGTGGCTACCACGCTCACCGTCGTCTCCATTGACGCGGCGCGTTCGTTGAGCCTCTCTAAAGCCTGCATCACATAAAAGAAATCTCCCGGTTTGACCTTCAGACGCAAGCGATACCCTCGCCCCCCACGACCGGGAGCTACTGGCCTGCTCGTAGACGGCGTCGGCATAGTCGCAAATGGCTGATCATTGACGACTGCCCTGCCGCCCATCTCACTACCATAGACTCCCATCTGCTGCTCGCCTGTCTCCGTACCGGTCCCGCTTGTCGCCTCAATCTCAGTCTTTGGCGGAGCGGGTGGCGTCAGCAACTGCTGCGCATAGGCTGCCGAGAGCAGAAACGCCCCTTCGCCCATATCCAGTTCATGGTTAGGCACGTCCTCACCGAAATGCACCACTGTTGCCGCAGGACCATTCAGGACCAAGTTTTCCTGGGCGTCCCTACGCGCATTGGCAACATAGCCGAACGTACGATTCTTGATACCCACAGCAATCGCCCGGCGAATCACCTGCTCGTCCCAGATGTGCGTCCAGTTGTAGTATCTGAAGAAACAGGCAACCAAGGCTGGCACCAGGTAGTATTGCCGGTCCAGTGGCTCCAGTTCATTCAATCTCGTCAGCGCTGCCATCTTGCTCGGCTGCACACTGTCCCAGACGACGCGGTTGTGCAGCGCCTCTTTGAGACGTTTCTGTATCTGCGGGTCCTGGCTGTAGCTCTGGACTTGCAATTCATCCAACACGTAGGGCCGTCCGCTCTGCTCGCTGGCCTGCGGAGTAGACACGACTGGATAGAGCTGTGAGAAGCCTCCTTTGAGCTCGCCCTCGGCGCGTCGCTTACGTTCTGCCAGTTCAGCCTCCTGCTGCGGCGTTAGTTGTCGTTCTTTACTCTGGCTTTGCAGCAGTTCCAGCGTCAGGATCAACCGCACGGCGTTCTGGATGTTCTCTACCATATGACGATCTGGCATGGCCAGCGCCAGGCCATTGCGGTACTGCCGTGGTCCATTGCCGCACTGTTCGATGTAATGGCGCATGCCCTGTTCCTGCTTCTCTCGATCAGAGTGGCGATCCAACCATGCTGGCGACAGGTAGACGATCTGAAACTCTGCCAGCCGGTCTTTCACGTCCTGCGTATCGTTCGGCCACACTACCGCTCCGCGCTCATTGCCAATCGCCCTGCCGCACTCAAGCCGCAGTCGCTCCTCGATCTCCTCATCTGTGCGGCGCTGCCGCTCATCGACAATCATTTTGTTGAGGTTCGGTTGCGTCTCAAAGCGGTAGCGCAGTTCGCGCCGGTGCAGGTAGAGGAGTCGCTCGTTGAGGTCATGCAGCGCCGTCTGCAGGATGCTGCGATCCAAGCCAGGAGCCAGGCACGCGCTCAGCAGGTCGTTTTCATAGACACCAAGTTCCTGCGGGCTGTTGCCGCCAAAGCTATACAGCAGGGCTGCTGTGGCAATGCGCGTGGCCGGCAGGTATGCTTGCAGGTGTGGCGTCTCCTGCCCCAGTAGCGCATCGACCGTCCGCGCCCCTGCATGCGGCCCCAGCAGGTCAGCCTGCAGCACAGCATCATACTGGGTCTGCTCGCCCACCTGGGCCAGAAATGTGGTACGTACCTCCCCATCCGCCAGCGGCACGTCTCCCGGACCCAGTAGCGGTTGGGTCTGCACGTTTCCCGTCCACAGCGCATGGATCGCCGTCGCTAAAAACTGCAAGGCCCCGCGTGTGCGCTGGTAGCTCGGCAGGGCGCTCCAGCGCTCGCGCATCAGGTCCAGCAGTGCAGGATGGAAGGGATAGCTACTCAGGATGCGTGCTCGCAGCTGCTCGGCACCATGTTGCGCCACCTGTGCGGGAGTGCCGCCTGCCAGCAGAAACCTCCGGTAGCCGTCTGCGTAGGCGCTGGCGACCGCGCGCCGTTGTATCTCGTCCCCCAGGTCGGCAAACAGGCGCCGTTGCACGACGCGCAGCACTTCGTCCCCACTGACTGGTTCGCGAATGGCATTGAGCCGTTGTACCAGCTTGCCCAGGATGCCGAGCAGCTCCAGGTTGCCGCCTGCCTCCTGCTCGCTCTGCTGTAAGGAATACACCATCGCCGCCCGTGGAGAGGCCGCTACGGCCTCGGTGAGCCGCTGCAGGAAGACGATCGTCTGCCGTCCCAGCGTCGATTCGCCCACGATCACGCCCATGGCATTCTCGACGTAGACAAGCACTTCATCGAGCAATAAGAGGGCAGGCATGTCTCCAATCAGCCGCGTGAGCACCTCTGCACCGGGGGCGACGCATAGCCGGTCCTGTTCCGCCACCAGCCCATAGCCCTCCGGCCCGCCCAGTTGCCATGCTAACTCTCCCCACAGGGTGCGCCGCTGCTGCGTGAAAGTATCGGCTGCCCCAGTATCGATGCCGGAGATCACGGCTAGCCTCACGGGTCCGGGATCGGGCAGTCCACTGAGGTCAGGCATATCGCTGAGCAATGGACGCGAACGGGCCAGGTGATACAGCGCGAGTAGGGTATGCGTTTTACCGCCACCAAACGGTGTCCGCAATTGCAACACGCGGTCGCCGCTTTTGCCAGCCAGCACCCCCAGCACCTCCGCAAGAATACGGCGCAGTTCGGCGGTCAGGTACGTAGCCTCGTAGAAGGCGCGCGGGTCGCGATAGACGGGCCGTACGCTCTGGTCGCCCTGCACGACTTTGCTCAGGTTCACGGCATAGGTGTCCATCGAAAGCTGTCCCTGCACGATGTCGCTATGCGGAGTGACCACACGATTCCATGCTGGAAGGGTTGTTCCGCTGCTGTATGATGATGTCGTCATGCTTCCTATCCTTTGCTCATCAAAAACACGTTATCCCCACAGGGTTTTCCCGGTCATCTCGCCCAAGATACCTCGCCAGCCTGCCAGCAGCCGATCCACCGCCTTCTGTTCCTCGCTGCGTTCCTGCTTCGTATTACCATCATTGCCTGCTGGAGCTAGTGCGTGACCCGCCAGCGCATGTGCCACCATACGCAACTGTTCTATATGCGGGTGTGCCTTCGTCAGGAAATCCTGTACGTAATAGGGCTGCTCGTCCTGAAGCCAGAGCAACCGCTGTAATACGTCGATCAATGGAGCAGCATTGCCGCTCTCGCTGCGCATGCCCAGGCGTTCATCATCGCCCCGGCTGCGATAGTCGCGCAGGACAATCGTATCCTTCTCTTTCTTTGCTATCCCTTTCTGGCCCTGGGCTAAGCCGCGCGGTCCATCCAGTTCCACGCCCATGCCGCGCGCCAGCAAGTTCATGTCGTCAAAAGGTGCCGCGATCTCGCCGTAGAAGAACCTGCCCGTGACATAGAAGCGCGTGACGCTATCCACTGCGGCCACCTGCGCTCCTGTGTCTTGCTGTCCATCACCCGCTGCTGCGCTGAGCAGGCGTTGCAGCACGTGCTGCGCCACTTCGCGCTCTACTTCGCCCAGATAGGTCGCGGCATCCAACTCGTCCCCGTTGGGCATCTCCACTCGTGCGAACTGCGTATAGGCCCGCAGCCCCGCGCCTATGGTGGCGATGATCAGGTCCGCGCCCGTCACTCCCGCTTCGATCAGTGTATCCAACCGCTCGTTGATGATGCTGGCTAACTGTGGTCTCACCTGACTCACGTAGTCACCCGTGCCCTTGTTCTCACGGCGACGAGCTACCAAGAAGATGCTAGATGCCAATGCCGCTGTACCTTGTGATACCGAGCGAGCCTTCATTTCTGTATCAAGCGGCCAAGCTTCCGTAATCACAAACCCGGCATGCCGAAGGGCCTCTATCAGCGTTGACCACCCCAACGTCGTTTTGTGGGCATACACACAAACAAGGGGAGCGCCAGGTTTCAATACCCGGTGTGCCTCGATAAAAGCCTGCTCTATCATCGTCTCAAAGCTCTTTCTTGCCATATCCTTGTTTTTATTGTGGCGGTAGGCAGCCATCACGGCTTCCTGTTTCTTGGGTGTTAAAGGTGTACTGAAGTGCTCAGGATAAAGGAAACCGATGCTGCGTTTGAGCCAGACGTAGAAGAAATCTGATAAGTCCGCGTTTATGTAGACACTTTGGCAAGATGTCTACATAAAACGGGTTGATGTAGCACAGATTGTCTTCGACAACTGTCTACATAACCCTATAGGAGATATTGTCGTAGTAAGGAGGGTCGGTAATTATTGCATCGAAAGTTTCATCTTCTAATGGAAGGTGGCTGGCAGAAGTACGATATACATGTGCTGGTTGGCCAAAATCTACCAGACCCTGCATCGCATCAAGTATCCACCTTAACGCACCCTCGACACCGCCAGAACCTCCTCCAAATGGATTGACCTCAACAAAATCCCACATCATTGGCAAGGCTTGGCGAGCATAAGTATTAGCAATAGTCTCACGAGTGTTATCCCAATGACAGATAGTACTATTCCGATCAGCCAGCCTATCAACTATCAAACCCATGTAAGTCGTGATAGCTGCTGCCTGCCCAGGTTCTATCCCCTCTTCAAGCATGGCATTGTAGGCATGGCGTACCTCAACAGTGAAGGTAAGCAAGGAAAGAAGTTGGCGTGGCGTAAACAGGTCAACGAAACGAGTCAGGCCATATTCAACGGTCCAAAAATTTTTACTATCCTCCCTTGGCAGCGGTTCTTCAGGCAGTGTTAGGTGCTCCTGCATGCAAAGTTCATCTATGTGCTTTTTAATATCTTCTTCTAATGGTACCCAGTGCTGAAGATCAATCACCTCTAAATACGTTTTCCCTTTACTCTCGTTCCTGGTTACAACAACCGCTATCAATTGCTGTCCCATACGACCAATACGACCCTGTTGTTTGACATACTCGGAGTTGACAGTGGCACCGCACTGGAAGCAAGTTGTATTGCCTCTCCTACTACCCAGTTCTGGATCGAACCCCAATCCTTGCAGCGTAGCAGCCTGCACTTGCTCAAAACGCACTTTTTTCGTAGTGTGATCTGGCACCATACGCGAGGCGATATAGTTCCCCTCCTTCTTACGTAGCCATGTCTGTGTGGCTAGTGGCACAGACGCACCACAGGTTGGATTGGGACAGGGAACGGTGCGCGTCCACAGATAAGCGATAGGCGTTAATGTATCATTGGACTGAATATGCTTCTGTATAGCCGTGAAGGTCGATTGCACTAAGTCATCACCCACCCGCTGTCCGTTCTTTGGAGCAGGGTAGAACTCTGCCAAACGCTCCCTGGCACGTTCGATCACCCACTCCCCCCACTTCTTTACATCTGCCACTAGCGACAGCCCATATTTCTGTGGGTAGACCAGCGTGCAGAGTTCGATGATGTGCGCAACGGGATTGAGTTCAATGGCGTAGGACTCGCAGCCTAGGCGTAGGGCTTCTAGCGGAATCGAGCCTCCACCAGCAAACATATCGAGCACGCGTGGGGGTCGATCGCCATTAGCCGCGAGGATATCTTTCCGTGCCTGCTCAAATATACTAGTGGAAGCATTCAATAAGCACAGTTTCCGCATATGTTCCATGTAGATAGCTCGTTCTTTGGCATCCGCAGGTGCCGGGACAAGTGCGCCATAGACTGCCGCACGAGAAGCAGTTATTGGTTTGCGTGACCACCAGATGTGTAGTGTGGAGATATTGCCACGGTGAAGACTCTTTTCTCGCGACGCTGCCGCGCTAATCTCGCGGATAGGGATCAGGTCTTCGATGAGGCGGCGGTCGTTGTTAAGCATAAGTGGAGTCCTGTTCTATCCTACAAATTCCGTATTATCGACAACATACAACAAGTTACTGCACATCAGCAGTACAGCAAGACATTCTGATTTATCCTGAACGCCCACAAAGCGATGACTTTGTGGGTTCTTGAAGACCTGGATTATACCGCGCAGTAACGACATCATGCCCTCTTGCTCAGCTTCTACCTGACTGTAGCGAAGGAGAGGCCTCCTGAGACTAAATGCTGTATTTATTACATCGACACCTACACAATTCTGAGGAAGATTGGCCCTGGTTCGTACCGCCACTTCTAGAGCTTTTGTTGCGTTAAGGATTGCTTCATCGTACTTTACATCATTGTATAAATCCCAGCATTTTGAGCGGATGTCAGGGTGGAGTTGCGGTTCTTCTGCCTGGGCGGCTACCGAACTTCTAAAATATGGCTCAGTGGGTTGACTTGTTACACTCCTCAGCATATTTCTCTTTTCGAGATACTGTTCGATCGTTGTCACACTACGAAAACGGCGTATATTTCTGTTAATGGTACAATTCCAATGCCAGCCAGCCACATCCTCATTTTCTCCGAAGGAGGTATAGATAAAGGCTTCTTGTTTCATCAGCAGTCCAACTTTGCAAATAGACAAATATGGCATGTTCAGTTCGCGACTGAGGTCTTCACTGGAAACTCGGACGTCTTCCTCATTAGAGGCATAGTATTTGCCCACACAACATTCGATCGCTTGGGCAAAGTTTGCTTGTTCTTCCTGTGAGCCTTGACACAGACATGCAGCTGGAACTGTAAGGATTGCTTCCGTAGGAAAATTAGAATAGGGACTAAATGCACTGGTAAGGCCTTCTGGAAAGCTTTTTGAGATTTCCTCTATATCCAAATCAGGATAAGTTCGCCGGAATTGTGTATCTAGTGCATAATCAGGCGACCTTTTTGGGCATAACCAGATGAGGTTTACGCGGAGATCCATAATATGCACACACACGAGCCTCCAGTTCGTCCGCGCTCAGGATGCGATCAGCTTCGGAAACGTTGCGCTTGCCGTGAA
>WNEZ01000573.1_pt1 | contig 31125 bp, 23 predicted proteins | sample 5400521 | NCBI WGS metagenome assembly WNEZ01 (sample SAMN13153339, study PRJNA577476) | soil metagenome | isolation source: 120 cm saprolite under Douglas fir tree site 2 hole 1 replicate 1 | place: USA:California | collected 2015-04-18 | reverse complement strand
ATGTAGTAGGCATCGCGCTCATTGAACACCTCAATGTAATTAGGAAAGCCTGAATGTTGACCCAATTCTGCCATGCGTGAGGCAATCATGCCTACCACCCGTTCCTTATCGGCAGCTGAACCCTCGGGCATTGCTACCTCACGTATAACTACTCGCCGGGTAGACGATTGGGCATCACTCGCCAACCACGCAGCTCCTTGCCCTTGCTGATTCTCCGGCAGGGACAACTGCTCTATCAAGCGATACCGCCCCTGGCGCAATACATCGCCGCGCATCAACGACTGCAACGTAAGTGGCATCGAGGTCGATGAGGAGCGTTGAACAGCTAAACTCAGAGGACCCGATGACATACTCATATATCCGTAACCACAGCGGGCGCAGCCGCCTCCCACGGACTCTCCGTCAAATCCACAACGAGGACATCGCATAGATACCCCATCCCTTTCCGTTTTTATTTAAGGAGATATACATGACATTTATTACCACGCACTCAGAAGGCCTGTCCACCGGTTGAATCAATTTGCCTGGAACATTCCAGAAATTTCTCTCAGTTTAATCACATTCGCGCCGCCGGAAGCCTGGATATACAAAACTGCAATTGCCTTGTCTACCGGGTTCCCCTGGGCATCAAATAGGATGCGCCCACTGACTCCTTGAAATACTGGCGTGGTTCCTTCCCCCAGAGAAGTCAGGGCATCATGGATTGGTTGACCCGCCAGAGACCCCTGGATCGATTGCGCGGCCCTGGCAATTATTTGTAAGGCATCGTAGGTCAATATAACATCCTGATCAGGAGAGGGCGCATTGTCTTCTGCCACCACAGAGTTCTGATAGATCCCAACCCAATCAGTGAAAAAAGGAGGTAGCGTAACCACCGGCAAGTGCAGTGCATTCCATTCTTGTGAATCTCCCAGGGAGATAAAGCTCAGGCGTTGCATATCCTGTGGATAACTGCCTGCTAAGAATGCATCAGCAGGATTGCTACAAGCTTCCCCAGCCCCATCTCTGCACTGTCCCAACAGTAAGCCCATATCCAGTGCCAGCATGTTACCGCCGAGGATCTTGAGACTTGCAAGCACCGGGTTTGCAGGATGATTCCTAAAGGCAACACCCACTGCATGTGCCAGGCGTATCGCATCGACGTCCGATCCTGCCAGGAAAATGGCATTTACGTTGTCGACCATCGCTTCCTTGATCGTGTTCCGATACTCACCTACAGTAGTTATCATTTCAGTAAAATCATCTTCAGGTCGGTTAATGGCTGTGACCTTGAGTTCCCTTAGGCGAGCAACGAGCGCGTCAGCTATTGACGCACTCTCAGGATCACTTTGGTCACGCATTACAAGTACAGTCCTGGCATGCATTTGTTGTATCGCCGCTGTCAGGGCGTTTGCCTGTATCTTATAGGAAGGATCGATACGAAAGAAATACGAGTTGATACCGCTCAATTCCTCATTCGAGGCTGTCGGCGAGACGAGGGGTAAGTGTGCGGTCGCAAGGATTGGAGATGCTTGCATTGTCTGCAAACTCGTGGGCCAGCCAACAACGGCAATGATATGATCAGGATTGCCGTCATGGACGACGTCATTGACAATGAAGTGTGCTATTGTCGCTACATTAGCATTATCCGGCCCTGAATTCGCGATGAGGATACGTAAAAAAAGGTTGTCTGGCAACAAACCAAACTCATTGATCTCGTACTGTGCAAGAAAAGCCGCCTGCATATAGGCGCGGTCGGTACTCAACATCTCTGGACGCTTATCAAATCCTAAACCGAGGACAACAGTGACATAAGGGAGACTGTGCTGGAGCAGCACCAGATTCTCGCCGTAGATTCTCGCCTCGCCATCTGTGGGATCGGTAGAAATTGCCTGCATCCACTGGTCAGCCGCTGCGCTCATGTCGCTGGCTTGCCATGCCTGTATGGCCTGCTGTTTGAGGGCAACATCGGTACGGGGTGCATACGCATCAAAGATGAAGTGTCCATCGCTGATGCCCATACCCGCCTTCGTATACATCTGCGTTTCGGGCGTTAATTCCGCATTGGTGGCGGCGGTCTCCTGTTGGGCTACATATGTAGCAGTAGCATTTTGTATCGCAGCGATAGTTGCTGTAGTGCCGAGACTTTGTGTTCGACGAGCAGGAGGATTATGCTCTATAGCAAGAAGAAGTGCACTGAGCAGCAACAAACATATCCCAATAGAAACTGTCCAAAACATAATGGGAGTGAAAGTCTCTTTTCGTCGACGCCATTCGAGCATGGCGCCTGGTTGAAATGCAGGGCTTTCTACTATGCCCGCTCGCCCATTTTGGCTCTGCCGTGTTGCTGCTAAAGACTTCAGGTCTTGCTGCATAGCAGCAGTTTGATGGTAGCGCTGCACCACTGAGGCACGAAGGGCCCGCTGTAGGATCGCCTCCATACCCGATGAGACGGCTGAGTTCAAGCTGCGAATGGGAGGATAAAAAAAAGTCATGTGCTCGTTCGGATCATATCCGGTCAGAGCGTGGTGCAACGTCGCCGCCAATCCATATATGTCTGATGCCCGCACTGTACTACCATGTACCTGCTCAGGTGCGAAGTAGCCCACTGCTGTTTTAGCTTCTGTCTCTGACAAAGGCGCCGGAGCAAACAGCGGCATGTGTATCAGTAACACACGCTTCCCATGGGGACTTACAATGACCGTCTCTGGATTGATAGAGCCATGTACAAGCGGGGGTTGTTGCGACGATAATACCTGCAATAATTCACAGAGCTGTCGTCCATATTCAGTAACGCTTCGCTCTGCTAAAGGAGCGCCGCGCTCCTGTATTAACTCTGCCAGGCTCTTGCCTTCGATATGCTCAAATACAACATAGTAGAAACCCCGCTCGCCAAATACATCTATGAGACCAGGAAAGCCGGGGTGCTGGCCAAGGACAGCCAGGTGTAATGCTGCCGTACGCACTGCTTGCTCGGCATTTGTAGCTAATTCCTTAGGGGGAATCACCCTGCGTATCACCACCAGGTCCCTGAGCATCTGGGTATCACTGGCTAGCCATGCTGTTCCCTGGCTTTGCTGGTTCTTTGGCAGAGCCAGTTGCTTGATCAAACGGTAGCGCCCCTGCCGCAACACATCCCCAGGCGCCAATACATGCACTGCTACATCAATCGAATTATAGACTGCAATACGTCGATCTATCGAGTGCAAAGGTCCTGACGAAATACGTGAGCGACCATAACCACAATGCGCGCAGCCACCATCAATTAACTCCCCTTCAAAGGCACAACGTGGGCAGAGCATGTATCTCTTTTCCTCTTCCCCATGGAGATAGCACAAGCACGTCCTGAATAACTACTGGGTAAAGAGTGCCTCATTAATCAGATGTTGTCAAACGGACTAGGAAAGATGGGTCGAGATTCCTCGCTTCAGGAGAGGCTTCATCTTTTGCTCAAACTCAAGCGGCTCAAGCTCATGCAAAGCTGGTATACACTGATGTATTGCTGCGAGGTCATCAAGGGAATTGGTAGCAAAATTTACCCCCGTTGCCTGAAGAATTAAATGCATTGCTCGATATGCAAAGAGCAGGTTTTTTTGTGCCTGGTAGTTATCAAAACTTTCCCAATACCAACCACAGCTTGTAAATGCTTGCTGCATATAATATTGCGCCTCGAGTAACAGCATTGTTTTGTAAATTAGCTCTGCATCATCCGGCTTACGATGGTTTCTACCATATTCACCCCAAAAATCACCCTCTGTCATCCAGCCATTATGAAGGCAGATATATTCGTTACGTGCCTTATGCGGCTCAGGCAATGCGTCCCGCACTTCAACCTCAAACAGTTCATAGGCTTGAAGCGCTAGAGCATTAAGTGCCTGGCGAAATATTCTTTTCCAGGCATTTTTTCTCGGATCGCCAAAGTTCGTGCAGTCACACCCTGTATCCCACCGGGACACCCCATGCTTACAACTCCATGAGCTATTATCCCATATTTCAATTTCTCTTGTCGGAGGATAGAGCTTTAGGTAACGCTCAAGGGTGATAACCTCAACACCTTTCTGTTGAGCCGCAAAGTTGACAACATGATAGAGAAACTTATCGCGGTCCTTTTTGTGGTGTCCGTAGAGTTCGCCATCCGTCGCAATTAAGGTAAACATCTCTCTGCCCAGGTGTGCATTAGCAAAATCATACGCATCATTTGTTATCGAGTCATCAAAGGAAACTGACCCCGACAGATCAGCATTATAAAAAAAGACATTAATGCTGCGCGTATAATACAACCTCACTTTATACGGTCCAGCAGAGTCAGGCCAGGTTTTTGCTTGCCAGGGAGCTAGTACAACATACTCAATGCCACATTGCGCTACAATGTCTAAGGTTACCAGGTCTACCGCCGTTTCAGGGAGCCACATCCCATGTGGTTTACGTTTGAAGAGATGGTCATAGGACGCTATCCCCCATAAAATCTGTGTCCATTTATCGTAGAAGGTTGCAAGGGGTAAAATCGTATGATTATAGGGTTGTGCTAACGCATTGCTAACGCCATAGCGCTCGTAGTGTCTTCTCTCGGAGGCTATTATTTGCTGCAACACATCTCGATTTTTTTCAGATTTTTCAAGCCAATCCGCCAGCGTATGCCCCAGGTTAAAACTTATATATTCATAATTGCCCAACTCAGCATTAGAGCGATAACACTCAGCAGTAATTTTTTCATTGAAATTATCAAACGGCTCCGCGCCGTTTTCTTTGGGAATGTCTCCAATAAAAGGGTTTTCTCGCGGAGGTTGATAGAAATGTCCATGTATACACAGGTACTTTGTCGTATTTGGAATATACCAAGGACCGCTATGCCATGTATTGCTCTGATGTTGATACGTGAGAACCATGCAATGCCCCTTTTATCCCTGCAGGAACGTAAAGTGTGGACCTCTATCCCGTTTGAGAAGGGTCACATCGCGTGACGAAGCGTGGCATGCCTCTGCTGTGTTCGAGGCCTCATTGTTCCTGCCACGACCGGCTGTACCTCATCCTCTCTGGCGCTAGTATACAGAGAACGCGTCATGAAAACGTTATGAACATCGCCATGGGCAGTGGCCTGAAATCCTGACCCGGATATGAGTCCGGCGAAGATGCTCGCTGTGGGGCGGGCAAATCCTGGTTAATGCTCTCGACTTTGACGATGCTCATGGCGCTTTCATGGCGTTTCTTCGTCATACTAGCAATTAAAAGCAAAATCCTGTTTGAATGGATGTGTCAGGAAGGAAGCTCTATGCACATCAACCTTCTCTCTCGAAACCCTCTCACTACGAGAATTTTCAGTGTTATGATTTTTCTTCTGCTTATCGCCTGTTTGTATCTTGGAGGAAGAGCTGTTAAACTTGCCCTGTCGAGCGACACTTCAGTTTTGACCTTTCACAATGATAACCTGCGCTCAGGACAAAACCTTGACGAGACTATTCTCGACACGAGCAATGTCAATGCGCAACGCTTTGGCAAACGGGTCTCGTATCCGGTTGATGGGCAGATGTATGCACAACCGCTCTTTGTCCCTGCTGTCACTATCAAAGATCATCTTTACAACGTGGTCTATGTTGCTACAGAAAACGACAGTGTCTACGCTTTTGATGCTGATCAAATGCATGTGATTGCTCCACTATGGAAGACGAGCTTTCTTCATGCCCCTGATGTGACCACCGTCCCCTCTTCGGATGTCTACGGGAAGTATCCGAGTCACGATATCGAGCCGTATGTTGGTATTACTGCAACCCCCGTCATTGATCTGATCACGAACACCCTGTACGTTGTGGCAATGACGAAGGAACCTGGCAACCAGTATGTGCAGCGACTGCACGCCCTCGATATCACGACAGGCAGAGACCAGCCAGGGAGCCCGATGACCATTCTCGCTAGTGTAAGAGGAGAAGGCTACGATAAGAACAAAGGGATACCCTCTCTGGTTCACTTTAATGCCAGGCAAGCGAATCAGCGCCCAGCGTTGCTGTTCGTGAATGGCGTTGTCTACATCGCATGGGGAGCCTTTGGAGATACTGACTTCTACCATGGTTGGGTTATAGGCTACACTTACGACGGCAGAGCATTCCAGCGAGTAAGAGTCTATAACACGACGCCTGATGGTCAGGAAGGGGGTATATGGATGAGTGGAGCGGGACCCGCTGCTGACGCTCAAGGCAATCTGTACCTCATAACAAGTAATGGTACCTTTGACCTGGATCAACCCAATCAAAGAGATGCAGGCAATAGTTTCCTGAAGTTGAGTACATGGAGTGGCCTGGTTCTCTCAGACTACTTTACCCCTTTCAACCAGGCATGCCTGGATGGTCGCGATGAAGATGTTGGTGCAGGTGGCGTATTGCTCTTACCGGAACAGCCTTACACATCTCACCCTCGCCTGCTCGTTGGAGTGGGGAAAGAAGGTCGTATCTACGTGCTTGACCGGGATCATATGGGCAAGTTCCACAGATATCCAGGCAACCTCCAATGCAATACCAACGAAGAAATACATACTGATATGGATCAAATCCTGCAGGAATTCCCTCCACACACAACAGGTAGCTTTTTCGGAAGTCCAGGCTATTGGGCCGGGACTGCTAAGAGTGGGCAATTGGTCTACTTCGGTGGATCTGGCGATCACCTGAAGTCCTTTCAGGTCAGTGGGGACATTCTCTCTTCCGGAGCAGCCGCTGAGACCCCGGAAACCTTCACTTTCCCCGGCGTAACACCCTCGATTTCCAGTAACGAGAGCGTTCCTGGTAGCGGCATAGTATGGGTGATAAGTCCTGCCAGTTGTGGTGGACCTGGATGTGCACCGAGTGGACCAGGTGTTCTCCGCGCCTATGATGCCACAAATATCAGGGTAGAACTATACAACAGTGAGCAGAACTCCATACGGGACAGGCTCGATAGTTATGTGAAATTCAGCCTGCCGACCATTGCCAATGGCAAGGTGTTTGTGGGAACACAAACGCGTTTGAATATCTATGGCTTACTGCTCTCGACGGGATCCCGCTAGTTCTTGTATGGGAACATCAGGGCAGTGTTGGGGTCGAGAGCGGTCCTGGTCTGACGCGTCCTTCTGGTTCACCTCGCCAATTGGCGTATCACCCGAGGGGTGACCTCATTCCCAGTTTCTTCAAACCAGATCGACACACTCTATAACCATGTCCAACACTGCTTGCACCTCAAATCGTCATGGAACGGTAACGCGAACTTCGTTCATTTCGACGGTAGTCATCGATAGGCGTTCAGGATAGCACTAACGTTCCCCGATTGGCCGTTTTTGCGCGTTTGCTGCCGACCCAGCATTGGCCATTGGTATGCGTTCAACACATCGAGCTTGCTCTGGTTGACCGTCTTCCAATCGTTCTGCAAGATACCGCCGGTATCACTCGAGTCCGGATTCCATGCCCAGTAGGCATAGCTTATGTTGTTCGTTTTCAGAAATGATACCAGGGAGCGCTGCCACACACCCTCAGCATCCTGACCCATAGAGCCCCCCCCGAACTCCCCCATGAACACCGGGGCAGTCCCGACCTTTTGCAGATAGGCCCAATGCTGCTGCCAGAGTCCTGGCAGGTTGTGCGGAAAGTTTGATGCTTTGAACCATGACTGCTTGTAGACCGCAGGTCCGTAGTCATGGGCGGAATACACCAGCTTGTCTGCTACCGACAGGCGCACGGGGTACTGTCCGGCCCCTTCGAGATTCCCACCCCACCAGTAGGCGTCGCCGTGGTACTGCTCGATGCCTTCCACGATAATCAGCCAATCCGGGCTGACGGCCAGGATGGCGTTGCCCGCCTGCTCAGCAGCCAGCCGCCAATCCGTGCTTGGGTTGCCATCACCCCAGGTCGCTGGACCATGCGGCTCGTTGGCCAGGTCAGCCCCGATGATGGTATCATTGCCCCGGTAGTGTTGGGCCAGCATGACCCAATCCTGGATCCAACGCGCCTGGGGCATACGATCGGTGTACCACAATGCGGGCCGCTGATCGGCCGTAGGGTCATGACGGTCCAAGATAATCTTCAAGCCAGCGTTGCGGGCACCCTGGACAATCCGATCCATGAGGGCCAGCCCCTGGAGGCCTTTGAGGTCAGGGTTCAGCTGGTAGTTGATGCCATTCGGCTTGCTCGTGGGGTCGAAGAGCTGATTGGTGAAGGGCAGGCGAATGGTGTTGAAGCCTGTGCGTGCGATCTGCTTGAGCATGTCTTGCCAGTTGCGCGCCCACAGCCCATGCGGGGCAAAGGTACTGGTCTCAAAGCCAAACCAGTTGACGCCTGTGAGCTGCACTTGACACCCCGACGCATCCACCAGCTCACTATGTACGGCCTTGAGGAAACCTACTGAACGGCCAGGTTGGCATTGCGCGAAGGATTGCTCCGAATCAGGAAGGGTAGTAGGTACGGTAGCAGGCACACAGGAAGACAGAATCATCATTCCCACAATAAATACAAAGGGAGGCAGCAAGCTCCTCCCCAGAAATCCTGTCATGCAGGAACATTTCATAATCACTTTTCCTTTCCACCAGGAAGTGTTTTATATACTTGGAAAGATGATCAAGGAAGCATGCAGAAATATCGACTCTCGGGTTGAAACTGTTGCCACATACCGAGTCGTCGATAGCGATGCAATGAGATGGAGTCCGTTGTTAGCGTTTAGGGCATCCAATCCCTTAGCATTGGCACTGAGAGAACCCTATGAAGTAGGACGAGTACCACTGCCTCCTCTGGCTTTCTTTCAGGAGCAAGGACCGTTTCGAGAGCCGAGATTGCGTTCATCTCAGGCGATCGTTCGATACGCTCTCGGTGCTTACCTTCAGAGCCAAAAGTCATCTTCTAGAACTGCAAGTACCCAACGGGGGTACTGCTGAGATTCCATGGTAAATATACTTTGGGTCGCCATGGAATGCATTACAAGGTGTCTGGTCCATCGTGAAGGAACATAACACTGCCAGCAAGTATACACAGTTTTACCTCTTGCTTGCCGGAAAAACGCCTTACAGGCTTAAGACGGCCATCTCAAGGCCGTGAGGATATACCCCTCTCCATGGATCGAGCGAATATCAATGTTGAATGTATGCAGCTTTGCCCTGCAACGCGAAAGGATATTTCTGATCGGCTTCATCGAGCTGTCTAGTGTCTTGTACTCGACCGCTCGATGCACGGTTTCTCGCGCGTGACTGAGTACCTCGTCAGTGATGGCAGCCTGCAGCACCTCATACGGGCAATAGTGGGGATAGTCTTCGAGCAAGGCTACCAGTACATACATCTCGAGTTCCGTCAATACTTCTTGCGCCACCAGACCATGCACCTCTGCTGATAACTGAGTGAGAACGAAGGTGGTCAGACTATACGGATGGGTATTCAATACCAACATATGCCCTTCTGGCAACACCCCTGGTAATGTAAAGAACCGGAATTGTTGAGTTAACACTCGTCACTCCTCACAGGTCATCTGGGATCTCCTCTTCTCTCCCTTGAGGATCGGTCGCAATAAACGGTCGGAGGTCTCCAGGAGCAAATAGACCTTGATTTTGAGTACCATGTTGGAGATCTTTCCTCCTCCCTATTGCGATGACTTGTTCGGCTGACGTTGCGACATGTTGGGCATCTCAATAGTCTCCGGCTTGACGAGCAGTTGCATTCCTGTCATATTTCTAGACCCTGTCGCCTTAGTGACCTGGATCACAATCACGCTTACATTGTCTGCACCCCCCCCATTCAGAGCAGCTTGAAGCAATGAACTACTCGTCTGTGACGGGTCAGCTCCCTTCCTCAAGATCTGCTGAATGAGTGGATCACGGACCATCTCCCACAAGCCATCAGAACAGAGCAACAAGGTATCACCCGGCTGGAGTTGCTCTCTGAATGAATCGACTGGTATTACTTCTTCTGCGCCCAGGCTCCGATAAATCTGGTTCCGCTGGGGATGGTTGTAGATGTCATCGGGTTGAATGATGCCGGCTTCTACAAGGTACGCCACCAGTGAATGGTCTTTCGTGACCTTACGCAGTCCATTGTCTTTTCGATACAGGTAGGTGCGGCTATCACCAACGTTAACAACTAGAGCGGTAGCGTCTACGATCAAGACAGCGGTGATGGTTGTTCCCATTTCCGTGCGCTGCACCTTATTCCTTTGATAGATAGCATGGTTAGCCGCTTGCGCTCCGTCGATCAGGCGTCTCCTGAAATCGGCCTCGTTCAACTCGCCACTCCCTGATATCTTCGGCAACACCTGATCAATCATGGTTTGAATTCCCAGGCGGCTTGCTTCTTGACCATACATGTGCCCACCCATACCGTCTGCCACGATAAACAACCCAAAGGGTTGTGATTGTGAGATCAGGGGTCTTATTCCTTTTACCGCAAAGAGACTGTCCTCGTTAGGCATCCGTTGGCGTTTGATGCCAGGATGCGAGAGGGTTCCTACTGCCAGGCTCAGATGGCTGCTCAGCGGTTGAGCCTGGAAAGGAGGCACGGTCCGCGTCGCCTCCGCCTGCCCACTCCCCAGCTGGCCTGGCGATAGCTGTACCATTGGTTCATCCGCCGCTGCATATGTCTGTGAAAGTGTAGGAAGGGGAGTAGGTGAACGAGTAGAATCTTGGATTCCCTCTCGAAGGCGCTTCTCTTGCACACCTCCGCATGAAAGGCGTATCAGCACTAGCACTCCTATCAGGATTATCAGTCCGGTCACCAATGGTGCGAGATAGAGTACCAGGGAGGGAAAAGGGAAAACACTCACCTCAACACCTGGAGCAGTTGCTGTTCGGAATGGCGATCCCCTGGCAAAACGAAGAGCCAGGGGGGCGACAGAGAACAGTAAAGGATGCCAGGCCATGGGACTCCTACCGGGTGCCGGGTAAACCTTTCGCATCTCTAAAATGAAGCTAAACGTACTCATTGGCTCTTCTTCCTTCCTTTGGGCGATGGCTCACAGAGCACTGTCCCTTCGCATTCGACGCCACAGGTGTTGTCATATCGCATGTACTGTCGGATCATCTTGTGTCTCTCCTGCCGTACCGGTCGGCTGGAGCACTGATGAACCCGGAGGCGTACTTTCCATAGCTTTGGGGGCTATAGTGAAGCTGGTAATAACCATAACACCGCTCTTTTGACCTACGAAGCTCAACGTGTTCTCTCCGCTGAGCTTAGGCACCTCCCAGGCCGCTGGCGCCACAATCCGGCCGCTGGCATCAGTCTGGATGCGCACTATGGGCTCTCCCGTTTGCTGATTCAGGTACACCGACACTTCTTCATTTGAGGCAAAGTCCTCTCCATGAAATCCCATGCGCGCATGAGGGGATGGCGCGTAGGTGTCCAGGACGACCCAGGGGTGGAAGCCCTGGATGTTCAGACCGACTGACGCGGGAGTCTGGCTCTGGCGGCCCACGAAGAAGAGGTAATAGTTCCCTTCCGGCAGCAGTGGCACCATGACATGCCCTTTCACATTACCCATGGCGTTCGCGCTCGTCGTGGCCAGGCGATCGCCCGTTGGACTGTTCAGATGGACCTCTACAACCTCGTTGGGCATAAAGCCACTACCTGAGAAGCCGAAACCGTGCTCGGGCTTGACTGAGTACGTGTCCAACAGCACAGTGGGCGGAATCCAATGCATCTGAAAGTTGGCTTGTGCCCTGCGGTGGCTCTTCATCCCTTCTACCAACAGCACATAGGTACCGGGAGCAAGGTCCGCCGGGATCGCCTCCACCGTTGAGCTGATCTTCCCGGCCTTGTCCGCGATAGTGGGATCGAGTTGTGCCTCCGGCCGCCCCTTTTGATTCTGGATAGTGACCTTCAACCCTTCGCCGGGCAGAAATCCTGAGACCGCGAAGCGTAGTGGCACATTAAATGTCAAGTCCGTTCCCTGAAGTTGGAGGAAGGCGGAATGCTTGCTGGGCAGCGATCTGCTACCAACGGTCGGAGAGGGACGTAGATGGCTGAGCGCTGCCGGTTGCTTAGATTCCCCTCGGGCCAGGTGAGAGAGCCGTCCCGGAGCAACATTGACCATCACCAAGACGATGAGGCTGACAAGAGCGATGATCGCTGCCATCGTGCGCCCTAGAGGTAACCGGGGGCGAGGATGTGCGTTTCGGAGGCTTCGCACTGATCCCTTGTTCAATCGCAGGACCCACACGATCCACAACGCCTCTGCGATGATGTGCCAGTTTATCTTGGACTTCCCTACCAGGCGCTCTTCGAAGATGATGGGGACCTCGACGATCCGGAGGCCGTGGGAGGAGCAGAGGTACGTCATCTCGATCTGGAAGGCGTAGCCATTAGAAAGCATTGTGTCCAGCTCTGGAATCAGGGTCTCCAGGACCTGCCGACGAAAGCCCTTGAAGCCGCTGGTCAGATCGTGGATGGGCAGGTCCAGCATTAGGCGGGCATAGGTCGAGCCGCCGCGACTCAACAAGCGGCGCCTCAGCGACCAGCGCATTGTGCCCCCTCCAGGCACGTAGCGGGAGCCGAGCACCACATCGGCATCATCCAGAGCCTCTCGCAGAGTCGGCAGGTAGCTCGGTTCATGCGAGAAGTCCGCGTCCATAGTAAAGACCCGCTGGTAGCCCATCGCAAGGGCATAGTGGAAGCCCGCGAGGTACGCGGTGCCGAGGCCCAGCTTGCCAGGGCGGTGCAGCACGTCCACTCGGCCAGGAAAGCGCTTCGCGAGGCTCTCAGCCACCTCTCCGGTGCCGTCCAGCGAATTGTCATCCACAATCAGCACGTCAAACGGTCCCCGTCGGAGGATGCTGGGCACCAGCAATTGCAGGTTTATAGCTTCATTGTATGTAGGGAGAATGACGAGATTCTCCCGCTGCGCCTTTTCCTTAGGCTTCGAGGTGGCTTTGATGAGCACACTGGGCAACTCTGCCTGGTGATGATTGCTCTGGTTCATGGTTGGCTCTCTCCTTTCATCGTGGCTCTCTCAGGCTAGCCGCTGGCCTGGGTGTCATAGTCGATCCTCAGGATGTTGTGTCCAACGGGCAGGTGAACGGCGGCTGTGCCGGCACCTGTACAGGTGCGGGAGGGGCTTCTATATTCATCGCTGCCGTGGTGGTCCCTCCGCTCTTGCTTCCGACCAACGTGAACAGTAGTTTCCCCTGGGCATCGCCTGGGATGACATAGGAACCGGCTGCTGCCACATTGCCCTTGTCATTGGTGAGGAAGCAACTCACCATGGCGCCTGCATTGTCGTGGGTGTGACCTACATAGACATGCACCACTTCCTGGCGGGCAAAGCCGGTGGCATAAAACGACACGGTCGTTCCTGGCAGGCCCCCGTAGGTACTCGCCTGCGCAGTGGGCATGTAGGGCAGCACTGTCCAGTTGACTGCCACCGATGCTCTGCTTTCTTCACCCAGAAAGATGAGAGTTTGCCGCCCTTTTAAGCCAAAGGGAACGGCTAAGCCCCCGGCGTTCATGAACGTGCCATGCTGCGTGGTTTGGATGACCGCGATAGGCTGTCCGATCGCACTATTCAGGAAGACCAACACCCGTTCCCCCGGTCCAAAACCCACTCCAGAGAAGTTCATCTGGTGGTCAGCCCTTATGGCATAGCTGGAGAGTTTGATTGACGGGTACAAAGACAGCAAGTAGAACGTGGCGGCCACCATGGACTGGCTTTTGGCTCCCACAAAGAGGAAGGTGTTGACTCCGGCTGCCCCGTAGGGTACCTGCACAGGTGCCTGTCCGATGCTCCCACCCCCGTCAGCCTGCAGCGTTGCAACCGGATCCCCGCTCATCGTATTCCAGTAGACCTTGATCGTCTCATCTGGGCTAAAGCCGTGAACAGTGACGACGATTATGTCGCCGGGCTTGCCCACCTGCGTGCCTAATTTGAGTTGAGGCGCGCCACCCGCGATCACGCCCGCGGCCTGCGCCACATTGGTGCTGCCCCGCTCGCGCGCCTCGACAAAGAACGTTCCAGAACTCAAGGTGCCGGGCACAATGAGATTTTCATAGAAGTTGCCATATTTATCGGTCCGGGCAAAACCGACCACTTGCCCAGGGCCCGACTTGCGTTGCTTGACGGCCAGGTCGACCGTGGCTCTGGGATCAAAGCCACTGCCGTTCACCCCCATGCTCGTGCCCTGTCGCACGATGCCTGGGTTGAGCAGGATCAGCGCGCCTGCCGCGAGGGTGGTTGGCCCCACCGGCGTGCCTCTCACTTTCACAATTGGTGTAGGAGTGGCAGGAGCAGGTGTCGGCGTGGGCGGGCTGGTCGTGGGTGCGGCCTGGTGGCTGCCCAGGCCCGTCGTGTCTATGGCTTGTTGACCGATGGGTTGGTTGAGCAGCCAGGACACGGCGACCAACACAGCAAGGGCTACGAGCGTCACCAATAGCAGCTTGCGGCTCTTTCCCCGGGCCTTGCGCGGGGGCCGATTTATCACGGGTAGAGGCGGCTCTTCTTGCTTGACTGGTCCAGGCGGTCCTTCGTGTTTGATTGGTCCAGGTGGCTCCTCATCCTCTACCAGTACGGGCAATTCCTCATACTCCTCCGGCACAGGCAATTCCTCATACTCCACCTGTACGGGCGGTTCCTTATCGTTGACTGGTCTGTGTAGATCATCATTCATGGGCGTATCCTCCTTCTGAATCCAGGCGCTTATTTCTGAACCTGATAAATTGCGAGACTGATACCGCCGTGCGTCAGCTGCCAGATTGGCTTCGCGTGGCTGAGCGCCTCCAGGATATAGTTCTCACCGCCATCCGTATTGTTTTGCCGCATAGCGATGAGCATCTTGTTAGACAGCACAATATAGTCGATGTTGCGCCAATCTCTGGCGAAGAGCTTGTCGCGGACTGCGGGATCACCCGACGCCTTCCAGTGAGAGTGTGCCTGCGGGTAATAGGGGCGCACATCATGCAATTCCACCCACAAGTCGTCGTCCATGACGATGCGGGCGTCTGGCGGGATGTGCGCTCGTATGAACGCCAGTTGCTGCGCTTGCAGCGTTGTCAGCGGGAGCTTGTACAGGTCGTGTGGTACTACCTTGCCGAATTCGTCACGGACCAGTACATAGTGCCCAATGGGCAGGACCAGCACGGCGAAGAAAGCGGCTAGGATCACAGTACGAGCGCTGCCAGAGAAGAATCGTAGGAAGCCCCTCCCAGGCATTATGGGTAGCAGTCGGCTTACCAGTAGGCCGATGTTCATGGCCATAAAGGGTACCAGGGGCACTACGTAGAACTCCAGCATCACGCTGCCTCGCACCAGGTAGAAGGCGTAGCTCAAAGCGAGCAGCGAAGCGATAAGCTCTCCACGGGAGCGTACCCGGTCGCGCAGGCCCAGCACCAGGTTGATGAGCATGGAAATAGCACCACCCACCAGGATGAAGGTGTCCTTGGGCAACCATGCTCCCAGGGAAAACGTCCAAAAGTTACTATGCAGGTCCAGAAGACCGCCCTGGTTGCGGTGAAGTTGCCACCAGATGGTGTAGAGCAGAGACACGTGGTCGGCGGGCGCGGAGTTGAGATTGAAGTTGAAATGGCTGGGCAGCAATTCGTTTTTGAGTACGGCGTATAAGAAGTATAAAGAAATGGTCGAGACCCCGGTGAAGAGCCAGAAGCTCAAGGCAAAGCGATAATTGACCCGTGGTCGCACCTTGCCGTAGAGCAGGTAACCGATGACAGGCGTGAAGAAGATGGCGTTTTCTTTCGTCACCACGCAGACCCCCAGGGCCAGACCGCTGAGCAGTGGGGTGAGAATGCGTTGATCCTCGCTGGTCGCCAGGTAGAGGCTCAGCAGCAGCCAGAAGACCATCAGGTTATCCAGGAGCACCTGGCGCTGGTAGTAGACGGCCAGTGGCGAGAGATTGAAGAGGAAGCAGGCCACCACTGCTGCGGTGAGACCTCCCGAGAGGCGACGTGTAACCTGGAAGAGCAAGTAGACACTTGCCAAGTGTACCAGCAGCATCAGGACACGACCTGTGTTAATCGCGTCGCCGAAGGTCTGGAACTGGCGAGGTAGGATGCTCACCCAGCCAGCAATGACCAGCCAGCCCGCAGGCGCATGGTCATAGGAATAGGTATAGGGAGAGAGCGTACCCTCGCGCAAAATCGACCACGCCTGCTGCATGTAGATGCCCTCATCCGTAATGTAGAGCGGGTAGAGGAACAGGTGATAGCCATGCGAGATCGCTCCCATGAGCAGCGAGACCAGCAGGAGGACGCGGCCAAACACGGTCAGGTGGTCGCCCATTTGTGCTGACAACTCCTGCCTGAGGCGTTCTTTCTGGCCTACACCTCTCGTTTGTTGGACTGACATTATTTCATCCTGCTTGACGTGCATCTCTTCCTCCTTAGGTGCGCGAGGCTGTCGCTTCGATCTCTCCAGCCTGGCGGTGTGCAAATTGGGTAGTTTCGTCGCCAGCACGTTCTTGAGGCGACGCTGTCGCTCCGGTCTCTCCAGCCTGGCGGTGTGCTCCCACGTGCTGGGTCTTCTCCCAGTTATTCATGCCTCGCAAATGTCGTATTGTCGCGCGCATCGAGGCATAAGCCAGGACCCACTGATAAGGTAGATAGCCCAGAGCCATCACCAGTGGCGTCTTCCAGGTCGGCTTCATCCCGTGCGCAGCGGTGAACTCGTAGAGGCCGATGATACTCAGGGTGAAGTGGGCCGCTAGCAAGTAGAAAGGCAGGTCCAGCGTGATGGCGATGAGCACCGGTGTTTTCAAGGTGAACATCATGAGCACCGAAACGATGATGTAGAACCCAAGCACAGCCTGGGCGGCGGGAAACCCCAGCGTGTAGACAGCCATCAGCCGCTGCCCCGGCGTGGATAGCTGCTTCCACTCTCCTTTGAGCAGTGTCTGCAAGAACCCCTGGCTCCAGCGCGTGCGCTGCTTGATGAACTGGCCCAGCGTCGGCGGCGTTTCCTCACGTGTGACGTAGCGGTCGTCGTAGACGACACGGATCGCCTCGCCCAGGCGACTGATGCGGATGCCGATGTCAGCATCTTCTGTCAGGTTCCGCTGATCCCAGCCGCCCACGCGCTGGAGCACCTCACGCGTGAAGAACACGGTGTTACCTCCCAGCGGGGTCATGCCCAGCCTTGCATGGTAGTGCAGACGGCTCTTGAACCAGAAGAAGTATTCCAGCACGTTGAGCGCCGAGTACCAGTTGGACTGGTAGTTCATGAGCTGCACCCCGCACTGGACGACAGCGACCGGCTCGTCCAGCAGCACGGTGTTGACCACATTGAAGATCTCCGGGTGAATGTCGTCCTCGGCATCGAAAATGGTCACTACCTCGTTGCGGGTGGTTTTCAGGCCCACGTTGAGGCCGTGCGGCTTGTTGATGGGTTCGGTCTTGAAGGCGACCACGCGCACGTTCTCTACTCCCTGGCGGCGCAACTGCGCGATCTTCTTCTGGGCCTTGGCGATCGTGCCGGTGTCGTCGATTGAGCAGATCACCACCACTTCCAACAGGGACAGGGGGTAGTTTGCCCCCACCACCCGCTCGATGGTCGTCTGGATCACTTCCTCTTCGTGGCGGGCAGGCAGCATCACGCTGAAAGACCTCCTGGGTGGCAGAAAGCGTGTGGGCGCTTTAGCCCTCTGTGAGGCTTCTGGCCGGTCCCACGTATACAACATGATGTAGAGGGTATAGACCGACTGGATAGTCAGCAGGATGGACAGCGCCACCGCACAGAAGAGCAGAAACGTCACCACCACATGACTGACAGCAAGCACGGCTAAGCCCACATTCATCGCGCACCCCCCCATGTCCAGAACGAGTTCGCCGCGAAGTTCCAGGCAGTCGCCAGGGCCACACCCAGCAGGTTTGCTGCCAGGTAGTAGAGGCCCAGGTGATTGACCAGGATCCACAGGGTGCTCACAGTGATGGCCAGGCCAGCCAGCGACACCAGGTTGAACTTGGCGAAGCGGCTCAAAGAGAACTGTGGGCGCCTGAACGTCCAGTGGTCATTCCAACAGAAGTTGTTGACGATCGCCAGCTCTGTCGCCAGGGCCGAGGCGACCACCAGGGGCAGATGCGCCCACTGGAAAAGGATGAGCAGGGCAAGGCTGTTCACCAGCACTCCTGTCCCACCTACCACCAGAAATTTGCTCAACCTACTAAGCCTGGCGCGTTCACAGTGTCCGAGCCGCCAGATGCTGCCTGGAAGCGCAGAAGAACAGCTTGTGATGGGCATTCTATTGCCATGCTGGCTTGATCCTGTCAAGGAAGGTGCCCTACCTGGTGCATGCGTGATGTTGTTGTCGTTGTACTCTAGGTGTGCCATCGCTTCATACGCTCACTCACGACTTCCTGCGCTCACAGGTGCAGGTGAGGGAACGGTTCCTTTCTATTTCTAAGGAAACGGTGTCATAGTTGTGGGACATACATCCTGATGTAATCACATCATTATGTCCACTTGCCAGGAACTAAACGTTCTTGACATCCTCGACACAGCCGCTGGTCTGCGTATACACGATGTACGTTCGCTGCTCAACCAGCCTATGGGGTTGGTGCATCGTGAGGACGTACACGCGGATTTGCCCACCCTGCGGTCGCGCATCGGCCCCAACAAAGTCTACCGTAAACATCATGCCTTGTCTGGACTCAGCGATGCGCTGCTTCTCTGCCTGGCTGGCGAGTTCCAAGAGTGGTACCTGTGCCTGTAGTGCCGGACAGAGCTGGTGCCAGCCTAGCCCACCATCGCGCTTGGCCACCGATTGCATAAATACATCAGCGGGATCAGGAGTGATGGCATAGAAAGCCCAAATGGTTCCCAGAACGAGAGCAGGTGTTGCCAGCACGACAATCAAGCCCAGCCACACGATCGGGTAGCGCAAAACATGCACAATCGTGAACCGGTGACGTTGCAAAGAAATGCTCTTTGACATTGTTCAGCCTTTCTCGTGATTCTCTACGCCCACAGTTGCAGGTTGGCGACCACGCTGTCTGTCCAACCTGCAATCTCTGAGCTATGGAGGCAGCACCTCGTCCTCTCTGCTGCTAGTATGATGAAGGTGCGCCATGAAAGCGTCATGAGCATCGTCATAAACGGGAAGCGTCTCCGCGCGAGACTATATATATGAAAGTTGCCCCAGGACGAGTCGTCTTTGGACAATGGGACGAGGATTACGAAATGCTGATGCGAGGAACTTGCGGTTGAGGCGTCGAGACTCTCAGAAGGTGCAAGTGGCTGGCATACCAAGCTTGCATTTTAACCAGCAAAGCCACCAAGGGAAAGCGTGGGCGGCATACACGATTGTGATTCCTGAGGAGCTGCACTGGGCAGTGGGCAAAGAGGCTAGAGAAACAGCCCATAGTGAGCATACGCTCCGTCAACTCTTGGCCGCTTGTAGGCATGACAGTATCATTTCTCAAGTCGGTGGTCATGCACGAGGCCTGTCCGCACCTCTTTCTCCATCGCTACACTAGAGAGCGGGCCGTCTTTTGTGCCTTGCATGCCACTTGCCTTCACCCAGTCAATCTCCTACCTGATATCCCGGGGTCTCATTCATGAACTTGAACTGGTCCAACTCCAAAAGAGGAGGCGACCGCCTCTCCAGCAATGACCTCGACTTCTTCATGTTGAAACCACACCGGGTCCGGAATATACGACCTTTCTAACTTGACCAGATAGAAATAACACGATTCGTCGAAGGAAGGAATGGCATCAACGCTTTGCACAGTCCCTCGTAGGCCCTTGAAGGGACCGGAAGCGATCACATATACTCTACTACCAACCTGAACACTAGTGTAATTCATCGTTGTCCGACTCCTTTCTCGTTTCTAGTTCGCTTACGTCAACGTCCGCTCTGTTCCGCATGATCTTTCGGAACTAGGGAGGTCTCGCCTTGGGCTTGCTGCAGCACCTGTTGAATCTGCGGCGCAGCCAGAAAGCGCGTCCGCAGCGTCTCATTCCCGATGCCCTCCGCCAAGCCACCGATGAGCGTCACCGCCGATGCCCAGGCAGCGCCCGCTTGCTCAGCTTCGCCTCCTGCTGCGTACAGCCTCCCCAACATCGCCTGGATCTGCCAGCCTTCTGCTGGCACCCCGATGTCTGCTGCCAGCCCTGCTGCCTCCCGCAAGTGCTCGATCACCTGCTCACTGTGCCCATCCCACGCCGCCAGCACAGCCCTCGACCTCAGGTAGGGAATGCGGAAGCGCCGGTAAGACCCCAGACGGTTCCCCAGTCGCTGCACTTCTGCTCTCGCCTGCCTCTCTTCCCCTCCACGCAGCAACGCCTCCGTTTCATACTGACCATAGAAATCCAGCGCGATCAATCTCACCTCATGGCTCCTGCGCAGAGCCATGGCCTTCATCGCATACTGGAAGGCTGCTTCCCACTCTCCTGCCTGAGCACAGTTCATGCACAACTGCGACAGGGCGGCCACCCGCACGAGTCCCAGCTCTAACCTCTCTGCTACCGCTTCTGCCTCCTCCAGCGTCCTGCGCGCCTCTTCCCATTGTTGCAAGGCGTGATAGACACTCCCCAGGCCAATGAGAACCCCCTGGAAGTTTACCCGCAGCGGCAGGCTTCGTGCCAGCGCGACCGCCTGCTGCATGAGCACAAGCGCCTCTTCGTAGGCTCCCCCCTCCAACAAGCCATACGTGAGGCAGAGCGTACTGTTGACTTGTACCCAGACGTTCTTAATCTCTTTCGCCAGCGCCAGCGCCATGTGACCACTGCGCAGGCTGTGATGCACCTGCCCATCATGCACTTGCGCCTGCGCCAGCAGCCCCCAGCACACAGCTTCCGCTGCCCGATTCGTCAAGGGTTGGGTGGGCGGTGCACCCAGGATAAAGGATGGCACGCTCAGCTCTCCCGACGCGCTTGGCTCGCTGCCCAGCCCCGCATATAGCGCCAGAGCCCCTTCTAGAGAGCGCATAGCTTCCACGAAGTCCCCCACATTCAGATGGATGTATCCCAGGGAGGAGAGACTTCTGGCTTCCAGTTCCTTGTCGTTGCTGGCCCGTGCCAGCGACAGCGCATGCTCCCCCAGTGGAAAGGCCCGCGTTGGGTCCTCCCCCAAGATCGCTGCCACCTGCGCCTGATTCCATTCTGTTTCCGCCAACGCCTTCTCATCCTGACTCGCCTGCGCTATCTCCCAGGCCTTCTCCAGCAGCGTGCTCACCTGCTGCTTGTCGTAGGACTGCTGCATCGCCAGGATCGCCAGCCGGTTCAGCGTCATGCTCACCAGCCCGGGCAGGTGGTGGTGCTGCGCATACGCTAACAGCTCCTCATACGCCTCTTGCGCCTGCTCCCACGCATTCAGGTACGCATACCCCCGCCCCAGACTCACGTACAGGTGTTCCACTTCCGGATAGCTCCCGCGATCCACCCGCGCCCGCTCTGCTATCTCCTGCACCGTGATCGACGGCAGGCTCTTGCTTTGGAACAGCTCCAGCATCGCCTGCTGCACCTGCTCATGCAGCAACGTACGCCCGTGTTCGTAATGCACGATCGCATCCTGCACCGCAAATACCGCCATGGCCTCATCTCCTGCCTGCACACTGTAACGATACGCTGCCTCCCCTTCCCCAGCCGCCAGCGCGTGATACGCCAGCTCCGAGACCCGCGCCCCCTCCCGTTGCGCCAATCCTAAAGCCCGCTGGTGCAACACCCGCCGCCGCGCCTCGCTCAGTTCGTTATATACCACTTCTCGGATCAGCTCATGTGCGAAGCCATAGCTGCTCCCCTGTCCTCCCCCCACCACCTCCTCTCGCAGCAGCCCACTGCCCACCGCCTCCTCTAGCGCTTCCACCCCTACCTGTACCCCCACCTCGGTCACCTGCCACAGGTGCAGCGCGCTTGCCTGCGTCCCCAGCACCGCACTGGCCATCACCACCTGCCGCGCTGCACTCGACAGCTGCGAGAGCCGCGCCAGGATCATCGCGCGCACCGAGGAGGGCAACAACTCGCGCCGCGTCTGCTCCTGATCCAGGGCCGCCACCATGTGTACTGCCGGCTCCAGCTTCCAGGACCCATCAGCCACCAGCCGCGGCACCAGCCACTCTCGCTCTTGCAACTTCTTGAGCGTCTCCAGCAGGTAAAACGGCTGCCCACCGGTATGCGCAAACAGATAATTGCCCAACGCCACCAGCGGCGGCTCCGACCTACTTCCTGGCCCTGCCTCACTCCCCCCGACCACGGCCTCAATCAACTGGATGGTCTCCCTCCGACTCAGCGCCTGCAAGACCACCTGCCTCACTGGCAGCTCCCGTCCCAGGTCGGCTAACCCCGCTGCCAGCGGCGCGTGCAGCTTGAGCCTTTCACTCCCCACCGTCGCCAGCAGCATGATGCGCAGGCTCTGCCCCTTCCAGCTTCGCGCCAGGTAGCGCACCAGGTCCAGGGAGGCCCCATCCACCCAGTGCAGATCATCCACGAACAGCACCAGCGGCCCTCCCTGGGCTAGCCGCGCGAAGAGCCGCGCCACCGCCTCAAACAGTCGCACCTTGGCCGTCAACTCCTCCTCGGTGGCCAGCCCCAGGTCCGGGTAGCGCACTCGCAGCTCCGGCAGGATGCGTGACAACTCCGCCAGCCACACGTCCTCCAGCAGGTCCTCTGGCGCGTTTTCCTCCTCCAGCCTCGGCCTGATCGCCTCCACCAGGGGCTGATAAGGCAGCCGTCCCCCCATCTCGAAGGCGCTCCCGCACAGCACCTCGGCCCCCTGCGCCTGCGCCCAGGCCACAAACTCCCGTGCCAGCCGCGTTTTGCCCATGCCAGCCTCTCCCACCACCAGCACTGCCTGCGGCTGCCCCTGGCACGCCTGCTGAAAGCTCCCCACCAGATGGCTGAAGGCGGCGGCTCGCCCCACCAGCGGCACCACCAGCTCGCTGGACGGGTGGCTCTGCGCAGGGGCCCTGCCTGTGCGGGCAGGGGCGTTCCTGCGCTGGCGCGCCTGGGTGGCGCGAATGTGCTCGGCCAGGGCGATGGTCTCCGCCGATGGCTTGACTTGCAACTCCTCGGCCAGCCGCACCCGGCAACTGGCGTAGACCTGCAAGGCACTGCTCAGCTCACCTTGCGCCAGCTGCACGCGCATGAGGCGCCGATAGATCTCCTCGGTGAGCGGATCGAGCGCCAGCCAGCGCGTGAGGGTGGCAATGGCCTGCTCATGCTCTCCGGCTGCCTCGTGCAAGGAGGAGAGGCGATCAAAGAGCCAGTGCAGGCGCACTTGCCAGTGGTGCTGCTGCTGCTGGTGCCATTCGTCAAAAGGGGCTTCCTCGCGCAGCCAGAAGCCGTCGAGGAAGGGACCGCGCACCAGGGCCAGAGCGTGCTGGAGGTGCGCGACCAGGGTTGCGCGCTGCTCAGGGGAGGGGGGGGCGGAGAGCACCTGCGCCTGCTGGTAGGCACGTTGCACGATGTCCAGGTCGAGCTCCAGTGTGGCAAGGGGGTTCAGGCCGAGCAGATCGCGTTGACTGAGCACATGAGGGTGCGGAGCAGGCGAGGCGCTGGGGTCCTCGAGCAGGCTGCGCAGCAGGGCAATGCTATTGCGCAAGGCGGTGCGGGCATCGTGGGGTTCACTGTCGGGCCACAGGAAGGCAGCCAGCTTGCTGCGCAGATGCATGTCCCCATCGACGGCCAGGTAGAGCAGCAAGGCCAGCGCCTTGCGCAAGGAAAATGTGAGGCGGTTCCCATCATGAAACACTTCAGGAGTGCCCAGCACGGCCAGACGTAACAGACCCATAAATAGACCCTTTTATATGTTCAAGAGAGGTGAGGACCAGTTCCGCAACAGCGGAGCAGATCTTCCCCATGCGTGTTGCCAAGTGATCAATCGCTCTGTTGAGCGAAAGAAAAAGTCATTGTCTATAAAGATACTAATCTCTCTCATAAAGAATCTTACTCTCCAGACAAAACACAACCATTGCCTCACCAAAGAGCCTCTCGTTCATGACGATACCCATAACATTTTCGTGACGTGGCCTGGTCATACTAGAAGGGGAGATATCATTTGACGAGGTGCAGTGTTAAGAAGTCAGAAACTGTGTGAAAAGTGTTTTGAAGTCCCTTTACAAGGCTATCCAGCAACATCCGAGGAGTATCTTTAAAGGTCGCCCTCCGAGCGGATTGGGACTCCCTTTTCACTTGACCTCTTCAGTGGAAAGGACACGATGATGAACATACACATCCATGCGAATAACCAGAGTGAAATGGCAACACACGTAGAGACGATCGAGACGGATCTGGAGAGACTTGTCGGCTGTGGCTTCACCTCTGAGGAAATCGTTTCACTACTCTGGCTTCAGAAGTGGTATCAAACAGGGGGCAGTGACCGCGTTGTGCTGTGGGCCACCGGGGGTTTCTCAAGCACCCCGTTCTCAGTGGCAAGTTGGACCTGTAAGAAAGATGATGCGAACAGGTGAAAAGCGGGTTGAATTCGCTTTTAGAAGTGCGGAGAGCAAAGTGCTGAGTTAGCCTATGATTGTCCGCTGCAGACCATCGAACAATGTGGTTTTGCGCGGTGGCACTTCTCATTCATGACGATGTTCATGACGCTTTCATGGCACTTCTTTCTCATAGTAGTACCAGAGAGGATGGGGTACAGCCGGTCGTGACAGGAGCAATGAGGCACATCCAACACAGCAGAGGATTGTCCCGCTTCATCATTTGACGGGCCATCTCCTGCATGCTCTGGCGGTAGAAAGCCCTCTTCTGGAAGACCTTTGGGGTAGCCAGGAAGGCTCTGTTGCACAAGTGACGCTGGGATTCCTGTACTCTCAGGCATATGATATGTCTGAAGTACCGAGAAACATTGAAGTATCGGAATACATAGTTGAGATGTAATGATTGCCTCTATTTGTGTTCTTTATGCAAACAGAACCCTGAAGGTTCATTCTCAATGGAGGTTGTGACATGGCGATGTACAATGAGGCGGGAGCCGCAACGCGCAGTGTCTGGCAGATCGACCCCAGGCGAGCACACGTCAAGTTCTCTAGCAAGCACATGATGTTTACCACGATCAAGGGCCACTTCAAGGGCGTGCGAGGCACCATCATCCTCGACGAGGCTGATCCGGTTCACTCATCGGTAGAGGTAGAGATCGATACATCCAACCTATATTCAGGGGTGCAGTATCGAGACAATTACCTGAAGTCCCCCGACTTCCTGGATGTCGAGAAGTATCCGACGATCACGTTTAAGAGCACCCACGTTGAGTTGATGGGTAGCGACCGGGCGCGGGTGGTTGGAGACCTGACGATCCGTGGGGTCGCCCGCGAGGTGGTGCTAGACACCAGGCTTACGGAACGTGGGAAAGGTCCTGGCGGCCAGGAGGCCATCGAGTTCGAGGCCAGGACCTCGATCAACCGCAAAGACTTCGGACTGACCTGGAACATGGCATTGGAAGCTGATGGTTTTCTCGTGAGCGACACGATCAAGATCGAAATTGCAGTGGAGGCTCTCAAGTAGTCCTTTTGAGATGGACTCTGGCAGAACCGGATGGGCGCGAGCCAGGCATAAGAATTAGCTGTTGGGAGCTTCGCAGAGCTTATGCCGGGAGAATGAGTCGACTTACTTCTTCACGAAGACTATCCCAACTGCTGCGAGCAGGAAGAACAGCGCCGCCATCCCAAAAACCATCTGGTAGCCCAGCACTGTCTGCTCGGCTCCTGCTGCGACATTGATCACCAGGCTGCCCAGCAAGGGAGCTGCAACCGCCGGGAGCGCCGTCGAAGCATTCCATACTCCCAGGTCTTTCCCCACTTTCTCTAATGAAGGCAGCACATCAATGGACAGGGCCCAGTCCACGCTCGTATATGCCCCATACCCCAACCCGAACAACACCCCTAACGGCCAGAGCCAGGTCATCAGATGGCCGGGAAAGATCACGAATGCCAGCGCAGCCAGGCTCATACACAGCGTTGCCACACATACCACGGGCACCCGCCGCTTGAAACGGTCCGACAGGATACCCGACGCCAGCCCGCTCACCACTGCGCCCCCCAACGCCAGGATTGCCACCATGCCCGTCACTTGCACAAAATTTGCAATATGCTGCACCTGTGCAAAATAGTACTCGATATACGTAATGAAAAGTGACAGCCCAAGCATTAGGGATGCTCGTGTCAGAAACACAATGGTAAAATTGGCATTGCGCCAGGGATCTATCCAATCGCGCTGGAACTGGTAAGTAAACTCAAGCAGTGTCTTCACTCTTTTCCTGGCAAATGCTCGCCGATGTCTGAACATTGGGGTTTCATGCACGCCAAGCGCCGTCACCAATGTACCTACCAAGACGAGGAAGGCTGTTACTGCATAATAGATGCCTGCATTGGAGCGAATTACACTCATATTATTTGCATGCAGGCTCATCCCACCAAGCAGCCATGCCGCAAGGCCCAGCCCCACCACGTTTCCCAGGAGCGTCATCGTGCCTATGTACCCTGCAGCCTCGCCCCGCTGCTCCCCAGGCACACGATCCGGCACCAGGCTTTGATATGCAGGGGTTAGAATGTTCTTGCCTACCAGTAGAAGCGAAAGGCCAACCAGAAAGATCACCATACTTCCAGCATCTACCAGTAAAGGCGTACTCAGCACCACTAATAGACCGCCGATCACTATATAGGGGCGGCGACGCCCAAAGCCACCGGGTGTTTGATCAGAAAGGGTCCCGATGATGGGTGGCATAAATAACGAAATGATCGAAGCTCCTATCAAGAGCCAGCTCAGAAAATACACCTGCTGCGCACTGCCTACCTGGCTCGAGGAGATAAAAAGCACAATCTGTGCTGGAATGACTATAGGCAATAGCGCTGCCGATTGCGCATTGAGGGCAAACCAGAGCATATTCAACACCAGTTGTCCACGCATCGAAAGTCGAGGAACTTCGACCTCGCCACACCATCTACCTGGTATGCGCTCACTCTGTTTTACCGGTATGAACTCACTGTCTTTTATAGAAGACATCGCATCCTCGCTTACCTCCTCTTGAAAAGTGAACAAGCACGTTCCACACCGCTCTGGCATCTCGTGCTTGACAGTCCACTTTGGATGATACAGCTCCTGTTTCCCATCCTACCGCGACCGGCTGCCCCTCGTCCTCTTTGTTACTAGTATGACCAAGAAACGCCATGAAAGCGCCATAAGCATCGTCATAACCATGCATTATAGTGGTTGCGAACTAGGAATGGCTGCTGTGAACATTTCTTGTGCGCCGGTTCGTGTATCATTCCACACCGGGTGGACGAACAAATTATCCGCGGTGAGTCCCTGATAATCTCCAATAAATTGCAGCCCACTATCATCCAGGGGAACTTTGACTGCTGGGTCCCAGCTCTGCGTAGTCACCCGGATATTCTTGAGAAACGATGCTCCATGGTTGATGGACTGCGCCAGGTAGACATCGATGAGCCGGTGCTGTGGGTCACGACGGGTATCGAAGAACGCGATGCTTACGACACCATCCGGCGCGACGGCTATCTGTGGCTGGAACTGGTTGGCGCCTTCCTGCAAAGGATCGTCATTGACACGCAAGGATTCTGACCAGGTCTGTCCATCGTCCGTTGAGGTCGAGAAGAGGATATCGGCATCCTTCTCGCCTTTGTTAGACCAGGCGATGTAGAGTTGCCCAGTTTTGGGATCGCAGGCAACGGCTGGCAATGAGATAGCGCGAAACTTGTCCGGGGGAAGCGTTCCCATAATATCGTCGACGAACGCGATAAACACCGGCTTGCTCCAGCTATTGCCCCCGTCGTGTGAGAGAACCGCTAACAGGCGCGTAGGAATGGACCCGCTCGTGACATCTATATAGGGTGTAGCCACAACAATGGTCCCGTCAGGCTGGACAACGGGAATAGCTCCCTGAATTCCATCGCAGCCGGTCCAACCTGCTGGGTGGTTAGGTGCAGGATTCGTGCAGAAGGGCGCGCTCCCCTCGATCAAGCGGACCGGAGAGAACGTCTTGCCACCGTCAGTCGAGCGCGAGAAAGCCAGTTCCTCGCTGCAGAAGTTGCCATATCCACAAGAACCACCATGGTCATATGACCAGACAACATATACATTACCAGAGTGTGCCCCTCGTGTCTGATCAACAGCAATCCAGGGCTTGTCGCTGAACACTTGTTGCGGCTTCACGCGAAAGACACTGACCGGGGAGGCGAAGGTCTTGCCGTTGTCGGTAGATTTCAGTACAGAGATGCCACTTTCCTGCCCATTGATGTTCAAGACCTCTGCGTAGACCTCGTGATGAGGGCCAAAAGCGAAGCTTGGATCAGAGGTCCTTGTACCGGCGCTAAAGCCAGGGAGCACGCCTTTGTCAGTCCACGTACAGCCACCGTCGAATGAATTTGCATAGCCAACCTGGAAGCGGTAATGGGCGATTGTGGGGAAAAACTTGGCGCCAGCTACAAGATGCAGTAGATTGTTCGGATCCTCGGCGATCATGGTCTCGCTATGAGCCTGGTAGTTATCATGAGTGATGCGAACGTTGGTATACGGCGGCTGAACACGCTTGCCGAGGGCGACACATCCGCCTCCTCCTGGGAGTGTGTACGTCGGCTTCGGAGCGGTATATATGTTGGCGGCAATGGAGTTACATGAGCAAAGTATAATGAGCAGCAGGACGTATATGGACATATTACTGAGAAATTGTTTGGGTGAATGGAATGGCTTCAAGATTCTGCCTCCTCTCCGGCGCTAACTGGCACTGAGGCGCCGGGTTACCAAACGAGGTTTCCATCTTTGTAATACGTGAATACTTACCTGCACCTCACATATCCACTTCGCATGTCATCTTGATGAGTTTGAGCTTGCCCGATTTAGTGGATGATCCACAAAAGCGAGTCAGGGTTGCCTTCGCGACGCTCTAATTATGGACGGTGTATACTACAGAGTACACAGAAGAAGGACCTGGCAAACAACTCGCATCATGTTGTTAAAAAGGCCGTCGCTCACAGAGCAAGGAGCAAAGGAGCTAGTAGTATGGCAGATACCTCACAGAATCCTTTTGATGTATGGGCAAAGTTGTTTGAGCGTACCGTGCGGGGAAATGCAGCGATACAACCAGGCGCTGAGCAGGCAGCGGAGGGTGAGGAAGATCCCTGGACCACCCTTATCGATCAGCTCTGGCGAGCCAATCCCTACAGCCGGTTAGTGCCTCTCGACCCCGCCGAAATCACCCGCGCCTTCCAGCAGCTCTGGCTTGATGCTGTGCGCAACCCCGGCCATTCTTGGGCGGCCTATAGCGACTTCGTCCAACAGTACACGCAGGTGATGGCCTCAGCTGCTCTCACGTTCTGGGGGCAAGGTCAGGAGAACGAGCCAGTAATCACGCCGGAGAAGGGCGATAAACGCTTCAGCGCCCCCGATTGGCAGCAGAACCCTGTCTTCGATGCCCTCAAACAAAGTTATCTGCTGGCTGCCACGACGCTGCTCAAGTCGGCCTCCGAGGTGCAGGGGCTGGATGAGCACCAACTGAGCAAGCTGGTCTTCTACCTGCGCCAGTTCCTGGATGCCATCAGTCCCACCAATTTCACGTTCACCAATCCGCAGGTGATTCACGAGACGGTGCAGAGCGGGGGGCAAAACCTGGTGAGAGGCATGGAACATCTGCTGCGCGACATCAAGGCCGGACAGATCAAGATGACCGATACCGAAGCTTTTACCCCCGGACGTAACCTGGCGCTGACGCCTGGACAGGTGATCTACCGCAACAAACTGATCGAACTGATCCAGTATACACCGACCACCGAGAAAGTGTACGCAATTCCTTTGCTCTTTGTTCCGCCCTGGATCAACAAGTACTACATCCTGGACATGCAGCCGAAGAACAGCCTCGTCAAGTTAATTCCTTTGCTCTTTGTTCCGCCCTGGATCAACAAGTACTACATCCTGGACATGCAGCCGAAGAACAGCCTCGTCAAGTTCCTGGTGGACGCCGACTTCACCGTCTTCGTGATAAGCTGGAAAAACCCTGATGCCTCCATGGAAGACACCGGCTTCGAGGACTACCTGACGTCGGGGCCGCTGGCCGCGCTCGATGCGATCAAGGAGATCACCGGCTCGCCCAGGGTCAATCCCGTCGGCTACTGCATTGGGGGGACGCTGCTCTCCATGGCTCTGCCCTACCTGGCAGCGAAAAAGGACGAGACGGTCAACTGCGCCACCTTCTTCGTCTCACTGCAAGACTTCAGTGAGGTGGGCGATACCTCGGTGTTCATCGACGAACCACAAGTGCTGTATATCGAAGGGCAGATGATGCAGCGCGGCTACCTGGATAGTCGCTCGATGGCAACAATGTTCAACATGCTGCGCGCCAACGACCTTATCTGGAGCAACGTCGTCAACAACTACCTGCTGGGCAAAGAACCGCCTGCCTTCGATCTGCTGTACTGGAACGCTGACGGTACGCGCATGGCACCTGCAGCTCACTCGTTCTACCTGCGCAATACCTACCTGGAGAACAATTTGATCAAGCCTGGCACGATTGTGCTCAAAGGTGTTCGTATAGACCTCGGTAAAATTCGCCAGGATCTCTACGCGATTGGCACGCAGCAAGATCATATTGTCCCCTGGAAATCAGCCTGGCGCATCACACAGCTGGCCAGTGGCAAGGTGCGCTTCGTTCTGGGGGGCAGTGGGCATATCGCGGGCGTCATTAACCCTCCCGGGAAGGGAAGGGGCTATTGGACCAATGAGACACAGGTGAAGAGTGCAGAGCAGTGGTTTGAGAGCGCTGAGAGTCATAAAGACAGTTGGTGGGCCGATTGGCGGGAGTGGCTGAAACCGCGTTCTGGTGAGCAAACAGCGCCTCCGGCGACGGGTAACGCGACGTACCCGCCCATTACTCCGGCTCCGGGTACCTATGTACTGGAAAAGTAGGTGTAAGCGGCTTCGAAAGGAGTGCAAGACATGAGCGAGTAGACCATATGCGGCATGCTCTCCCTTTGGAGGCTGCTTACGTCAATGATGCGTGACTGTGAAACAAACTCACTAGAGGAGGTTCTCATGAGTAAACGGCTGGATGGTCAAACGGCTATTGTCACCGGGGCAGGCCGAGGCATAGGCCGGGCCATTGCCAGAGAATTAGCGGCCGTCGGTGCGAATGTCGTCGTGAACTACGTGACAAGTGCTGATGCGGCGAGGGAGCTCGGCAAGGAAATCGAGGCGCTTGGGCCAAAGGCGCTGGTTGTGCAAGCTGATGTGACCGATTACGATCAGGTGAGCGACATGGTCAGGCAG
>WNEZ01000723.1_pt1 | contig 31127 bp, 38 predicted proteins | sample 5400521 | NCBI WGS metagenome assembly WNEZ01 (sample SAMN13153339, study PRJNA577476) | soil metagenome | isolation source: 120 cm saprolite under Douglas fir tree site 2 hole 1 replicate 1 | place: USA:California | collected 2015-04-18 | reverse complement strand
AGTGGGCAACCAGGTCGTGGTTACGATTGGGCGTCTCGACGCTGGCGGCAGCGCCGTCGTTCACTTGCAAACTCAAGTCAATACCGAAGCGGGTTCTGAGCTTGAGGCCACTGCTCTGCTCCGCTCCAGCACCGCTCTTTCGGTCCCAGCGAACTCGGTGCACACCGGCGTCGGCGGGGAGTCCGAATAGCGCCGATAGTACAAAGGGGATGCGAACAAGAATAAACCGTTAGTCTTGTTCGCATCCCCGATTCATTCAGGTAGGGGAAGACTGATGAGAAGTTTGCGGCCAGTGCCCGATCCGTAAAAACCAAAGCTGACTTCCACGATTAATCCGTCGGCGCCGCTCGCGCAAATTCTCCCTATTGATTCGACTGCAGGGGCCGCCGGGCCCCTGCTTCGACACGCTTACCGTTAGTGCTGTATAAAACGATAGGTTCCCCGGCTGGGGCACCTTCGCAAGTGCGCTGCCTGCTCACCAACTGAGCAAGGCATAACCTCCCTGGCCAGCGTGCGCGGGTGGAAAAGAAGTCGCCCCGGCCCCGCCCCCCCCAAACTGCCCATTGGGTTGGAAGGCAAAACCGGTGACCAGATAGCCCATTCCTCCACTGTCGAGGGGAGAGAACGATGGTGCGGAAGCCCCACTATGGCTGACCATGGCGTTTGGGTCGGGCGCCCCGCCGGCAGCGCCAGCCGCAGGCGGGCCACATGGTGTGGAGTCCGGTTGACCCCCACTACCGCCGTGGGCGACGGCAAGCACCGTGTTATTCGGGTCTAGGACTTGAGTATCGCCTCCATTGCCTCCAGGCGTGTATGATGCCCCAGCAAGACCTCCGGCACCCACGCTGATTGTTAAGGTTTGACCCTCTTGGACTGACAAGATTGTGCTCGTATAGGCGCCACCACCTCCGCCGCCTCCGTTATTGCATCGCAGAACCGTACCGCCTCCTCCGGCACCGTACAGCTCTACACTCAGCCGGCTGACTCCAGTTGGCACGACGAAAGTGCCGCTGCTCTGAAACTCCTGTCTGCCGCTGAGCCCTCCACTCGGGCCAGCAGGGCCCTGCGGCCCGGTCGGTCCAGTTAGGCCGGTAGGCCCCGCAGGGCCAGTTGCGCCCGTAGCCCCAGAAGGTCCAATAGCACCGGCATTCCCTGTTGGTCCTTGGGCACCGGCAGGGCCTTGGGGCCCAGTCGGGCCGACAGGCCCAGCAGGACCAATTGCACCCGCAGCTCCAGCAGGGCCGGTTGCACCAGTGTCTCCTTTAGATCCTTGGGGGCCAGCGGAGCCTTGTGGTCCAGTTGGGCCGGCCAGGCCCGCAGGACCTGCAGCACCGGTGTCGCCTTTTGGTCCTTGTGGACCGGTGGCGCCTTGAGGTCCAGCTGGACCGGCAGGCCCCGCGGGGCCAGTTGCACCCGTGGAGCCTTGGGGTCCCGGCGGACCGATTGGGCCAACGGTCAAGATGGGCATCAAAGTCACGCTCAGGTCGTTGTTGCCTTCAGCCACCTCCACGGTTCGCGTGTCCGAGTTCCAACCCGAGTTCGGAATGGAAACCACCACCGTGTGCTTGCCTACAGGAACACTGATGCTCATGGGCGTGACTTTACCGGTGTCCGCGCCGTCCATCGAGACGTGGGCGCCCGTCGGAAACGAAGTCACTTTTAACCTGCCGTGCTCACTCTCTGCTAGCGCTCTGCCGGACACCAGCAAAAACGCTGCGGTTAACACTGTCATCCAAACTATCCTGGTCATCCAAAGAATCCTGCTGGGCTGGGTCATCGAGTCGTCCTCCTTGAACGCTTCTTGCGGTTCAACTCCTTAGCGCAAACTTGACGTGCGTTGTGGCGTACTTCAGGGGAATGCTTAGGTGAATTAGCGGCAATTGCCCCGCCACTGTCGCACTGCCCCTAAGTCATTTTTTTCCAACGAGAAGGAAAGGAATTGCCACTTCGCAACTTGGGAGGACTTGTAACGAAAGGTTACCTTTCGGGCACAATTCGTGGGAACCGCGAAGTATTTTTCGCCCTATATTCGCCAAGAAGCACGGGCTCTCGATGCCGCAATGCTATACAATATGTAGCTACATCAATCGAGGAAACCGCAAGGAGGGCAGCGTTCAGAAATATCTCATTCGTGCCTCAGCCCCGTCATCGAATCGACGCGCATCGCCCTCCGCGCCGGCGTCCACGACGCGGCAAACACGACACTCGTCAGTAGCGTCGGCTGGATAGATTAAGTTACCGAGGCAGGCCGCAGCCCTGAACGCAAGCCAGAACTGCTGCACGTGCGGCGGCCAGGCACGCCTGGTCGCCGTGACAGGCCTTCACGGCGTTCTTATAGTTCTGCCGACACGCATCCAAACATTGCTTGGGCGGCCCCTGCGCCGCAAGGAACGATGCAAACAAAATCAGTGTCACTGGGACAACGAGCATCACAAATCGCTTTCTTAGTCTGTCCATAATCTAAATACCTCCTTGAAGATTGCTAGCATCCATTGTGGACGCTAGGTGAACGGAACCTGGGCCGCACGCGATGAGAGAAGATTAAAAGCAACTCCCATAGCAGCCAGTATTGACACACTGCAAGGTGGTTTGGTCGAAATGACATCCTCCCGGAGGCGGAAGCAGCGGTCTGTCGCCCAAGTGGTAACAGCGGCATAAACGCTGCCTATCATTCGTGCCTCAGGGCCACAATGGGGTCGACTTTGGTTGCCCGCCGCGCGGGGATGTAGCTGGCTAGGAGTGCAGCGAGTCCAATCAGAAAAGCCGCGGCGAGAAAAACGGCGATGCGCTGATTGAAGGAGCTGTACCATTGCTCATCACCTATTGGCCACAGCCACATGAGCGGTGCCGCCAGCGCAAGGCCAATTCCGACCCCGAATGCTCCAAGGACGATTCCTTTCCCCGTAACCATTCTCAGGACGTTTTTTCTCCGGGCGCCAAGCGCCATGCGGATTCCAATTTCATGGGTGCGCCGCGCCACCGTGTAGGCCATTACCCCAAACACCCCCACTATCGCTAAAGCCATCCCCAAACCTGCGAAGATGCTCATGAGGGAGTTCACCACGACGACGGCCGCCATGTAAGCAGCCATTACTTGATTCATGGTTTGAACAGCGATGATCGGCTGCTCGTTGTCGAGGTTCCAGACGGCGTTGCGCAATATCGGAGCGAAGGCCGCCGGGTCGGAGCTCGTGCGGACGACCAGGGTCATCACCGAGGATGGCTTCTGAAGGTAAGGTTCGTAGACCTGGGGCATATCCTTTCGCTCCCCGAACCTCTCGCTCACGTTGCCTACAACGCCAACGATTTCACTCCAATCCGGACGGTCCGAGGCACTGGTGTCGAGCCGCACCCGTTTTCCCAGCGGTTCCTTGTTGTGGAAGTAGCGCTGAACGAAAGCTTGGTTGACGAGGGCCACAGGGGGCGCCTGGACGGTGTCGGTGGGGAGGAAGCTGCGGCCGCGAAGCAGCGGAATGCGCTGGGTGCGAAGATAATCCGGGCTAATTGTGAAGTAATCCGTCCGTTCTCTCTCCGTGCGTGACAACGCAGACTGGCCGGCAATGCTGAACGTCACAACCCGCTCGTCTTGACCGGGCACTAGTGTAGCTGTGGCACCTACGGAAATGACGCCGGGAAGTGCATCGAGGTGTTGGATGACGTTCTTGAAGAAATCCGCCTGCTTGGAAGGCTCTTTGAGATCCTACCGAGCCGACCCTGTTGAGAGCGCTGCGGAGCACGGCCACACCCCAAGAGGCAAGCAGCAGGCCCAGCGCCCCACCAGCGAAGACAAGCAGGAGGCTCTCGACCAACAGTTGCCGGACGAGCCGGAAACGACCCGCGCCTAGCGCCGCGCGGACCACTAACTCTCGTTGGCGGTCGGTAGCGCGGGTAAGCTGCAGGCTTGCAATGTTGGCGCAGGCATCATGAGGCCCAAGCTGCGGTCCTCGCGGGCTGCAGGGAGAACGCTCAGAGGGGGGAAGGCAAGCGGCGTCCACAATTGCGGGCCGTAGTGCCCCAGCTGGTAGTCCCTCGGCAGGACCCCGACCACCTTGTAGCTGTCGCCATTGAGCCGCACGGTCTCCCCTACCAGCTTTGGGTTGGAGCCGAACCGTCGTTGCCACAGTCCGTCGCTCAGGATAACCACTTGATCGTGACCAGGCTGGTCCTCACCGGGCAGGAAGGTCCGTCCCAGGGCGGCCGACACACCCAACAGATTGAAATAGCTTGCTGATACGCGCTTCCCTTCGAGCCGCTCCGGGTCACCTTCTCCCGTAAGAGCGAAATTTGGCTCGCAACCATGTCCTCGAAGGCATGGCTCTGCTCCCGCCAGGCAATGAAATCAGGGACCGAAACAGGATTCCGGTCCCATCCCCATCCCAATCCCTTCGCCGGGTTGGTGCTGGAGATCATGACTACTCTGCCGGGATCTTTGATGCTCGGGGGACGCAACATCCATCCGCTTACCATGCTGAAGATCGTCGAATTGGCTGCGATTCCAAGCGCCAGCGTCACAATGGCCACGGCCGCGAAGCCCGGGTTCTTGCGGAGCATGCGCGCACCAAATCGAACATCCATGAAAAAATCTTCAATCGCCGCCCACCGCCACACCGCGCGGCTGTCCTCTTCCATCAGAGTCAAGTTCCCAAACTCCCGCCGGGCGGCGGCAGCAGCTTCTCTTCTAGACATGCCGCCGGCAACTAACTCCTCGATCTTTTCTTCAAGATGCTCCCGAATCTCTTCGGAAAGATCACCGTAGAGACGACGCCGTGAAAATAGTCGCTTCAGCCACATCATGATTCACCCGGCGCTAACACCCGCGTGATCCCGTCAAGCATCCTTTCGAAACGCGACGCCTCATGCTCCAGATGTTTCGCTCCCTTTGCCGTCAGCTTGTAAGTGCGAACACGACGATTCGTAGACGAAATGCCCCAATCGGCTTTCACCAACTCTTCCTTAAGTCGCTGAAGAGCCGGATAAAGCGAGCCTTCTTCGATTTGAAGCAAATCGTTCGACGTTCGCTTGATGTGCTGCGCGAGCGCATAGCCATGAAGCGGTTGACGCTTCAGCGTTTGGAGAATCATCATCTCCAATGCGTCAGGAAAAAGGTCTCGTTGCTCGCGGTTTTTCATGCGTGGGAAGTTCTCTCCAGGCCCTGACTCAGCTAGTGTTAGTCTAGGCCTAGAGCAAAATAGTATGGAGGCACTGCCTTGAAGTCAAGAGGAAAAAGGGGCAGCGCTTGCGGCACGCTACTTCTTCGTCTTCAACTCGCCGCCGCGGTCACTTCCATCTTTCGCGATTCCCGCCAGAGCTGAATGTACGGGTCAAGGTCCTTCATCATTTTTTGGAATTGCGCGAGGTCCAGCGATTGCGCGCCGTCGCTGATGGCTTTTTCCGGCGCGGGGTGCACTTCGACGATCAATCCGTCGGCGCCGATCGCCACGCCCGCGCGCGAAAGCGCCGGCACCAGGCTGCGCTTCCCTGTCGCGTGACTCGGATCCAGAATCACCGGCAAGTGCGTCAATTCATTCAGCGCGGGGATCGCCGCGATGTCGCACGTGTTCCGCGTCACCGTCTCGAACGTGCGGATTCCGCGCTCGCACAAAATCACGTCGGGATTTCCGTGCGCCGTAATATATTCCGCGGACATCAACAATTCTTTCACCGTGCTGCTCAATCCGCGTTTCAGCAGCACCGGCCGGCCGCATTTTCCCAGCGCTTTCAGCAGCATAAAATTCTGCATGTTGCGCGCACCTACCTGCATCACGTCCGCGTATTTCGCGATCAAATCCACGTCGCGGTCGCTCATCACTTCCGTGATAATCGCGAGCCCCGTCGCCTCTTTCGCTTTCTTCAGCAGTTTCAACCCTTCTTCTTCCATTCCCTGAAAATCATACGGCGAAGTCCGCGGCTTGAACGCGCCGCCGCGCAGCATTTTCGCGCCCGCTTTCGCCACCCCTTCCGCCGCCTGCATGATCTGCTTTTCGGATTCCACCGAGCACGGCCCGGCCATCACTACGAATTCCTCCCCGCCGATTTCCGCTCCGTTTACCTTTATTCTTGTTTTACCCTGACGGAATTCCTTGCTCACAAATTTGTACGGCGCCGAAATCCGCACCACGTTGTCCACCTGCGGCATGGCTTCGATCGATTCCATGCACGCCGTTACATCCCCCACTCCGACGACGCCGATTACCACGCGCTCCTCCCCCTCGATGGAGTGCACCTTGTATCCGAAGTGCTCCACTTGTTTTCGAACTTCATCGATCTCTTCGCGCTTCGCATGCAATTTCATGGAGATAATCATCTTTCCGGCCCTCTCAATTTATTTTTGTCCCCTAAAACAAAAAACCCACTCGGCTGACGAGTGGGTCGAATCTTTTTGCTGCTGAATTCGCTTACAGAAACGCCCCCCGCCGCCTGGATGGACTCCAAGTAAATCGATACCAACGATAGGAGTTGGCGAGCGCAGCGTTCATAACCTGCATAGTGTATTTCTTCTCGTTCCCGGATACAACAGTTTCTTTGCGTTCCCAGCCCGCCGCCGAATTTCTCTCCGTCTTCAGAAAAACAGTACGGCAATGCGGTAGCGCGTGAATCCCGCCGGCCCATTCGCGCGGCAGGCGCCCACCGCCGCTTTGCCAGAAGGCCCGCTCCGAATCTTTTTTTCGATGTCTTCCGGCAATTTATTCAGGTCGGTAACTTCAAATCGGATCATTGATTTTGCAGATGTGCCTGCAAATCCCGCATCGCTTTCGCATGTTTTCCGAGCGGCCTCCGTGGCATTCGCCGAGCGAAATCCCTGCGCGGTCAGCAACGAAATCACTTTCTGTTCTTGCTCCTCGACGCTCAATGCAGGAACAATTTGCGAAAAATCCTGCACCGCAAAAAGTCCACCCGTCCCGTGCACCGCGGCGATGCCTACCGAGGTGAGCCGCGGATCCAGGATATTTTTCCGGTGGCCCGGCGAATCCATCCAGCCTTTATGAATCGTCTGAGGATCCCGGCCGAAAGCGATGTTTTCGGCGATGGCGCTGAAATGCGCGCCGGTTTCCGCGAGGCGCCGCTCCAGGTTGGGCTCGCTGGGGAGTTGGTGCTCGAGCATATTCAGATCGGCCATGCGGAGAGCGTGCTGACGCGCGGCCTTGAAGAGAGCAGCGTCCCAGTGAAGAGCGGTGAGGCCTTGCGCGGCGCGTTCGCGGTTGAGGGCTTCGAAAAGCTGGCGCTCGGAGTCGTTGCGCTGGAGTTGCGCGTTTGCGCTCGCGGAAAAGAAAAAAAGAAATGCGGCGGCGAGGAGAAATTTGGAATTTCTCATGCCGATGAAAATTAGCCGCGGACGTGGACGGCGCTGAAGCTGAGGACCACGTGGCCGCCGGAAGTGGGACGACCGAAACTCAACATGGGGCTGAAGCGCGAGAACAACAGCATCTGGTCGAGCTGGTGGCGAAGTTCCGCGCTCGTCGGGCCCGAGAGAATCTGGTAGTCGGTCATTTGGCCGCGCGAGTCGACGGTAACATCAACAAGCAGACCATGCGGCAAAGAAAGTTCGAGATCCTGCTGCTCCGGCGCCCAGGATTGCGGATAGTCCGAAAGAGAAATCAGCTCGGCGGGGCGCATCAAATTGAGAGCCACGTCGTTCTGGACCGCGCGCACGGTGGTGCCCGGCACGATCATCTGGAGCACCAGAACGAAAACGAGGATAGCAGAGAAAAATCCGCCGGTAGCCGGGAGGGTCAGCGGACGGAAAACGTTGTCGAGCAGAATTTCGGCGCGATCCTTGATGCGGCGCATGCGGCTGGGCCAATCGCGCGAATACTGCGCCTGAGCGGCAGCGACCTTGATGCGGATGGCCAGGTCGACCGGCGGAATATTTTTGGGGACACGCGAGAGCATAACGGCCAGCTTGCGGAAGCGTTCGAGTTCTTCGCGGCAAACGTTGCAGCCTTCCAGGTGTTGCCGGATCTGAACGCGCTCTGCGACGCGCGCTCCGCCGGTGATGGCATCATCGAGATAACCGGCCAGTTTGGTTCGTACTGTATTGCACTTCATTGGACACCTTTGCCCGTGGAACTTGCCCGCGGAGACATCGATTCTGGTGACCGCATAGCGGTCAACCCCTCGGAAGAAACTGTGACGCGCCTTGCGGCGGAAAAAGCATCGCCAAAAGGCGACGGTTGAGCTTCGGAAACATTGCCATGAGAAGCTGTTTGGGCGCGGCTACCGTGAACCTGCTGGGCGCCCAGGAGCGGCTCAAGAATTCCTTTCAGCGCGCGGCGCCCGCGAAGGATGCGGGACTTCACCGTGCCGACGCTGCAATCCAGAACTTCGGCGACTTCTTCATAACTGAGACCTTCCAGATCGCGCAAAATTACGGCGCTGCGAAAAACATCGGGAATATGTTGCAGCGCGTCGTGGACAACGACTTGAATTTCCAGCGCGGCGAGCTGCTCGAAAGGCGTGGCGCAGAGATCTTCAATTTCGATGCGGGCCTGGCCTTCTTCCGGTTCGGCGTCAATGGAAACATTTTTTTGCAGGTGGCGCTTGAACCAGCGCTTGTGATTCAACGCTTCGCGAATGGCGATGCGGTAGAGCCATGTTTTCAAAGAGCTGCCGTGGCGGAAATTGCGAATTCCGCGAAAGGCTTTCAAAAAAACTTCCTGGGCGCCGTCGGCGGCATCGGAAGTATCGCCAAGCATGCCGAGGATGAGGTTATAAACCGGCGCATGATAGTGCGTGACGAGCCAGTCGAAGGCCGTCTCCGAGCCGGCTTGCAGCTCGTGGACGAGATCGGCTTCATCGCGGCCCCAGCTAAGGGCACTAGCCCAATCGGACACTGCCGGCCTTTCCGACCCGCCTGCTGGAAGCGAGCCACCCTGCTGAACGGTCCAATCTGCTCAGGGTTTGTAAGTACAAACCCTGAAACCCGCGTTAGAACGCTGGACCCAGGCACGACTTGCGATCGGGAGCGTCGGTGGACAGTTCCCGATGTCCGCTCTCTAGTCTTAGACACCGAGGGAAGCGGAGTTGTTTCCCCGGGTCGTGAAGAATTCGCGTGCCGTTGCCAATTGTGGCACCAAGGGGGTTTGGCTGCAATGGGACGAGGGGATCGTTTAAAGGTTCGAAAGTTGAACGTTTGAGCGTTGGGAACAGCCACATCCACGCATTTTTGGCAAAGAGTGCGCAACTCCTTGAAAAGAAAAAGGTTGAGTTTTTGGCAAGTGCAGAAAATTGGAGAAAAGTGCAAAAGAGTGCGCAAGGCTATGAGAAAAAAAGGACTTGAATGCAGTGGCGAGTGATGAGTGGCGAGTGGGGGATTCTGGTAACGGGTAGCCCAGCCCCCTATGTTTTTGTAAAAGATTGATGGGACACGGGTTAGGTGGTGGGGTTCGGCGAAAAGATTGAGGGGAAAGGACTTAGAGGGAACGGTCAAAAGAAGACGGCCAGAAAATGGGAAGGCGACACGAGTGGAACGGCGCAAGACACAGAGGGAGTGAGACTTAGCGGTTCGGCGGAGAGTGGAGCGAGAAATCACAACCCACGCTAACACGAAACGCTAATTCTGTCAATAGCTATCTCAATAGTACTGGGTTAGGACTTGGGTGGTTCCTTCGCCGGGGTTTCGGCGGGGGGTGACGGTCTGCTATAGATGATCTTCTTCGTGCCGCCGTCGCAACTCCCTACGACTTTGCCTTCCGCGTCTTTGTCCTTCGCGACGATTTCCAGGGTGTACCCTTTCACGCCTTTTGCGTCGAGCTTCTTGGTGATTTCATCCTTCAGCTCTTCACAAGGCTTTGCCGCTTGTGCGTGAGCGGGAACGGAAACAAATAATAGAACGCCAATTGCCGCAAGCACTTTCATTGTGTGACCTCCGTGGCTGGATGCCGGATCACTACGCAGCATAGCATCGCTTGAGCGCATCCAGTGGCCCACCGCGCAGCACGTTTAGCTTAAAAGATACGGGATAGTTTCAATGTGCCACCGGCCAGGCACCTTTCGCTCTTCTCAACAGGCACTCGCCTCAAACATGCAAAGAGCGGACTAGCGCAGACCAGCGAACAAAGCGTATTATTTGCCGGGGACCACATGATTACTCGACTGCAGGTGCAGAACTTCAAGAGCCTCAGAAAGCTCGATCTGGAGCTTGGGCCAATCAACATCCTGGTTGGACCCAACATGGCGGGAAAGAGCAACATCCTTGATGTATTTCGTTTTCTCCACCAGACCTTCTTTCCAGAAGCAGGCACGGAGGGCGTGTCGTTTGCCCTCGCGCAACGCGGCGGTGTAAATGAGGTCCTTTGGAAAGGTGGTGACGAAAAGTTAATCACGATCACGCTGGAGGGGACAGACGCCGTTGAGCCCGGCGCGAAGTACAAGTACGACCTTCAACTCATCGCGGGTGTCGGTGATTTCGTGACCACTCAAAATGAGTCCCTGAAATTGTCTCGAACGGGCACCGAGCATGACCTAATTAGTCGTGAGCAGGGCTTCGTTCGGTTCAAGAATGCGGATGGAAAAGACTTGGGAGGAGGAATAGGTTCATCCGGCGTCTCTGCGCTGCAATACGCCGTACCTGGCTGGGATGGGTTCAAGTTTTAACAATGGGCCAAATTGTGGCGGTTTTACCATCTGGTTCCACCTGCGATGAAGCAGCCCAATCTCATGTCCCTGGGCCAGGTATTACAGCCCGGCGGAGACAATGTGTCAGCCTGGCTGATGTGGCTACAAGCGCACTCTCCAGAGTCGTTTCGGCGAGTAAATGAAGTGATCCACGATCTATTCTCGGAAGTCGTTCAGATTAACGTCATCCCTACGCCGGACGGTAGAGTGCACCTGGCGACCAGAGAGAAGGGGTTAAAGCGCGCCACAAACGTCTGGCAGACGTCGGATGGATTTATCGCGCTGATTGCTCTCCTGTCGTTAATCTATGTTCCACCTGAGCTCAGCGGTACTGTCTTTTGCATCGAGGAACCTGAGAACCATTTGCACCCCAAACTACTGGAAACACTCGTGGGTCTTCTTCGGCAGGTTAGACAGGAAGCACTCGAAGCAGGGCTTCCCCTGACTCAGATCATGCTTACAACACAATCTCCATATTTGCTAGACCACTTCTCGCTTGACGAAATTGTCTGGGTCGAAAAAAAGAACGGCGAAACTTTTGCCTACCGTCCCGCCAACAAGACGCACCTCAAAAAGCTAATTGCGGATGAAGAACTCGGTCTTGGGGACCTTATGTTCACTGGCGCACTCGCCCGAAGAAAGATGAACGCAGGGCTTGTTGTCGAAGGCCCAACCGACGAGGCGGTCTACCGCGTGCTTTTGCGAGAAGGAAAAATACTACTTTCTTTCGCCGTGCTTGCGGAGCTCTATGAAGTCCTAAGCTGAATGCGTTTCCGCCGCTATGTGGATGAAGAGGATATTCGATCCTTTCTCGCAGCCCTGACGCGCGAGGCTCAATGGGTAGATGTGGACACCGAAATAAGGGCTCGCCGTGATCCAAAAGATGACAAGTTTCTCGAACTTGCAGTAAGTGGCCGAGCAACGCACCTGGTCACCGGCGATTCTGACCTCCTCGCGCTGTGCCCATTTCAGGGCATTGAGATCCTTCCTCCCCATCGGTTCTTGCAATCGTCCTAGCCGCCAGGTTCCCCGCTTTAGCGGGCTCGCCAAATGAGCGGGGCTCCTTCGGCTGCGCTCTCTTCGCGTTGGCTCGGGGCGAGCAGGACAGGTTCCGACCCGCCGCTACAGCAGACAAAGACACGAATAGCACGGGTCTGAAGACCCGCCACTACAACGGAGGTCGAGTCAGGAAAGAGGCGTTGTGCGGTAGTGAAGGAGGACGACGCCGTCGGGGTGGGCTTTGGCGGAGAGGAGTTTGAGGCGGATGGAGCGGTGGCGAGGCTGAATCAGGGGGATGCCTTCGCCGATGAGGATGGGGATGACGTGGATGCGGAACTCGTCGATTTCGCCCTGGTCCAAAAAGGAGGCGATGATTTCGCCGCCGCCTTCATCCAGATATGTTTGCCTGGCTGGGCGCGCAGGCGCTGGGCGAATGAGTTGCTGCGGGCGGCAATGTTTGCCTCAGGGTGTAGCCGTAATCGGCATTCGATTTTGTGTTCGCGAGTTGTCCCATTCCGCACAGATTGTTGGCCTCACTTCTGGTTCAATTGATGTGGAATCTCAGAGCTCGGGAAGTTTCACGCAAGGGATGCGAGGCGCTCCGGTGCCATTCAGGAATACCATGAGCGGGAAAAACAGCCGAGTCGAACAGGCAGACCAACGGACCAATGGCGAGGGAAAACAGGTAAGCAACAGAGTACTGTTGGCAACGCCCGATAATGAGTACGAGTTGATGCGTCCTGACTTGACGTATATCGACCTGCCACATCATCTGAGCCTTCACGAGCCGACACAAAAGATCGAGTTCGTGTATTTTCCGAACCGGGGAATGGTTTCTCAAGTGGTCGTGACGAAAGACGGGCGAACCGTGGAAGTGGGCGTCGTGGGCAACGAGGGCTACGTTGGGGCAGGATTGGCAGCCGGGTTGAGCAGAAGTTCCGTGCGTGAAATTATCCAGGTGGCCGGGGATGGCTTCCGAATGATGGGGAATGCGCTGGAACGCATTCTACGGTCGGCGCCGCAGTTACAGACGATCTTGAACAGGCATACGGGGCTCCAAGGAATGCAAGTGGCACAGACGGCGGCTTGCAACCGGCTGCACGATATTCAGCAGCGCCTGTCGAGGTGGCTGCTGATGACCCAGGACAGGGTGAATTTAGGGGTGCTTCCAATCACCCACGATTTCATTGCGACCATGATGGGCACCGACCGGTCCACGGTGAGCATGGCAGCGGCCGTACTGCAAAAAAAGGGAATTATAGATTACGTGCGAGGCGCAGTGAAGATTGTGAACCGCAGGAAACTCGAAAAATCCGCTTGTGAGTGTTACGGCGTCATTCAACAGTTCGAGGTAGAGCTCGGATTGAGATAGCCTTCTTGCCAGTGTTGGGTACCCCACAGACAGCAACCTCTTTGAATCTGTAATGTTCCGGCCTTGAGGATGCACCTCGGTTTTGATGTGAGTTCAAAAAGCAGTGACTTTAGCAGAACCTCGCTCAGGGCAATGAAAGGAGCGGTGTTTGCCGTCGTAGCGCCGTCGAAGACCAATGCTACATCGTCTTTCAAGGAGTATAGCCGGACCAAATCGCGAGGTGGCCATGGGGGCGAGGGGTCGCAAGCTGGTATCGATCGAAGAACAGCGTTTTTGGGGATGGGGTTGCTCCGAATGCGAATGGGTGTTCAGGCCCTTAGGGCCGCTGGTTGGCGAACCGCTTGACGATATGAAGAGGCACTACGAAGAGCAGCGCGACAAGGAGTTCGCATCTCACGTCTGCGCCGAGCACCAGCGATTCCCAAAACGTCCCCGTTAAGTGAATTGATTTGGAGGGAGTGCGGAGGCGGCCCCTAGAGGACAGCCTCTACACAAGATGAGGCTCCGGTGTTACTCGGCGCCGCCGAAGAGGCGGAGGACGATACCGGTAGTGGCCCAGTAGTTGTTCTGGTGGACGCCGGTGCCAAAGGATGTACGGTAGTAGTCGACATCGAAAAGACGGATTTCCCAACGGCGGGAGGGGTGAAGATCCAAGCCGCCGCCGACTTTGTATGACAAACAGTTCGCTGAAATTGTGTATCCGCCTGTGCCGGTGACAGTGGCGTCCTCGCGCGAACCGCCAACGAGAGCCTCGACAAACGGGGTGAGGCCCCAGCGATTCCGTCCACGATGGAAGTAACGCGGGCCGAAATGATTTCCGTAGAGGATATTCTTGGTGCCGGCGATAGTGACTACGCTGTAGCTGCTGTCGGCGACGAGCTGCAACCAGGGTTTGAAGTTCCAGCCGAATGAGCCCATAGCGCCGTTCAAGTTGGTGGCAGTTCCTGCACCGCCGTCCAAGCGCGTAAAAGCGTACCCGCCAAAAACTTCCACGCGGGGAGCTCTGTTGCGCGCGCTCGAGAGGGGCCGCTCCCAACTAGCTCTCGCTTCCGCGCGGCGAATGGGTTGGGCTGCCGGTTGAGCGGGAGAGGGTTGAGGTTGGGCAGGCGGATCAGGCTGGGCGATGTTGGCGTTAGATTCGGGAACATTTGCTCCTGCTGTAGGTGGAGTTGGGGAGGCTGAGGCTGGTGCCGACGGCTCGGGTGTGGACGACGCGGATGCAGGCGCCGCAGACAGTTGGGGTGACGCGGGCTGAGGTTGGGTGGCCGCGCGCCGATCAGACGGCGCGACGGCAGCGCTTGTTTCCGTGACATTCGTCGAAGGTGCTGGCGCGGTTTGCACGGGCGTGGTCGGCGCGGACGCGGTTGGCGCCGGCGATGCGGCTACAGACGATACGGATGCGGACGCCTGCTCGGGGGCCTGCTGAGCCGACATAGACTGAGTTGGTGGCTGAGCCACTGGGGCCTGAGGCTGAACGGGCGCTGGCGGATTCGGATTTGCGGCGGGTGCGCGGGGAATGACGACCTTCTCTGAGGCAGTGACCATGCGTGACGAGGCCTGTTTTTGCATGGAAGCACCGTCGCGATCCACCACGATGATATTTGAATAGATGTAGCCAACTTTACCGTCGGTGGTCTGAATCCGCGAAAAGACGAAGCCATAGAGCAGGATGGTAAAGCGCTCGCCACAGGGCAAAGACGCGACTACGTCGGGAGTCCTGCGAGGCTTGCCGAAAACTTGGGCGCCTTCTGAATTTTTGGAGCAATCAATATAACCGACGTCGTCAGCCCAAGCGGCAGAAGCCGTCAGAAAGCATACGCCCAGGAAAATCAACAAACGATTGCGTAACATCGCCCCCTCCTCGGCCCGGGGACACACCGAGCCCACAATAAGGGTTATGAAGGATGGAAACGTATGGAGAAACTGGCCAAAGGGGCAGGTTGTTCCAAACTGGTACCGGCCGAAGAGACTGGTAAGCGGACAGTTCTAAACAAGTTGGGAGGTCGAGCCCGGGCAGTTTGGAGGAGATTGATCACCGCCTTGAATGAGAATTCCCAAGGAGTAGTAAACGGAGCGGGGGTGTGCTAAAGAGGGCGCGCAGGACAGGAGGGATTATGCGCGGAGAGAGAAAATTCGGGCTCATCCTACTGTTAGCGGTGTTTCTGGTTCCGGCGTTCGGGCAGGGGCAGCCGGCGGAGAAGATCATCACGGTATTTGGGCAATCAATTCATTATTTTGATATGGGGTCGGGGCCGGTGGTGGTGCTGCTGCACGGGCTAGGAAGCCGGAAGGATGATTGGCTGCCGGTGCTGGAGCCGATGGCGCAGAAATACCGGTTGCTGGTGCCGGACCAGATCGGATTTGGGAAATCGGACAAGCCGCTGCTGGATTACAGCATCCAGACTTATGTGGATTTTCTGAATGAGTTCCTACGGCAATTGAAGGTGGAAAAGGCGAGTCTGGTGGGTGAATCCCTAGGCGGGTGGATCGCCGGGCTGTACGTGGCGGAGATGGGCGGCGGCGCGCACGTGATCCCGGTGGAAAAGCTGGTGCTGGTGGACGCAGGAGGGCTGAAGCAGGACCAGCCGCTCCCGGATTTGAATCCGAGTTCGCTGCCGGCGATGCGCGGATTGATGGAGGCGGTGTTCTACGACACGAGCTGGCTGAATGAGGATGCGCTGCGGAAGATTTTCACGGACAAGCTGGCGGCGAAGGACGGGTATACGGTGCGAAGCATCCTGAGCAATCCTTCGCGCGAAACGCAAAGGCTGGACGGCCGGCTGGAGAGTATCAAGGTGCCGACGCTGGTGGTGTGGGGAAAACAAGACAAATTGTTGCCGATCGGAGCGGGGGAACGTTATGCCGCGGGGATCGCTGGGGCGAAACTCGTCAGCTTTGAGAAATGTGGGCATGTGCCGCCGATTGAAAAAACGGAGGAGTTCGTAGCGGCGGTAACGGCGTTTCTTGGGGGCGGGGCGCCGGCGCCCTGAGCTGGGAGGCACTGTAAAAAAATCCCAGACGGAGAAAAGCACGGCCAGTCTGGAGTAGTCCCCGCCCCAGGGTGTGCGCGCGCTATTTTGGTGGTAGTGTGGGCGGCGGCAAGCTTTGATTGGCGCGGAAGATGACGTAGGCGCGGATGGCGGCGGCGTCATCGTGGGAAAGATCCTTGTCGAAAGCTACCATGCCGGTTTGCTTTAGCTGCCCTTTCAGGACGATTTCAAACCATTGATCGTTGTCGAGTGTGCCGGAATAGCGGAGGTCGGGAAGGACGCCGCCGCTGACGGCGACGTCGCCGTGGCACGGCGAACAGATGTTCTGGAAAAGGGCTTCGCCTTGGTGGATGGCAGTCGTGGTAGCAGTGGATTTCGGTGGCTTCAACTGCGGCGGGGTGAATGGCGGAAGCGGAGGAAGACTGGCTTTGCTGTTTAGTTTGAAGGCGAGCAGACGGCTGATATTTTGCGTCCTTCCCGAGGAGAGAGCGACTTCACCGGCGGCGAGAGGAAAGACGCCGCCCCATCCGGCGAGGATGGCAACGTATTGTTCGCCGTTGACGGTGTAAGTCATCGGAGCGGCGACCACGCCGCTTTGCGCGTCGGCGGACCAGAGCTTTTGACCGTTGTCGGCGCGATAAGCTTCAAGATTTCCCTGAGCGGTGCCTTCGAAGACAAGATTTCCCGCGGTGGAAAGTACGCCGCCGTTGGCGGGGGTTGGGCGATCGACACGCCAGACTTCTTTTTGCTGCACGGGATCCCATGCGGAGAGATGGCCTTTGGTAGCACTGAGGATGGCTCTCTTGATTTCAGGTTGCTGCGGCAGTCCTGCAGCCACGAAGTCGATGCCAACGTTAAACCCGAGTGCTTTCTGCTGGAAATGTTCGTCGGATTTGTAAAGGAATCCGGTGTCTTGAACGGGCAGATAAACGAGTTTTGTGAGCGGACTGAAAGACATGGAGTGCCAAGTGTGGCCTCCAGAGGGACCGGGAGCAACTGGAGCGCCTTTCCCTCCCGCGTAGCGGGCTTGAGGGTTTTCGACGGGACGGCCGGATTTCAAATCGATGCTGACGGCCCAGGAGACGGCGGTGTAGGGCTTCGCAGAGATGAGTTCGCCGGTGGCCCGATCGAGAACGTAGAAGAACCCATTCTTGGGAGCGTGAAGAAGAACTTTGCGCGGAGAGCCATTGACAGTTAAGTCGGCGAGTATGAGGGATTCGGCGGAATCGAAGTCCCAGGCGTCTCCGGGAGTTTCCTGATAATGCCAAACGTATTCGCCGGTGTCAGCTTTAAGAGCGACTACGGAAGACAGAAAGAGATTGTCTCCGCCCTGAGGGCTGCGAGTGTGGCGGTCCCAAGGGGTGCCGTTGCCGACGCCAAAGTAAACGAGATCGAAGTCTGGGTCATAAGCGATGGAGTCCCAAACGGTGCCGCCACCACCCAGTTTCCCTCTCGCGCCGGTCCAAGTCCTTGCAACTTTTTCGAGGATGGGAGATTCGTAGGGCTGCGAAGGATCGCCGGGGATGGTGTAGAAGCGCCAGACCATTTTCCCCGTGGTGGCGTCGTAGGCGGAGATGTACCCGCGCACGCCGAATTCGGCGCCGCCATTGCCGATTAGAACCTTGCCTTTCACAACGCGCGGGGCGCCCGTAATGGTGTAAGGCAAGTGTGGATCGATGGTGAGAGTTTCCCAAATGGGTTTTCCAGAGGCGGCGTCGAGAGCGACAAGACGGCCGTCCAAAGTGCCGACAAAAATTTTCCGTTGCCAGACGGCGACACCGCGATTGACGACATCGCAGCAGGCATTGACGGCCCATTCGGGAGGAACTTTGGGATCGTAGGACCAAAGCTTCTCTCCGGTCGCGGCTTTGACGGCGAAGACTTTGCTCCAAGCAGTGGTGAAGTACATGACGCCGTCAACGACGATGGGAGTGGCTTCCTGACCGCGACGGGTGTCCAGGTCCACGTACCAGGCGAGAGCGAGCTGGCCGACGTTCTGGTCGGTGATTTGTTTCAGGGGACTGAAGCGCTGCTCGCCGTAGGTGCGGCCGTAACTCATCCAGTTGCCTGGCTGCTGGTCTGCGTTGATCAGGCGCGAGGCGTCCACGTTGGCGGGGGAGATGGATTGATGAGCGGTTGCCGGAGAATTCGAGTGTGAGCGGCAACCGGCGGCGCTCAGAAACGATAAGGTGAATAGAAAAGCTGGAAATAAATTACGGCGCATGAATTCTCCTGAGGAGTGAAACGGCAGAAAGATTGCGCCGAAGGGCACAGTTATTTTTCTTGCGACAAATGCCGGCTCCCGGGACTCGCTGCTAACTGGAAATAGCACGGTCAATGGAAAACGCGCCCGAGCCCTTGACCATAATAGCCAGGGCGATGGCGAGAGCGAGAAGGTGGTACTCCATACCCTCGCCCTTCTGATTGCCAAACCAGTTCGCGAAAAGGCCGAAGTGCCGATGCACCATGACCACGGCGACCAACATGTTGCAGGCGATGCCGAAGGCGGCGACACGGCTGAGCAAGCCGACAATCAAGCCGATGCCGCCGAGAAATTCGGCGCAGATAGCCAGGAAGGCCAGAGGCGCGGGGATGTGCATGGCCTGGGTGAAGAACCCCATGGTGCCGGAGAAACCATAGCCACCGAACCAGCCGAGGGCTTTTTGCGCGCCGTGGGCGAAAAAAATTACGCCAAGGACGAGGCGAAGAATAGCAATGGTTGGGTCATTAGTGGTGCTGGTGAGCTTGCGGAACATGAACATGCCTCCTTTTCGTTGAGAAAAACGGAGCCCCACGAGACGGAGATGTTACACCGATTTCGCGGTGTAGAGCACACGAAACCGGCGGACGGCGGGATCGGCGGAGTCTTCGCTATCGAGTAAATCTTCGAAAGAGAGTTCTTCGAGACCCGCGGCGGTGAAAGCGGAGAGTTCGGCGCGGGTGAGGGGCCAGGGCAGCTGGCCCTCCGGATCGGAGGGTTCGCGGCCCCGGGCGATGAGGAGCAAGAGCGCGCCCGGGCGGAGGAACCCGGCGATGCTTTCGATCGCCCGGGGACGAAGCGCGACCGGCAGGACCTGGAGAGTGTTGGCTTCAAAGACAAAATGGAAGGAACGGCGCCAGTCAGAAGGCGGGTCGAGCAGGTCGGCGGCGAGGTATTCCACGGTCGTGTTGGGAAAGCGTTTGAGAGAAACGCGAATCGCGGTTTCCGAGATGTCGAACGCGGTGGTACGGAAACCCCAAGCGGCAAGTTGTTCGGCATCGTCGCCCAAGCCGCTGCCAATTGTCAGCGCCTTCTTTCCCGCAGTCTGTTGGGGATGCGCGCTCCAGAAATCAAGCAAACGAGGATTAGGGCAGAGATTAGTCCAAGGAACAATGCTCTCCCCTGCTTCGCCTTCCTGGTAGAGGTGCTCGAACCAACCTGTGGGGTCGCCCTTGCGGTTGAATTCGGCGGCTAATTCGCGGGCGCGCTTGCGATCCGGCATTTGCCTTCATGATAGCGCGGGGCGTGTGGAAATCAGACACGTGAACTGCCTCGGCGGGCGTCGCGGCAGGTAAAACGTAATCGTGAACTCCGTGGTGTTGTAAGTTGCGACTCGCGCGCCATTCTACTTGGTAGTAAAGTGTCGGCCCTATGTCCGAGTAAGCGTTGAAGTTGGGCGAGGAGGAACGCAATGGCGGGCGATGGGATGGATCGGGTCAAGCACCTGGTAGTCGTGATGATGGAGAATCGCTCGTTCGACAATCTGCTGGGGTTCCTGTATGAGGATGTGAACAACACGCCGCCGATCAACATTCCGCCGCCACCGCCAGGAGGGAAAACGACGTTTGAGGGACTGGTGCAGCCAAATCCTACCAGCGACTTTTGGAATCCCTCAAATGCAGACTACTTCGACGGGAAGGACCCGGTAAAAGTATTCGCCACGAGAGGCACGAAGGGGGCGCAGCCATTTCTGGTGCCGGACCATGACCCTCACGAGGAGTTCGGCAACATCACAGCGCAGATTTTTGGGCCGAAGAATTCGATCCGCACTGACAAGATGCGCGGGTTCCTGGTGGACTACATCACAACCGATCCGGGTCACCCGGAGAAGGCCAACCAACTAATGGAGTGCTACAGCCCGGAGCAGGTGAGCGTGATTAGCCAACTGGCGAGGAACTACGCGGTATGTGACCGTTGGTTTTGCTCAACGCCGAACCAGACACTGCCGAACCGGGCGTTCGTGCATGCGGGGACGTCGATGGGGCGTGTGAATAACAAGCCGGAGGCGTTATACGACGCGGAGACGATTTTCGAAGTGTTGGAAGTGACCGGGCACGGTTGGAAGGTCTACAACGATACAATTCTCATGTCGCTCGCGCGGCTGCAGTTTCCGCAGCTATGGAATCCGCTGCTCAAGCTGCATTTCCGCGGAGTGGAAGAATTCGAGGAGGACGCCGCCGCCGGGACTTTGCCGGAATATTCCTTCGTGGAACCGAGCTTCCAGATTCAGCCCAACGACGAGCATCCGCCGCACGATATGAGCCTGGGGGAGCAGTTTCTTTTGCGGGTGTGGAAGGCGGTCAGCGGCGGGAAAAACTGGAACAGCACGCTGTTGGTGATTACATTTGATGAACACGGCGGCTGCTATGACCACGTAGAGCCGCCGGCTGCAGTTCCGCCGGAAGCGGCGAGCAATCCGGGAGAGGGGGGCTTCCGGTTTGATCGCTATGGAGTGCGGGTGCCGGCGGTGCTGGTTTCACCGTTCATCGATGCCGGCACGGTGTTCCGCCGTGCGGAGGGCGAGGCGCCCTACGACCACACTTCAATCCTGGCGACGCTGCAAGACTGGCTAAATATCCCGGAGGAGAAGAGGCTTGCCAGCGACCGAGTCAAGAATGCACCGAAGATCGGAGATATCTTGACGCGTGCGACGCCGCGGACAGAACTACCGAATATTGCCCTGTCCGGCGTCGTTGCAAAACCAACGACCCGCCTTATTGCTCAGAATGATCTGCAAGTGGCGATGCTCAAAGCTCACGCAAATCGCTATCTGCACAATCTGGCGAATGTGCCGAAGTTCCGAATGTTGCGGACCCCGCCGCCAAAGAGCAGGGCACGGCAGCAAGCCGGGCGGTAGAAGCGGAGGTTGCATGTTAGATAAACCCGCTTTGGGAACTTTTGTGGCCAGCTTGGCAAAGCGTCGTATTATGTTGGCAGGGTTTTCCAACCGGAGGCAGCCATCGCATATCAAGAGAAACGACGTTCGCAGAGGTACTCGTTCATAGCGAGCGCTGAACTGATCGAAGAGAAAGCCGATGTGCGCATCGCGTCGCGGGTGAGCGAATTGAGCCTGCACGGATGCTATTTGGACATGATGAATCCCTTCCCTACCGGGACGATGGTGCTGGTGAAGATTTCCGCAGGGGAAGCGTTCTTCGAGGCCAAGTCCAAGGTCGTCTACTCACAGCATAATATGGGTGCGGGCGTGGGTTTCCTGCAAGTCGCGCCGGATTCGCAGGTGGTATTGGAGCGCTGGCTGGACGAAGCGGAGCAGGAACGGAAGAAGCAGGCCTGATAGTTGGACTTGTGCGATGCACGGCGCGCGCCGGTTGAGAGTCAATCCTTATAGCGCCGTAACCGCGGCGAACAATCCTTAAAAATCAGAATCAGTGCAGGAACTGGATGGCCGCAAGTGCTGGCAATGCGGAGGTGTGTTCGGCCGCGGAGATTGCGCACAACGGGCAAAGTCAGATGGCGTTGCGCTTGAGCTCGGACATGAGGTAGTCGCAGGAGCGGACGCAGAGAGCCATGATGGTTAGCGTGGGATTCTGGCAGGGGTTGGAAGTGAAGCCGGAAGCGTCCATGACAAAGAGATTCTTGATGTCGTGGGTTTGCTGAAATTGGTTGAGGACGGATTTTTTCGGGTCGGCTCCCATGCGAGCGATGCCCGCTTCGTGGAGCGCCCAGCGCGGAGCGGAAGGGTGGGCGTAGGTGCGAATGTTTTTTGCGCCGGCAGCTTCAAGCATTTCGCCGGCGGATTCGCCCATGTCCTGGATCATGGCGCGCTCGTTTTCGCCGTCGGACATGTGGATTTTGAGGACGGGGATTCCGTAGACGTCTTTGACGGCGGGGTCGAGTTCGACAAAATTGTCCCAGCGAGGGAGGACTTCGCCGAAGCCGGTGATGTGAATGCTGGTGCGGGGCGCGAGGAGACCTTTTTTGTAGGCATCACCGAAGCCGGGCGCTTCCCAGTTGAATTCGGTGGAGGATTCGCCTTCGTAGCCGAAGCCGCGAAGGAATTTCTTGTAGGGAGGCGAGTTCGGCAGATTGCGGAAACGCGCAATGTAGATGCCGAGCGGCTTTCTGGGGCCGCCGAGCGAAGGCTTTGCGCCGAAGGCGGGAAATTCGCCGCTACCGCCGCCGCTACGAACATGCGCGGTGAGGTAATGGCCGAGTACGCCGCTGGAGTTGGCGAGACCGTTCGAATACTGCGGCGTGGCTGAGTTCAGAAGGATGCGGACGGATTCCTGAGATTGGGCGCAGAGGATTACGACGCGGGCGTGGATTTCGCGGGCCTGGCGGGAATTGCGGTCGATGTAGAGAACGCCGCGAGCGCGGTTGCGACCGGCGTCCATGAGGACTTTGTAGGCCATGGCGTTTGAAATGAGCGTGCAATTGCCGGTGACGAGGGCGTCGGGGACGGTGGTGAAGGCGGAATTGAAATACGAGTGGGTCATGCAGCCGCGTTCGCAGGGCCCGCAAAAATGGCAGGGGCCGCGGCCGTTGATGGGCTTGGTGAGATTGGCGGTGCGCGAGGACATCACGGTGCGGCCGAGCTTTTCCTTGACGCGATTGCGAAAGAGAGTCTCCTGGCAGGTGAGGGGAACGGGCGGCTGGAATTGGCCGTCGGGGAGATGCTCGAGACCTTCGGTGCTGCCGGCGATGCCGACATATTTTTCGACGAGATCATAGTAGGGCTCGATGTCTTTGTAGGCTAGCGGCCAGTTTTCGCCGAAGCCGTCGAGGGAAGCGGCCTTGAAATCTCCATCGCTAAAGCGGAGGCTGACGCGGCCCCAGACGTTGGTGCGGCCGCCGGTGATGCGGAGCCGGCCCATCCAGTTGAAGGGCTTGTCGGCGGGCGTGGTGTAGGGCTCTTCGAGATCGTTGACGAACCAATCGTAAGTGTATTCGTTGCAGACTGCGAAATTGATCTGGATGGGACGCGTATTGCGAATGAGTTCAGGAGCCTTGTTGCGATATTTGAGTTCGAACGCGGGCTTGTGCTCGGTAAAATTCTTATCGGATTGCGGGCGTCCGGCTTCGAGGAGCGCGACCTTCAGGCCGGCTTCGGCAAGACGCTTGCAGACCCAGCCGCCGGAAGCGCCGGAGCCGACGACAATAACATCGAAAGAATGGTTTTTGTCTTGGGGCATAAAAATCCGAAGCGAATGCTAGCAAGGGCTCGAAGACAGGTCAATCGAGGAAGAGAAAAGGATTTGTGTTGTTCTTGTGAACGATTGTTGGTGGGTGATACCATCGGCGCGAAAATGTAAGGCCGGGGAAATTGCAATGGGAACAAGAAGCGCATTGACGGTGGTTAGCGATGCGGGCGCGGTGCTTGGGGGGCTCACGCGGCGGGAGATGGTGCGGGTGCTGCTAGCGGGCGTGGGCGCAGGGGCGGCGTGGCCGCTGGTGGCGGATTCGCATCCGATTCATGAGCTTTTGAAAAATGATGCGGTGCTTGACGAAGCAGAGAAACTGGGGGCCGCTGATTGGACACCGCTTTTCCTGAGCGCAGACCAGAATGAGAGTTTGATCGCGCTGGGGGAGAGCATCGTGCCAGGCTCAACGAAAGCGCGGGCGAACCGGTTCATTGACCTGCTGTTGAGCGTGGATACGGCTGAGCACAAGAAAAGATTTACGGATTCAATTGTGGCGTTCGAAGCGGAGTCGCGGAAGCGATTTGGAAAGGGATTCCCCGCCCTTGAAGCCAGCCAAACGAACATGCTTTTGACGGATGCGTCGGCACGCGCGTCGAAAGAATATTCAACGGGCGGCGCTGGCGAGGAAAGGCCAGATCTGCACAAGCACTTTGAAAACTTGAAGGGGTGGATCAGCGGAGCGTATTACTCGTCGGAGATGGGAATGCGAGAGTTGGGCTGGACACCGGACCGGGTGTTTGCAAGTTTTCCCGGTTGCGAGCATCCTGAGGGGCACTCTTGAGGAGGATTTCATGAACGAATTTTCAAGCCGGAGAGAATTTCTTCGCGCCGCAACGTTGACGGGCGCAGGGCTGGCACTTTCTAACCGTTTGCTTGGGGCATCCGAAAAGTCGGTGCTGGTGTTCACAAAATCGTCGGGATTCGAACACGCGGTGGTGAAAAGGGTGGACGGGAAGCCCAGCATCATGGACGACACGGTGACCGAGCTGGGGAACAAGCATGGCTTCAAAGTCGGCGTGACGAAAGACGGACGCATTTTCGATTCGAAAGAGTTTCACTCGTACGCGGGCATGGTGTTTTTCACGACCGGTGATCTCACAACTTTAGGAACGGATGGCAAGCCGGCAATGTCACCCAAGGGCAAACAGGCGCTGCTGGACGCAGTGCGCGATGGAATGGGGTTTGTGGGCGTGCACGCAGCTAGCGACACGTTTCACACGCCACCGGATACGCCTGACCTTGCGAATCGATATATCGCACATGGGGAACAGCAAGATCCTTACCTGAAGATGCTCGGCGGGGAGTTCATCATACATGGGCGTGAGCCGCGACTGCAGGACGGGAATTTGATTGTCAACGATCCGAAATTTCCCGGGCTGGAAGGCGTAAAGTCACCGGTAAGCTTCAACGAAGAGTGGTATTCGTTGAAGGATTTTATGCCCGATCTTCACGTGATCCTGACGCTGGACACGAATGGCATGAAGGGCGAGTGCTACCAACGCGCGCCGTACCCGGTGATGTGGGCGCGGATGCATGGGAAAGGCCGCGTGTTCTTTACGGCGATGGGCGACCGGCCGGAGAATTGGAAGAATGAGTTTTTTCTGAATTCGCTTGCCGGTGGAATTCGCTGGAGTATCGGAGAAGCGAGCGCCCAAGTGGATGTAAACATGAAACAGGCTGCACCAGGCTACGCGGAAATCCCGCCAAAGTTTCCCGAAAAAAAGTGAGCACATTCCAGCCAGGCTGTCAGTCGATGGGAGTAGCGGAAGCCGGAACCATCACATGGGGATCGGCTGGTTGATCCTCGGCTTGACATACCAGCAAGGCAAATAACCGCTGTGCGGGAAAAGCGAGTGGACACAGGTCACTACTTGTTCGGGATTCTGGGCGTCCACTTCATATTCGGTCTTGCCATTTTTTTCGGGGATGGCGAGGACGCGGAGCGTTTTGAGGGGTTCGAAGGGGACAGTGGGAGTTGGGTGGAGCATGCGAATGCGAACGTACAGATAGTCGCTGCCATAAAGCAACGCGACAAGCAGTACGACGCTGAGCAGCACTCGCTTTGCGAGAATGGGTGCAGAGGTCAAGACAAGATTGGTGCAGCCGATGGGATTGTCTCTCGACTCTTGAAGAAAACCAAAGAAAAACCGGTGAGTTCCGAAGTTTATTGCCACTTAGTCATTTCCAATGTCCGTAGAAATCTCTAGGGGTTCTTTGGACACCGGTAATTGACCCACGGCGGCAGCAAAGGCTGCAATTTCTGAGAACCTCGATCTCATGATCAATGGAACCAAAACATGTAAAACTGAACCTTCCTGATTCCTCTTCCTCCGCTTTCATCAGTAAGAGCCCGGCGTCCACAACGTTTGACACGAGTTTCCGCGAGTCTTGCTTCACGGTGAGTGGACTTGCCGCAGCAACCTCATGAAAGTGTCGCGTTTATTAGGCCCCAGCTCGATCCCGGCATACGCCACCTGGATCAGCGGAACATTCTTCCTCTGGGGATCCCGAAAAAACGGAAAGGGACTCGGTGCACCGACCGCCCAGAAGAAATCCGCTTGCGTGCCCTGCGTCTCGTCGGGCAAGTTGAAGTGGTTCACGGTCGCCAGGTCGAGCCGCGTACGGCCCTGCGCCTCAAACACGTAAAACGTCAGCCCGTTGGCCTCCACTTTTTCCATCGGCGTCAGATAAAATTCCGGATAAATCCCGGCGGCGAGCTCCACACCATTCGTGACTTGAAACAACACCCCGGGCTCAGCTGCCACGAATAAAAACCCGCCAGCGTAGGTGGGTGTTTGCAGTCGGTGCGAATACTCAAGTCCGGCTGAATAATAGTCTTATCCGTCGATTCTGACTCGCTCTTTGCTTTCCTGTAAGCCTCCGAACCTCCATCCAGGCAATCCCGCGGCGGCGAAAAGAAAAAGTAGAATAGATAATCCGCCAAACCGTTGCCCGAACCGGCAGCGTCATGCATCTGCACATCCAGAGCGACCTCATCGCCTCCCAGGAACGGATTGGTGGTCGTTGCAACCCGTAAGGCCGAATGCATCTTAGGATTTTCCAGCGCCATGTATTCCAAGAACGTCACTTGCGGAGCAAACGGCGCCAGCCTCGGGGAAGGCGGCAGCGGCATCTGCTCGCGCTCGATCCAGTCCGGGGAGACATCAATCGAGGTTCCGCTCAAGAGGGAAAATCGCTTGAACTCTACCTGTGGCTTCGCTTGCGATAACCGTGAGCTTTGTTTTGCCCCGCCCTCGGGCGATGGCGGACTCTGTCGGTACATCTGTGCCGCCACTACTGGCACCAGGAATCCAAACAGGACCATTCTAACGATTCCGTTCAGAGTCATAAGCACCGTCCTCGTCTCATTCGCCGTCACCCTATTTGATGCGCGCGCCGTCGCAACGCTACGGCTTTTTCCGTAAGAGTGAGATTAGGTTCTGGACGCTTTTTGCAAGCTCCACGACTTCGCCGCCTCCATGGAGTTCGAACTCGATCTCATAATTCCCTGTTGCAGCGTGATCCACGGCCTCTTTAAGGCTGACCAGAGGTTTAATGACTTGGCGAGGCAGGATGAGGCTGACCCACACGCTAAACAAGAGAGTGACAGCCGAAACAATGCTCAGGGCCCATTCAGCTCGATGGATCAACAGACGAGCATCCTGGTGGTCCAATTGGACACGCGCCCAATTTTGCTGTTCCATATCGGACGTCAGATGCAAGGTCTCTTGACTTGATGCCTGGAGGTCCGGCGTGACTCGGCGTAAGGCGGGGCTTCCTGCCTGAATAGCTTGCGTAATCCGGGTATCAAACGAGCTCACTCGGCTGCGAAGCTCCTGAATTAACTGGGCTCGCCTCTCGTGTCTTGCCCCCTTGACAAGAGTGTCCAACTCTTTTTCATAGGCTAGCACCGCTTCCCTAAGGCGCTCGTCGGTTTCTTGCCACGGCTCCGCCATTGTCGAAACTGCGGCAGCGAATCGCTGCTGATATAGGGTGACTGCATCTAGACCCTTCTGAACGTTGGCTTCTTCGTCGGGCTCAAGATCCCCAATACGAACTAGCATTTGCCTTACTTTCGTGAGCGATTCTTGGTTCGCCCGAAGGTATTCCGGGTCCTGGAACAGAACGTAGTTTCGCGCTGCACTGCGGGCCTCTAATATCTCAATCGAAGCTTGTTCTGCCAGCTTTGCTGCCGGCGCATCGACACTCACGATGCGGTCCACGATCCGGCCCATCGCAAACAGATAATAAACAGCCAAGAAAATAACAGGGACGAGAATCAACCTCGCGATGGCCAGGCTATAGGCAACCCTTTTTCGCAATGAGCTTCCGGGCGCGAAGATCTTGAAGGATTTTCGGATTCTCCATCTCATGGGCTGCAACCTCCCAAAGGTACTATAGTCGATTCTCGCAAGAGGTCATGACGCTTCACTGTCCAGCCTTGACGCTGTCTCATTCGCCGCGCAGCTGAACCGCCGTTTACAACCGAGGTACTTTTCAGTGGTCTGCATTGAAACATGTCCCAGGAAAAACTGAACCTGTTCGAGTTCGCCGCTCGAATTTGAAAACCAAACTTCAGGGGATGCGCCGCCGCGGGGGCCTTTGCTTCTGCCGATTCAGGGGCGAAACGGCGGGGCCAGGCTATTAGTTGTACTATAGCGTCCCCACCAAGCATCAATGGGTTGAGGACTGTTTTGAGGAGACTAGACATGTTCGAGTCCAGCAGCCACCCCAGCATAGGCCGGCGTCCAGCGCTGCGCCTTGTCAGAGCCCTCTGCGGCAGCGCGCTGTCTCTGCTTGTCCAGTTGCCGACAACAGGCGCGCAATCCCACGATCATTCCACCGATGCACTTCGAAAGCTCAACGAATCCGTGGATGCACTTATCAAAAAGGTTTCGCCCAGCGTGGTGCAGATTCTGGTAACGGGATATGGACCGCTCGAAGAAGGCGAGCACGGAAACACAGTAGCGGTCATCGGCAGGCAACGGGCGATTGGCTCCGGATTCGTGATCGATCCGAGCGGGTACATTGTGACGAACGCCCATGTGTTGAAGGGTGCGCAGCGGGTTCAGGTGGTGCTGCCTTCCGCGAATGCCGAGGGGTCGGTGGCTGCTGCGCTGTCGACTCGAACGACAATCGTTCCCGCACGAATTATCGGAGCGTCCAGCGAGATCGATCTCGCAGTCATCAAAGTTGAGGGGGAGAAACTTCCCGCGCTGGCGCTTGGTACGTACCGAAAGCTGGGGCAAGGGGAAATTGTTTTTGCCTTCGGGAGTCCTGGAGGATTGCGCAATACGGTCACGATGGGGATAGTTTCGGCGGTGGCGCGCCAGACGGAACCAGATTCGCCGATGGTGTACATCCAGACGGATGCGCCGATCAATCCCGGGAATTCGGGTGGTCCGCTTGTGAATGTGGACGGAGAAGTGGTAGGAGTGAATACTTTTATTTTGACGCAATCGGGTGGAAACGAAGGGCTGGGATTCGCAATCCCGAGCAATGTGGTGAACGTCGCTTTTCGGCAATTGCGGAAGTTTGGTCACTTGCACCGCGCTGAAATTGGAATTGGAATCCAAACGATTACGCCAAGCATGGCAGCGGCATTGAGCCTCCCGCGAACGTACGGGGTGGTCGTCTCCGACGTTCTGCCCGGCAGCCCAGCCGAAGCGGCCGGCGTACAGATCGGAGACGTTCTGGCGGCCGTCGACGGGAAGGCAGCGGACAGTCTGCCGCTGGTGGCATTTCATTTCTATTCGCTGGAGACGGGCGACAAAGTGCATCTCGACATCTTTCGCGGAAAAGACCGGCTGGTTTTCAACGTCCCCGTGATGGAGCCGCCGCGCGATATGGACCAGATCACCGCGCTGGCCGACACGGAGAAAAATCTTGTGCCGACGCTCGGGATTCTCGGGCTGGAGATTGACAAGAAGATTGCCTCGATGATTGCAGATTTGCGAGACCCGTTTGGGATTATCGTGGCCGCCCGCTCGGCGGGCGCTGGCGTGGAAGTGCCCTTGAGCGCCGGAGACGTGATTCGCACACTGAATGGCCAGCCCATGACCACGCTGGATCGTCTGCGTGGTGCCCTCAAGGGTCTGCCATCGGGAGCGCCGGTCGCTCTGCAGATCCAGCGCGACCAGAAGCTGTTGTTTATTTCCTTCACGCTCGATCAGCCGTAAGACTTTTTTGGAACAGGAAACGGGAGGCGATATATCAACTGGGCTGGTGGTTGGGCCGGGGTTGCCAGCACAGGTGAGCGGCTACTCTCTCAATTCGGAGCGATGAAAATATTTTTCCTCCTTACCAATACGTGCATTGTCGGGCGCAGTGTTCAGTACTCTCTGGACCCTTTGCGTTAGAATCGTATGGTTATGAATCGCCGCAACCGCAAGCGAAGTTCGAGAGTTGCAAGCCCTCCGAAGATTCCCGGCATTGCGGAACAGCCGGTGAGCCCTTCAGGGATTTCCAGCGATGTGGAAAAACCCGCAGCTTCTCCCGAAATTCCCAATGATGCGGAAACGCTTGCGGATTCTACGGAAATTCCCAGTAATGCAGAAAATCCTGCTATTCCTTCCGTCGCGCCATCGGGGGCAGACCGCCGCATTCACCCTCGCTACGAATTCATTGCCGCTGTTGAGGTACTAGCGGCTGAATCCGGCGCGCGGATTGAAACGCGCGTCCGCGACTTGAGTCAGCAAGGCTGCTATGTGGACACGAGCGAAGCCCTTCCTTTAGGAACGGTTACGGACGTGCGCATCACAAAGGGGGCGCAACTGTTTGAAGCCCGGGCAAGAGTCGTTTACTCGCGGGCTACCAAGGGCATGGGGCTGGTGTTTACTGCCATTGAGGCGGAGCGGCTTCGGATACTTGAAACGTGGCTCGCCGAATCCCGCGAAACCTCCTGGCTCGCGGCAAACCGCCGAAGGAGTCAGCGAGTATTGGTGACAATCCCGGTCCGCGTCTCCGGGCAGGGCGGCGCTGGATTGCTCTTTGAGGAAGACACTCACACGCGGGCTATCAGTGCTCACGGTGCGTTGATTCTCGTCTCGAAGCAGGTGTACAGAGGACAGCGGCTCACTCTTTCGAACGTCCAGACAAGAGCTGCGCTGGAGTGTGTTGTCGCGCACATTGACAGGCATCAAAGCGATCATCCTCAGGTGGGAGTGGAATTCATCCTGCCCAATCCTATGTTTTGGCATGTGGCCTTCCCGCCCAGAGACTGGACGCCCCGTCACCCAGATGCGAAATCCCCCGTAAAAGCACGCGAATCAAGCTGAAATCGCGCACATGCCGCCAACGATTCATACCAATGAGCTTACGTGTGGGGCTAAAGGTATGGGCTACTGAATTCGCATGTCCCGCAACTTCCAAGTTCGATTACTGGTGGTAAGGTGATTTCCCAAGAGATTGCTAGGGGGCAGCCGAATCTACACGCTCGTCTGGCCGGAACTCTCGATCGCAATGCGAGCGGCAAGGAACATTGCTTCGCCAGATGACCTCTAAAGTCTGATCACAGAATGGGCAGCGGCCAGACCATTTCTGGCTGCATACCGGACAGGAGCTAAGAGGGAGCTCCGAACGGCGGTACACGCTAGCCTACCTTCCGCAGCCTGAGGTGATTTGAATATTTTTTGAGCACATTTTCGGAGTAATTCGAATCTAGAGATTTCTTATCCTTCCTATCCTCAGTACGAGTCCTCAGGAAGTATTGCGTGTCCTGCGAAAAAGTC
>WNEZ01001420.1_pt1 | contig 31149 bp, 29 predicted proteins | sample 5400521 | NCBI WGS metagenome assembly WNEZ01 (sample SAMN13153339, study PRJNA577476) | soil metagenome | isolation source: 120 cm saprolite under Douglas fir tree site 2 hole 1 replicate 1 | place: USA:California | collected 2015-04-18 | reverse complement strand
TTGCATCCCGCCTGAGTGCGAAGCACTAGCCGCGAAGCGGCGTTGGCGGGATGGATTGGTGCCGAATCTGCAAATGTAGCTCGCGCAACTGCTGCTCATCGACAGGCGAGGGGGCGTTCATCATGAGGTCCAGGGCGCTCTGCGTCTTGGGGAAAGCTATCACTTCGCGAATACTCTCTTCATCGGCAAACAACATGACCAGGCGGTCTACCCCGAGGGCGATTCCGCCGTGGGGAGGCGCACCGTATTCGAAGGCTTCGAGCATATGCCCAAACTGCTCTTTGATTTCTTCATCGTTCAACTTCATCAGCGAGAAGACTTTGTGCTGAAGTGCGGCGACATTGATGCGTACACTTCCGCCGCCGATTTCGTAGCCGTTGCAGATGATGTCGTACTGCTTCGCGCGGATGTGCAAGGGATCGCTATCGAGCCGGTCAATATGCGCCTCGTCCATCCCGGAGAATGGATTGTGTTCGGCCTCGTAACGTTGGCCCTCCTCATCGTAATGCAAGAGCGGAAAATCAACAACCCAGCAGAAAGCCATTTCGCCGGGATCAACGAGGTTCAGGCGCTCGCCGAGCCTGACACGCAGACGGAAAAGGACATCGTTACAGACCTTAGCGCTATCGGCCACAAACAGCAGCAGGTCGCCCGGTTCGCCCTGGAGACGATCGATAATAGCCTGCACCTCGTCCGTGGACATAAACCTGGTAAGGGGTGATTTGATCTCGTTCGCAGCGCTAATCGCCAGCGACACCAGCCCCTTTGCCCCTAGCATGCGTGCAAACTCGGTGAGTTCCTCGATTTCCTTGCGGCTATAACCTCCAGCCCCCGGCACTCGCATGCCCTTGACTATGCCGTTCGCTGCAAGCGCATTCTGGAATACGCCGAAGTTCCCTGCCGCCGCCAGGTCCGATATTTCGACAAGAGGAAGGTCGAAACGCAAATCGGGATGATCTGTACCGTAGCGGTCCATGGCAGAGGCATAGCTCAGCCGGGGGAAAGGACGCTCTTTAATGCGTTTATTCGTCGTTTTTTCGACCAGGTAGATCAACAGCCCTTCTATGAGAGACATCACGTCTTCCTCGGCCACAAACGCCATTTCCAGGTCCAACTGGGTAAATTCCGGCTGGCGGTCAGAGCGTTGGTCTTCGTCGCGGAAACAGCGCGCTATCTGAAAGTAGCGATCCATGCCGGCGACCATCAGCAACTGCTTAAGCTGCTGCGGGGATTGCGGCAAGGCATAGAACTCGCCTGGATAGAGCCGGCTCGGTACAAGATAGTCACGAGCGCCCTCCGGTGTGCTTTTCATCAGAATAGGCGTTTCAATCTCCAGGAAACCACGCTCATCCAGGTAATCACGCATGGCCTTGACCACGCGATGACGCAGCACTATATTGTCGCGCATTGTGGGACGGCGCAGGTCAAGGTAGCGATATTTGAGCCTGAGCGATTCGTCTACCTGGATGCTATCGCTAATAGGGAAAGGCGTTGTGCGTGACGGATTGAGTACCACTATGCTAGCAGCAGCCACCTCGATGGCTCCTGTACTCAAATTCGGATTCTCCGTTCCTGGAAGACGAGGTACAACGGTTCCACTGACCTGTACTACATATTCTGAACGCAGCTCTGAAGCGATTCGGTGCGCTTCTGGGGAACGCTCCGGGTCGCAAATTACCTGCGTAATGCCATAGCGATCGCGGATATCCAGGAAAACGAGGCCGCCATGATCCCGGCGCCGGTTCACCCAACCAGCCAATCTCACCTGTTGTCCAATATTGCTCGCATTTAACTCACCACATGTATGTGTACGAAAATACACCTCAAAACCCACTGGCTTTATTGCTCCTTCTCCTTGCATCCCGCCTGAGTGCGAAGCACTAGCCGCGCAGCGGCGTTGGCGGGATGGATTGGTGCCGACTCCTTGCTATCAACAAATCACCCCTACTATCTACGTTTAGGCAAGGTTCAAATGCACTTGACAGTTCCTCAGCACCAGCAAGGCCAGCCCTGTCATCCTGAGCGCAGCGAAGGATCTCGCTGCCTCTCGCGACAGACCCTTCGCTGCGCTCAGGGTGACACGGGGTGACTGTTCAACCTGTTAAGGACTCTTCTTCACAAGTGAACCTTGCCTCAACATCCATTCTGCGTTCCCGTACTGACCGTAGTCAAGGTCGATACCGAGGGAGTGTTCTGCGACAAGATATCGAGCCGCGCGCCCTTGGGATCAACTGCCAGGCTTTTCACCTGGCTCGAACCTGTGGGGAGCACATATTGTTGCACCAACTGGAGCTTCACGTTACTGCCGGCAACCGCCGTCCCTGTGGGAGCAGGTGTGGGCGTCGTTGGCCCACCGGCGAACGCAGCCACATCCAGATCAAGGACGCGGTGGTTTACCGGGTCTCCAATATATAGGTGAGATATGCCACTGACCAGGCCTGCTGCTAACATGGCTGTACTCGTAGATGCTTCCGCCGATGCGCTGGAAACGACTAAGGGCGTACTGCCTTTCTGCTCGACCGGCGTCACGGTTGGCACAGGCTCATCATCTGTGAAATTCAGTGGTAATGCGATTGGCGCCTGGACGAACACGGCCGTTGGCAAGGTGGGTTGATTGCCACCCAGCAAGGACAAGCTGAACACAGCTCCATCGGCCAGCAAGAGGAACAGTTGTTGTGAGAAGGCTGCTGCACTGACGACCGCCGCCGAGAGCGGAAAATTGAGCGGTTTTGGTTGACCCGGGTGCCCCTTTGCATCCACGGCATAGCTTAAAACACGAGTATTGCCTTGATTCGAGTTCGAGTTGAGCACCACGTAGACAGTATTCTCCCCTGCCGTGATGAGGGCCGGTACATACCCATCTTTCGTGAACTGAGACCCAATCGGAGCAGAGGCTATAGATGTCCCCAGGGCTCCTGCCTTGCCAGGCTGGTAGACATCGAGCGTGTAGCCAGTCGGCTCAGCGTTCTTGAGTTGCTCCACCAGCACAAAGACATGCGGGCCATAACCGGAGACATTGAGAATGCGCGAGGAAGCACTGCTCCGGATAGGATTGACCAGGCTATTATCCTGGCCATTGACCTGGTATAATCCATTATCCTGCCCCAAGGCATAGAGAGCCGGGGCGCCTGTAGAATCCTGCGCCAACGCGATACTCTGAGGAGAGGTTTGCGTACTGGTGGTACCAATGGAACTGGGCGGATTCACACAAACGAAGATGTGAGCGCTTAGATTGTAGTTATTAATAGCTACTGTGACCTGTGCGACCAGCTCGCTCCGGAGTCGTATCAATTGCTGTTGCTGGCTCCCATCCAATTGATGATTTTTCTGTACATCCTGGAGATTTTTCTGGGCATGGGCAAGCGCACTGAGAGCCGATGTAGGATGGTTACTATCGAGATCAGCCTGTGCACCATTAATCAGCATTTGTGTACTGCTCAGCGTCTGAGTCACCGCCTGGCTGTCATTTGCGTGTAAAAAGAGGTATACGCCTCCGCTAAAACCTGCAATAATGAGCAGGGCGACCAGGGCAAGTGTTGGATACATAAAACGGTTCCGGCTGCGTGGTGTTCTTCCGAGGACAGGTTGCGGAGCTGTAATATTGTCGGAAGAAGAGGTCAAAGGGCCGCTGCTAAGACGCAAAGGAGGGCTGGGAATACGACCTTCACTATTACCCAGCGAGACCCCAAAAGATGTACCAGGAAGCATTCCCAGGACAACCGTATCTTCGCTGCCTAGTTCGCGACTACCAACCCGTACAGGGTGACGTACGCCCGGAGGCTCTTCGCCGACCTCGTGTATACGTACGACGATGGCTGTGATATTGTCGGGGCCACCATTCAGATTAGCACGTTCTACAAGATGATACACGCTCTCCTGCGGTAGATATTGATCGACGATGCGTCGTAGCTCCTCATCGCTAATCAATCCTGAAAGTCCATCGCTGCAAAGTACGAGGGAGTCACCGTCGTTCAATTCTTCTTGAAAGACATCGATGTCGACTTCAGCCTGCGTGCCGAGACAACGAGTGATTACATTACGCTGCGCATGCGTACGAGCTTGATCTTCAGTAAGCAAGCCGGCCCTAACCTGCTCGGCCACCCACGAGTGATCCTGGGATATCTGTTTGACCTGGCTTCCGCGCAGGAGATATGCCCGGCTATCACCGACATTGGCAATGTATGCCATGTTCCCGCGCAATACGGCCGCGACACATGTCGTGCCCATACCGGTTCGTAACATGTTCTCTGCCGCTCGTTGATAAATTGATGCATTTGCGCGTCTAATTGCATGTAATAGAGAGACAGCAACATCATCGCTGTCGTCTTGATAGTACACATTGCTAACAGTATCCACAGCAATTTCACTTGCAACTTCCCCAGCCGCGTGCCCTCCCATACCATCAGCCACAATGAACAACGCACCTTTCTTTGTCATCACCTGTTCATCTTTGGGGATGACATAGGCCATGTTGTCTTCATTATGTTCACGCTTGCGGCCAACATCGGTTAGCTGTGCAACATCGAGACGGAGTTGTTTCGCCAACGCACTTCTCTCCCGTAATGTAAGGGCGACCTGCCCTTTTGGATGTGTACACTATAGAATCTTTTCATGATGAATCTTTTCATGAAGCGCAGCGGAGCATCGATTACTGCCGGCTGTAATACGTCATATTAAGAAAACGCAACGCCACGCTCCATTGCGCACATGTAAAATTTTACGTTATCATACACCGACGCAGAGAAAAACGCAACGCGCACTCGCTTTTTGGCCAATGCGATTTTCTCGTCTCCCCGTACCTTCACACTACTCTGCTGAGTATACTCTTTCCTGGTAGGGCGCGCAAGAGACGTAGCCTGACGTACTAATGCCAGCTAGGAAAATAGGGATATAGAGAATCAAGTACCTTTGGCGTAGCGCAGAAGTACGCTGGCTACAGCGTTTATAAAGAGTAGATCGAGCCAGTGTTCCATGATACCCGTAGTGGCAAACAGTCAAATAAGTGTCTCAAGCTGTTACCTGAATAATTCCAGAGACGTTATACAGCCATGAGGACTACCTTGGGGCCGCAGGCGCAAACTGCACAGTTTGGAGAAGCGCGAAACACCAGATTCCAGGGCGGCAGTACTGTAGAGTGCGGATTTATCCAGCACGTGGGCGATGTCTTCCTGAGAAAAGATTTATATGCACATCGGTATCAATGCTCAACTGCTTTCTTTTAGCCAGAACTACCGTAACGGCGGTATCAGCCGTTACATCCGTTACTTGCTAACAGAATTAGCAAAGCGGCCAGGCCAGCATGAATACACGATTTTCGTCAATGGTCAGGAAGTGATAGAGCGTTTAAGGGAGATTGTAGGAAAGGACGAAGGAGCCCAGCAGGCTCAGATCACCTATATCCCGGTTTCCTGGCCCGAGTCAAAACCCATATCAAGAGTTGCCTGGGAACAATTGATGCTCCCGTCGCTGGTACGCCAAAGGCGCATCGATGTTTTGCATTCACCGGCCAATGTGCTACCGGAAATGCTCCCACGTCGTTGTGCGGGAGTGGTGACGCTCCATGACCTGGCGTTCTTACGCTTTCCACAGGTCTTGACTCGCTCAAAGCGCGTTTACCACAACACCTTCACAATGCGCAGTCTACGGCGTGCAAGGATGATCATCGCCAATTCGAATAGTACCAAACAGGACGCTATAGAACTTGCAAGGATTCCGGCAGGTCGTATACAAACGGTCTACTTATGCATCGATGAGCGCTTCTCGAACGTTATACATGATGAGGATAGAGAATCTTTTCGCCAGGCACACGGGTTGACAGGAGGCTATATGCTCTACCTGGGTACGCTGGAACCCAGGAAGAATATAACCCGGCTCATCGAAGCATATGCGCGGCTGCGTACTGCATATGGGCGCGGAGAGAAACTCGTACTGGCAGGGGGGAAAGGGTGGCTTTACGATTCAATCTTCGCGAAGGTACAAAAACTTGGATTAGAATCAGAGGTGATCTTCACCGGATTTGTCTCTGATGCTGAGCAGGTGTTGTGGTATCACGCTGCATCAGTTTTTGTGTATCCGTCGTTGTACGAGGGCTTTGGCATACCGGTGGCAGAGGCGCTGGCATGTGGAGTTCCCGTTGTCACCTCAAATATTTCTAGCTTGCCGGAGGCAGGCGCTACTTTAGCACTGACCGTTGATCCAACTGATACGGAAGCAATGGCAGAGGCTATCTATAAAGCATTGACCGATGAAGCTGTACGCGAGCGATGCCGTTCACATGCATCATCGGTCGCACAGCGTTTTTCTGCGCAAACAATGGTCGAGCAAACTATTGCGGTGTATGAGCAGGCGGCAGCATTGCAGGCATCGCAACGTCACTCAACGTAGAGCGTCGATTCATCGACGCGTAGCATATTGGTGAAAAATTGGATGTACGAGGCTTGCAGGTTTGAACAGCAGTGAACTTTCACAGACAACCGAAAATAAAGGGACGATTTCCCCTCTTTCGCAAGTAGGGCAGGTAGGAACTTCCGCAACTCCAGGCGGAGGTACAGGCCCGATTACAAAGGCCATCTCCCAACGGCGCTCGCATCGTCGCCAGTGGCGCATCTTCGAGTGTATTGCCATGGTCATCCTGGATGCGGTTCTGGTCGCTGTTGCTTTTTGGCTGGCATACTATCTGCGCTTTACGGTTTTTACCGGAAACAACCTGCTCACGAGGTTTCGCGATTACCTGCTCGGTATCATCCAGGAGCATGCACCCAATTCGCCATCCCACCTTACATTCAGCAGCTTCCGACCCATTGAAATCGGCATTGTGATCGGCATGATTGCAATTTTTGCATTGCGCGGCCTGTACGGTATTCGCCTGACAGGAAGCCGGTTTCGCCAGGCATGGACAATCATCAGTTCCACTACACTGGGCCTGGTATTCCTGATTACCTACTATTTTGTATTTCAACCACAGGCGAATTCTCGCCTGCTGGTACCGTTCATATGGGCCACCACTATCGTTGTGCTGTGCACTGCAAGGCTGTTCATCTCCTTAATAATGGGACTGCTCTACCGGCTCGGCCTGGGTGAGACGCGTTTGCTCGTCGTCGGATCAGGGCGGCTGGGCAAGATGATCATGCAGCATATCGTGGCAAACCCCAACCTTGGCTACTCTATTGTCGGCTTCCTGCACGATATGAATGAGCCGCCGAGCGACTTTGGACGCTTCAAGGTGCTCGGCACGTTAGAGGACCTGGGCATGGTGATTCGCTCGATGCAAATAGATGAAGTCATTATTGCCTTACCCTCGTATTTACACCAGCAGAGCATCAGAACCGTACGCCTGTGCGAGCGCCTGGGCACATCATTCAAACTCGTGCCAGATTTGTACGAGCTGAGCCTCTCACGCATTGACATGGAGGCCATAGAGGGCATCCCGCTGCTGAGTATCAAGCAGGTGTCCATCAATTCAACGCAACGCATTGTGACGCGCGTAGTAGATATTATCATAGCAAGCCTCATTCTCATCATAGGTCTTCCACTATGGCTGTGTATCGCACTGGCCGTCTGGCTCAGTTCGGCGGGACCGATTCTTTATAAGCAAACACGCATAGGCCTAAACGGGCGGCCATTCAAAGCCTATAAATTCCGCTCGATGTACAAAGACGCGGATAAAAGACTGCCCGAACTGATGGCATATAATGAAGCCCAGGGGCCACTTTTCAAGATGAGATATGACCCGCGCATCACACCCGTAGGGAAACTGCTGCGCCACACGAGTTTTGACGAAATTCCTCAACTCTTCAACGTTATCAAAGGCGAGATGAGCCTGGTGGGTCCACGCCCGGCGCTTCCTCACGAAGTAGCGCAATATGATGAGTTGCAAAAAGGGCGACTGGCGATCAAACCCGGCATAACTGGTTTATGGCAGGTTCGAGGCCGCAGCGATCTCAGTTTTGATGAGGGCGTGTTGATGGATTTGTATTACATCGAAAACTGGTCATTGCGCTTATATTTCCAGATACTTTTACGCACATTTCCCGCTATCATATTCCGCCGAGGTGCATATTAGATGAAAGTAGCCATAGCGCACGACTATTTGAATCAAATGGGTGGAGCTGAGCGCGTTGTCCTGGCCTTTCACGAGATATTTCCCGACGCGCCCATTTACACGTCAATCTATGACCCCGGGCGTGTTGACGCGGCTTTTCAGCAGATGAATATTCGCACTTCTTTCATGCAGAAGCTGCCACTGGTCAAGAAACATCACCAACCATTTCTGCCTCTCTACCCATTTGCGATGGAGCGCCTGGATCTGCGTGGCTACGACCTCGTCCTCAGCAGTTCCAGCGCCTTTGGTAAAGGCGTGATAACACGACCGGAAACGATGCACATTTGCTATTGTCATACTCCCATGCGCTGGTGCTGGAATTACAATGAATACGTGGAACGCGAGCAACTCGGTAGAATATCAAGGAGCATCTTGCCTTTCTTAATTACCGGGCTGCGTATCTGGGACCAGGCAAGCGCAATGCGCGTCGATCACTTTATCGCCAATTCTCCCATCGTGGCCGAGCGCATCAAGAAGTACTACCGGCGCGAGGCGGTGGTCATTCCTCCTCCGGTGGAGGTCAGCCGCTTTGCTTTTGACCCGGCGGCGCAGCCGGAAGACTATTTCCTGATCGTGAGCCGCTTTATGCCCTACAAGCGCATCGACCTTGCCATTGAGGCTTGCAATCGCCTACACTTACCCCTGGTTATTATAGGGAGCGGACGTGATGAGAAACGACTCAAGAGCATGGCAGGGCCGGCGATTCGTTTCATGGGGCAGCTCTCCGATGCGGAAGTGCTCCACTACTACGCGCACTGTCGCGCATTTATCTTGCCCGGCGAAGAGGATTTCGGTATCACACCCCTGGAAGCCCAGGCTTCTGGACGACCTGTGATTGCCTATGGAGCAGGTGGTGCGCTGGCCTCGGTTATCGATGAGGTGACGGGCGCTTTTTTCCACGAACAAACAGTGGAGAGCCTGGCAGCCACGCTGGCATCTTTTGACGAGCGTAAATATGATCCACAAACTATTCGCAATCATGCGCTTGAATTCGATAAGCCTCGATTCCACCGCCGCATACTTCAGTTTATTGAAGCCAAGATGAGTGAGGGGAAAACAAGGCAAGCGCATGATAATGTGCGTACTCCAACAAGTGAATTGGTACGTTAAGAGCATAAAGGGAAAGGGTATAGATCGTGGAACTACGGGCCTATTGGACAATTATCTGGCGGCGCATCTGGTTGATAGCGCTGGTGGTGGTGGTGGTCGCACTATTCGCCGGTTATAAATACTATCAGTTGAGAAAAGCTCCTGGGGCGTTAACAGCATACAGCTCCAGCATCACCATTCAAATTGGCCTGCAGGCCCAGGGCGGCACAACCAATGCCGGCTATGTTACGGCCACCGAAGCGCTCGCTGCTGAGTTTGCAACAGGGCCTACCCTTACGTCGCATGAGTTCGACCAGGATGTTCTCAATCAAATCGACCAGGACGGCGCAGCAAGTGCTGATTTCCGCAACGTGAATCCTGCTGCCATCGGGCAGGCGCTCAGTGCCAGCGCTACTTACAGTTTAGTTAGTATTAACGCTACATGGATCACGTCAGCGGGAGCCACGGCTCTAGCAAATGCAGTAGGAGAAGTGAGCGAAGCTAAAATAGGAAGCTACCTGGGTAGTCTTGTGCAGCCTGCTGTAGCAGCAAAGGTTACCGGTTCTGCTACAACTGCGGGCGCAGTACCAGGACCATCCTCAAGCAAGGTAACACAATATATCCTGCTGGTGCTGCTCGCGCTCGTTATTGGCATCGCGCTTGCATTCCTGCTCGATTACCTGGATGACCGTATCAGGGACAAGGACGAGGTGGCCCATCTGCTTGGAGTGCCCATTTACACCGAAGTGCCGAGTGCGCCGGTCCCAGGCCGCTCTCGGCCGGCAAAATCCGCCAACCGTCCTAATAGTTTACCTTAGCTTGACAGTGTTCTTAGAACGCGAGTATAGTACTGAGGGCAATAGAAGCAAAAGGCGGAGGTTGTCCCCGGTGATCTCCGCTTATTTTATGTGTAAATAACCAGAGGAGTAAACTTCGTGGGTAATCTTTCAGAGGGGAAGTACACACTGCTTACGGATTACGATGCCGGTACCGCTTACAGCGAAGCTTTCCATACACTTTTTGCAAATATTCGCTTCAATTGGGAAAGTGACGCGAGCACATCGTCTCAGGTTCACACTCTGCTCCTCACTACACCATCAGCTTATGCCGAACAGGCAGCGGCTGCAGCAAACCTGGCAATCGTAGCAGCACAGAGTGGGACAGCGACAATCTTAGTGGATGCCGACTTACGCAGGCCCAGCCTCCAGCAGCGCTTCGGCCTGGGCAGAAGCGCCGGATTAAGTGACTTGTTGATGAAAGAGGAGCCCACACCGCAGAAGGTAGCTAGCTACCTGCAATCAACATTTATTCCTTGTTTGCGGGTACTTAGCGCCGGTACTTCAAGCGCGCAAGGAGCAGCATTGCTCCTGTCATCAAAGTTAGAAAGGTGTTTGTGCAGCATTCGCCAGGTACTGGTCGAGTCAGAAAGTAAGCCTGGTATGGTTATTTATCATAGCGCACCAGCTTTAGCTGGCGCTGATGCTTCACTCATCGGTGCCCTGGTAGAACAAACATTATTGACAGTCATTGTAGGTCGCACGACGCGCGAGCAAGCAAAAAAAGCGCAGGAGCAACTCCAGCGAGCGCATACGAAACTCGCCGGCTTTATTCTGTTGAATCCATAGAGTGCACCGTTGCTAAGAGATAGTACTATCCTACCATGCCGAGGACATGACAAGATACTGCTATCGCTCTTCCTGCATTATGCAGGCAAGCCCAGAGGCTTGTTGCCGGCAACCGTAGCGGCAGACCTCCGTCCATATAGGGCGGAGATTTATCACCCGACAATTCGGGTAGAAGATGCGCTCAAAGACGCATCAACAGTTGAGATAAGTATAACATCGTTTAGGCGTTTGGTCAACTGTTCCAAACCCTGGTGAGCGTTTCCAGTAGTACGCTCACCCCACGTTACGTTGCCCGGAGGTGGCTATACAATGCAGGGACGACAAGGCCAGGGGAACGATCCCTGGAATCGGTCTTCCAGTGGACCACATGTAGCAGCGAATGGCACTGGAAAACAACGAGCGATACCCCAACGTCCTCCTGGTATGACAAGGATAGAACGCCCGCCTCAGACCCTAAGGGTAAGTCGCCCACAACGCCAGGCGCAGCCTCCTAAAAGCTGGCGACGCCGCCTGCTGATACTCGCCGTGGTGCTCCTGGCCTGTGCACTGTTAGCCTGGGGTATCGGGTACGCGCTCGTCAATTACTTCGTAGGCATTGGCAATAGCACAGGAGCCGCGAATACAGCTACCGATTTTCTCCTGGCTCTAAAAAGCCAGAACTATAACCAGGCATATCACGATCTTGACGCAAAGATTACCATTTCACTCACCCAAGATGAGTTTACGAAAATGGCACAGGCCGATGATCACTGTTACGGCCAGGTGACAGATTTCAACGAGCAGCAGGGCAGCGCCACAACATCCGCCGATAATACTACTCAGAGCTATACCTACGATATGACTCGCAGCAAGCTCGCAAAGACGTATCCGCTCACACTGACCTTACAAAAAACCCCTGATGGCGACTGGGATATTATAAGTTACGACAACAACGATCTTGGGCCAGCGCCTCCGACCTGCAAAGCCGTCGTAGTATTGTAGGGGCGGGGCTTGCCCTCTCATGGGTAGGTTTTTGGAAACTCGTCAGTCCGTAGGGGCGAGGGTGGTGAGGGGCGGGGTGGGCCTTGCTCCTTTCGTCTTGCCTGAGTGCGCAGCACTAGCTGCGCAGCAGCGTTGGCAAGACGGATAAGTGCCAATGGTCGCCCGCCGTCCCCCTGCAAATTCGTATTAGGCCTGGGGGATATTGTATGGAGCAAACAAATAGGACAGTAGATATAACTGAAGCAGTAAAACAATCAAAAGGAATGCAACAACGACCAGGATTGGCCTATCGCTTGCGGCGACCTGGCAGTTTTATTTCCTCAAATTTCATATTTTGCATACTCATCGGCTGCGCTGCCCTGGGATTCAATCTCTACCACCTGGGAACTCCAGGCATCTGGTTTGACGAAGCATTCTCGGTGGAACTTGCCCGCCAACCCCTGCCGCTGATGTGGCATATCATCTGGGGGCCAGAGCCGAACATGGAGCTTTACTACCTCTTTCTCCACTTCTGGTTAGGCCTCACCGGCTTCCTGGGACTGCTTCCAACCGAATTTGTCGTACGCCTCCCCTCGGCCATCTTCGCTGCCCTCAGTTCGGTCATGGTCTTCCTGTTGGGGCGTCGTTTCCTGGATCTCACCACCGCTATTGTAGGCGCCAGCCTCTATTTGCTCGACTTTTTACAGCTCGTCTACGCGCAGCAAACCCGCTCATATAGCCTGCAGCTCTTGCTCATCTGTATCTCCTGGTACGCCCTGTTTACGCTGCTTACCCGCGATACGCATCAAAAACGCTGGTGGGCATGTTACATCGCGGCCACAGCCCTGGCAGTCTATACCCATCTCTTCACCCTGGAAATTCTGTTAGCGCAGGTACTCGCCTTTGCCGGTCTGCTGATCCTGCCCGGACCGTGGAGGCATCAGGCCCGCCGGCACCTGGTTGCTTTCATTGTGAGTCTGCTGGCTGTCATCATACTGATTATTCCCATGCTGCTTGTAAGCCGCAGCGGCTCAAAGACAGGATGGCTTCCCGTTCCACACCTGCACGATGTCTATAACTTCTTTATGATCATCAGCGCGTATAGCAAAAGCTATCTGCTCATCATATTTGCCGTTTGTGCTCTTGCCATATTCGTGTCATTGCTCGCTTATCTACCACAGGGCGAACCGCTATTAGATCTCTTCGCGCTAAACACTACCACAGATGAAAAACGTGAATTGCTGCTCCGGCAGTCCTTACCGGTAGTGTTTGCACTGCTATGCTGGCTAGTGGTACCTATTGTCCTCAGCTATAGTGTTTCAGAGGGATCAACACGTCTCTTTTCGACTCGCTACCTTGTAGTGGTTGTCCCTCCTCTGTTCCTGCTTGTAGGCCTGGGCATATCCACCTTGCGCTGGCGAGCAGTTCGGATCGCACTGACCCTCGCATTGATAGGAATCGCTCTATACTATGTCCCGGCCTACTACAGGAGCGCCCAGGTAGAAGACTGGAATTCCGCCGTGCCCTGGTTGCACCAGCACTACCAGGCAGGTGATGGCCTGGTCTGCTACGATAGCGATGTAGAACAGGGCTGCCAGATTTCCGTTGAATATTACCTGCATGCCTATCCCACTGCCGCACACTTTACAGGAGACTCCCCGGGCGAATTCTCGTGGAGGAACTTCGGCCCGGCGAACCCCAGCTTAGGTCCCGAATCAGCGGTTGACCCCAAAGCCCTGGCCGCTTATGCAGCAAAGCACACCCGCATCTTCTACATCCTCGGGCGCATTCCCAATGATGCCGCAGCCACGCGTGCACAGGCAGCCCAATCCTGGTTAGCTAGCCATTACCATCTGATCGGCCGCATCGTAACCCCCACCGTCACCATCAGCCTCTATACAACCTGATTTTTTTGCAATCAACGGCAATAATCCCCGCGTAGGGGCGAGGGAGGCGGGGTTGGGAAGGGCAAGAAAGATACGGGGTATCTTTACAAGGCCTTGATGGTTGCCCGCCGTGTCTTGCTCCCCCTGCCTTTCCCATGCGCTCTCATGAAAAAACCTCCCCCTGAAAGCGGGGCTTGCCCCCGCCCTGCGCATCTTGCCTCCAGGGGCAAACTCTATGGTAGAACCGCCATGTCTTTGCTGCAAACTTGCCCCCTGCAAACCCTGTCCCCAGTCGAAACGTATAGATTTTGACCTTTACATTCTTGACTCAAAAAAGATGGCATCGCGTGAACCTTTCTAGCCCATCTGGCTACTAACATCATAGCAAGGAAGAGAGCACCCCGATATCATGGATGCAGAAAGTAACGCAACGTGGAGCATACACTTGTACAGGAGCATGGCTGGATGAGTATGCATGCACAACCAGCCGTTGATGACAGGCAGGTAGTGGGTCGTATTGCTGCTGGTGATCGCGAGGCGCTCGCTGAGCTATATCAACGCTACCAGCGCGTACTCTTCAGCTATTTACAACAACTCACGCCGGACTACGGCCTCGCGGAAGAGTTATTGCAGGACACCCTGGTGGCTGTCTGGAAAAGCGCTCATAGGTTTGAGGGCAGATCAAGCGTACAGACCTGGCTGATCGGCATTGCTCGCAGGCAAGCGCACAACACGCTTCGCCAGCGCAAACTTCCACTCATCGACGAGGCCGAGCTGGATGGACTGGCATCAACAGACCCTGAGCCTGAAGACTTCACGCTCGCATACGTCGCTCGCGAAGAACTGGTGGGAGCATTTCAACAGCTTGCGCCTGTTCACCGGGAGGTCCTGGTGCTGACTTTCGTACATGAGCTTTCGTATCAAGAGACGGCCAGTATACTTGATGTACCAGTGGGAACCGTTAAGAGTCGCCTGAGCAATGCCAGGCGCATGCTGCGCGCACTTCTCGACGCCAGAGAGGAAATGAAAAGATGAAATCACAGGTACCGGAAAGCCAGCACCATGTCAGTGGCCTTTTGCCGGAATATGTGAACAGGAAGCTCGATCCCCTCATTACCGACCAGGTGAATGAGCACCTTCTGCATTGCGAGGCATGCCAGGCCGAACTTTCAGCCTGGGAAGCGATCGGGGAGGCAACTCAATTCGCTACTGCTTCCGAGCCACTTCCCTCCCTAAATATTTTAGATCAGGTCTGGGCGAAAATCGAGGTACCAGCCCAGGCAAGACAGGTCAGCCGGTGGCCTATTCGTCATGCACTCATACATCTCTGGCTAGTGCTCAACCGGCAAGTACGCATTATCCATAAGAGTATCTGGATTGCTTCCACCCTGGTAGGCCTATTTTGCTGCTGCCTGGCCCTTTTCTTCTCAACGCAGTCATCTGACCGCGTGCACGATGCAACTTCACTATTAACGCTCTTTACAGCGGTGGTGGCAGCCTCTGGCGTTGCCTTCATGTATGGTTCGGATAAAGACCCCGGATTTGAGATTACGCTATCAACACCGACATCAATACGAATAGTTATGTTATGCCGCATGGCACTGGTAATTGGCTACAACTTCATCCTCTCTGCGGTAGCATCAGTTATTATTGCTCTTGCCCATGGAGGAGGTCTCTGGGAAGTCATCCAACTCTGGCTTGGACCGATGCTGCTCTTATCTTCCATAAGCATATCGCTTACGCTGATGGCCGGGGCGGCATTTGCCCTGGCAATCTCGCTTATTATCGAGGCTTTGCAAGCTATTCCAATCACCTTAGAAAAAGGCCTGCTTGTACTGCAACTCGCGCGCCCCGACATGTGGCAATCGAGTCCCTATGTCATCGTACTGGCAGTGCTGCTCTTTGGGTTTGCCGTGTTCTATGCACCGCGACAACCCAGGTTATCAAATTGAAAACAGGAGAACTGGGAGGAAATATGTTCCTTGATCGATTTCGTTACGAAATACAGCTTCTGGGGAAGCGCGTGATCTTGACGCCCATGCTGATAATGGTTGGTTTCGCCTTCCTGGCATTCCTCTTACATAACCTGCATACGAACCCTGCTCGCACACTGTCGGCGAGCCTTGAGATCATACTGCCACTGGCAGCTGGTCTTGTGGTAGCTACCATAACCAGCCAGGACCCGGCTATTGAATTGCAGCTCAGCATGCCCAGGAGCTATGATCGAACGGCTCTAGGCCGTCTCACCATTATTGCCAGTTGGACAATCGTGATAGCGCTGCTCTCCAGCATCACTATCTTCGCCCTGAAGCTTGCATTCGTGCCTCAGCCTTCACAATCCTGGCCGACGCCACTGCAGTTTCTCACGGGACAGCTTACCTGGCTGGCACCCCTGCTCTGGCTGGTCGCCGTTGGGCTTTGCCTTGCGCTGCTGTTTCGCAGTCGCGCGGCCAGCGGGGCTTTGTTGGGCGGCATCTGGATTGCCGAGATCATCTTCAAAGACTATATCGCTGCTACCAATTGGCTCCATCCAGTATTTCTCTTCCCAACGACACTCCTGCCACTCGTTGGGACTGTACCCGCAGATATCTTCAATCTGTGGCTATCCAATCGCTTCGAGTTGATTGGGACGGCGCTGGTTTTGTTGGTGGTTGGCTGACTGCTCCTGCGCAATCCAGAGGGGTTACTGAAAACATCGGGAGAGGAGTAAACATGAAGCAGTCAAGAATCCTGTTAGGCGTCCTGGCTTACGAGTTCAAAATGCAGATACGCCGCCGTTCCCTTTGGATCGCGTACATAGGCGTTGCAGCCCTGCTAGTAAGGACCATGCTCAACGAAATCACACATCCACAATACATTGGGCTGGCTAATGCACCAATAAATACGCTTGTTGCTGCATTGGTATTTTCTACCAATATTCTACTTCCAATTCCGCTCGGGGTGTTTCTGGCTGATCGCTTGCCCCGGGACCGGCGGACAAGAGTGGATGAATTGTTTACGAGCATGCCGGGCACTCTGCGTACACGCATCGTTGGGAAATACCTGGGAAGCACGCTCGCAACGATTATACCTATGTTTGTAAGTTATATCCTGCTTATAGGCTTCCTGCTTTACCAAACACACAACCTGCTGTCTATCCCGCTTGTAGCGGCAGACTTTGTTTTGATCGTGTTACCAGGACTACTGTTCGTTGCGGCATTCTCGATTGCCTGCCCCGCTATCCTGTGGGTACCGCTCTACCAGTTCCTCTTTGTTGGTTACTGGTTCTGGGGCAATGCGCTATCACCAACAAGGACCGGCATTCCAACCCTTAGCCAAACAATTTTGACGCCGATAGGAACCTACATCAGTGCAGGAATGCTTGGAGTTTCAGATGTTGGCTTGGTTAAGAGCGCACCATTCTGGGAAGGTTTGGCGAGTTTACTGCTCCTGCTCGGCATCGCCGTCTTTGTCCTGTACGTCTTGTGGCGCTACCTGTCGTGGCAGCAAGCACGGCAATAGAGACCATTTACTGTATGTATTTGACTATAGGAAATCAAGGGAGATAAGCTGTTATGAGAATAGAAATTAGACGTCTCAACAAGATCTATCACGGGGGTATCCACGCGCTCAATGACGCTGATTTGACTATCCCAGGCGGTATGTTTGGCTTGCTGGGACCCAATGGCGCAGGTAAAACGACGCTGATGCGTATCCTTGCAGGCATCCTGCGTCCTACCGGCGGGGATTTGTACATCGGCGAGTATGACGGCAACACGGAAAAAGGACGTATGGCTATCAAACGTGTGCTGGGTTACCTGCCACAGGAACTGGGTGTTTACCCCGACCTGAGCGCCCGCGAGTTCCTGGATTATATCGGCATTCTCAAAGGGATGGATGATCGCAAAAGTCGCCAGAGGAGAGTCAGCGAACTCCTCGAGGTGGTTTCGCTGACAAACGCAGCCCATCGCAAACTCAAGACGTATTCCGGTGGCATGAAACGCCGCGTCGGCATAGCCCAGGCGCTGCTCAACGATCCCAAATTACTGATCGTTGACGAGCCGACGGCAGGGCTTGACCCGGAGGAGCGTATCCATTTCCGCAATCTGCTCTCTGAACTGGCGGGGGATCGAACCGTGCTGCTCTCCACCCACATCGTCGAGGATGTCGCGCAAACATCTCGCAATCTTGCGATTATGAATAATGGCTATATTATCTTCCAGGGCACGATTGCAGACCTGACGCGCGAGGCTCGCGGCAAGGTCTGGATGGTGACGACGAATGGAACCAAGCCCCAGGGAGACTTTACGGTCGTTTCGACCATGCACATGGGCACCTCCGTGCAGTATCGCCTCGTTGGAGAGCTTGCATCGCCGAACGGGGCAGTATCAACCGAGCCGAGTCTCGAGGATAGCTACGTCTGGCTGATGCGCGAGAAGCGCACACCGGGAATAGCTGTCGCTTCAAAGTAAAAGAGCAGATGTAACCTCAAGAAAAGGCATTCAGCCCTGTAATGGCCTGGCCAATGATGAGCGTGTGGATATCGTCTGTACCCTCGTAAGTGTAGACCGACTCCAGGTTGTTGGAATGGCGGCTGATTGGATATTCAAGGGTTATGCCGTTAGCGCCAAGAATGGAGCGGGCCTCACGAGCGGTTTTGAGCGCCTCGCGCACATTGTTGCGTTTCGCCATCGAAATCTGCACGGGGTGCAGCATCCCCTCATCTTTCAGGCGTCCCAGTTGCAGAGCCAGTAGCTGCGCCTTCACCAGTTCAGTCGCTATGATCGCCAGTTTCTGCTGCACAAGTTGGAAGCTGCCAATGGGGCGATTAAACTGGATACGGGTCTTGGCATAATCAAGCGCCACTTCGTAGCACGCTCGCGCCGCGCCCGTCGCTCCCCAGGCAATGCCATAACGCGCCTCGTCCAGGCAGGAGAGAGGGCCACGCAGGCCCCGTACATCGGGCAGCATGCTCTCAGCGGGCACGCGGCAATCTTCAAAGTGAAGCTCGGAAGTAACGGAGGCACGCAGCGAAAGCTTGTGGTGTACGTCGCTGGTAGTGAAACCCGGCGTGCCGCGCTCTACGAGGAAGCCACGAATGCCGTCATCGGCACGCGCCCAGACGACGGCAAGGTCGGCTATACCGCCGTTGGTGATCCACATCTTTGTACCATTCAACACATAGGTATCACCGTCGCGGCGGGCGGCGGTGCGCATGCTAGAGGGGTCGCTACCTGAATCGGGTTCAGTCAGCCCAAAACAGCCGATTACCTCGCCCCGTGCCATGCGCGGCAGCCAGCGCTGCTTTTGCTCTTCGGAACCAAAGGACCAGATCGGGAACATGGCCAGCGAGCCTTGTACAGAGACGAATGAACGCAAGCCACTATCGCCCGCCTCCAATTCCTGGCAGGCCAGGCCATAGCTGACCGCGCTCAGCCCGGCACAGCCATAGCCCTCGAGGTGCATACCGAGCAGCCCAAGCTCGGCGATAGTGGGAATGAGTTCGCGTGGGAAGGTGCCAGCCTCGAAGTGCTCTCCAATAATAGGCAATACACGCTCATTCACGAACTTGCGCACGGTATCCCGCACCATGCGCTCTTCCTCTGAAAGAAGGGCATCGATGTTATAAAGATCAGTTGCCGGTGGCGTCTGTACGTGGCGTCGAGTGGATTTAGTTGTCATAAAATAGAGATTCCTTTCGTGAATATTTCAGAGGTGTACTCTACATTGAGCGGCATGCGCGTGTTCTCTTATTATACCTTAGATTTACGGGACGCTGCGTGATCGAGGGGGATGCCTAAGCCAAACTATGATAAAGCATAACCATAACTAAGAACCCCCTCTGCTTCACCAGCATTATCCAGCGGGTAAAAACATTGGCAGAGATCCCTATACTTATGGCTATAAGAACTGGCTCTCGCAGTTAGTAACATCGGAAGTAGCAGCCCAAGCTGGCTTAAGACCCTGATAGAGCACATCGGGGTCAATGTCTGCGCCATTTGGCCAGACAATAGTTCCTCCCTCGACTCGCATGGAACGAAATAGAGATGTATCGTTCCGAATCGGCTCAAAGATGGGTCCCTGAAGATAAGGAGCAAGGTTTATCTCCCGCTGCGAGCCGTCGGTGAAATGGACATATGCGGCAATGTATTATTGTATCATAATTATGATACAATAATACATTGGGAGAAAGGGATGCCAAACTGGCTTGATGTCAATCCGCGCAGCGGTGTTCCCATCTATGTGCAATTGGTGGAACAAATCAAGCATGCACTCGAAGTGGGCATTTTGCAGCCTGGTGACCAGTTGCCCACCATGCGTCAACTGGCCAGTGAGCTAACCATCGCTCCCAACACGATTGTGAAAGCCTATGATGAGCTGGCAAATTTGGGACTGATCGAGAGCCGCCAGGGTGTAGGGACTATCGTCGTCGCCAATCTCGACGGCACGTTGCGCAAACAACAGCAAGAGGCCCTCTTCCAGCGCCTGCAAGTGCTGGTGCGCGATGCATCTCTCCTGGGTATCAGCGCGGAAGCTCTCAATGAACGCTTTATCGATGCAATAGCGCACTTTTATCAGCAAGGAGGCTTGCAGTTATGAAACGAGCAGTGCTTGTGAAGGAGGAGAAGCCTTATGAGTGAAGAGAAGGGCATATCGATGGCGACAGCAAAAAAGGAGTCACTACCGGCACATGGGCAAGCAGCAGCGATCGAGATTCACGGCCTTGTCGTCAAGTACGGTTCAAAGCGGGCGGTGAATGACCTGACGTTCAGGGTGCCAGCCGGGACCATCTTTGGGTTCCTTGGCCCCAATGGTTCAGGCAAGACGACGACGATCAAAACCCTGCTAGGCTTTCGCCCGCCTGATGGCGGCAGCGCGCGAGTATTGGGTTATGACGTTGCGAGCCAGAGCTTGCAGGTGCGTGCGCGTGTTGGGTATGTCAGCGAAACCAACAGTCTCTACGATTTTCTGACCATCCCACAGCTTTGTGCGTTCTGTCGCTCGCTCAGCCCGGAGTGGAACCAGCAGGTGGTGGACCGCTACATCGGGTTGTTTGGATTACCACCACGGGAGAAGGTGGGACGTTTATCGAAAGGGATGAAATCGCAGTTGGCACTGAGTCTGGCGCTGGGAGGTAACCCCGATCTGCTGATCCTGGATGAGCCAACGGCAGGGCTGGACCCACTGGCACGGCACGAGTTCTTGAACACACTGATCAGCGAAGTTGCGGCTGAAGGTAAAACCATTTTCTTTTCCTCGCATATGCTCTCCGAGGTGGAAGTCGTGGCCGATTGGGTGGCCATTATCCGCAAGGGAAAGCTGGTGCTATGCGACGAACTCGATCACCTGAAGCAGACCCAAAAGGTAGTAAAGCTGATATACGCTGAACTGCCTCCTGTATCGGAAATCGAGATGCTGCGTAGTCTGCCTGAGGTCAAGAGCCTTGCGCAGGAGGGGCGCAGCGTGCGGTTGGTCGCGCAAGGCAATTTTGATACCCTGACGCAGACTATTCAAACACGGCCCTATGAGCTACGTGATATAGAAACGGTTGATCTGAATCTCGAAGATTTGTTCCTGGAATATATGAAGGAGAGAACCGATGGTCGTTAAGGAACTCATCGAGGCCCGCTGGAAAGCGATCACCTGCGGCCTGCTGGCCCTGGTTCTGGTTGAAGCATCGGCTGCTACCTACGATCTGCTCAGGCCTGTGCTGAGCAATACCAGCAGCTCGCAGATGCCGCAGTTTTTGCAACAGCAAGTGCAGCAGTTAACCAGCAGTTACAGCCTCTACGTGTGGGGGAATTGGTTTGCTAAGAACGGCACGGAGATCCTGGCCGTGCTGGCAGCCGTGTTAGGTGCCGGGTTGATCGCGGGAGAAGTGAGCAAAGGCACAATCTTCTTGCTGTTGGGCAAACCGATCAGCCGCGAACGGGCGTTGCTCACCAAGTATGCCCTCAGTGCGTTGATCCTGTTTGCCGTGACCGTGTTGAGCAGTGTGGCACTGATAATTACGGCAGCAATTGCTGGATACCCACAGCAGCTAGGCGGTATAATGATCTCCACGGTGTTGCTCTGGCTGGGTGTGTTGTTTGTGCTGGGCCTGGCACTGCTGTTCTCGGTACTATTCAGAGATGTGTTGCGGCCTTTGCTGTGCACGCTGGTTATCACCATCCTGGCAATCATTCCAGGCTTCTTCCCGAATTGGGGCACATGGAGTTTGCCTGACTACTGGTCCAGCCAGGCAGCATACCTGGGCCAGTCATTCCCTACTAAGGAATTGATCATCTGCCTGGTAGCAGCAGCGCTGCCACTCTTCTTGGCGCTTATACTGTTCCGCAGGCAAGCCTATTAAGTAAATTAAGATGAACGTATGCATGATATCAAGGAGGTTTCTATGATAGTCGTTACCACTGAAGGGGTCGCACACTATCGCGTTGTCGAAACAAAGGGACAGGTCTTCGGCGTGGTCGTGCGCAGCCGGGGCCTTGGCGGCAACATTATGGCCGGGCTGCGCTCACTGGCAGGCGGCGAGATTACCGAGTACACGAAGCTGCTCGAAGATGCACGGCGTCATGCCATCGACCGCATGGTGCAAAACGCCACAGTAATGGGAGCTACTGCCATCGTACGCATGCAGTTTGACTCGTCAGAGATCGGTACTACGATGACCGAAGTTGTGGCCTACGGCACTGCGGTAGTCATCGAGCCGGAGGGATAGAGAGAGTTGCTTCGACGGGTGCTGATTGCTTATGGCGTGCTGTGCCTGATCGTGGCGGGTATCCTGCTTGCGGCGCACGTCACAACTGTTCTGGTGATATACCTGGCTATCAATGGCCTGCTGATCGTTGGGGGTATTCTCTTCGAGCGCAGGGGCTACCGTTCTCGTGTTGATCGTACTCATGGGAATTGGCAGCCCACGGGCGAGCGTTTCACCGACACGACTACAGGACGGATGGTGGAGGTCTACTACAACCCGCAGACCGGTGAGCGTGACTACCGCGAGCCGGGTTCCCAGAATTGATGGCTGGAACCGCTTTACTGACACCGTTATCATCGCGTCTCCTAAATGGGTCATCCACCAACTGAATGGATGACCCATTTCCCGGCCCAGGTGCCAGATTAGCGGGAAGATACGAGGATGAGGAAAGATCTCATCCTCACGTCAAGGCGACCCCTCGTTTGGTCAGCGTGTCCCTGACTATCTCTTTGACTCCCTCTGGCCCGCGTATGTGGAGCCAGATTGGCCCCTGGTTCGGGATGAAGACCAGTTCAAAGGTGAAAAAGAGACAGCAGTTACGCTCACCCTGGATGAAGTCCAGCGCTCTTTGCGGCCAGGTGGAGGTCCCTGGAAAACGGAGGGCATACCCATCGGCCAGCTCCTGTGTCTGCTGAACTCCGGTGAAGAGGTCATCGACCTCTTCTCCCCGCGTGACAAGCTCGTCTGCAGTGAGGCTGCACGCAATCGGTACATCCTTAGCTAGTAGTTCGACGTCATTCATCATGTCTATCCCTACCTTTCTTTGGTAGCTACACACGCCTTGCTTTCGGCGTGACCACGGACACCCATTGTGCCCGTCTAGAAGACAGTGTAGAATTTAAAGTGGACTTGAAGTCAAGGGGGACTAGCGAAAGGAAAAAAAGAAACAGATGGAAGCTCTAGCCATTGGTGAAGTTGCTCGTCAAGCTGGTATACGCACATCCACGTTACGCTACTACGAAAGTGTCGGATTGCTCCCGCCTCCAGACCGGGTTCATGGTCACCGCCGCTATGACCCGAGCGTATTCTCGCTGCTTGCCATCTTGCGCCTGGCACAGCACGCAGGATTTACCCTGGCGGAGATGCACCTCCTGGTTCACGGCTTCTCTCCAGAGACGCCTGCCTCAGAGCGCTGGCAACAGCTTGCTCGCAAAAAGCTGCAGGAAGTCGAAGCACTCATTACGCATGCCCAGCAGACCAAATACATCCTGGAGAGCTTGTTACAGTGTCAATGCCTGCGCTTAGAAGAGTGCGTCCAGGGGGAGTAAGCTCCTTTTGAAACCTCCTATCCTCATGCCAGCCGGGTATTATGGATGATCTGGTATAATTTCTTTCCCGATACGCAACTGGATGAACACGAGCGCGAACAGACTCCATCCTGAATCCGCTGCATTCAGCGAGCCCTCGGGAGAGCCATATGTTGTCCTGGGAGCTGCTTATTTGTAGCAAAGCAGTATTTGTTCTTGTCAAGAGCCGCAAAGGTGCCCCCTAGGAGTGTTTTGAACCATCGGGCATGGTTGCGCCTTGGAGTAATTTGGTTGCAGTTAATTGTTCAGCAGTAACTAAAGCTCCCCTCAGATTGGCTCCGCTCAGGTCGGCTCCGTTCAGATTAGCTCCGTTCAGATTAGCTCCGCTCAGGACGACCTCGCTCAGATTGGCTCCGCTCAGGTTGGCTTTGCTCAGGTTAGCTCCGCTCAGATCAGCTCTGCTCAGATTAGCTAAGCTCAGATTGGCTTCGTACAGGCTGGCTCCACTCAGATTGGCTTTGCTCAGGTTGGCCAGGAATAAGTAGGCTCCGCTCAGGTAGACTCCGCTCAGATCGGCTCCGCTCAGATAGACTCCACTCAGGTTGGCTCCAATCAGATTGGCTAAGCTCAGGTCGGCTCCGCTCAGGACGACTCCACTCAGATTGGCTTTGCTCAGGTCGGCTCCGCTCAGATCAGCTCTGCTCAGATAGACTCCGCTCAAGTTGGCTCCGCTCAAGTTGGCTCCAATCAGATTGGCTCCAATCAGGTTAGCTCCTGTTAAATGAATGACACGTTTGTCCTTGCCTATCAGACCGGACTCTTGTAGGAACTGAAGCACGCTCCCTTTCCGCTCTGCATCTAATCTGCGTAGCACAGTCAACGTCCGTACTCGTGCTATCTTCTGTACTTCCTCATCCTCTGTTGAACTACGTAAGTTCTTCGCAAGAAGAAGCTCTAACATGTTATCGATATACGCTTGTAGCGCAGCTTCGCGCTGGTTATCCTTATTCTCTGCGTCACCCACCTGCCCTTGCTTTGTCGTGAACCATGCCACTCCTAGAACCACCGCAACAGGAATAGCAAGCACTCCAAGCAGTTGGAGCCAGTCCCAAAGCGTTTTTGCTGGTTGGTATTGTAGTATGTTTGGGCCTCTATGTTCATTGAAGCCTGTCCAGTCCCATTTAAATATATACCCCGCGATGATCAGCACAACTACCCCCATAAGTAATACCATCGCTCCTACCACCAGTAAGAGCCTACTTCTACTCTGCCGCCACGAACGTAACCTTGACGCCATCGCTCCTACCACCAGTAGGAGTTTACTTCTATTCTGCCACCACGAACGTAACCTTGATACCATCTCATACCCCTTTTGCCCATTGGATAAGTCAGTGTGATTTCGTCGAATTTGTGGCCGCGTGCGCAAAGCATATCATGGCCGCAGGTGCGCGTTGTCAGAAGAATCATTGGCCGCTTTGTGCCAAAGGGTTGGCCACCTATAGATGGAACGAATAAGTGCCTACCACAAGCCGGTTTACCCCTCTCTGAGATAGAACGAACAAGATGTCACGTTTCTACTGTCCTCTTCTGCTTGTCTGGCTTCACAAGCCAATCTACTTGCATTGCAAACGAGCGGCCAGGCAAGCCTCTTTTCAAATACCACTTTATGGGGTACGGTTGTCTATTTGCCATACGTGAAGTCAGCGTGTACAATCTTCAACATGAAAAATTTCTGGAACGAGTTAAACAAACCTGTTTTTATCCTGGCACCTATGGAAGACGTGACGGATACCGTACTCAGGCAAGTTATTGCCCGATGTGGTAAACCTGCTGTTTTTTTTACTGAATTTACCAACGTTGAAGGGATGTTCTCAAAAGGAGAACGGCTTGTTACCCAACGGCTTCGATACACCGAAGCAGAACGGCCTTTAGTCGCCCAAATATGGGGTACCCGTCCTGAAAACTTCTTCAAAGCGGCAAAAAAACTGATCGATATGGGTTTTGATGGCATTGACCTGAATATGGGCTGCCCCGCATCTGGCGTCATGCAAAAAGGTGCCTGTTCTGGACTCATAAATAACAGGCCGCTTGCCAAAGAGATTATCGACGCGACAAAAGAGGGTGCCGCAGGTCTCATACCCGTCAGCGTCAAAACACGACTTGGTTTTCGGGCAATTGACTTTGGTTGGATTACCTTTGTCCTTGAACAAAAACCGGCTGTGCTGACCGTTCATGCGCGTACTGTTTCTGAAATGTCCAAAGTCCCGGCACACTGGGACAAGCTGAAAACAGTGGTTGACATGAGAAATGCAATGCAAAGTACGACGCTGATTATAGGAAACGGGGATGTGAAATCACTCAGCGACGCGAAACAAAAAGTGGCAGAAGCCGGAGCAGACGGAGCCATGATAGGAAGAGGCATTTTTGATAACCCATACCTCTTTTCAGGAAATATCACGTTAAGCGATAAAACACCAGAAGAGAAACTGCACCTTTTGCTTGACCACATGCAGCTTTGGCAGGACACCTGGGGAAATACAAAGCATTTTCCGGTACTGCGTAAATTTTTTAAAGTGTACGCGAACGGTTTTCCGGGAGCACAGGAATTACGAATACAACTGATGGAAACGCAAAATCCTGAAGAGACAGAACATATTGTTGCATCATTTTTACAATCTCTCTCTTCTTGACCTGCGTGTACTAGAAGGTAGGCAAAAGGAAATTGCACCTGGTTGCCAATCTCCTTATGCCTCATCTCTCGACGCTGCGAGCTCACAGTAGAGCTCGGTGAGTGTCTGAGAGGCGCTTATTTCGTACTCAATTGCTCAGCTATCGTTACCATCCACGGGTAATGCTCCCGCAGGTGTTCAGTCATGCGGCGCAGTACCTTGGCAGCCGTCCACTCCTCGCCTTCGTGCAAAAAGATTCGCTCGCGTTCTGCCGGCGACAAACCGCGCAGCAAAAGCTCATGATCCATGGCATTGTCAAATAGAGCCATAGATAGGTTGGATGGGAGAGCGCTGCCAGAAGTTGCCACAGGTTGTTCTGCCAGGCAAGAGATATACCCTGCTTCGGATTCTACGATATGCTGGAGATACTGTGTGAGCGACCACGCACCAGGGGATTTTGAAATGTTTCGGTACTGTTGAGGCACGCTCTCATATAACTCGAGCACTTCGGCACGCGCGGCGGCAGCGACGTCGAGGGCGTTGTCTATTTCTACATCGCCAGGAGGCGCCAGGTCGGTCTCAAACCTTGGCCCAATCTGATCGTTGAGCGCCGCGAGCCGCTCCTTTACGACCACCTCGATCTTACCATCGTTTTCTTCTACGATGTCCAGATCATTTTTCTTCAACCAGTTCAAGTAGCTGGCGATGGCGGCAGGAGCAGCCTTCAAGGCTTCTTCATAGGTAGGCTCGGAGGAGAAACAGCCGGGCAACTCCCGGAAATAGACCATGCTCTCCCCAGGCCAGTCTTCAACCAAAGCAAAATAGCGCATGTCAACTCCTACACTTCACGTTTGTTGGGGTGGATGAGGGGGCCTTGTGCTCAATACTGTTCAAATATGTGCAATGGCACGCTCAATTCTATTGATTCTAGCTCTGCCATACACGCTCAGATTCTCCTTATTTGAACAGTATTGGGCCTTGTGCTTGTCCTCGTCCGGGTGAGCTGCTCCAACGGGTCAGCATGAACCCCTGGCGGAATCGCCATTCACCAGGACAAGCACAAGGCCCCCCACCCATCTCCGCATCCGCCCCTTGTCCCTACAGAACGCCGGGGACACACGCGTCCCCATGGGCGTGATTACCCTCTTCGATTGGAAAAATTCATCAGGAAATTCCGTTATGCACTAATGATACACCACAACATAGTGGAGAAAACGAAAACGACCGGAAATTAATCATAAATTCCTACTCCTTGCATCCCGCCTGAGTGCGAAGCACTAGCTCTCCTTGCGTCTCACCTGACCCGGAGGGTAGCTGCGCAGTGCCTTGCGTCTCGGCTGACCGCGCAGCGGTAGCGACGCAGTCGCGTTGCCGAGACGGGCAAGAACCAGCGTTGGTGAGACGGATAAGTGCCAGCGCAGCGGCGTTGGCGGGATGGATTGGTGCCGATTCAGCCGGGATATCCTCTTTTTACTCCGATAGCTTACAATTGAACTACCTGGTCAAATATATTGACATCATCGTAGTAATATGTTACACTTCTGCCGTTGAGCAAGAAAGCCCGACATTTTGTTTAGCGGGTTAAGGAGGGATGCCGTGTCACAGGCGCGCGAAGAACTTGAGTGCGAGGCATTAGCGCAGTATCGTGCAATGATGCATAGGTTTAAAGCGACCGCCATAGGCGGTTGGATGGAAATTGATCTCACCTTGCCTCAACTCCGCACGCTGCTTATCCTTGCCGAGGAGGGACCGCTGGTCATCGGACAGATTGCCCAGCGGCTGGGTGTCGGTTTATCGACAGGCGGGCATCTCGTTGACCGGCTGGTGCAAGCCGGCCTGGCAGAACGCGCGGAGGATACCGGGGACCGCCGCCGTACGCTGGCGCGGCTGACTCCAGCAGGCGAAGAGTTGCATGCACGACTGCTCAACCGTGTACAGCACATACAGACCTTGATTCAGAAGCTGGACGCGGACGACCTGGCAGCGTTACTGCAAGGCCTGCGGGCAATGAACCGGATCCTGGATGAGGAAAGTTGAGCGATTCGCACGGGCAGCACTCCTCAATTTAGCAAACAGGTCGTTTCACACGAAAATTACTCTCTACAAGGTACTCTACTGGAAAAGAGGAGGAACGTAATCTGATGGCACAACCACAAATCGGGCGAGCTTCGGCCATCGCCGTCCCTGAACCGCAACCTCTGAGTGCAACTGCCAGCCGGGGACGCATCATCGCGATTCTGATCGGCGTGATACTTGGGATGCTGCTGGCTGCGCTCGACCAGACGGTCGTGGGTACAGCGCTTCCCCGCATCGTCGCCAGCCTGGGCGGCTTCAATCACTACGCCTGGGTCGTCACGGCCTACTTGCTCGCCTCGACGGTCTCGATTCCGCTCTACGGCAAGCTCTCCGACATCTATGGCCGGCGCATTTTCTTCATCGGGGGCATGGTCATCTTCCTGGCCGGCTCGGCGCTGGCGGGCACCAGCCAGGACATGACCCAGTTGATCATCTACCGGGGCATCCAGGGATTGGGAGCCGGAGCGTTGATGCCCATCGCCCAGGCCATCATCGGCGATATCTTCCCGCCTGCTGAGCGCGGGAAATGGCAAGGCCTGATCATTGCTGTCTTCGGCTTGACGACGATCATCGGCCCAACCCTGGGCGGCTGGATCACCGACAACTGGGGCTGGCGCTGGGTCTTCTATGTGAATATGCCCCTAGGGGCCATCGCCATCCTGACGGCCGGGTTCGTTCTGCCCAGGACCGTGCGCCGCGTGCGGCATACGATTGACTACTTTGGCGCCATCATGCTGGTCGCAGGGGCTGTTGCCCTGCTGCTGGCGTTCTCCTGGGCCGGCACCCAATATGCCTGGAACTCGGGGCAGATCATCGGCCTGTTCATCGCTGCTGCGGTGCTGCTGACCCTCTTCTTCTGGCTTGAGACGCGCACCGCCGAGCCGATCATCACTCCCCGGCTCTTCAAAAACAGCATCTTCCTGGTCTCGGTCATTGCGATGTTCCTGGTCAGTGCCGGTATGTTCGGCGCCATCCTCTACCTGCCGCTCTTCGCCCAGGGCGTGCTTGGCGAGAGCGCCACCAATTCGGGCTTCGTGCTGACCCCGTTGATGGTCGGATTCATGTTCAGCAGTATTGTGGGAGGCCAACTCCTCGCGCGCACCGGCCGCTACAAGATCCTGGCCATCATCGGCTTCGCTGTCGCCGCAGTCGGCATGTTCCTGCTCTCGCGCATGGCGGTGACCACGACCCAGGGTGAGATCGTCCGCAACATGATCATTACCGGCCTGGGCATTGGCGTGATGATGAGCCTTTTCACCATCATCGTCCAGAACGCCTTCCCGTACAGGCAGCTCGGTGAGGTCACGGCCAGTCTCAACTTCTTCCGCTCCATCGGCTCGACGATTGGCGTGGCGGTGATGGGCACGATCATGACCAACGCCTTTCAGAGCAATTTGCAGCGCAACATGCCCCAGGCGCTCACGCGGCTGGCGTCGGCAAGACACGTGCCCCTGACCCAGCTCAATCCACAGGCGCTGCTCGATCCGAGCCAGCTCGGGCAGCTGAAACACAGCTTCGCGGTGTTCGGCGCCCAGGGCCTGACGCTCTTTCACCAGTTCATTGAAGCCATCAGGGTGAGCCTGTCATCGGCCATCACCAATGTCTTCTTCCTGGGGTTCATCATCATGCTGCTGGGGTTGTTCTCGGTGCTCTTCCTGCGCGAGATCCCACTGCGCAAAAGCAACATCGCTCAACCGGCAGAGGCAACTCCATCCGGCACGAATCGCAGCCGGGCCCTGCTCGGCTTGACCCTGGCGCTGGTTGCTCGTGAGGCGCAGAGGCCTGATGCCAACCAGCAGATCCTGGAGACACTCTCGTCCACCGTCAATGGGCGCTACCCTTACACCTGGAGCGACGAACAGCGCGGCAGGGCCGTGGCTCAAGACATCATTGAACCGCTGTCCATCGCACTGCTGGCCTCCTCTATCAGCAATGGAGGGGCACATACCAATGGAGCAGTACCACAGGTCTCGGAGGGAACGTCTTCCGAGGCGAGCGACACAGCAAACAGCTTTATCGGGTAACGTACGTATAATGAGCGTATGTTTCTAGAAACACGGAGGGGTTTCACACATGCGAACAACGCGACCGGCTCTTGGCAAATACATCTGCGGAATGGTGGCAAGCCTGATCATCTTCCTGGCCGGGGGATGGTTGATCCTGGCCCCGTTCGCACTCGGGTATCAGCCCTATGGAGCCGACTGGGTGAGCCAGACAACGAATGACTTCGTGACGGGCATTCCCGTCGCCGTGGTTGCCCTGGCGAGCTTCGTCCTCTTTTTCTACTCACTTCTCGGTTCCTTACGTGCCGCTGGAGTGCTCACCGCTCGCATGCGGCCAGTGGCGCAGGTTACAGCGCCATACCAGGCACAGGCTTCAGCGCCTCAGGCCCTGGTCCCCTATCAAACTGATCTCGACAAGACGCTGGCAACGCTGGCGGCAGCTCTCGCTGCAGATCTGACGGCACGGCGCCAGACCGGCAGCGACCAACAGAGCGACCAGACGATTGACCAGGCTGTGAATTAGGAGGGAAGCATAATGCGTATAGGAGATGCTATGAGGCGGCTTGTTCCGCCCGGAAGTCTCGTCTTGTTCCTGTTCTTTCTCGCAGGCATCTGGCTGGCCATCTCGCCATTTGCCATGACAACGCAGCCATCCGGGCAGCACTGGACCACTGCAACGGTCAATAATGTCACTCTTGGCACCATCATGATGGTTGTCTCGCTCCTGGGCATCCTGGGCTACATGCTGTTCGCGCT
>WNEZ01000936.1_pt1 | contig 31174 bp, 23 predicted proteins | sample 5400521 | NCBI WGS metagenome assembly WNEZ01 (sample SAMN13153339, study PRJNA577476) | soil metagenome | isolation source: 120 cm saprolite under Douglas fir tree site 2 hole 1 replicate 1 | place: USA:California | collected 2015-04-18 | reverse complement strand
GACGATCTCGCTGGCCTACCTCCCGCCCGAGGCCGGCGGCACCGCGCTGTTCGTCGAGCGGCCGCTGCCCCTTGACCCCGCCAACCTCACCAAGCTCTCGCCCGCGGTCGAACGGCCCGGCATTCACCTGGGTGTCTGGAGGAATGGCGGAGACCTGGTCGTCTGGGGCGCGACGCGGACGATCCCGCCGCTCTGTTTTGTCGTGGAAGTGATCGAGCCCGGCTTGCTCGTGATCAAGCACCGGCGCGCCGAACCCGAGGGCAAATTCGCGAACGTCGCGGTGCTCGAGGGCGACGTGATCAAGATCGTCGACGCCGAGGGGACCCTGGCGTCCGAGTGCCCGGACTTCGTCACGACTCTGCTCGGCTTCGATCCCGCGTCCGGCGACTCCGACAACGTGCTGCTGCCGCTCGCACTCTCGATGCGCGCGCACGGCCACGGCGGCTCATTGCTGGTGGTGCCGCACGGAACGGCGTCGTGGCGCAAATCGATCGTCTCGGTCCCCTACACCGTCGCACCACCATTCTCGAAACTCGGCGACTTGGTGCGCAACGGCACGCGCGACGGGGGGGGCGCATTCAAGGACGCGACGGACGCGATCGGCGGGTTGACTGCCGTAGACGGCGCCGTGGTGCTGAGCGATCGCTGGGATGTGCTGGCGTTCGGAGCAAAGATCGGACGCACCGAATCGGGGCCATTCGTGGAGGGCGTGCTCGTGCGCGAGCCGATTCTCGGTCACACGCCAGTCATTGTGCATGCGTCGGAGCTGGGGGGGACGCGACATCTGTCGGCAGCGCAGTTCATCCACGAGCAGCGCGACTCGCTGGCGCTCGTCGCGTCGCAGGACGGCAGGTTTACGGTGTTTGGATGGTCGCGGCGCGCAAAGATGGTGCACGCGTATCGGGTTGAAGCGCTGCTCCTCTAGAATTCAAGAAGGCGTCGTAGACCGCCTCCGACCACCAGCCGCGGCACTTCTCGATCTCCACCATCGCTGCTTCGTGAGACACAGCGGGGCGGTACGAGCGCGCGGTCGTGAGCGCATCGTACACGTCCACGATGCCGACGATCTGCGCCGCGACCGGGATCTCGTCGCCGCGCAGCCGGTCGGGATACCCCGTGCCGTCGTAGCGCTCGTGGTGCCAGCGGATGATGGGCTTCAGGTCCCAGGGGAATTCGACGGCGGCGAGCAGCTCGAGGCCCCAGATCGGGTGCATCTGCACGACCTCGAACTCCTCGCGCGTCAGCGGGCCCGGTTTGTTCAGGATCTCGTGCGGCACCCGGACCTTCCCCAGGTCGTGGAGATAGGCGCCGAGGCGGATCGCCGTCTGGGCAGTTTCATCGAGCACCAGCCCGCGGGCGACGGCGAGGGCGCTCTGCGCGACGCGCTCGCAGTGGCCGAACGTGTAGCTGTCCGCTGATTCGATCGACTGCCCCCACTCGCGCACCACGTCGAAGTAGGTCGTTTCGAGCTCCGACACCTTGCCGCCGACGTGCACGAGGTCGACGCGCGCGTCGAGCCGGCCGAACAGGCGATGCGCGGTGTTGAGCAGCGTCAGCGCGTCCTGGTTCCGGCCCATCGCCTGCATCAGGCGCGCGAGCTCGCGCGCCGCTTCCGCTTCGTTCAGCACCGAGCCGGCACTGACGGCCAGCTCGATCGCGGTCCGGAGGCGCGACTCGGCGAGCGCCGGACGGCCGGTTTCGCGGTACACCATCCCGATCATCTTGTACGCTTCGGACTTGTCGGCGCGGGAGTCGAGCTGATCGAAGATCGCGAGCGCCGCTTCGGCCATGCGACGGGCTTCGTCGTAGCGATCGCGCAGGAAGTGCGCCTCGGCATGGTTCACGAGGCACATCCCCTGGAGATGGGCGTCCCCGGCGCGCTCGGCGATTTCGAAGCTCTTGCTGAAATAGCTGTCGGCCCAGTCGTACTGCCGCAAGTCGGTATGGGCGATGCCGAGATTGACGTACGCCGTCGCGCGGCCGTGCTCGTCGTTCGTGGCGCGATACGATTCGACGGAGCGCTCGTAGTGTGCGACGGCGTCGACCAGCTCGCCTCTGATGTTCGCGAGCACGCCCAGGTTCAGCTCGACACGCGCCCGGAGCTCCCGCGCGTGACCGCCCCGCTGCAACGCTTTGCGGAAGTTGTCTCGCGCGTCCTCGACGTCGCCCATGCGCACCGCCAGCCCGCCCAGCGTGTTGAGCGCCTCGGCCGCCAGGACGTCGTTCTTGAGATCGCAGGCGACCTTGTAGCTCCGCTTGCACAGCTCGCGCGCCCGGGCCGACTCATTGCGGTGATGCATGACGACGGCGAGCCGCCGCAGCGCCTCGGCGAGGATCGGCTTCTCACCGCTCCGCTCCGCCGCCGAAATCGCGCCTTCATAGCAGCGTATGGCTTCGGGGATACACGCCGCACGCTCGCGGCTGCGCGCTTCATGCAGCAACTCCGCGGCGCTGCGCCCAACAGCGGGCGCAGGCGGAGCGACTCGAGCAGAACCGGGGACGGCAACCGCGGTCACGACAAGATCACCATGCGATCACGTAATCGGAGAAGTGATTGACCTTACCGGTGACGTTCTTGCTGAGCAGGTTATCGAGCGACAGCAGATACGAGAGGATGTTGAGATTGTCATCCGTATACGCGATGCGCTTCGGCAACAGGTAGCCGAGCAGACTGCAGTTCGCGTAGCTCATCGTGAGGGCGGCGGGCGTCAGGAACCGCAGACCCTCGGGCTGGAACTTGACGGCGTTGACGCCCAACCCGGTGGGCGCGGTCATCGTGATCTTCGTGGGAGCGCTGAGCGCGCCCGCCGGAATGACCAGCGAATGCGGACCGGCCTTGAGGACGCCGCCCAGCGGACCGATCGTCTTGGTGTCCGAGGCGTACGGCAGGTTGGAGCACTTGAGTAATCCCGTCGGCGCCAGGAGGCTGCCGATCAGACTCGCGTCGGGCGCGGGGGCTGCGGGGACTGCTGTCGGGGTCCGGTCGGTACAAGCGAGGGCGGCCACCAGCAAGAGAACGGGCGCGACTAGGAGGCGACGGGCCTTCATTAGTGATCCTCTTTTAGGCGTTCGGAAGGGACCTTACCGGGATACAACATGGGACTATTGAAGAGTCAGTGCGGTGAGAATGGTCACAATGGGGACCGTTTTGGGGACATTGGGGTCGGGATCCCATAGTTGGCGCCGATGGCTGACACCCTCGCGAGTCTCGCCAAGGCCCTCGGCCCCAAATACGACGTGCGCCGCGTCGTGGGCTCGGGCGGCTTCGCAGAAGTCTATGAGGTGTGGGATAAGGACTTAGAGCGCCGGCTCGCCGTGAAGGTGCTGCGGCCTGACGTCGCCTGGACCGCCGGTATGATCGAGCGTTTCCAGCGCGAAACCCGCGCCGCCGCCCGGCTCGAGCACCCCAACATCCTGCCGATCCATTTCGTGGGCGACGGCGAAGGCCTCGTCTATTACGCGATGCCGTTCGTCGATGGGATGTCGCTCGGCGAGCTGCTGAAGCGCTCGGGTGCGCTGCCGCCCGACCGCGCGCTCGCGATCATCATCCCGATTCTCGATGCGCTCGATCACGCGCACAAGGCCGGCCTGATCCATCGGGACATCAAGCCCGACAACATCATGCTCGACACCGCGCGCGGCCGGCCGCTGCTCGTGGACTTCGGGATCGCGCGCCGGCTCGACAGCGAGGCCGGAGCGGGACTGACGCAGACAGGTCTGGTGATCGGCACGCCGCACTACATGAGTCCCGAGCAGGCACTCGGCGACCCGAACCTCGGCCCGCGCTCGGACCTCTACTCCCTGGGCTGCGTGCTCTTTCAGATGGTGACGGGCAGCCCGCCATTCGACGGCGAGTCGTCGCAGCAGGTCGTCGGCAAGCACATCGCCGACCCGCCGCCCGCAGCCTCGGACGTGAATCCGAAGGTGCCGCGCGAATTGTCCGACATCATCCTCCGCCTGCTCGAGAAGCAGCCGAGCGATCGCTTCCAATCGGCGGGCGAGGTGATCGCGGCGCTCGAGAGCGATCAAAAACCAAGTACGCAACGCTCGCGAGCTACCGCGGCTCAAGCAGCAACGCAGCTACTGGTTAGTGGCGCAACGGAAAAACGTCGGGCCGTCAAGCCGTCAGCCAGTCCGACAGTCCGACGCCGTCTTGGATGGGTCATTCTCGCGATCGCCCTACCCGTGCTGGCACTCGGTGCCGGGGCGCTGTTCTTCCGGCAGCCGACGCTGGTGTTCGAGAACCGCCTGACCGACATGGTCGCGGTGCAGGTCGGTGGCGAGGAGCGGCGCATTCTGCCCGGCGGCTCGTTCACCTTGAAGCTCGATCGCGCGCGCCGGCTCGATCTGTCATGGCAGCTCGTCTCGCGGCTCGGCGTATCTCTCGGCGACACGATCGCGATCGCGCGGCCGCGCGGCACCGTGCGGGTGCAGGCGAGCGCGCGTCCGACGCACGGCGCCTACTTCGCGCCGCTCATTACTAATGAAACGGGCCGGCCGCTCGCGATCACGGTGAACGCAGGACTGGCTGGATCGATGCGCTGCGGCTGCAGCGTGCCGCCCGGCGCCGTGCGGATGGCAATCGGCTACTACCCGCTGTTCGAGAACTCGACCGTGCGTGCGGACGCAGACGGACGTGCGGCGACGTTCAAGGATTTGGGAGGGCAAGTTGATGCCATCCGCGGGATTGTGGGACTGCTCTTCAGGCAGGAGGATCTCCAGACAACACGCTGACACCCCTCGGGCAATCCTTCGCCTTGTGAAGGGCAGTCCCACAGCGCAGCCTCCTGATATCCTGACTAGGAGTCGACATGTCGACCCTCCATCGCCCCCTTCTTGCCGTCGCAGCTGCGGTCCTGCTGTCAGCGTGCGGAGCCGCACCGCCGCCGGCAACCAGTCGCAATCTTGTGGCCCTGGACGCCGTCACGAGCGGCATCATGGGCATTCCCGTGACCACGTCGTCCGCCGACGCCCGTAATCATTTCCTTCAGGGTCAGCGCGAGCTCGACCTGGCGCGCAACTTCGAGGCGCTCGACCACTTCCAGCGCGCGGTCGCGGCTGATTCCACTTTCGCGATCGCATATCTGAATGTCGCAAACACGGGCAACTCGCTCGACGAATTCAAGACCAACCTCGCGCGCGCCGAACAGTTCGCTTCCGGAGCGTCGGACGCGGAGCAGCTGGAGATTCAGATCGCGCGCAGGGGGTTCGAGAATGACGTCAGCGGGCAGCTCGCGGCGGCGCAGCAGCTCGTTGCCAAGTATCCGGAGAGCCCGCGCGCCTATCTCACCCTCGGGAATATCCAGACGGCACTGAACAGCAACGCCGACGCCCGTGCTTCGTACGAGAAGGCGCTGTCGCTGGCCCCGCGGTTCGCCGTCGCCCATATCGCGATCGGCACGTCGTACCTATTCGGTGAGCCCCGCGACTTCAATCAGGCGTTACAGCACTTCCAGGGCGCCGAAGCCCTCGCGCCCAACGAGCCGTCCATGCACGACTTCCTGGGTGACGCACAGCGCGCGTTGAACAACCTGTCGCAGGCGCGCGTCGAGTACACGCGCGGCCACGAGCTGAATCCGCGCGATGCCGGGATGCTGCAGCAACGCGGCCACGTCAATTCGTTCGCGGGCTACTATGACGCTGCGCGCGCGGACTACGACTCCGCGATGGCGGTGGGACGCGGGAACGAGCGGGGTTTCTTCGCGCCGTTCCGCGCCTACGTCAGCGTCTACGCCGGCAACGCGCCGGGGGCAATCGTCGAGTTGAACAAGCTGGTCGCGCAGGCGGACGGGATGGGCCTACCGGATCCCGTCACGGTGAAGATCAATGCGCTCTCGAATGTCGCGCTGATCGGGATCGACATACGCGATTTCGCTAACGCCGATGCGGCACTGAAGCAACGCACGCCGCTGATGATGCAGCAGGCCGAGCGGGTCGGAAGCGCCGGCTTCCGCCGGGCGCAGGAGCAGGGCGTCGCCTACTTCAATGCGTGGGTCGCGGCCCGCAAGGGCGACTACCGGACCGCGCAGCGCCAGACCGCCCGTCTGACGGCGCTCGTCACTCCGGACGCCAATCCGCGCAAGATGGAGCCGGTGCACCAGTTGAAGGGATTCATCGCGTTGTATCAAGGACACAACGCGCAAGCCGCCGAGCACTTCGCGCAGGGGAACTTGCTGGATCCGTACATCAAGTTTCACTACGCCATGGCGCTGGACGGATCGGGTGAATCCGATAAGGCGAAGCCGATATTCCGCGAGCTCGCGGTTTACAACTTCAATAGCCTGGGCTACGCGCTGATTCGGAAGGAGGCGCAGCAAATGGCGATGTAGGCTCGGCGAAGAAACCGAGCTCTGCCAGCGCTGGACACACCGGGGCCCGCGTAACACGCAGTCGCACCCGCGACGTCGTGATGCGCGGGCCTCTGATCAACCGGCAGTTGCCGATGCTCGTCGCCGTCGCGAATTCCACCCAGTGATGGAGTCTCCATTCATCCAGCGCGACAGACTCGATCCGCTGGCCAAGTGGGAGGTATTCGCGAAGGCGCACGACGTTGAATGAGACCTCCCGCGGCCACTCCAGCGTGAGGCTCGGGGTCCGCTCGTCGTCGTCAGTCGCCCAGTAGGTGATGCGACTGCCATCCAGGACGTTCCCCGGCACAAACCGCCGATCCCTGCCGCCGCCGCGTGAATTACTCGCGCTGACGTGGGCGTCCGCGGCGAGGTTGGTGGCAAAGGTGGCGTCGATGATGCTCCGGAATTCGCGCAGCGCGCTGACGTCGTTGTCGTGAATCCGTCCGCGCCGGTCGGGCGGCAGATTGAGCAGGAACGACCCGCCGCGCCCGATCGATGAATAGGACAAATCGACCAGCTGCTGGGGCGTCTTGACCTGACCGTCTTCCTGTTTGTGATAGAACCAGCCGGGACGGATCGAGACATCGCATTCGGCCGGCACCCAGTGCGTCCCCGGCCGGTCGCCGCTGTTCAGACGCGCGGCGTCAGCGTTGCCCGGTGAAAAGTCGTCGCGGTTGGAGGTCGCCCAACAGGTTTCGCCCGCGATGCCGCGCTCGTTACCGACCCAGCGGATGTCCGGGCCGGCGTCGCTGAAAAGCACGGTGTTCGGCTGGAGCTCGCGCACGAGGCGCCACGTGTTCGGCCAGTCGTAGTAGGTCTTGTTGTCGATTTCGCGCCGCTCGTAGGCGCCGCCGTAGTAGCCGGCGCCGCCGTTCGCGCCGTCGAAGAAGATCTCGAAGATCGGCCCGTACTCGGTCAGCAGCTCCCGCAGTTGATTGCGGTAGTAGGTGAGGTATTCGGGCCGCCCATAGTCTTTGTGATTGCGGTCCCACGGCGAGAGGTAGACGCCGAACTTCACATCCTGCCTGGCGCACGCCGCCGAGATTTCCTTGACGACGTCGCCGCGGCCGCCGCGCCACGGACTGCTCTTGACCGAGTGCTCGGTGTAGCGCGACGGCCAGAGGCAGAAGCCGTCGTGGTGCTTGCACGTGAGAATCAGCCCCTTCATTCCCCCGCCCTTCGCTGCCCCGACGATCTGGTCGGCGTCGAAGTCGGTAGGATTGAACAGTGCCGGCGATTCATCGCCGTCACCCCATTCCCGGTTGGTGAAGGTGTTGACCGTGAAATGGAGGAAGCCGTAGAACTCGAGCTCGTGCCAGGCTAATTGACGAGGAGCAGGGAGCGGGGAGAAGGGAGCAGGGGGGTCGACGAGATCGAGCGGTAACCGGAGCCCCGCGAGCGCGGCACTCGCGCGCGCGGTCGTGCGAACGAATTCGCGCCGGTCGATCACGGGCTCAATGTACCGCCCCCCCTCCGATGTCGCAGCGGATGGGCGCCGCCGGCGCGGAATGGGTGAGCGCACCGATCGCGATCAATGCGGCGCCCGCCTCCGCATACGCACGCGCCGTGTCAGGCGTGATGCCGCCGGAAGCCTGGATGGTCACGCCAGGTCCCGCTCGCCGCGCCCATGCTGCTAGCCGCTCGGGCGGCTGGTTGTCCACCAGCAGGTGCGTGACGCCCACCGCGAGCGCTGTTTCCAGTTGATCGTCGGATTCGACTTCGACGATGACGGCGACGCCCGCGGGCGCCGCACCGAGCGCGTCACGCAGGGAGCGGCCGTTGTGCAGGAGGGCCCAGTGGTTGTCCTTCCAGAGGACGGCGTCGGCCAACGACGCGCGGTTGTCCACGCCTCCGCCGATCCTGACCGCGTACAACTCGAGGGTCCGGAGGCCGGGCGTCGTCTTGCGGGTGTGCGTGATCTTCGCCCGGGTACCCTCGACGGCGTCCACCACCCGGCGGGTGAGGGTCGCGACGCCCGACAGGCGCTGCAGGAAGTTCAACGCAACGCGTTCGCCGGCAAGCAGCCCGCGGGCGACACCGTGTACGATCGCGAGCGTGGCACCGCGCTCGACCCACGATCCCTCTGCGATCACCGGCGTAATGACGGCGGCGGGATCGAGCTCCTGGAATACGGTCGCCAGCAGAGGTCCACCGGCTACGACGAACCGTCCTTCGGCGATGAAGCGGGCTTCCGTCGTGCGACCGGCGGCGGCTCCCAGCAATCGCGTGGTGACATCGTCCGCCGCCCGGTCCTCCGCCAGGGCGCGGCGGACTTCCACCAAGCCAAACGGCTCAGCCAATCGCCAGCATCCGGTCGATGGCCCCGCGCGCGCGTTCGGCCACTCCCGGGGGGACGGTCACGTCGTACTTCACGTCGCGGAGCGCGTCACGCAGCTTTTCCAGCGTGATCTGCTTCATGTAGCGGCACTCGGCGGACTCCCGCGCCGCCAGGAATTCCTTGCCCGGATTCTCGCGCCGCAGGCGGTGCAGCACGCCCGTCTCCGTCGCTACCACAAAGCGCCGAGCGGGTGAGACGCGAGCGCGGCGCATCATCTGCTCCGTCGAGACGATCTGCATCCGGCCGGCGGCGACGTCGCCCTCGGTCTCGGCGTAGTACATCGCGCTCGACACGCAGCCGCACTCGGGATGCACCAGGAACTCGGCATCGGGATACTCGGCGCGGCGCTGCGCGAGCGTCTCGCGCGTGAGTCCCGCGTGCACGTGACACTCGCCAAGCCAGACGTCGAGGGGGCGGCCGGTGACTCTGCGCAGATAGTTGCCGAGGAACACGTCGGGCAGGAACAGCACCGGGACACCGGGAGGCAGCGACTCGATCACCGCGACGGCGTTCCCCGACGTGCAGCAGTAGTCGGACTCGGCCTTCACTTCGGCTGCGGTGTTCACATAGGCGACGACGAGGCCGTCGGGATGCGCGGCGCGCCACGCGCGCACGTCGGCCGCTTGAATCGTCGCCGCGAGCGAGCAGCCGGCGGTCGGATCGGGAATGAGGACGCGCTTATCCGGATTCGCGATCGCGGCCGTCTCCGCCATGAAGTGGACGCCGCAGATCACGAGGATGGGCGCGTCGAGCTCGGTCGCGCGGCGCGCCATCTGAAGTGAATCGGCCACCACGTCGGCCAGGTCCTGGATTTCGGGACGCTGATAGTTATGTGCGAGGATCGCGGCGCGGCGCGCGACGCGAAGTTCGTTGATCTCCGCGATGAGATCGCGTGTGGCAGTCGTCAGTGTGGAGGCGCCCATCGGTACAGCTCCCATTGTTATGGTGCCGAGGCTTGGGGGGCCGATTGGGTAACGCCTCGATCCGTCGTGGACGACGAACCGCTCCCAGCCTGGGACGCGCTGCTTCACGCGTCAGGCGGAAAGATAATCAGGATGTGAAGGGGGGAAGGCCTGCGCGACGGCACGTTCGGGACGCCTGATGGCGTCCCGGACGTCGCCTACTTCAACAACGTGGGGTACCTCGGCAGCGCGGTACCCCTGTTTCACTAGGCCGTCACGCTTGTGCCTGCTGGTGCGCCTCCACAAACCAGAGCCACTTATCCACGCCGCGCGAGATTTCCGTCAGCACGTCGGCACTGTCCGCGTCTTTCAGCTCTTGCATCTCCTCGATGCCGACGCGCGCCGCCCGGGCAAAGCCCGACAGGGCATCCGACAACGCCGCGACGTGCTCCGCTCCGGTCGCCAGCGCGAGCGGATAGTCGACGAGCGTGGAGCGGCCTTCGACCGCGCCGACCGTTCCTTCCGCGATCCCGCCGAGCTGGACGATCCGCTCGGCGATCAAGTCGACGTATCCTTCGACCGCTTCATAGACCTCGTCGAACAGCTTGTGAAGTCCGATGAACGACGGGCCCTTCACGTTCCAGTGCGCCTGCTTGCATTGCAGCTGCAGGTCGATGCACTCGGCGAGGCGCTGGTTGAGGAGCGGAATCACCTCGACGCGTATCGATTCGGGCAGATCGTTCTTCGTCGAGAACAGCCGCGCTGAGTCGCGCTCGCGGCTCGCCGGCACGGTCGCCTGTTCGGTGATGCGTGCGGCCGGGGCGCGAGTGCCGCCGCCATTCTTCGAGCGGCGTGCATCTTTGCGAGTTGTAGTGGTGCTTCGAGCCATGACGAATCTCCTATGGAAGCTTTGGAATTGCGACTGCGAGTGAGCGAACGCGGAATGCAATGGCCACCTGCACGGCGCCGGTCACGAGGGCAAACCAGGCGACCAACAAGACGACCGACGCGACTGTCAGCCTGGGATAAGCGAGCGCGAGCACGGCGAGGACGAGACTCAGGATACCACCGACGATGCTCCAGACCGGACTGGTGCCCATCGCCTTGTGGGCCCGCGCCAGCAGGAACTGTACAACAGCCGCGAAGAACATCCACAGCGCCACCGAAATCACGATGTACAGCACGGACAGCAGCGGATTGATGAATGCCCAGACGCCGAACACAGTGCTGATGACTCCCTGAACGAGCAGGACCCACCAGCGATCGAAGGTGGAGCGCATACGAACCGCCGAAGCGATGGCGACGACACCATCCACCAGCGCGTACGCGGCGATGAACGCGGTCAGCACGACGACCGTTGCACCCGGCCACATGAGCGCGAGCACACCGAATACGATCGCAGCAAGGCCCCGCAGCAAGAACAGCCACCAGTGATGACGGAGCGAGGCGACTATTTGCTCTGCGGGCATTGCGAACCTCACGGTGCGGGGGATCTGGAAATTGGAGGGGCGTACCGCACGAGGCTAGTGGACCACTGCGCCAGCGACGCATGCAGCACCCAAATATTTCCCGACACTGGTGGCGGAAGGCCGAAGAACTTCAGCAACGAGCTCAGCGCGCGACCTTTGCCACCGTATCCCACGTGCGCGTCGTAACATCCTTGCCGAAGGTCTTGTCGATCAACGTCATGAACAGGGGGCCCTTGGGATTCGGCAGATATGCGCTGAAGATCTCGCGATCCTTCATCGCCAGAATGCGCGCGCCGTCCAGCTCGACGGGCAATGCGATCTTCGCTTTAGGGAGGTCGCGCAAGAACGTGACGATGCGTTTCGCTTTCGGACCGACCTTGAACCGCTTGTATGGGTCGGTGGTAAGAAGCTGGCGCAGGTGCTCGATCGGCCGCACGATCGTGAAGAAGGCCTGGCCGAGGTGTTCGTGCATGGCCGCTTCGGCGCGTTGCTCGAGCGTCTGTTCCGATGTGCTACGAGCGTCGAACACCACGTTACCGCTCCCGAGCACCGTTTTCACATCGGTGAATCCAGCCGCCTCGAACGCCGCCCTGAGCGCCGGCATCTTGCAGTTCATCGGCATTACGCCCCGGAGGAAAGCCGCATAGCGTGGCATGTCGAAATCTACCCTCCCCATGCGACTACTTCGTGTCCGGACGATATTTCAGACTCTTCTGGAGGATGCAATGAAATACCTGTGCCTCGTATACCAAGAAGAAAAAGAGGAAGTGAACGTCCCGCGCGAGATGATCCAGCAGGCCAAGAAAGACTACTGGGCGTTCGCCGAAGACATCAAGAAAAGCGGCAATTACGTCGGTTCGCACGGCCTGCAGCATACCGACCAGGCGACGACGGTCCGCGTGCGCAACGGCAAGCTCTCCGCCACCGATGGCCCGTTCGCCGAAACCAAAGAGCAACTCGGCGGCTACTTCCTCATCGAAGCGAAGGATCGGGCCGAGGCGATTCAGATCGCCAGTCGCATCCCGTCGGCCAAGTGGGGCTCAATCGAAGTTCGTCCTGTCTGGCAGGAAAACGGCAAGTAATCACATCCCGAGGGAACCATGAGATACCTGTGCTTGATCTACGAGAACGAGAAGGCGTGGCAGCAGTTGTCGCAGGCCGATATGGAGAAGGGCATGGCGGAGTACAACGCATTTACGGATGCCATCAAGAAGGCCGGCAACTACGTGGGAGGCGAAGCGCTCCAACCGACCAATACCGCGACCTCGGTCCGCGTGCGGAATGGGAAGGTCTCGACGACCGATGGACCCTACGTCGAGACGAAGGAGCAGCTGGGCGGTTACTACCTGATCAAGGCGAAGGACCTGAACGACGCGGTGCAGGTGGCGTCGCGGATCCCGGGCGCCAAGCACGGCACCATCGAGGTCCGTCCGATCATGGAGTTCGACCAGCCGTAGACACGATCGAGTCGATCTACCGCGCGGAATCACGCCGCGTTCTCGCCACGCTGATCCGCCTCCTCGGCGACTTCGATCTCGCCGAGGAGGCGCTTCAGGATGCGTTCGCCGCGGCGGTCGAGCGCTGGCCGGTAGAGGGTGTGCCGGCCAGCCCGCGGTCCTGGCTGATTTCCACGGGACGCTTCCGCGCGATCGACCGGCTGCGCAAGCGCCGGCGCGAAGTCCCCGGTGAACTCGATGTAGCGGAGGAGACTGCCGAGATAGAGAACTACGACGTGGTAGATGACCGCCTCCGCCTGATCTTCACCTGCTGTCACCCGGCATTGAATCCCGATGCACAAGTCGCCATGACGCTGCGCGAAATCTGTGGCCTCACCACCGAGCAAGTGGCGGCGGCCTTCCTCACCACCGCGCCGACGCTCGCGCAGCGCATCGTCCGCGCGAAGACCAAGATTCGCGACGCCCGGATCCCCTACGAGGTGCCCGAGCGCGCGGATCTGCCCGATCGTCTCGCCAGCGTACTGCACGTCGTCTATCTCGTCTTCAATCAGGGCTACTTCACCCGCGCCGATCTCGCGGTCGAGTCGATCCGCCTCGGCCGGCTGCTCGTCGACCTGCTCCCTGAGTCCGAGGCCATCGGATTGCTCGCCCTGATGCTGCTGCACGACGCGCGCCGCGCCACACGCACGACCGCCGCCGGTGAGCTGATCCCGCTCGAGGAGCAGGACCGCTCGCAGTGGAACCGGGAGCAGATTAAGGAAGGCGTCGCCCTGGTGCAGCGCGCGTTGACGTCCCGGGGATTTGGACCCTTTTCGCTGCAGGCCGCCATTGCGGCACTCCACGCCGAGGCGCCGAGCTCCGCAGGGACTGACTGGGCGCAGATCGCCGGCCTGTACGACGTCCTGTTCCGAGCCGAGCCATCACCGGTTATCGAGCTGAACCGCGCCGCCGCGATCGCGATGCGTGATGGCCCCGAGCACGGCCTGAAGCTCATCGATGCGATTCTCGCGCGTGGGGACTTGCACGGGTACCACCTCGCGCACGCCGCCCGCGCGGATCTTTTGCGGCGACTCGGCCGTAAGGCCGACGCTCGATTAGCCTACGCGCGCGCGTTGGAGCTGGCCGTCGAGGAGCCGGAGCGGCGTCTCCTCGAACGCCGCTTGAAGCAGCTCTGAGGCGCGACGCGGGACGGACGACATACGCCATCGTGGCAACCTTTCGGCTGGGAAAGGGCATCTAGTCCCCGTACCAGTTCTTGTCCCACGCGTGGGGCTTGAGCTTCGATAACATCCCCGCCGGCAGCGCGCCCTTCGTCGACACCATCGCGTTCTGACGCACGTGCGCCGGCCGGCGCATTCCCGGAATGACCGTCGAGACCTCCGGTGTAGACAGGCAGAATCGCAGGGCGAGCTCGGGCAGTGTCTCGACCTCGGGATCCAACACCTGTGCGAGTGCCTTCCCCCTCCGCTCCGCCTCCGCCTTGCGATCGCCGGCGAAATACTGGGCGCGCCAGTCGCCTGCCGGAAACACGGTGTTGGCCGTGATCTGACCGGTGAGCGCGCCTTCGTCGAACGGCACGCGTACAATGATGCCGAGCGGCTTTTTCCGGGCGAGGGCGAACAGCGCTTTTTCCGGCGAGCGATCGTAGATGTTGTAGATGACCTGCGCTGTTTCGAAGAGCGGATCGGTGAGGATGCGGAGCGCCGTGTCGGGTGCGTGGTCGTTGATCGAGATCCCCCAGTGCAGGACCTTTCCTTCTTCTTTAAGGCGCAGGATCTGCTGGTAGGACGCCTCCCAGTCGGGATCCGAGAGCCACGCGTCGTTCCAGACGTGCAGTTGCTCTAGCTGGAGCGCCTCCATGCGGAGATTCTTGAGCGACTGCTCGGTGCTGGCGGCGATGTACTTCGCCGGAAATACGTCGCCGAGCTTGTAGCTCGATTTGCCGGGCCACTGGCGATTCATCGGCGGGACCTTCGTCGCGACGGTCACGCGGCCGGAGCGGATCTCGTGCTTCAGCTCTTCACCGATCACCTGCTCGGAATGGCCGTTGCCGTACGCCAGCGCGGTGTCGAAGAAGGTGATACCCTGCTCCACCGCTTCGTGCAGCGCCTTGCGACCTTCGCTGTCGTCTACGCCGCGCCACATTTCGCCGCCGATACCCCAGGCGCCAAAGCCGATTTCACTGACGCGGTAGCCGGTGTTGCCGAGTGGTCGCGTTTTCATGGCCGTGCCCCTCCCCCCGTGTCCAAGCCACCGCTGATCACGTCGCGGAGCGGAGTCCGCCGCAATTCGGCGGCGAACGCCGGGACCGCCTTCGTCATCAAATCCGAGAAGCGCGCCGTGGCCTCTCCGAGCCGTGCCACCAACACGTCGTGCACCGCGAGCTGCTGCGTGGTAGGCGCGAAGTCCGCCCCGTTCTCCGCCATGTCCGACTGCAGGGAAGCGAGCCGGCCATAGAGCCGCATGGGGTTGCGGAACGCATCCTCCCGCGCGCCCGTCAGGTTCACGTCGAACAGCACGCCTTCGACTCCGATGATTCGCCGCTCGAGTGAGTCGGCGAGGTTGGCAATCCGCTTAGCCCCGGAGTCGGTCACGAGCGCCGAGTCGCGGAGTTGCGACGCGAGGTCACGCACCTGTTTGCGCACCCACTCGAGCCGGTTGATCATGCGCGCGATGCTGTCCTGCTCGCCGCGAATCGCGCGCGCGAGCTTCCCCTGCGCCTGGACGTCCGCGTCCGTTGCGGTCGTGTTGGGATCCTTCAGGACGGTGAGCGACTGTGTCGCCGTCACTGGGGCGGCGTGAGCGGCAGAATCTTCCAGTACGACACGGACGGTGTAGGTCCCAGGCAGGACGAGTGGTCCACGCAGCGAGAGATCGAGGTCCCAGGTCACGAGCGGGCGCGTTCCGTCCGCCCCGACGCGTACGAACGCCTTGCCGGGCGGCGGCGTGCGGAGCTTCGGTGTGGTCGGCGCGGTATAGCGCAGGTCCCACCAGACGCGGTTCAACCCAAGCTTCCGCTCTCCTACGAGCACGCGCACCGTGTCGCCCTGCGCGTCGAGAATCATGACCTTCGCGGCCTTGAGGCGGCGCGTGCTATCCCCGGGCGCGGTCGCGGGGGCGGCAGGAGTGCCGGACGGACTGGCGGCGGGACCCGTCGTCGTGTCGGCCAGCGCGGCTGAGACGTAGTAGGTGAGTGGTACGCCGGCCGGTGCGTTCTCGGCCTGTATTGCGCTGTTCGGCGTGCTCACGACGCCCTGCTGGTCGCGCAGCCGGTAGGCGGGCGGCGGCGCAAACAGGGCGACCTTGCCGGCGAGGGCCGCCCCGTCGAGCTGCTCGAGCGGCGAAACATCATCCAGGATGTAGAAGCCACGCCCATAGGTCGACACCACGAGATCGTGGAAGTGCGGCTGCACGGTGAGCCACGACACGGGGGCGTGCGGCAGGTTGGCCTGGAGTGGGAGCCAGCGGGCGCCATCGTCCAGCGTCACGTACAGACCGTTCTCTGTTCCCGCGAAGAGCAAACCGCGCCGCACCGGATCCTCGCGCACGATGTGCACGAACGAAAGCGGCGAGCGCGGGAACGTCTCCGAAGTCTTTCGCCAGCTCTTCCCGAAGTCCGTGGTCTTGAAGATGTAGGGGTCGAGATCGTCGAGCTCGTGCAGGTCGGCCGCGAGATACGCCGTGCCGGCATCGAAGTGGGAGGGCTCGATGTTCACGATCTTCGCCCAGGGGGACAGCTTCGGGATGTTGCCCGACACGTCAGTCCAGTGCGCCCCGCCATCCGTCGTCACGTTCACGCGCCCGTCGTTCGACCCAACCCAGAGCACACCCGCGCGTATCGGCGACTCGGCGAGCGCAAACAAGGTGGCGCCGTCGAACGTGTACAGGTTATCTGTCGTGACGCCGCCCGAGCTCTGCTGGTGTGTCGTGTCGTTGCGGGTGAGATCGGGACTGATCACTTGCCAGCTCGCGCCGCCGTCCGTCGTCACGTGCACGACCTGGCTGCCGACGTACACTTTCGTGTGGTCGTGGGGCGAGATGGCGATGGGGAACGTCCAGTTCCAGCGGTACTTCATGTCCGCGGGCCGCCAGCCGTAGCCCGCCTCGGGCCAGATGCGCACGTTCCGCGCGTGATCGGTCCGGACGTCGTAGACCTCGAGCCCGCCGTCGTAGCAACCCGACCACACCGTGCTGTTGTCCACCGTGTCGGGAATCGCAAAGCCGCTTTCGCACCCACCCACGTGACGCCACTGGCCCTCGCTGAACCCGCCCGAGAGACTGCGGCTCGGCATGCGGTAGGACGAGCCGTCCTGGCGGTTGCCGTAGAGGTTGTAGGGCACGCGCGTGTCGGTGTGCACGTGATACATCTGCGCGATCGGAAGCACGACGCGGGTCCAGGCCTTACCGCCCGTGAGCGTGATACTCGCGCCACCGTCGTGGGCGATCATCATGCGGTCGGGGTTCGAGGGATCGATCCATATATCGTGGTTGTCCCCGCCGGCCTGGAAGCCGGAGCGCCCGAGCGACTGGCCCCCGTCGCGCGACATGCTGAACCGCACCGAGACGAAGTAGAGCCGCTCTTCATCGTCCGGCGCGACGGCGAAGCGCACGTAGTACGGCGCGCGCTCGGCCATGTCGTGGTTGCGCGACACGACGCGCCAGAAGTTGCCGCGGTCGTCGCTGCGGTAAAGCGTCGGGTCGCGGTCCTCCACGAGCGCGTACACGGTATTCGGGTTCGACGGCGCGACCGCGACGGCAACTTTGCCGACGATGTGCTTGGCGTCGGGCAGCCCGTGACCCACGAGGCGCTTCCACGTGACACCGCCGTCCCGCGATGCCCAAAGACCGCTTCCCGGCCCGCCGCTCTGCAGGTGCCACGTCTTCACTTCGAACTGCCACATCCCGGCGAACAGCGTATTGGGATCGCCGGGATCGATCGCGAGGTCCGAGCATCCAGTGTTCGGGTCTACGAACAGCACGCGTGCCCAGGTGCGGCCGCCGTCCGCGGTGCGATAGACGCCGCGCTGCTGCTCGGGGCCGTAGGCGCGGCCCAGCGCGCAGACGAGCACCACGTCGGGATTCGCCGGATCGATCACGATGCGCGCGATGCGCCCGGTCGAGTCGAGGCCCATGTGCTGCCAGCTTCGCCCGGCGTCCGTGGAACGGTAGACGCCGTTGCCCAGCGCGGTCATCGAGCGGATGAAGAACGTTTCGCCCGTCCCCGCCCACAGCACATTGTGCGCCGAAGGCGCCACGGCGAGCGCGCCGATCGCTTGCGCCGGCTCGCTGTCGAAGACCGCCCGCCAGTGCACGCCGCCGTCCTCGGTCTTCCAGATGCCGCCCGACGCGGCGCCGACGTAGGCGACGAGCGGGTTCCCGGGCTCGCCCACGATGGCGACGGCGCGATTGCCTTCGGGCCCGACGAAGCGGTAGTGCAGCCGCGTCCACAGTGTCGTGTCCACCTGCTGTGCCGCAACCAGAAGCGCGAGAAGAGCCTTCATGGATGACCGTTCCTTATCTGAGCTGAATGGGCACGGCGGAAGGTGCGAGGCCTTCCCCTTCCGCGGTTAGCGTGACGATTCCCGGCCTTGTGCCGGCGCGAATGATCACGAGCGCCTTGCCATTGAAGAGCCGGACCTGGTTGGCTTTGAACGAGGTATGGCTACTCTGATCGCCGTTGTCGACGCCGACGAGTCGCGCATCCCCACCGCTAAGACGAAAGCGAATGAGCGGCTCCGCCGTCGGCACCGCGGTACCTGCCCGATCTTGAACGGTGACCGTGACGAAGGAGAGGTCCTCGCCATTGGCCCGAATGCGCGCCCGGTCGGGCGCCAGCGTGACCCGCCCGGGCGCACCGGCAGTCCTCACCTCCGCGGTTGCCCAGACGCGGCCTTCCTTACGTGAGACAGCCCGCAACGTCCCAGGCGTGTATGCGACGCGCCACATCAAGTGGCTCACGCGTTCGGTTTTACGTTTCACACCGAGCGTGACACCATTCAGGAACAGCTCCACCTCGTCGGCATTCGTGTAGGCCCACACGTCGATCGTATCGCCCGGCGTCCAGTTCCAGTGGGGGAGCAGATGGAGCATAGGCTGCTCCGTCCACACGCTCTGATATAAGTAGAAGGGATCCTTCGGCAGTCCCGCGAGATCGACGACGCCGAAGTAGGAGCTGCGCGCCGGCCATTCGTAGGGGGTGGGCTCGCCCAGGTAGTCGATGCCCTGCCAGACGAAGATCCCCGAAAGGAACGGATAGCGCTCGAACAACCGCAGTGACTCCTCGTGCAGCGAGCCCCAGAACGCCTTGCGATTGTCATAAGAGGAAAGCCGGTAGTCCTTATTGGGCTGCGGCCCGTGGTTCTTGTTGTACGGCGTCTCGTAGCTGGCCACGCTGTCGGAGGGCTGTTCGTAGACGCCGCGGCTGTTGAGCGCCGACATCGCTTCGGTGATGATGAACTTCGCGCCCGGGTACTGCGTGGGAAAATCGGCCCAGACCTCGTGGTGATAGTTGTGGCCCAGCAGATCGAGCGCCCCGGCGTGAAAGACCGGATTCTGCGGGCTCCCGTTATTCGCGGCCTGCGTGATCGGCCGAGTCGCATCGAGCGCTCGCACGATTCCGGCAAGCTCGCGCGCGATGGGCGCGGCAGTGCTGTCGCCGTTGTTCCACTGCTCCATCACCTCGTTGCCGATGCTCCAGATGAAGACGCTGGGATGGTTGCGGTCTCGGCGCACCATGTCCGACAAGTCGCGCACGTGCCAAGCGTCCCAATCGAGGTGGTAGTCGTAGTCGGTCTTTTGCTTCTTCCACATGTCGAACGCTTCGTCCATCACGACGAGGCCCATGCGGTCCGTCAGGTCGAGCAGCTCGGGCGCGGGCGGGTTGTGCGAGGTGCGGAGGGCGTTTACACCCATCGCCCGCATGATCTCGAGCTGCCGTTCGATCGCGCGCGTGTTCACGGCCGCACCCAAAGCGCCGAGATCGTGGTGCAGGCACACGCCGCGAATCTTCACGTGACGCCCGTTCAGGAAGAATCCCGAATCGGCACGAAACTCGAACGACCGTACGCCGAACGGCGTGGTATACGCGTCGCACAGTCTGTTCCCGCACCTCACGCGCGATACAGCGCGATAGAGATACGGCCGCTCGAGCGACCAGAGGACCGGGCGCGAAATCGTCAGCTCTTGCACCAGCTCGGCGGCCGAGTCGCCTGCGATCCGGCCCATCGTGGATACGGCCGCCACCTCCCTGCCGGCGGAATCATACACGACCGTGCTGAGCACAACCGGCTGCTCGCCATGCCGCTCGTTGCGGACACTCGTTCGAATGGTGACGTGGCTTGAGTCGGCGCTCACCACCGGAGTCGTGATGTACGTCCCCCACTCGGCGACGTGCAACGGATCGCTCGTAACCAGCCGCACGTGGCGATAAATCCCGGAGCCGGAATACCAGCGTGAGTTCGGCTGTTGGGAATTGTCGACGCGCACCGCGATGACGTTGTGGCCCGCCCCGAAGCGAACGTTCGGCGTCAGCTCATAGCGAAACGAGCTGTAGCCGTACGGTCGCTTGCCGAGGTACCGCCCATTGATCCACACGTCGCTGTTGCGATAGACGCCATCGAACTCAACGAACACGAGCTTCCCGCTGTCAGCGACAGGAACGGAGAACGTCTTGCGATACCAGCCCACCCCACCGGGCAGCGCGCCGCCCCCCACGCCAGCGGGGTTCTGCTCGCTGAACTCGCCCTCGATGCTCCAGTCGTGCGGCAGATCGAGCGTGCGCCAGCCGGAGTCGGCGAACGCCAGCTCCTGTGCACCAGCCACATCCCCGAGATGAAAGCGCCATGCGTGATCGAAGCTCACCGTCTGACGTTGGACGAGCAGTACGAAGAGGAGGGCGATCACAGGTTCAGCCCCGGAAATAGAGGTAGGCCGCGAGAATCAACAGGAGCACGACCGCGGAGGCGAGGACGTCATTGCGGTTCCAGCTCGCCCGCGACTGCTGCCGCTGCTCGGGCGTTACGGTCGCGACCGTCAACCCGATGAGCTGCTCGGTGGCCGGCGCAGGCGTCACATAGCTCACGATCACCATCGTCGCGGCTGAGACGATGAAAATGAAGAGGCTGTAGTACTGGAAGTAGATATTGTTGATGATCCACAAGAAGGAGCCCGGGGCGTACCCGTGCGCGAGGCCACCGAGCTGCAGGCTCACCGGGGTGTCGACCGCCAGCCGAAAGACGCCGAGGATAAAGCCCACCAGCAGCGCAGCTAAGGCCCCTTGGGCGTTGAGGCGCTTTAGAAATACACCAAAGAAGAAGACCGTGAAGATCGGCGGCGCGAGGTACGCCTGCACGCCTTGCAGGTAGTAGTAGAGTCCGCGCCCGCCCTGGATCACCGGAATCCACAGCAACCCGATGAGCACCATGACCGCCGTCGCCACCCGCCCGGTCCACACCAATTGATGCTGCGTCACGCCGGGCCGGAGCTTCTGGTAGATGTCCATCGTGAACAGGGTTGAGCACGCATTGAACGCGCCCGCAAGCGAGCTCATGAGCGCGGCTAGAAGTCCCGCGACGACAAGACCGCGGATGCCTGCGGGGAGGATCGTCTTCACCATCAACGGAAAGGCCGCCTGCGCCGCCTCAGGAATCGCGTTGCCGGAAGCGTCCACGATTCCGGCGAGCCCTGGTGCGTTGCCGGTACGCGCGAGTGCGAGCGCGATCATCCCGGGGATGATGAAGATGAAGACCGGAAGGAGTTTGAGGTACGCGGCGAAGATGGACCCGCGGCGCGCTTGCTGCTCATTCGGGGCGCCGAGCGCACGCTGCACGATGTACTGGTCGGTCGTCCAGTACCACAGGCCGACGATGGGCGCGCAGAACAGCATCCCGAGCCAGGGGAAATAGTCGTTGAAGTACCAGGCGATGCGCGAGGTCTCCCGCACCGGCGCCCACGTGCCTTCCATACCTGCTGGAATGAGCGGCTTCCACAGATTGAACATGTCCGAAGGCAATGCGGCGCGGAGCTCGTGCCAGCCGCCGAGCCGCGCCAGGCCGAACACGGTGATCAGCACGGATCCGATGATCAGAATGATGGTTTGCGCCGCGTCGGTGTATGCCACGCCCCGCATGCCGCCCACGATGGTGTAGATCCCCGTCAGGGCAACCACAGCTACCGAGCCGACCCAGAACGCGCTGAGCGTCGCGCCGAAGAGGCGCAGATGAGCCTCAGGCAGCAGCGTGGCGAAAACGACGCCGCCCGCGAAGATGCCGACGGCGAACTTGGTGAGGACATACGCCACGAGTGAAATGATCGACAGGACCCAGCGCGACCCCGGCGAGAACCGCCGCTCGAGGAACTCGGGCATCGTGTACACCATCGAGCGCATGTAGAAGGGCACGAACACCCAGGCGAGCACGAGCAGGCACCAGGCGTGCAGCTCGTAATGCGCGAGCGCCACGCCGCTGGTCGCGCCCGCGCCGGCGAGGCCCACCAGATGCTCGGAGCCGATGTTGGATGCAAAGATGGACGCCCCGACGATGAACCAGCCGAGGTTGCGACTCGCGAGGAAGTAGTCCGCGGCCGTATCCTTACTGCGCCGGATCACCGACCACGTGATCCCGAGCAGTAGCGCGAAATACAGTCCGATGAAGAGCCAATCGAGGCCAGACATCGCGAGCCCAGACTACACCTCACCGAACGAGTGTCAAGAAAGCCCATAGGAGGTGCCCTATGACCCTGTCTCGCCGTAACGCCCTGAAGCTCGGTCTCGGCGCCGGGGCGTCGGCCCTCTTCGCCCGGCCCGCGCTCGGTGAGGCGATCGCCGCTGCTCCGCATCCGGCGGGTGAAGCAGGCACGGTACGCGCCCGGCCACTCCCCCTGTCGGCGGTGCGGCTTACGGGCGGGCCGCTGAAGCACGCGCAGGAGTTGATGTCGAGCTACCTCCTGCGACTCGATCCCGACCGGATGCTCGCGTACTACCGCGAACGCGCGGGACTCCCGCGCAAAGCGGAACCGTATGACGGCTGGGACGGCGGCGGCCGCAATCTCACCGGCCACATCGCGGGCCATCACCTCTCGGCCGTGAGTCTCATGTTCGCGGCCACGGGCGACGTGCGCTTCAAGACCAGAGCCGATTACATCGTGCGCGAGCTGAAGGAGGTCCAGGACAAGCACGGCGACGGCTACCTGAGCGCGCTCGAGGGTGGACGAGAGGCGTTCGCGCGCCTCGCGAAGGGCGAGATACGCTCGGCGGCGTTCGACCTCAACGGCCTGTGGTCGCCGTGGTACACGCTGCACAAGACATATGCGGGGCTGCGAGACGCCTACCGCCACGCCGGCAATCGCATGGCACTCGAGGTGGAAACGAAGTTCGCGGCGTGGGCCGAGGGAATTCTGTCGCGGCTCAACGACGAGCAGCTCCAGCATATGATGAACACCGAGTTCGGCGGGATGAACGAGGTTCTCGTGGACCTCTACGCCGACACGGGGGACGCCCGCTGGCTCAAGCTGTCGTACGCGTTCGAGCACCGCGCGTTCATCACGCCGCTCGAGCGCCACCAGGACGATCTCGCGGGCAAGCACGGCAACACTCAAGTGCCGAAGCTCATTGGATCGGCGGAGCGCTATCGCTACACCGGCCAGCCCGCCGATCTCCTCGCCGCCGCGTTCTTCTGGGATCGCGTGACCCAACACCACAGTTTTTCCAGCGGCGGCCATGGCACGGACGAGTACTTCGGGCCGCCGGACCGCCTGAACGACCGTGTGGACGGGCGCACGTGCGAGACGTGCAACACCTACAACATGCTCAAGCTCACGCGCCGCCTGTTTTCGTTCCAGCCGGACGTCCACTACGCCGATTACCACGAGCGCGCGTTGTTCAACCACATCCTCGCGTCCATAGACCCCGAGGACGGGCGCGTGTGCTACATGGTCCCGGTCGGACGCGGCGTGACGCACGAATATCAGGACATGGATCACAGCTTCACGTGCGACGTCGGGACCGGTATGGAGAGTCCTGGATACCACGGCCTGGGCCTGTACTACGAAGCGGGCGACCGGCTGTGGGTGAATCTGTTCGCCCCCTCGACAGCGGAGTGGAGCGCTGCCGGTGTACGGCTCGCGATGGAAACCGATTTTCCGGAGGGAGAGCGCGCGAAGCTGACGTTCACCTTGCGCTCACCCAAGGCGTTCACATTGGCGATGCGCCGTCCTTATTGGGTGACTGACGGCTATGGGGTGAGCGTGAACGGCACGATGGTTGAGCAGGAAGCGCGCGTCCATCATGTGGGGGCCCCTCGTCCTCGCGGGCGACATCGGGCCGGAACGCCGGCGCGGCCAAGTGGAAGGCGAGGATCTCGAGCCGCCACCTGCCGTTCCGGTGTTCGTGACCGACAGCGCGGTGGTCGCAGATTGGGTCAAGCCGGGGGGAGAGCCGGGGCACTTCACGACGGATGCAGGCCGGGGGTCCGACGGCACAGGACAGCAGCGGATTGTGAACCTGATGTCATTCTACCGTTTGCACCGGCGCACCTACTCGACCTACTGGGATCTTTTCACCCCGGCGGAATGGGAAGTCCAGAAGGTGGCATACGCCGCGGAGGCGGAGCGGTTGCGGCGTCTCGAGGCCGCGACGGTCGCGTGGCTCCAGCCGGGCGAAACCGTGTTCGAACGGCAGTTCAATTATCAGGCGGGTGAGAACGTCTTCCCGCAGCGCATCATGGGCCGGCCGGGACGTTTCGGCCGCACCTGGTTCTCGTACGATCTGCCGGTCGAGCCCGCGCACCCGATGACGCTGATCGCGACCTACTACTCCGGGGACCGGCGCGGGACACCCGCGGACTTCACGATTCTCGTAGATGGCACGCACGTCGGAACCCAGCAGGTCGCGTTCGCCGATCCGCCGCGCTTTTACGACGTGGAGTACGTCGTACCCCCGGCGCTCGTGCGGGGCAAGAGCAAGGTCACCGTGCGGTTCGAGGCGAAGGCGGGCGGCAGGATCGCCACGATGTTCGGACTGCGGATGATTCGGGGCGACGCGCCGCGCTGATCAGGCCGGCGCCCAGGCCTTCGCTTTCGCAATCACCGCGGCCATCTGGTCGCGGTATTTCGTGAACGTGTCGTCCACGACCATCAGCGTCGGTATCAGCCCTTCGCGCTGCGCGAGCCCCAGCGTCTCCGCGTTCCAGCGCCCGAACCCCGACTCGTGCACGCCGCTCGAGCCGCGCACTGGCGCCGGAGCCGACAGGTGCGAGAAGAAGCGGGCGTAAGGCACGCCGTGCGGCGAATACACGTGGTAGAGCGGGATGAACTCGAGTAAGGCGTCGTACAGGAACTCCCCGCAACACAACACCTGCGGATACTTCTGGCGCAGCTCCACGACGAGGCGGCGCGCGCCCTCGTGCATGTCACCGCGCGTGTTGTTCGTCCAACCGCCGATGATGTCGAGGAAATAGGCGTCCACTCCGTAACGGTCGATGGCGTCCGCGATGCGGCCGGTGAGCCAGCGCCGCCACGACTCGACGCCCAGGTTCATGTACGCGAGCCACCCCTCCTGGTGGCGGTCGTTGTCCCAGTCCACCCAGTTCAGATCCATCGTGTCGCCGTCCACCTTGGCGGTCGCGCCATCGGCCACGGCGGCGAACGACGGCTGGTGGCGGTTCGCGGCATTGGCTCCGAACATCGGCATGATGCGGAAGCCGAGCCGCTGCCCTTCTTTCACCAGGCGGCGGAATCCGGCTTCGCCCCCGAGCCGCTCCGCCGCGCGGTACTCGGGATAGTCCCAGTAGTAGCGGCCGTCCCACGCCGAGATGAACGCGAGCACTCGATCGGCCGGCATCTGGGTCGCGATCCATTTCAGGATCTCGAGCATCTTGGCGTAATCGTTGAAGACGTAGCCCGTGTAGTGCATCCCGTGCAGGGTCACAACGAGCGCCGTGCGACGCAGCCACGTGGGGACATCCGGACGTGTCTCCCAGCGCGGGAAGTGATAGGCTCGCTCCAGGTGTGCGTAGTGCGGGGCGACCGCGGCGTCGAGGGTTGTGGCACGGCCGATGCGCCATGTGGGGACCTGGACCCGCGGCAGGTCGAGCCAGCCCTCGACCTCGTGCACCAGCTCGACGCGATAGCCCTGCTCACCCGGCTGGAAGTAGAAGCGTTTGGTCCGGACGCGGTCGTCGAGCGAGGAGAGCGCGACGAAGCTTTGCTCACCGCCCTGCACCACAGCGAGCGGCGTCCCCATGCCGCCGGCGGTGTTGCCGCCGAAGAGATCGCCGCCACCGAAGGGGTAGCCCCAGAGGATCTCGTTGTCCTTCGGATCGAACGGCGCGCCGCCGCCGCTCGAGAGCTTGCCGCGCGGGATGCCGCGCACGACGGTCGTTACGGCCTTGATCGGCCGGTCCATTTCGACGCTGACGTCGCACAGGATCGCGTCTCCCTCCGTCCGGAACCGCGCGGTCACGCGCCCGGGCGCGCGCTCCTGCCCGCCGGCCCACACGAGACCGCCGGCGGTCAGCTCGAGGCTGGTGTCCGTCGCCTGCGCGGTCATCTGGCTCGCGTCGAGCCCATACGCGTTCTCGCGCGTGAAGACGAGCACGCCGAACCGCATGCCGTTGAACTCGACCGACGGCTCGGGGAAATCGAAGCTGAACTTCTGGAATGCTTGCCCGCGCGGCGGCACGAAGACTTCGCTCGTGGATGTCAGCCGCAGGACTGGGGCGGCGGGGCGGGCGGGGACGGGAATCATCGCGCCCGCGCCCGCCGCGCCGACCACCTTCAACCAGTCTCGACGCGAGAGGGGATCGCTCACCGTAACAGGCTCCTATGGAACCGGTGATAGATAGGGTCGTACGTCCGGTGCACCTCCGGGTTCGGCGGCGACAAGGCCTGACGCGTCAGTGTGCGTTGCGCGGCAGTCTCGAGATCGGGGAACGCCCCCGCTCCGACGGCGGCCAGCAATGCCGCGCCGTACGCCCCGCCCTCCTCGCGATTCACCGTCGTCACGGGTAGGCCGAAGATGTCGGCCTGCAACTGCCTGATGAAGGCGCTCTTCGCACCGCCGCCCGTCAGCAAAAGATGACCTGGGGCGAGCCCAAGCTCCTTGAGAATCTCGAGCGAGTCACGCAGCGCAAAACACACGCCCTCGAGCACGGCCCGCGTCATATGCGCGCGTGAGTGCGCGAGACTGAGTCCGGTAAACGCGGCCCGCAGCGACGCGTCCCGATGCGGCGTACGCTCTCCCTGCAAGTAGGGAAGAAATGTCACTCCGTCCGCGCCGGGCGGCACGGTGGCCGCTTCCGCTACGAGCTGCGCGTCTCGATCCCCCCCCCCAGCCGGCAGCTCGCGCGCACATTGATCGCGATACCAGGCAAACGCCCCGCCCGCAGACAAGACAACGCCTATCACGTACCACACATTGGGCGCGACGTGACAGAACGTGTGCGCCCGCAGCTTGGGATCGACGCGCGGCTCTGCCGTGGGAGCCAGTACGGTCCCGGATGTCCCCCAGCTTGACGCAGCTTCACCGGGCGTGATCGCTCCCACGCCAGCGGCACTGCATGCGTTGTCTGCGCCGCCGCCCACGACGGGTGTGCCCGTCGCAAGCCCCGTGAGGGCGGCGGCATCTTTGGTGACGCGGCCGAGCACCTGCGCTGATCCGCCGACGTCGGGGAGCAAGGACGGCGCAAGCTCGACCGCCGCGAGCATCTCCGGGCTCCAGCGCAGGTGGGCCGGATCGAACATGAGCGTCCCGGACGCGTCAGACGGCTCGGTGGCGACGGTGCCCGTCAGCCGCAGCCGCACGAAATCCTTGGCGAGCAGCACGGTGGCGAGTCGCGCGAATGCGGCGGGTTCGTGATTGCGCAGCCACAGCACCTTCGGCAGCGTAAAGCCTTCCAGCGCGGGGTTGCACACCCATTCGCGCAGGTGCGTCTCGCCGCCGGCGCGCGTTTCGATCTCTCGGCACTCGGCCGTCGTTCTACCGTCGCACCAAAGCAGCGCCGGCCGGATCACCCCACCGCTCCGATCCAGAAAGACGGACGAGTGCATCTGGCCGGAGATGCCAATCGCAGCGACCCGACTACTGGCGCGCCGCGCCAGCACATCCCGGATCGCCGCGCGGGCGGCATCCCACCACGCCTTGGGATCCTGCTCCGCCCAGCCCGGTTGCGGTGTCTCGAGTGAGAGCGGAGCGGTCGCCACGCCCTCGACGCTGCCGTCCGTACTGATGAGAATGGATTTGACGCTGCTCGTACCGATGTCGAGGCCGAGAAACACATCAGCCGCCACGCCTAGCGCACTCCCAATAAGAGCTCCATGGTGAGCTGATCGAGACGCTCGTAGCCGTACCCGCGCGAGCGCAGCGCCGCGAGGTCGAACGTGGTGTTGCGAAGCTCACTGAACGTGACACGCGCGCTCTTCCCTCGGTCGAGCTCGGCGAGCAGCTGCTGGATTTCCGGATCCGCATTGAAGCGCGCGACTTTGTCCTTGAGGATCAGATAGGTCCGCATGCTGCCGGCGGCAAAGTCCCAGACGCCCGATTCATCCTCGGTTCGGTACGCGTGGCTATCGAAATGGCGCATACCGGGCCACTGGGCGTCCTCGAGCAGCTTGACGAGAAAAAACGCCCCTTTGGGATCGTCGCTGCCAAAGCGCAGATCCTGATCGAAGCGGCCAACCTGCTGGCCGTTCAGATCGATGTGGAACAGCTTGCCGGCATCGAGCGCCTGCGCGACCGCGTGGGAAAAGTCGAGCCCCGCCATCCGCTCGTGGGCGACCTCCGGATTGACTCCCACCATCTCCGGATGATCGAGCGTATAGATGAAGGCGAGCATGTGGCCGGTGGTCGGCAGGAAGATGTCGCCCCGCGGCTCGTTTGGCTTCGCCTCGAGCGCGAGGCGCAGGTCGTAGCGCTGCGACCGCACGTAGTCGCACAAGTAATTGATCGCGTCGCGATACCAGCCGAGGGCGGCCCGCGGGTCCTTGGCGGCATTGGTTTCGACGCCTTCTCGGCCGCCCCAGCAGACGTATGTGGTGGCGCCGAGCTCCACGCCGAGGTCGATCGCGGCGAGCGTCTTTTGGAGCGCGTAGGCTCGCACGCGCGAGTCGCGGCTCGTGAATGCACCGTCTTTGAACGCGGGATCCGAAAACAGATTGGTCGTCGCCATCGGCACTTTCATGCCGGTATCGGCGAGCACCTGTTTGAACTCGCGCACGATCTTGTCGCGCTCGGCGGCGCCGGCGCCTGAGGGTACGAGATCGTTGTCGTGCAGATTGACACCATAGGCGCCGAGCTCCGCCAGTTTGCGGACGATCGCGACGGGAGAAAGCGGCGGCCGCACCGGCTCGCCAAACGGGTCGCGTCCGGCATTTCCAACGGTCCAGAGCCCGAAGGTGAAATGGTGCTCTGGCCGGGGCTGATAAGCGTCCTTGCCGCCTCGCATCATCCCGGCGATACTCGGCTCGCTTTGACGGGTTGTCAAACGGAGACACGCATGGTGTGGGAACAGCGTTGGCATCCGCTGCGACGGGAATGGGTCATCATCTCATCCCACCGCAACGAGCGGCCGTGGCAGGGCGAGCGCGTGGAGGATGCCGCGAACGCCCGGCTGCCGCGGTACGTCGCGGATTGCTACCTGTGTCCCGGGAATGCCCGCAGCTCCGGGAAACGCAACGAGCAATACGACGGCGTCTACGTGTTCGACAACGATCACCCCTGCGTCGCTCCGATCGCCCCCGCTCCCGCCCCCCTACCGGCCGGCGTTTACCGCAATAGTCCGGCGCACGGGTTGTCACGCGTCGTGTGCTATTCGCCGCGCCACGACCTCACCCTCGCGCGGCTGCCCCAACCCCAGGTCCTCGCGCTATTGCAGGCGCTTCAGGCCCAATACCGCGAGCTGGCCGCGCGCCAGGAAGTGCGCCATGTGCTCGTGTTCGAGAACAAAGGCGAGGTCGTGGGTGTGAGTAATCCGCATCCGCACTGCCAGATCTACGCGACGAACTTCGTATTCAAGACGATCGAGTCCGAGGCAGAGGCTCAAAACCAGTATGTCGCCGAGCATGGTCGGCCCCTGTTTCAGGACATCATTCAGGCCGAGGAGGCCGACGGCAAGCGACTCCTGGTGCAGCGAGACAAGGCACTGTCGTTCATTCCGTACTTCGCTCGGTACCCCTACGAGACGTTCGTTGCCCCACGTGAGAAGCGGGCGAGTCTCGCCGATCTCACGGCTCAAGAGCTCGACCACTTCGCGACGGTGCTCCGCGAGACGCTGATCCGGCTCGACAACCTCTGGCGGATGTCGTTTCCCTACGTGATGGTGCTGCACCAGGCGCCCACAGATAAACCGTACCCCGGTTTCCATTTTCACATCGAGATCCACCCGCCATTGCGCAAACCCGGACTCCTCAAGTATCTCGCGGGCCCGGAGATCGGTGGTGGCAATTTTCTGAACGACACGGCGCCCGAGGAGAAAGCCGCGGAGCTGCAGGCGGTCTCGAGCGTGCACTATACAAGCGGCGGCGAAGGGCGGCGTGATGAAGCGGCGGCGAGGGGCGGCCATGACGGGTGACAGAGCCGACGCAGAGCGGCTGCTCGAACCGATTCTCGCGCTGCACGATTCCATACGCGACGCCGTCGTGGACGCGTGCGCGGGGCAGGCCCCAGAACAGCTCGCGGCGACGGCAGGAGATGCGGGCGACACGATCTATGCCATCGATCGCGTGGGTGAAGAAGCGCTGGTGCATGGTCTCAGTCAGCTGGCGCGCGACGAACCCGTGTGCGTCGTCGCCGAGGGGACTCCTGATCCGCTGATTCTGCCGCGCGGTGCGCGCGAGAGCGACTGCCGGTGGCGCTTGCTCGTGGATCCGCTCGACGGCACGCGCGGCTTGATGTATCAGAAGCGCAGCGCCTGGATCCTCACAGGTCTCGCGCCAAATCGTGGTGACGCGACGCGGCTGTCCGACATCGTCCTTGCGGTCCAGACCGAGATTCCGCTCCTGAAGCAGCACCTCTCGGATCAGCTGTGGGCGCTGCGGGGTGAGGGCATGAAGGCGCGGCGCTGGAATCGGCTCTCGGGAAATGCCGAGCCACTCATGCTGCGACGCTCGGGCGCGGAAACGATAGCCCACGGGTTCGCGACCGTGGTGCGCTTCTTCCCGGGCGCGCGGGAGATCCTGGCCGCGATCGATGACGAAGTCGTCGGGGCACTCGTGAAACCGGAGCCGCGCCGGGCGGCGTGCTTCGAGGACCAGTATGCGTCCACCGGCGGTGAGCTGTACGAGCTGATGGCCGGCCACGATCGCTTTGTCGCCGACCTGCGTCCGCTGGTGAAATCGGCGAATCCTCTGTTGTGCTGCCACCCCTATGATGTGTGCACCGCGCTCATCGCGCGCGAAGCCGGGGTGATCATCACCGCTGGTTCGGGAGCCGCGTTGGACGCGCCGTTGGACTTGACTACCGACGTGGCGTGGGTTGGATACGCGAATGAGCCACTGTGCGGAGCGATCGAGCCAGTGCTGCAAGCGGCGCTGCGGCGCCGCGGACTGCTGAAGTGAATTGGTTCCAACCTGCGCTCGATCTGCTGCAGTCGTTGCGCTCCGCGCCCCCCGATACCCGCCTGCGCAGCTTCTTTTCTGCCGACCGCCCCTTTTGCATCGCGCGCGCGCC
>WNEZ01000515.1_pt1 | contig 31206 bp, 28 predicted proteins | sample 5400521 | NCBI WGS metagenome assembly WNEZ01 (sample SAMN13153339, study PRJNA577476) | soil metagenome | isolation source: 120 cm saprolite under Douglas fir tree site 2 hole 1 replicate 1 | place: USA:California | collected 2015-04-18 | reverse complement strand
GCTTGCGCAGACCGGCGAGAAACGCTGCTTCGTAGCCCAGAGTTGACGCGGTGTAGTGGTCAGGATGGCGCCCCTTCCAATAGGGAAGGATCAGAACTCGGGGACGTTGCTGGCGAATCACGCGTGCGATCTTCAGCCGGTTTTCCCAGGAGTTCTCCACGCGTCCGTCATGAATATCCAGAGCATCGCGGAAGCTTGCCTTCAGGATACGAGCAGCATCCCCGGCTTCACGGGCGCGATCGTCTGAGCTGCCACGGGTGCCCATCTCACCCTGAGTAAGATCAAGAATTCCGGTGCGAAGACCGCGCTCAGCCATTTTGAGCAGCGTGCCGCCGCAGGTCTGCTCCACGTCATCACGATGAGCGGCCAGAGCGAGGACGTCCAACGCTGGTCCGCTCAATCAGCTTCTCCTTCAATGGTGACCTTTTCCCGAACGATCAGGCGATGGCCCGCCATCTCTTTGATCGTCGGCAACAACTTCTGTACGTGTTCTTCAGAGTCGATGAACGTCAGCACCAGAGGAAGTTTGCCGCCGGCGTCAACCAGCGTTGAAGTCTTCACGCGACTATGACCGGTGAACCCTGCCACAGCGTGCAGCACCGTTGCGCCTGGGACCTCTTTCTCGCGCAGAAAGTTGAGCAACTCCAAGTGTAGAGGGCGGCGATGCCACTGATCGGCCTCATTCAGGTAGATCGAAACTTGAACAGCAGTCCCCGGCGGCGTCATACGCTGAACTCAAATCCTTCCACTGCACATTCCTCAACCATACCATCACGGATTTTACACGCTTCGTCGCTTCGACGACCGCGGTTAGAGTGACCGCGCCAGCATCCCACCTAAAAGCACGGCGCCAAGACACAGGAAGTTATTGACTAGGAGATTACTGGCGAACAACATCCAGTTTCCCTGTTCGAAGTAAGCCATGGTCTCAAAGGCGTAACTGGAAAAGGTAGTATAGGACCCGCAGAACCCAATGGCCACCAGCGATCGCCAAAGCGGGTCGGCCAGAACGCGTTCCGTGGTCCAGATAACAAAGAAACCCAGAATCATGCTGCCGGTGGTGTTAATGATCAGCGTGCCAACGGGAAAGGCCGTAGTACTAAGACGGGCGATCAAGGTCGCAAGGAAATATCGTAAATTAGCCCCAACCACGGCCCCAATCGAGATCCAGACGTAGGCTTTCCACTCAATGAGAGTTCGCATGAGAACGGCTCCATAACTCAGACTGGTAGGAGTCATCAGCCGTACGGGCGGTTAAAGGCGAACTCCATCGCCTGTTGGGCAATTATTACAGGCTAACCCATTGTGATGCAAGCACTTCCGGGCCTTGGGCTGCTCTGTGCTGTTGCTTCTTGAAACTGCGTCATTTATCGTAGGTTAACTGCTGAGTGCCGCCCGTCGGGGTTGGCAAGCTTTTTCCGATGACCCTTACAGAAACCAGATTTAAATCGCTCGCGAGCGAGCTCTTGTCGTCCATTGCCAAGACAAAGGGTAATGCGTCAGCTAAAGACGTACATCGTCTGCGAACTTCCACGCGGCGCATGGAGAGCTTCATCGATTATCTGCATCCGCAGATGACAAGAAAGCAGGCAGATGCATTGCAGGATTTGAGTGCCTTGAGAAAGCGTGCTGGGAAAGTCCGCGATCTTGATGTGCAAATGGACCTGCTCAAGGAAGGAATTTCCAATGAGTCGGCCACCATGGACCGACGCCGGCTAACGCAATCGCTGCAGGAAAAGAGAGACCGCCAGCTAAAACGATTGGTTGCCGCCGCCCGCAAGGTTGAGCGCTCCAGGCTTTTCATCCATCTTCAGAGGATTGAGGCGCAGGCCATGGCGCAACCGGACTCCTTTGGCGATGACTCGACTCCTCTTCGTCAAGCGGAAACACAATTGACCGAACTGGCCGCCGAGTATGTATCCCACGCCAAGATGAAGCCGCGCCGATTGCATGCTCTGCGTACCCGGATGAAATTGATTCGATATCAGGCGGAGCTTGCGGCCGAATCGGATGAACAGAAGCGGTTTCTGGAGGCGATGAAGTCAGTGCAGGATGTTCTAGGGGAATGGCATGACTGGGAGGCACTTTACGCAGTGGCTGAAAAGTTCTTTCGCAATCGTGCGAATTGTCCCCTTCTGGTGGAAGCCCGTGCTCTTCGGACGTCAAAATATTCGGCTGCAATCCTGGCGTTGACCAGCCTGCTTGATTCCCATAATCCGGCGCGTAAGCAGCCAAAGACGGTACACCTGGTGGCGTCCGTCGCCCAGCCTGCCTGACCAATATGCCCGTCCTGGCAGCGGTTGACATCGGATCCAACTCGGTTCGCCTCAGCATTGCCGAGCTGCGCAATGGACGGCTCATCCCACTTCATCAGGACCGCGAAGTCACTCGCCTTGGCGAAGGCGTGTTTCACGACGGCAGTCTCAATCCCCAGGCGATGGCGCGGACGCTGAAAGCTTTGCGGCGATTCCATCGCACAGTGCAAAGTTTTGCCGTAGAGCGGATACGCGTTGTAGCAACAAGCGCGATGCGTGACAGTAACAACGGCCGTATCTTCGCGGAGTGGCTGAAGTCCGCCACGGGATGGAAGCTGGAAATCATCAGCGGGCCGGAAGAAGGCCGGCTCATTCATCTGGGCGTGGTCTCCAACATGCGTACCCGCCCCGCCAAACTCCTTCTCATGGACCTGGGCGGCGGAAGCTGCGAATTGATTCTTTCCGAAAAAGGTCACATGAAAGAAGTCATCAGCTTGCCTCTGGGCGCCGTCCGGTTGACGCAGGAATTTATTCATCACGATCCTCCGGCTAAAGAGGATCTCCGGCGCATGAGAGGCTTTATTGCTGAAGAGTCTGCGCGCCTTCCCCGGCAGATCAGGCGGGCTGGACCAACCATGACGATTGCAACGTCAGGCACGGCCGCCGCGTTGGCGGGTGCATCGCAATCTCTCAAGCTGGCGCGAACCACACTTGTTTCTCAGGACGCGGTCAGCAAACTTGGCAAACGCCTGGCCAAAATGACTGAGCGGCAGCGCGCAGCCATCAAAGGAATCAATCCGAAACGGGCGGAAATTGTAATTGCTGGAGCTGCGGTTTACGCCTATTTACTCGAATTGCTGGGAGTTCGTGCATTCCGCTATTCACCCCTGGGGTTGCGCGACGGCTTGCTGGCCCAAATGGCCGCCGAGCATGATATGGAATCGCGGACGCACCGGCAGATGCAGTCTGATCGCGAAGATGTGCTTGAAAGCATTACCCGCCGCTACCGGGTGGATGCCACACACTCTGCACAGGTCCGCAAGCTGGCCATGGCCTTGTTTGACCAAACCAGGACTCTGCACCGGTTGGATAAGCAATTCAGGGAATGGATCGATACCGCGGCAATGCTGTATGAAGTGGGAGCGTTCATCAATCCGGTGGGCCGGCACAGGCATGCTTACTACATTATTTCGCAGTCGGAGTTGTTTGGTTACACGCCGCTTCAGCGCAAGATTATCGCTACCATCGCACGATTCCAGGGTAATTCCCGTCCAAAAATCGGTGACCGCCTTATCAAAACTCTTCCTGCGCCGCTCCGCTCTGACGTGATGAAGGCCACCGCCATTTTGAGGGTGGCTCGTGCTCTCAACCAGGGAAGACGAGGCGCAGTGCAATCCATTCGGGCCGCCGCCAGGGAAGAATCGCTCGTGATTAACGTAAAGCCGGCACGCGGAGGAGCAGACCTGGAGATCTGGGCTGGCGAAAAAGAGATTCCTTACTTCCGTGAAATCTTCGGGCGCGAGCTGGCCTTCAAGGTAGTTTGAAGCGTGCGCGCGATCTTAGGCGTAATCAGCCATTCCAGTGTGCCGTTACGGCCCGACATTTCCACTTTGGCTACGGCCCCTTTCTTAAAGTCAACATGCGCAGGGCTGGAGTTCGAAGAGATGGTCTTGCTTAGAAATTCACTCAGGCTGGGATTGTGTCCCACCACCATGATGGATTCGTAGCGGCTATAGCGTGCCAGCAGTTCCTGAAACTGATCGAACTCACTTTCAGGACGCAAGGCCACGTCAATCTGAATTCCAGTTTCAAAAGCCAGTTCGTTGGCGGCGAGCGAGGCGGTTTGCAGGGCCCGCTTCAGCGGGCTGCTGATGATCTGGTCCAGTTGAATGTCCAGGTTGGATAGCAGGCGACCGACATATCGCGCCTGCAAGACGCCGGGCTCATCCAGCGGACGGCGTTCGTCTTTTTTGGCATTCACGTATTTCTTGCCCGCCGATGCGTGGCGTATAAAATAAATCGTCATACTCTCTTCGTCGTAACCTATCTAGCTGAAACCTGTTTGGCCTTCCTGCTCCGAGTGGGCTTGATGGCGGGCAAGGCCGGTTCAGGAATGCTTGAAGCACCAGCGTTTCCTTCAGCAACTGAGATGAGAAATTCCTGCGATGAGAAGGCCGGTTGTCCGCGCCGGCGTGGTATCCGGGAGTAATTGCCATTGCGGTCCAGAATTCGCGCTTTCACGTTGTCAGCCAGATAAGCGGCCAGGATTTCATCTTTAGCCCTCTGTTTCAGCACTGGATCAAGCAAAGGGCACATTACTTCCACGCGCTCGTAAAGATTGCGTGGCATCCAGTCTGCGCTGGAAATGTAGATTTCATCATCGCCCGCATTTTCGAAGTAGAAAATGCGACTGTGTTCCAGAAATCTGCCAACAACACTGCGAACAATGATGTTATCGCTTACTCCTGGAACTCCGGGACGCAAAGAGCACATGCCGCGAATGCTTAGGTCGATTTTCACGCCCGCCTGAGAAGCCTTGTACAACATCTGAATCACGTTCTTGTCGAGCAAAGCATTCATCTTGGCGACGATGGCGGCTGGTTTGCCGGCCTTTGCATGTTCCGTTTCACGCTGAATCATTGCCAGAATACTGGTAGCCAGATCTATTGGCGAGACCGTCAAAGGCAGGTAACTGGGAGCCTCAGAATAAGCGGTTAAATAATTGAACACCGCGTGGACAGAAGCAGTCACTTGCGGGGACGCAGTCAACAGGCTCACGTCAGTATAAAAGCGTGATGTTGTGGGATTGTAATTGCCGGTGCCGATGTGGGCATACCTGCGCGTGACACCGTCAGGATCGTGCCGCACCAGTAAACACAACTTACAGTGGGTTTTAAGGCCCACCAGGCCGTGATATACCTGTACGCCTTCATCCTCCATGGTGCGTGCCCATTGGATGTTTGACGCTTCATCAAAACGCGCCTGCAACTCCAGGACGGCGATGACTTCCTTCTCCTTGTTGGCAGCCGTAATGAGGGCATTGGCAATGGGAGAGTCACGACTGGTGCGATAGATTGTTTGCTTGGCGGAGATCACATCCGGATCTAGCGCGGCTGTCTCAATGAAGTCGACCACGGCATCAAAGGAATCAAACGGGTGATGCAGGAGGATATCGCGCTTGCGCAACTCGTCAAAGATCGTGCTGCTGTTGGGTGGAAGTCGAAGCTCGCGGGCAACAAATGGCTTGAATTTCAGGTCCGGACGCTCGGTCAGTTCGTAAAAATTAAACAGCCGGGAAAGATTGACCGGGCCTTGCGTGTAGAAGACCTGCCAGTCTTCAAGTTCGAACGTCTGCTGCAATCGCCGGGCAATCTCGGTGTGCACGTCCGCATCAATCTCAAGCCTTACGGCGTCACCTTTACGGCGCTTGTGCAATTCCCCGCGGACGGTCTCCAGCAGATTGCGCGATTCTTCTTCTTCCAGATAAAGATTGCTGTTCCGGGTCACGCGGAATGAAGCCGCGGAAATAATCTCATACCCGCGATACATGCTGGCTGCATGATAGGTAAGCAGGTCCGCAAGAAAGATGTAATCAACCCCGGTCTTGGAGGGAAGCCTTACCAGGCGCGGCAAAACGCGCGGCACAGTAATCACACCCATGTAAGTTCCGGTGGCACGGCGCTTGCGTTTCAAGAGCAAGGCGATGCAAAGGGCTTTGTTGAGCACGCGGGGAAATGGATGGGCCGGATCAACGGTGACCGGCGTAAGCAGCGGATCCACTTCCTTTTCGCAATAATCGTCAATGAATGCTTCCTGCTCAGAATTCAGGTTCTTGAGATCGAGTACCCGAATATTTTCCTTTTCCAGAGTAGGAAGCAGCCGGTTATTCAGGCACGCATATTGCTCATCCACAAACTCGTGCGTTTCCTTGGAGATTAAGTCGCGCTCCTGAGCAGCAGAGAGGGCATCCGGACCGGAATCAATAAAGCCGTCTTCAATGCGCTGCAATAAACCGGCCACACGGACTTCAACAAATTCGTCGAGATTACTGGCAGAGATGGCCAGGAACTTGACCCGCTCTAAAAGGGGATTACTTACATCATTGGCTTCTTCAAGGACCCGCCGGTTGAAGGCAAGCCACGAGGCTTCACGGTTTATGTAAAGAGAAGGATCGTCAACAGGCCGATTCATAAATGTGACGTGTGGATGCTAGCAGGCTATTGTAAACGCCAAGTTAAAAAAAACGCGGTCGGACCCCTCGCTTGGGCAAGCCTATTGTAACTTTTTTCACCGCAGAAGGATGTCGTGTATTGTTCAGGTGATCTGGATGGCGCTGCCCCGGAATTCCGAGGCAGTTAGTTCAGGTTTGTGCGTGATGTCTGACATCAGCGCCGCGCACCCAGAAAATTACGTCTTCAGCGATATTGGTTGCGTGGTCAGCCACCCTTTCCAGGTTGCGCGCAACGATCAGCGTGTCCAGCGCATCGCGATGAGTTTCCACTCCGTGCGTCATGGCAAAATCAGCCGCCTCGAAAATTTCACGGTTGATGTTGTCCACCAGGTCATCGCGTTCCAGAACGGAGCGAGCCAGTTCTGCGTCAGCGGTAAGGAATGAGTTCAAGGCATCGCGCACCATGTTGATGGCAAGCGACGCCATACGTGGAATATCGACATTAAGGTCGGACTTGGGATGAGAAACCATGTCCAGCACGCGTTCGGCGATGTTGACCGCCTGGTCGCCCACACGCTCAATGTCTGAGTTGATCTTGATGCAGGCAATGATGAAGCGAAGGTCCACAGCCATGGGTTGCTGCATGGCAAGCAGGTCAATGGAGAGCTCATCCACCTCGCGTTCCGCGGCATTGATCTGGGCTTCGTCACGGAGCACGGTTTCGCAAATGGCCGTGTCGCGGGACTGATAAGCGCGCACAGAGCGCTCTACCGCCTGTTCAGCCAGCCCACCCATGGTGAGCAGTTTCTGCTTCAGGTCATCCAGGCCCTGGTGAAACCTTGTTCGCGTCATCCAAATCTCCCGGTAATGTAATCTTCTGTGCGCTTGTCGCTGGGCTTGGTGAACATTTTTTCAGTCTTGTCGAATTCAACAAGATTGCCCATGAGGAAAAATGCCGTGAATTCCGCCACGCGCGCAGCCTGCTGCATGTTGTGAGTGACTATAACAACTGTGTACTGCTTCTTCAGGTCAAAAATCAAGTCTTCGATTTTCGAGGTCGAAATCGGGTCGAGCGCCGAGGCTGGCTCATCCATGAGTAACACCTCCGGCTCAACCGCAAGCGCCCGCGCGATACACAATCTCTGCTGCTGGCCGCCGGAAAGGCTGGCACCAGACTTCTTCTTGATGTTGTCTTTAACTTCGTCCCAAAGGGCCGCCTGGCGCAGGGAGCGTTCCACGATGCCATCCAGTTCACGGCGATTGGTAAAGCCATTCAATTTCAGGCCGGCTGCGACGTTGTCATAGATGGACATGGTCGGAAAGGGGTTAGCTTTTTGGAAGACCATGCCGACACGGCGGCGGATAGAAACCGGTGAGACTCCTTTGCCATAGATGTCGAGATCGCCGATCTTTACTTCGCCTTCCACACGCGTGTTGGGCAGAGTTTCATGCATGCGATTCAGGCAGCGAACGAAAGTGGATTTTCCGCAACCCGAAGGACCGATGATGGCTGTGCTCTGTTTTTCCGGGATTTCCAGGGCAATACCGTGGAGAGCCTGCGTGGTACCGAACCAGGCGCTTAGATCCCGGACGTGGATGCCAGTTTCCATTTAGCTGGACCCTTTCAATACGCCGCGATTGGCAAAGTATCTGAAAATGATGACCGTAACCATAATCAAGGAGATGAGTAAGAGTGCTCCGGTCCACGCGAGCTGATGCGCCTTGTCATAAGGCATGATCGAATAGCTGAAGATCTGGAGTGGCAACGCTGCCGTAGGTTGATTGGGATTTGTATTCCAATACTGGTTGCCGAGGGCAGTGAACATCAAGGGCGCTGTCTCTCCGGCGATGCGGGCGAAGGCCAGCATAATGCTGGTGATGATGCCGGCGCTGGCAGTACGCAGCACAACCGATACGGTGGTGCGCCATTGCGGGATACCCAAACCAAGCGCGGCCTCGCGAATGGATTGCGGAACCATGAGTAGCACCTCTTCGGTGGTGCGGCTGATGGTCGGGATCATCATGATGCCCAGGGCCACACTTCCCGCCAGCATTGAAAAATGATGCTGCGGTACAACTACCAAAGCGTAAGCCGTCAACCCAATCACAATCGAGGGGACGCCGTTGAGCACGTCTGCCGTAAAGCGGACGATATTGCCGGCGGTGTTGCGGCCGTATTCGGCAAGAAAAACTCCTGCGCCGATTCCGAGGGGCACGCCGATAACGCTGGCCAAGCCCAGAATCATGGCGGAGCCGGCAATGGCATTCGCCATGCCACCGCCGCTTTCATCCATCGGCTTGGGAATCTGGGTAAAGAAATCCCAGTTTAAGCCTCCGATGCCGTGATAAATCACCGTGCCCAGAATCAGGAACAAGGGAATTGTAACCACCATGGCGGCAACAGTAATGGAGCCAAGCGCCAGACCGTTGGCCAGGCGACGCCGGAGCGAAATCTTGTTGCGCTGGATACTACGCAAGGGACCTCGATGGCATGCCCCGAGTAATAGACCAAACCAGCAGTCCGGCCAGAGCATTGACGATCAGAGTTAGCACGAACAGGATCAGCGCCATTTCAATCAGCGCGCTCTGGTAGGTATTGCCCACGGCCTCCGTAAATTCGTTGGCAATCACACTGGCCAGCGTGTGTCCGGGAGCAAAAATAGATTTAGCGATCTCTGCCCGGTTTCCAATCACCATGGTGACGGCCATGGTTTCGCCAAGAGCTCGTCCCAGGCCGAGGATGATGCCACCGAAAACGCCGGGGCGGGCGTTCCGCAGGACGGCCATGTTGAGCATTTCCCACTTGGTGGCGCCCAGTGCCAGTGCTGCTTCACGTTGCTGCCGGGGAACGGCCGTGACCACTTCGCGCGTGATGGACGCGATGATCGGCAGGATCATGATGGCCAGAATGATCCCGGCGGCCAGCATGCCAATGCCGTATTTCGGGCCGGTGAACAATCCTGTCCAGCCGAAGTATTTTCCAAGAAAAGGTTCAACATGGGCGCGCAGAAATGGCGCCAGAACAAAGATCCCCCATAAGCCGTAAATTACGCTCGGGATTGCGGCCAGGAGTTCAACCAACAAGGAAAGGATTCCGCGGATCTTCTGCGGGCATAGTTCTGTAAGAAAAAGGGCGGTTCCAACCGAAAGCGGTACAGCAAGAATGAGTGCGATCAAAGACGAAACCAGGGTGCCGTAGATGAAGGGAAGGGCGCCAAAGTCTTCCGCCACCGGGTCCCAGATTGAACGTTGTAGAAATTTAAGACCGAACTTGGTCACCGAAAGACGGGACTGAGTGATCAATTCGAAAACAATCAGTCCCACAATCACCAGAAGTGCGATGGCGCATGCAAAGACCAGAGAACGGAAGCTGTTATCAGCAAAAACGCTTTCTTTGGTCCGAAACCGAGACGTTGCCGCCGCGCCAAGTGCCACGGGACCTCCAGAAGTTGGATCCTGCGAGCCGCTGGAACCGTTGGAGCCGGGTCGGGCGCCAGGTACTTTAGGCTTTGGAAGCGTGGGCATATGGGCAAGCTAGCAGACGATTGTTAAAGGGTTGTTAAAAAAGCGCCGGGGTCTTCTCCAGCGCTCAAGTGAGTGAGTGAGGATTGCTTCTACTATGGAAGCACGTAGCGTAGACTGACAAAACCCATGCCAAGGTGCGCGTTCTTTGGCTGAAGCACGCCTCCGGTGGTTAAGACCGCCCAGGGACTGCGGGTAACATAGGAAGCCTGAAGAATGGTCAGCAACGAACCATACTGTGGGTTTTTCCACCAGGTTTGAATGAAGTCGACGGTGCCTTCCTGAATGGCACGGTTATTGGTGTTCGCGGAGGTTGCGCCACCGAAACCGATGATCGGCTTCGTAGCTCCCGCAGCCGTGATGTCAGGGAAGGCATTACGCTGGAAATAAGCTCCGCCGTAATAGCCGGCGATCTGGGTGTTCGGCGTGGCCTGAATTTCAATGCCGCCTGAACCTGATCCAGAGTGGACCATCGAAATATCCGCGTCAAAGGTGGTTGCCGTCAGAGCGACTGGGCGAACAACCGCGTTCGGTCCCAGTGCGATGCTGTAGCGACCGATGCCGGACCCGTACATTCCGTTCACAAGAAAGCGAACGTTCTTCACAGGTTCGATATTCATGGCCGCCATGCCACCGCCACCGATCTTGGAGTGTGTGACAAACGGACTGGCTGCTGTTGATGGTGAAATCTGGTTCGCAATCTTGGCAGTTGTAAAGATTCCGCCAGCTTCGATGTGGAACTTTTTGCCACCGAACAGCGTGTCATAGGCCAGCTTGGTCATCAGGTCCGGAGACAGATTGGGAATGTTCGCGGTTCCATTATCGAACTGGTTAGCAACCGCGCTTGCGCCGGCATTGAAAGCGGCCGGGAAGACTACTTCGTTATTGGTGAATTGCTGCGGATTCTGTACTTCAAACGCCCAGGCGAATTCCTTGGTCGGATGCCAGGCCAGGCGGAAGAGGCCTGCACGGCTGTGGTGGATACCTACCTGAATGTTTGCATCTTCATTCAGAGTGATAGCCAGATCCGCAGGAGCCGGCGAAACGCCAACACGGTTAGGAGTTTCCAATCCCCATGACTGTCCGCCTACCAGTTCCCACTGTCCGCGCTTCAGGTCAACCCAATAGAGGCGGAGACGAAGAGTGTGCGGGTTGGTGGTCTGGAAAACGTTGGTCGCGTCGTTACCGTTGAAGTCGCCTTCAATGTAGCCGGTCACGTCATTGCCCTTGAACTTGTCCGTAATCTTCATGTTGAAGCGCGAATACTGGCCGGTAGCACGATATTCCGTGAGGTGACCAGCAGCCGAATTGGTGAAAGGGATTGTTCCGTAGCTGGTGGAGATAGCCGAACCGGAGTTGGTGGAGCGGAACACATTTTCAAAATCCACGAAACCGCCGGGAGTAAACTCAGCGCCGCCGATGCGGAACGAAAGCGGCGATTCTTTCGGTTTATCAGAATCACTCTGAACAACAGGCGTGTTGCTGGCCACATCCACATTGAACGCCGCGTTCACAACCTGCGCCTTTTTGTTCTGTTCGAGTTCGCTCTGCAGCATTTGGATCTGCTTCTGCTGCTCCGCGACTGCTGTTTGAAGTGACTTGATCTGGTCGGAAATTCGGGAAGTGTCCGCCTGGCTGGAAACCGGCGAACCACTCTGGGCTGCCAGAAGACTGGCACCCAGAAGCACCAGCCCTGCTGAGCTTAGAAATCTCATTTGACGCTCTCTCCTCAGAAATGTTTTTTATTGTTTAACTTTGATTTCCTTGATACGTGCTTTTACTTTTTCCGCTACAGCTTTAGGTAATGGGGCGTAGTCCAGGCTGGCGGTGAGAGTTTGACCCTTGTTCACCATCCAGTTCAGGAAATCAACGAACACCTTCTCTTTGCTCGCATCCTTCCATTCCGCCGGTACCAGGAGCCAGGTGAAGCTGGAGATGGGATAAGACTTGTCGCCAGGAGCGTCAGTGATAGAAACGCGGAAATCATCCGGCATATCTTTTACGGAAGCCGCAGCCGCGGTAACGGAAGCCAGGTCAGCTTTGACGAATTTTCCCGAGTGGTTCTTAACGCTGCCATAGGCCATCTTGTTCTGGAGGGCGTAGATCAACTCGACGTAGCCGATGCTGCCTTCGGTCTGCTTCACGGTGCCGGCAACACCTTCATTGCCTTTGCCGCCCAGGCCAACGGGCCAGTTGACTGAGGTCCCTTTTTTTACGGAGTTCGCCCAATCCTGGCTTACCTTGGAAAGAAAATCGGTGAAGATGTACGTGGTGCCGCTGCCGTCTGTGCGATGTACCACGACAATGTCGGAATCTGGGAACTTAACGCCAGGGTTGTCTTTGGCCAGCCGGGGATCGTTCCATTTTTTTATTTTGCCCAGGAAAATATCGGCCAGAACATCGCCCGAAAATTTCAGGTCGTTGCTAACGCCGGGAACATTGTAGGTGGGAACAACCGCGCCGAGAACGGTGGGAATGTGAAAGATCTTGAACGGGGCCTGGGAAAGCTGCTCATCATTCATAGGGCCATCGCTGGCGCCGAAGTCCACTGTACCCGCGGTGACCTGCTTAATTCCAGCGCCGCTACCGATCGACTGGTAGTTGATGGTCACGTCCTTCTTGGCGTTGTGGTATTCGCTGAACCACTTCTGGTAGATAGGGTTCGGGAAAGTAGCTCCCGCACCGTTGAGATTGGTTTCGGCAGCCGCGCTGCCGATCGTTGCACACAGCAACAACGCGACGAATAAGTTGAGCCGCATCTTACCTCCTGCCTTCTTAGTGAAAAGTTGCACACGGCTCTTATAGGCAAGGTTTGTTACAAACAGGTTAAAAGATCATGAATAGGGAATAAAAACAAAACTTGAGCGTCACGCTTTAGGAATGGAGAAGTAGAACGTAGAGCCATGCCCCAGAGAACTTTGTACGCGAACAGCGCCGCCATGATTGAGTACGATGTGCTTAACGATTGCCAGACCCAATCCGGTTCCACCGGTTTCACGTGAGCGGGCTTTATCTACGCGGTAGAAACGTTCAAAGATTCGCGGGAGATGTTCAGAAGCAATGCCGGGGCCGAAGTCGCGGACAAAGAATTCAACTGCTGCCAGTTGCTCTTCACTGCCTACTTCAATTTTCTTTCCACTTGCGGCATAGCGGATGGCATTGCTGATCAGGTTGGCGAATACCTGATGAACGGCGTAGGCGTCCGCCATCACCAGGACTTCAGGGACCGGCTTGACGATGAGTTCCAGATCGTCGGCTTTCGCGGTCTCCAGCATGGACGAGACTGACTCCGCCACAAGCTGCTGCGCAGAATGAGGTTGAAGGTCGAGCTTGGCCTCACCGGATTCCACGCGCGCCAGCACCAGCAAGTCTTCCGTGAGCCGGCTCATGCGCTCAGCATTGCGCCGTATTACTTGAAGGAAATCGCGTGCGTTGCCGTCAGTCAGGCTGTCGGTTTCCAACAGGGTTTCGGCGTAGCCACGAATGGAAGTGAGCGGAGTGCGCAATTCGTGAGAGACGTTGGCGATGAAATCGCGCCGTGTCTTCTCCACGCGTTCAATGGCTGAGATATCGTGAAGGACACTCACCACACCGCCGTCGGGCAGCGGCTCAGCGGTAACGGAAAAGGACCGCCGGCCGTTGAGAGAGGTCGCGATCGTGGTTTCACGCTGTTTGGAGCCAAGCGCCGCCCTGAGTGTGGAGAGAAAATCCGGATGGCGAATCAGTTCTATGACCGGAGTTCCGATTTGAGGCGGCCGGTGTACGATGCCCGTGATCGCCTGATTTGCCCAGAGCACATGCATGTCAGGCGATACCGCGATTACACCATCCGTCATGCTGTTGAGCAGAGCTTCCAGTTGCGAACGGCTTTCCTTCACACTGGCGAAGTTTTCTTCCAGGCGCCGCGCGGTGCGATCCAGCGCCATGGCCACTTGCGCTATTTCATCACCGCCAGTCTCCGCGATGCGGGCTGACAGGTCTCCCGATGCGACCCTCTCGGCAAAACCTACGATGCGACGAAGGCGATTTGAAATCAGCTGAGCGGCAGCGAAGGCCAGTAAGAGCGCAAAGGCAAGGGCCAGAAGAGTAGCGCGCAAAAGGGCGCCGCGGATTCTGGAGATCTGGGCCCGGACAGTGGAAAGCGGGTAGGCGAGCCGGACAATCTTGTCGCCATCAGGTACGGCCACATACAAAAATTCAATACCAACGGTCTTACTTAATCGAGTGGCAGCTCCGGGAGTTCCGTTGAGGGCTGAGACCACTTCAGGCCGTTGTGCGTGGTTTTCCATGGAAGAGGGATCAGCTTCTGAATCGGCGAGCACGCGCCCATCACGGGCAATGATTGTGGCCCGCGCTTCGGTAATCCCGGCCTCATCCGCAGCCATTTGCTGAAGCGTGTGTTGTTTATCATTCTGAATGCGTACCGCAAAAGCGCGTGCATGCTGCGTAAGGGATTGTTCAAGGTCATTACGCAGAGAATTTTCCCAGACACGGCGAATCGCGATGTCCATGGTGAGGGTGGCCACGGCAATCACAGCGATAAAGGCCAGCAAGGCCTTGAGAAAAATGCGATTTCTCACTTAGCGGCCTCGAACTTATACCCGGCTCCGCGGACGGTTTTTAGATATCTGGGATCCTCGGGATCCTGTTCAATCTTTTCACGCAGCCGGCGGATGTAAACATCCACCGAGCGTGGGGTCACGAAAGACATATCTCGCCATACTGCATCCAGGATCTGGTCCCGGGAGAAGACCCGGGCGGGATGGGAAGCAAGGAAGTGAAGCAAACGGAACTCAGTGGCCGTAATGTCTGCATGAGCGCCACGTACCGTCAGCGTGAAGGAGTCAGAATCGAGCTGAAAATCAGGAGCAACAATGTTGGCCACAAGTGGCTGCTCAAAGCGGCGGAGCACGGCATTTACGCGTGCGATGAGTTCGCGGGTGCTGAACGGCTTACTGATGTAGTCGTCGGCGCCAAGTTCAAGGCCTTTCACGCGGTCCTCTTCCGTGGCTTTGGCGGTAAGGAAGATGATGGGAATCTTCGCCAGATCGCGGCTTTCGCGCACGCGCTTGCATACCTCAAAGCCGCTGCTGCCCGGGACCATCACGTCCAGCAGAAAGAGAACCGGCAGTTGTTGCCGGGCCATGGCAAGGACTGTGTCACCGGTTTTGCATACCTTGACCAGAAAGCCCGCTTGTTGCAGGTGCATGCTGACAAGGTTTGCGATATCGCTGTCATCTTCAAGGACAATGACTGTTTGTTTCACGTCAGGCGTCTTTCCGGCATTTCGTAATTCTAATGCAACGCGTCTATTTTGATTGGAGCGGTTACCGGCGTTGGGATTTGTGTGTCTCATCCAGCACTGCTAACATCAGGGGGTGCTTCCTCCCAAAAACCTTTTGCTAAAGAGCCTGCTCGCGTTGACATTGGCAGCCGCAGCGACCGTAGGTGTTGCGTTGCCAGCCACGTTACCCGCGGTACCAACCACCGTAGATTCCATTACCCCGGCGGAACTCCGTATGCACCTGGAGTTTCTGGCGTCTGATGAACTTGGCGGCCGATATACTCTGTCACCAAGTTTTGCCATTGCGGCACGGTATCTGGCGTCGCGTCTGGAAGGCTATGGATTCCGTGGCGCCGGCCAAAACGGTAGCCTCCTGCAATCCTTTGAGCTGGTCTCCAGCAAACCCGACGCATCCAGAATGGCGCTGGAACTTACCATCAACGGGAAACCGGAAACCTTCAAGTTCGCTGAGGACTATTTTTCTGCCCAGGTAACGCGAAACGGTGAGGCGCAGGGACAGATCGTTTACATAGGCGCCGGCATTTCTGCTCCTGAGCTGAAGCATGATGACTATTCAGGAGTGGACGTAAAAGGAAAGATTGTGCTGGCGGTTTCAGAACTTCCGGCAGGGATAGACGCGTCTCATTTAACGCCGGAGCAGCAAGGCTCGGCCGCTGCTGCCGCGCATGGGGCCGCGGGCATTCTGGTGGTTCCACCGCAACGGTTCTTTGAGTTCATGAAACAGAAGAACGTGATGCAGGGCCTGGCGACCCGCGAGAGCGTCCGGTTGGCCAAAGGTGAAGGCAAAATTCCGGCGATCGCGTTGGGACCCGATGTGGCACAAAAGCTGTTTTCAAGCGCGGGCATGGACTTGAAAGCAGCGTTGGAGATGGCCAAGAAGAAAGATGTCACGCAGAACAAGCCATTGCATATCTCGGCGAAGATGAACGTCGCCATCGAGCAAACTCGTTCGACTTCCCAGAATGTGGCCGGGATTCTGGAGGGAACTGATCCGCAACTGAAGAACGAATATGTTGCCTTCAGTGCTCACTATGACCATTTGAAAACCGGCTCCAACGGCGAGATATACCACGGCGCTGATGATGATGGCTCCGGTACCTCTGCGGTCCTGGCGATTGCCCGAGCCATGTCACTGGAAAGGCCGAAGCGTTCCGTGCTGGTGATATTTCACGCCGGTGAAGAGTTGGGGCTGCTGGGGTCAGAGTACAACACTGACGTCGCGCCGGTGGTCCCGCTGGATAAGGTGGTGGTTGATCTGAATATCGATATGATCGGACGATCCAAGCCTGCGGGTGACACCGATGCCCGGGACGAGCACTTGACGGACGCGCACACGGTTTATCTGGTGGGAGCGGACCGCATCAGTCCGGAATTGCACCAGTTGAGTGAGGAGACCAACAGCCAGTTTCAGAAGCTCAAGCTGGACTACTACTACAACGATCCCAACAATCCTGAACGCATATACTTCCGTTCCGATCACTGGAATTATGCCAAGCACGGTGTTCCTATTATTTTTTACTTTGACGGAACGCACGTGGACTACCATCGCCCGACCGACACCGTGGACAAAATCGATTTCGGGAAACTGACAGAGGTGGCCCGGCTGGTATTTGAAACGGGCTGGAGAATCGCCAACCTGGACCACCGTTTGGCGATAAAACAGTAAAGATCAGCGGAGCGGCCTTAAAAAGCCCAGCGAAGCAGTTAAAGCTTGGAACGGCGCGAAGTGGCGGCTGGACTTGCCTGGATGTAGCCATCAATGACCACGTTCAAACGCTCGAAGAAGGAACCTTTTTCGATTTCAGAATCGCCATTTTGATGGGAGAGCTTTTGCGGGTGAGGGTTTGTGGATCCGGACAAGCCCGATTCCGTGTGCGAATCCAGAGTGGCGTCGGTGGTATAGAACCATAAGATTCGTCGCATCTGGTCCACCACCGTCTTGAACAGATGGAGATCAGTTCCAGCAGCTGAGTCAGGCGTAAAGCCATTCTTGCGCGGAGTGCCGTCAGAGTCGGCCAGCTGAGCACACATTTCATTCTGAATGGCTTCAAGTTCCTGGGTAACAACCCTGATCCTACGCAAGAGACGGTCGGCGGGATTTGACTGCGAACGGCCAATTAGCCATGCAGAACTTCCTGTGAAGCTGCCCTGTGGTTTCATGCCCTGCTTCCAAGTTTCAAGTTTTAACGTTTGCGAAGTAACACCATAAAGCCAAACCGCAAAGCATGTAAGGGAATTCACGCCGGTGTGATCAAGTTAAGCAATAATCGCCGGGTGGCGTGCCTGCTGAATCAGGCAGTGCGGCGCGCAAGGACCAGGGTGATGTCGTCAGGCTGCTCGGTGGCGCCAATCCAATCTTTGACAGCCGAGATTGTGTGTGCGGCGATCCGATCAAGAGGCTGGTCGCCGTTGGCCGCGATGGCTTCGATCAGACGATCTTCCCCGAACTCGCCAAATTCATTCTCCGGTTCAGTGATGCCGTCACTAAAAGCAATGAAAATGTCGCCCTGGCGAAGCTCAACTGTCTCTTCCTGATATTCCATGTTGTCAAAAAGACCAACCACCATTCCCCCAGCCTCAAGTCGGCGAATGGTGCCGTCAACTCCCATGATGATGGGCGCAAGATGTCCAGCGTTGGAATAAGTAAGCCGGTGCGTGTCACCGTCATAGAAGCCAAGAAAGAGTGTGGCATACTTCTCAGGCTGAGTACTCCGATAAAGGTGACGATTCAGCAACCAGAGCATGTGGGCCGGTGATGGCAAAGCAACCGAAGAGCGAGTGAGCACGCCACCCTGGCCGCCGGCCGCAAGAGCCTTGACCGAACTGGCGCCAACAGAGAAAAGCTGTTCCTGTTCGTAGGCACGTACGGCGGAATGAATGGTGGCCATCAAAAGGGCGGCTGAGATGCCTTTACCGCTGATGTCGCCCACCGCGATGCCCATCTGCTCAGGACCGTAGGTAAGGAAATCATAGTAGTCGCCGCTGACGGTGCGCGCCGGCTGGCACACACCATAAAGTTCCAGAGTGCCCGTTCCGGAAATGGCCGCAGGGAAGAGCTGTGCCTGCACTTCATGTGCGATCTCAAGCTCACTTTGCAGCCGTTCTTTTTCCTTTTGCTCAATGATCAGGCGCTGGAGCGACTCGGTCATGGAGTTGAACGATTTTTGCAGCGCGGCAAGCTGATCGCGCTCTTTGACTTGAATGCGATGGTCGAACTCCCCCCGATTAATGTGCTCGGTGGCTCTATAAAGGTTGGCGACCGAGGATGTGATGGTCCGGGTGAGGCGGATGCCGATCAGCAATGCGATCAGGACGACAATGGCAAACACAATGGCGACGAAAAACAAAATCGTTCCCACAACGCCGGTCCATACGCCCATGGATGCGGTGAGGTAAGAATAGATCGTGGAAAGCCGGGTGGTGCCCGTTAGAAACTTGTCAAAGCCAGGATCGTTGGCGCCATCAGACCAGTTACGGGTCTGAACCAGACCTCCAAAATTGAATTCCCTGTCAAGAGAGAAGCGCTGGGCACCCACTGAACCCGCTGTGATGAATTGCGAAGTATCCCGGTCCCTGGTTTTAGAGGCTTCTGTGTCGGATGGTCCTTTGGCCTTAGCCGCCTTTGAGGAGTCTGGTTTTATGTTGATCGTGACGACCTTTACGCCCTTTGCGTTCAGGGAAGACTCTTCGTGGACATTTACCGCTTTGGTGTAGATCGTAAGCGTGCCCAGGCTTGCTGCAACTTTGGCCAGAAATTTCTGATCGAAGGGCACACTCGAAATGACGACGACCTGGCCGCGTGGCGTAGCAACTTTGTTCGCAGCACGCAAATAGAGCAAGTCATTATCTTCTACGAGTCCGGTGAACCCGTCCGTCAGCCAGGCAGGCGCGGTTTTCACGGGCAGGTTCATGATGTCGCGTCCGGGGAAAACCGTATCATTGGCCATGATTTGATCCGGTGCCGCGCCGTGATGGGCGATCAAATCAGCAGCAGCGGCGTTAGCCGCACCCAGTCGCTGCTCTTGGGCCTGGATCTCTGAGACAGCAAGGAAGGTGGCCAGATGCTCCACGACTAAATAGCCGCTACCGATCGCCAAAGCCAGCGCCAGGGTCACAGGGACGGCGCCAACGAATAGATAAGTGACGAGAAGCCGGTTGCGAACGCTCCAAAGGACGTGGCTGCGGAACCAGCGGATGGCAAGTATGATAGCGAGAACAAAAAGGACAAAGCCAAGAAATCCGGTCCAACCGCCGATGGAATCCGCAGCTGAAACGGAGCCGGCCTTTCGGACGATCGCTTCTACAGCGATCAGCACTAATTCGATTGCGCCTACATAGGCCGTAAAGGTGGCGAGGCGGCCGCGCGGGCGTAAACGGGCAAGTGCAGGCTTAAACGAATTTAGAGACCAATCGGACAATCTGCCACGATTATAGCCGCTCGAAGGAGCAGGTGCAGATGCTTGTGAGGACCAGATGTGGTCGTCTAGAGATGAATCATTTATAAGTGGTCGTTTATAAGTGATCCAGGAACTCATGCCGACCGTAGGCGGTACTCAGGCCACCGGCAGCTTGCTTCACCCGATTGTAAGAGCTAAGCGCATCAATTCCAAAAACCTGTCGTAAGGCGGGAAGGCTGGGCGCGGAAGCGAGAGGCCAGAGATCCAGACGAAAGATAATCCAGATTTTCAGCTTCAAAAGTGCCAGCAGGGAATACAGTCGAAATTCCGTGGCTGCCTGGATCAGTTCCTGTGCCAGGGCCTGGCGCTCCGGTGAGAGCCTGGGACCACTGCCGCCTTCAAAGCACTCCATGTTGCCCCATTCAATCAAGATCAGAGCGTTATGTGACATGCGTAGCAGATACTCGCGCATCAGGTGTATGCGCTTACGCTGCCAGCGTTGAAATTCCCGGGGGGAAAGACGCAGGCGGAAGTTGACATCCTGAGCGGGGTCGAGAAGGTCTTGAATTTCTTCCAGCTCGGCAGGACGGAGATAGGGAGTAACGTCGTCGAGGGTACGGCGGGGAAATCGGCCGAGCAGTTGCAGTGCCGTATAAGCGGCAAAGAGCAACACCAGACCAACCAGGAAGATTATGATGAGGTCAAACATCATCGCTTCAGGATTTCCTTCACCGTTCGAGTGTACTGCCTTAATTCTGCAACCACGGCTTCGGGGGTGAGGGCCGGGGTTGCTTCAATGGAAGCCTTTGCTACAGGCCATAAAAAGGTCAGCAGCCAAATAGCGACGCCGATAGTGTATGTCAGAGGAACGACGATTCGGAATACTGAATCGAATTTCGTTCCGAATTCGGAACGAACCATGAAAGCAACGAGACTTCCGGCTGCGGAGATGCCAAAACCGAGCACGATACCGAAATGGTATTGTTTCCAGGGAAGGTGGAAAAACCTGACCAGGACCAGGAAGAGAAAGAAAATTCCGACTTGCAGGATATAGGTGGTTATTTCGAGCGAATAGATCTGGGAAATGAGAAGGCTTTCGGCAGCCATTGATCTCGAATATAAAATTGATCGCAATGAACCAAGAGTGACGAGTACGAGACTCGTAATGGGGAATATTGTCCAAAACCACCTGAGCGCGTAAAAATGTTGAAAAACCCTGCGAAAACTTTCATAGATCGCCAGTAAGATCAGCAAATTTACGATAGCATCGCCGGTCCAATAGAGGATGGAATAAAGCTTCTCATGATCGCGCACGACAAACAGCACGATTGTAAAGAGAAAATTTGTAGCGAGATAGACAAAAAACCATGCAAACCACTTGTAAATCTTCTTCAACACCAGGACGATTAGCGAGACTGCCTGTAGAGCAATGCCGCCAAAAGCCAGGAAAATTTCTGTCGTTGTCATGAAAGGAGAGTGGCCAGCTTAAACTAGCCACTCTTTGATATCAACCGCGTTTGGTGCGCGCAACCGTCATTTCGGCGGCGGAACGGGAAAGGAATCGCTCGTTGGGGTCGTATCCGCCGTTCCCAGCAGTATGGCGGCAAGAATGGTGTCCAGAATCGTAGTAATCATCGTTTCTCCTTTGGGTAATACAAATGGTTTTCTCCGGCTCTTACAAGCCTCAACAGCTATAAACGGTCTTTCTAGGCCCAGAGATCTGTTCAACGAACATTGGCAGATAAGCAAGGGGAGGGCTGCGAGGTTGAAGTGCCGCAGTTAAAGTCTAATCGGGCCGAGGGGTGATTGTTTCGGCCGATTAGTGAAAATCAGGAAAAACGAAAATCGCCCGGCTAGACCTGGTTGGTCGTCATCTCTGAGGCGATTTCCTGCACTATGACATTATCGCCAGCGCTGTTCACGGCGACGAAAGTACCTTCGCTTTCCGGGGAGTGATCAGAAGCTAACTGGGCGCCTGCCAATGCCATCAGGCCGGAAAGGAAGGCCCAGAACATAAGTGTTACGGAAATGGAAAAGGGCCCGTACACCTCTGGGAAGTTCAGCAAAGGAAGAGACTTAATATAAAGGTACCGGCTCCCCTCCCAGATGAGTCCCATAGCCACGGCCGCGGGCAGGACGCTGGTGGCGCTCACCTTGCCGTTGGGCAATAGCCAATACAGCAGAAAAAACAGGCCAATGCTGGCGAGTGTTGCCAAAATTCTCAGCACGATAGTGGTGATCACGTTAAACACTACGTTCTTGTGCCCGAACAAGATGAACTGGACCACCCACTGATTACCTGCGGCAAGCCCAATGGAGGCCATGGCAAGGAGTCCGCAGCCAAAGGCCAGGGCCAGCGAGACGATCTGGTTCCCAAGATAAGACCGGTTCTTGGTGAAGCCCCAAATCTGATTGAATGCGACCTCTAAAGGCAGAAAGACGCCCGTGGAGGTAATGAGCAGAATCGCAATGGAAACGAATTTCACGCGCTGGCGGGCCCGAACCATGGAGTCCAGGTTGCGAATGACAAATTCCTGATTAGTGGGCAGGTGATCACGCAATAGCTGGGCGACCACGTCAAACATTATCTGCGAGTGAAACACATTCCTGATCAGCCACATGATCAGCATCATGAACGGAAAGAACGACAGAATGGCGTTAGCCGCAACCGAAAACGCGAACGTGTGAGCTTCCGTCTTAGTCAGATAACGCAGCGTGAGCATGCCGCGCTCACGCACCATCAGTCTCCAGTGGCGAACGAGCTTTTCCGCTGCAGTCTCCGGCAGGGGCGCCCGCGCCGGGGCGGCCGATGATGAGCGTGTGGATGGCATGGAAGGTCGAACGAATCCTATCGAAAAACAGAGCTGGTTGAAAGATCAAAAAGTGCCAATGAAAAAACGAAAGTTGCTCGTCTTTTACTCACTTTGGTATTCATTTTGACAGGTATTTTCGAATTCGATCCGGCTTTTGCTCATCCATATGCACGAATTGACTTACGACTTAGCCTCCAGCGCTGATTAGATATGCGCAACAAATTGCTTTACAAAATGCAGAGTTCCTGAATATCATGCGTTGCTCCTGAAAGGAGTTACTTCTCCGACAGGACATTTTGGGTTGATGTTTTTGTGCAGAGCAGCAGAACTTCACGAAAAAGCCGGGTTGCCCGCGCGGGACAACGTGCTCGCTCAGGGCGGCCTTTTTTGTTGCAAGGACTTACTGGCCGGCCAAAGCAGCAACCTCTTCTCTCATCCTGATTCCGGCAGGGGAGAATTTTCATTGAGGCGAAAGGAGTTAGTTTGTGAGAGAGAAGGGTACAGTTAAGTGGTTTAACGGCGCGAAAGGATATGGTTTCATTCAACGCTCAACCGGCGAGGACGTTTTTGTCCATTTCTCCGCAATCCAGGAGAACGGATATCGAACGCTGAATGAAGGCGAAACCGTGGAGTTTGAGCTCTTGAAAGGCCCTAAGGGCTTTTTGGCAGCCAACGTTTTACGTGGAGCAGGAGCACCCAACTAGGCTTCGGCCTCATTGCTAGGTCTGCCCCGTGCTAGATCTTGCCCAATGCTGGATCTGCTCAATAAGAGACGAGCCCCTTGCTTCAGGTGAGGGGCTTTTTATTGATGGGTCCTGAAGAGGGCGGAAGATTTTAGTGATTGAAAAAAGAATCTGAAAAAGAATTCGAAGACGGAGGCTTACGTCTTTACGGTCCAGCGGGCTTGGACACGCGACTTGTTAGCGAAACAGAAATGCGACGTTAATCCAAACCCGGGCAACAACCGGCTTACCCCAGGTAAGGAAATTGCGGCTAGCCAAGGTGCATTTGTGCGCAATCGATCCCAGATTCTGCATATTCCCTCCGTCAGGAGACTTGCGATGACAGGGTATGGAACTTGAGACTCATTAGCTGCACAAGTCGCGTGCAAACCATGATTTGTCCCGGAAGGGCCGCTCAAACCTGCCTTCTGCCTGGAAACAGGATGCTCCCCTAACGTTAAGGAATTCATAAAAGGTGATTAAGTTTTTTCATTAGAGGATTAGCTGCGAGGTTAAAGCAGCGCTCGGCACCCAAATTCGACTGCGACGAAAAAAGAGTTGGATTGTCGCGAAGACCATCCAACTCCGAAAGTACAGCAAAGCTATCGCTTGAACATCCTGGCCGCGCGGCCAGGAACTTTTCAGCGGCGTGGAAGCCGCAGTCCGTCTATCTTTGTGGCGGATTGGATTCAACCTGCTCCGGCGCTTCCGTGCCGCCTACTTGTCCACGAACATCAACGTTCTCAATAGGAGAATTCTGATTGTTGGCATCGGATACCTGGGATTGTCCGGGCTGCACAGGCTGTGATGAAGCAGATCGCATCAATGGTGAACGCGACGGGGTGACGGGCGGCGCCATCTCGCCAACAGGGCTGATTTCATCGGACTGGCCACTTTGTTCTGGTTGCGTGTTTGCCTGCGCGTCAGCACCCGGTTCTGGGAAACCTAAATTGCGATGGCGAGCTACCACTGGAGTAGCAGCCGAGCCATAGCGCCGGCGAATAACCACTTTGCTCACCTTGTCTTCGCCGATCATGATGTAAGTCAGATGAGAACTGTCGAGGAGGGCAGTGAGAACTTCATTCGGGCTGGCCGGGCCAAGGTGGGCCATCACCAACTCATTGGCCACGTCAGCCGAAACATCAATCTGAGCACCAGTTCGATTGCCTACCAGACGCATCAGCTTGCCCAGCTCAGCATTCTCAGCAACTACACTCAGTAAACCTCCGCGATACTCAACTCCCGCGCGTCCGGCTGAGCCGATCAGCGGCTGAGCTATGGGCATACCGCCATTGACCGCGGAAGCAGGACTTGCCAACACTGTTGCGTTGACCGGTCGCGCCACGGCAACACTGGCGACCGGTTGCGGGGACGTTACGCGGGCATGATTGGCTGCGCCAGGCCATGCGATGCTGGCTCCGGTTGTGGGTTCAACCGAATTTGGCGCTGCCTGAGACTGAACCACTTGAGGCGAAGGCTTGGGTTGTAACTGCTGTCCTGGACGCCACGCAGGCCGTTGCTGCGGTACGGATCCCGGTGCAAGTCGGGCTGAATTCTGTGTGTTTGGATTCTGGGAGTTTCCCTGTGGCTGCTGGGGTGATACCGCGCTCTGGGCCGATGAGATGGCGATTGCGGCCAGCACAAACATGCAGCCCGCAAATTTCCTTGGCAACATATAGCTCCCTGCTTTCCTCGCCAAGACGGTTTTCCAGCGTCTGAGCGGTCACGAAGATCCGTCAACGTTCATACTGGAAATCACGTGACTGTTCCGAGGGTAAGGAAGGAAAGGGCCTGGATTTCAGCTCCGTATACCGCTCGCTACCCGATCCCCGAAAGGAATCATCAGTCTGTGATCGTTCCCGCTGAACGAACTTAACTGCTCAATTTTGCGCAAGTGCTGCGGCGCTCAGGCCCAACAGGTGAATATCAACGGTTGCGCTTCGCTCGAGAAGCCCATTCGCTGCCGGACGCACCTATCAGAACCAGCATAAGTATCTAATCCGGAAATTAGACTGCTATTGGTAAACGATTAAATTCTTTAATCCCAGGACCTGGATTGCCAGTTGTTGATGGCCTCATTCTTGCAAAGGGCCGCGAAATGTGTTGCTTAGCTGCAGTGGAGCAGTGCAGGTTTATAAGGGATACGGGTAAGCAAGCGGCCAGAATTGTTGGTGGTTAGTGGACCGCTGAATCCAACATCCGCTGCTCACCGTCAGTGGTAACAACGGGTACGCGCGAGAGCGCAAGAGTCACGCGGAAGCAAGTACCCTCGCCGTCCACACTGGAAAAGTCAATATGGCCGCCGTGGGCGTGGACGATGGAGCGAGCGAAATGAAGACCGAGCCCTGTGCCAGGCACACTTGACAGCTGGGACGAGGGGCAGCGGTAACCGCGTTCAAAGATCTTGGCCTGCTCCTCTTTGGGCATGCCGCTACCTGTGTCACTGATGGAAAGGATGGCCAGCCCGTCATGCGCGGTAAGAGAGACATCCACGCGGCCATTCACCCGATTAAATTTTACGGCGTTGTCCAGCAGATTGAGGATGAGCCGCCAGATCTGGGCCGCGTCAAACTGGCCGACAATGTTCTTCTGCACCATGCCTGAGATCTGTATATTGCGTTCATTTGGCTTGAGCCGCATTCCATCAATTGCGGCTTGAATGAGTTCGGAAAGATCCTCAGACTGGCATTGAAGCGTGACAACGTCATCGTCTGACTGGGCCAACTCCATCAAGCCTGAAATCGTGCGCGCCAGTAGATCGATCTGTTCCAACTGGCTGGTAAGAGTTTCCCGGTACTTGGAATCAGCCTGATTGGAGCGAAGCGCCTGTTCCGTTTCCGAACGCATGATGGTAAGAGGCTGGCGAATTTCATGCGACAGATTGCGCAGAAAATCCGACATTCGCTGATAGGAGCTTTGCAAACGAGAGATGGCTCCATTCAACGCCTTGCTGAGTTCGTCAAATTCATCATGAGTGCCCGGAACAGGCAGGCGCGTGGTGCCGTCAAACGGAGTAATCTGCTTAGCGGCGGCCAGGATTGTTTCCAGAGGCCGCAGGGTCGTTCCGGCCATGAGCCAGGCGTTCATACCGTGAATGAGAATAATCAGGAGAAGCAGCCCGACCATCGTGTACCGCGTCTTCGCCATGCGGTCTTCGATGTCGGACAGTGATACACCCAGACGCAACAGATAAAACTGCTGCTTTGATCCCAGCACGCGAGAATTAGATACGCGCAGACTAATGCCGTTCGGCAGTTGAAGCGTTTCGTAGGATGCGATCCCGGTGACTAGAGTGTTTTGCGCTTCCTTGCTGGGTGAAAGCTGAAACCGAGAGAGTTCACGGGAAGAATCGAGAACGCGGCCCTTTTCATCAAGGAGCTGGTAGAAGCGAATGGCGTGTTCGAACTGTTCGCGGACTTCGCTGTCCGCTTCCTGATTCAGCCAGCGAACATGTCCATCGCGGACCTGCAACATGGTACGCACGGCAATGGAACGGTCCTGGACTTCATCGTCCAATTGACCGTAAACATGGCGCGCCAGCAAACCATAGGCGCTCCAGGCGAGGACTACCACCAGGAGCGCGAATGAGAAGGTTTGCCGTAACGCCAACCGCGTCCGCAGATGGCGTGTCAGCAGCAATTTCATTTATTGATTGGAAGCCAGCATGTAACCAACGCCGCGCGCCGTGTGAATGAGCGGCTTTTCAAAGCCGTGGTCAATCTTCTGGCGCAGGTAGTTGATGTACACGTCCACAATGTTGGTGAGGCCCTCAAAGCCAAGGTTCCAGACGTGCTCCACCACCATGGTACGGGTGACGGTGCGGCCAGCGTTACGCATCAGATATTCAAGAACGGCGTATTCGCGCTGCGTCAGGTTGATCTGCTTGCCGCCACGGGTCACCATGTGACGCATGCGGTCCAGTTCCAGATCTTCCACGCTGAGCTTGTCCAGGAGTTCCTGCGGCCGGCGAAGCAACGCATGCACGCGGGCGAGGAGTTCCTCAAACGAGAAAGGCTTGGTCAGATAATCATCGGCGCCGGCCTGAAGGCCGCAGACGCGATCAGAGACTTCCTTACGTGCACTCAGAAGAAGGATCCGCATGTTGGAGCCGGACTTTCTGAGCTTCTTGAGAACGGTCAAACCATCCAGTTTCGGTAAATTCCAATCGAGAATGATTCCGTCATAATCAATCTCGGTAGCTAGTTGCAGGCCTTCCTCTCCGTCTCCTGCAAGATCGACAGCAAAGTGGTCAGCTTCCAGACCCTTTACAAGTGTACGAGCAACTTTTGGCTCATCCTCAATTACCAGTATGCGCAAATTCCACCTCCCGCTTCGGTGGAAGCACTGCGGCCAGACCGTCTGACTCACAATGCCCATCCGCTAAGGTCCTGGAAGAATCTTTGTACATTTCGCCGATTGCTTGCCCAGCGAACCCGGATACAAATACTTCTTCTCAGAACTAATGTGAACTGCTGACCCCGATCGTTACAGATTCTTTCTCTTTTTATGCTGTACTTTCGTACAGCCCGTAACGATCACCTGATGTTCCATTTGAAAACGGCAACCTCTAATACTCGACTGGCCTTTTACTGCAAATTCTGTGTTCAAGTACTGACCGCCCATTGTTCGTTTGCGGCGCTCTTCCTGAACTGCATCCCCACATCAATAACGTAGAGACTCTGGATTGCCCTGTACTATAGTCCAAGAACTTTTGGAAGGGAACGGTATTTTGTTGTGACTTACCGCATTTTCACTGCGTATTCACCAAAATATGTCGACTTCCCTAGACCTGCTCCTAATTCTAAAGTGCATGTACTAGTGGACATTAAGTCTAGAGTTTGGTACATGTACCAGTCCGTGTCCATAAGTACAATAGTGGTCTTTAATGATTTACGCAAGCAAAATATCTGGCTTGCTTTCATGTGTTTGCGGGGATTCCACGGCTTCTCATGAAAGTTTTTAATGTTTCGGGCCAGAATTCGTGCCAAAAAGGGACTCAAGTCAGGACGGGAAAAGCCCCAACTGGGTTGCGTCCGGTGCCGACTGATGGGCAAGTGGATCGTGCTGGCGATCTGTGCTTCTTCTATCGTGACCCATTCGGTATTTCTCACAGAGCTTGCGCACCAGCGCTGACACGCGGTCTCCATAATGCGACGGCAGATAGGCGCGATCCGCGTACATGTGCTCGTACACCGGTACCAGCTTCGGAAAATGTTCCTGCAGAAAAGGAAGAAGAACATTTTTTGCGCAGGGCTTCAGGAACAATGCGTTGCAAAAAACGAAAGCCGCGCGGGCATCGGCTGCCTGGCGAACCAGTTCCTCCAGATCAGGCTGAGAGTCAGTGATTTGCGGAAGGACGGGTGCACAGTTAATGCCTGCACGCAATCCTGCCAGGGACAGCTGCTGGACCGCTTTCATGCGCAGGTCCGGGCGAGGGGCCCTGGGTTCCAGCTTTCGTGCCAAATCAGTGTTCATGGTCGTGATTGTCACGCTGATTGAGAGTCTGTTGTGCTTGTGAATCTCACGTAACAAAGCAGTGTCACGCAATATCATGTCTGATTTGGTAATCAACCCGATGCTCAGCCCTTTATGTTCGGCCAATTCTTCCAGGATGGCCTGAGTCACGGCAAATTTGCGTTCCGCTGGTTGATAAGGATCGGTCGCCGTGCCAATCGCGATTCGCTCACCCTTGCGGACCGCCTTCAACTCCTGACGAAGAAACCATGCCGCGTTCTGTTTCACGAAAATGAGGCGTTCAAAATCCAGACCATCGCGCAATTCCATGAATTCGTGCGTATAACGCGCATAGCAGTACTTGCAGGCAAACTCGCAACCACGATAAGGGTTGATCATCCATTGGAAAGGCATACGGGATGAATTGCACCGCGTGAGCAGAGAGCGATTGTCCAGGGTCAGATATTCAACCTGATGGCCTTCAGCAATGGCTTCTCCCTCGGCCGCCAGTCGGGCGATCCCGACCAGCGGAGAGGGAGCTTCGGGTTTTGGAAAGAGCGAAGACATGGCGTGATTCGCTTTTTGTTCGCTATTGAGAGGATAGCGCTGTTTAACATTGTTGGCAACAGCAATCATTGTTTTTAGTGAAATTTTTTACAGCAGGCTTGCGGCCGCCTGATCCACAATCCAGAGTAGCCTGCCATGCGCGGGGTGAACTCGCTGCACGGGATACTTTTCGCCTTCTGTGAGAAAGACATCCCTGATGATTTCTGCTTTACCTGCACCTGCCACCAGGAACATGGCTTCTCCTGCATTGTTGATCAGGGGAAACGTAAACGTAATGCGTTCAGTCTTCAGCTTCTCAATCCAATTGGAAACTACCATACGGGACGTCTCCGTGAGCGCAGCCGACTCGGGAAACAAGGAAGCCGTATGCCCTTCTTCTCCAATGCCGAGCAGGATCAGATCGAAGCGGGGCCATTGGCCCGCCTGAAGTGTGAAGAATTGTTTCAATGTGTTCTCGTACTGCTCCGCCGCCTTTGCGGCACCGAGTTCGGCTGCAATCCGGAAGATATTCTGCTCAGGTACCGGAACTTTGGAAAATAACGATTCTCTGGCCATGCGATAGTTACTGTCCGGGTGATCGGGCGGGACGGAGCGCTCGTCACCAAAGAAAAAGTATGTTTTGGTCCAGGGAAAAGTGTCTTTCTCTTCTGCCAGCAATGAATAGACTCCCCGAGGCGTATTGCCTCCGGAAAGCGCGATCGTGAAACGGCCATGTTCTCGAATGGCTGCTTCTGCCGCAACTCTGATGTCATCGACTGCGGCCCGATTCAAGCCGTTCACGTCCGGAACCACCATGAGGTAGTCCGGCTTGCGCGGGCGTCTGATGTTTTCGGTCATCCTGATACTCTGTCGAAAATACGTTGTCCCAATCCCTTGCTATTTCAATAAGCGTTTACCATAGCGCTTTGTTTGAGCTGGGCATAGCGGGCCGCTCCGAACAATCCCACGCGATCATTGGTAATGACCTTAATCGGGATGGTTTCCATCAAAGGCTGCAGTCGTCCTTTGGCCACAAAAGCGTTCAGAAATGCAGGCGTCTGCAGCTTGGCGAGAATCTTACCTGCTATCCCGCCTGAAATGAAAACTCCCGCCGTAGCCAGCATCTTCAACGCCAGATTGCCGGCTTCCGCGCCGTAAACCTGCACGAAAATGTCCAAAGCTCTCATGCAGATGGGCGCATCGCCCTTCAGGGCGTGCAGTGAGATGATTGCGACACTATCCGGAGCCTGGGCCAGTTCGTCTTTCAAGGCCGGTGGCTCGGTTTCAATCCGCGAATCGCGGAGGAAGTCATAGATATTGTGCAAGCCAGGCCCAGACAGGATACGCTCATAGCTGACGCGGCCAAATTTCTTCATCAGATATTGCAGGAGCGCGACTTCGAAATCATTGCGAGGAGCAAAATCGCAATGCCCGCCCTCACACGGAAAAGCGTGACGGACGGCGCCATCCCAGTAGAGCCCTGCCTCGCCAAGTCCTGTACCTGCGGCGATGAGCGCGGCATTTCCAGGTTGGGGAATTGCAGAGTTGAGGGAAACGAAATCCGAGGGAGCAAGATCATCAACGCCCGAAGCATGCGCATGAAGATCATTGATCAGCCAGAGTTGCTGGATCCCAGTCTGTTGCGAAAGTTGGCTGCCATCAATCACCCATGGCAGGTTCGGTGTGGAGACAGCCTGCTTGATGATGGGGCCGGCAATTCCAAAACAAGCTGCACTGATTTGGGCAGGATGCTCGCGCAAGAACAATTCCACAATCTCCTGCAAGCCCTGATGATCGCGACTGGGATAGACCTGCTCCAGAACCAGACAGAGTTTGTTGTCATTGGGTTCGAAGAGAGCGATTCTGGTATGCGTGCCTCCAATATCGCCGGCCAGGATCATTCGGGAATCTTCCTCCAATGGCGGCCATCGCGGATAATCAGTTCATCTGCCTCAGCAGGTCCCCACGAACCGGCGGGATAGTTAGGGAACGTGCGCGGCGGAAGGGCTTTCCAGACTTCG
>WNEZ01000514.1_pt1 | contig 31210 bp, 18 predicted proteins | sample 5400521 | NCBI WGS metagenome assembly WNEZ01 (sample SAMN13153339, study PRJNA577476) | soil metagenome | isolation source: 120 cm saprolite under Douglas fir tree site 2 hole 1 replicate 1 | place: USA:California | collected 2015-04-18 | reverse complement strand
CCCAGCTTGAAGTTATGCCCAGAGGCTTCTGACAATTTCCGCAGTCCGCGAAAGTCGCCCGCGTTAACTGTCGCGCCAGCCTTGATCTCAAGGCCCACGATGGCCCCGCTCTCACTTTCCACAACGATGTCCACCTCATCTTGGTCCTTGTCTCGGTAGTAGTGGAGTGTGCAAGTTTCATCAAGCCAGAACGCCTGCTTCATGATCTCGGAGAAGAGGAACGTCTCAAGGAGTGCGCCAAAGATTGAACGGTCCTTTGCGACGCGCTCCTCGGTCGCCCCTACAGTGACCGCGAGCAAGCCTGAGTCAATGAAGTGAAGCTTGGGCGTTTTCACCAATCGTTTGAGCTGATTCCGAAACCAGGGTTCTACACGATGCACGAGGAACAGTTGTTCGAGGATGGCTATGTATTTTCTCGCGGTCTTGTCATCGAGCCCGATATGACCGCCGAGCTGCGAGAAGTTGGTCAGTTGGCCAGAGTGATGAGCGAGAACTTGGAGCAAACGCGGCATCCGAGCGAGTTTGTCCAGATCAGCGATGTCTCGGACGTCCCGTTCTACAATCGCTTTGATGTAATCGCGTGCCCAGGCCCGGCGACGCTTTTGATCTTTCCTCCGAAGCATCTCCGGATAACCGCCAACCAGCACTGTACCTACAAGATCATCGCCGATGATTATTTCAAACGGCTTGGCGATCTTACCCGCCAACGCATTTTCCAGGAACGTAGGAGGCTTGCCCAGGATTTCGGAGCGACCGAGTGGCAGCAGAGTGATGATTTCCATTCGCCCTGCAAGGCTTTCAGACACTTGGGGCAGCGCCAGCACGTTGGCTGAGCCGGTCAGTAGGAAACGTCCTGGACGACGGTCCGCGTCAACAGACTTCTTGATGGCGCGCAGAAGTTCCGGGGCTCGTTGAACCTCATCCACAATGGCCATGTCCAAGCCGCGCACGAACCCTCTGGGGTCATTGCGAACGGATTCCAGTGCCGTATCGTCGTCCAGCGTAATGTAGCTTCGATTCCTGCTGGCGAACTCGCGGACCAGCGTCGTCTTACCGCATTGACGCGGGCCGTTGACCATTACGACAGGCGTGTCCTTGAGCGCGGTTGTCACGCGGTCTGCCGCAAATCTTGGGAATAGTTTTGGAGTTGGAGAAGTCAACGGGAATCAATCCTTCGTCCATTTCGGTCTTATACGGCGTCTGCCTCGGAGTATACGGTCGTCCAACTCGGAATACAAGGCCGTCCAGTTCGGAATCTAATCACGACGGACCCACCTTAATCCAGACGCGCAAAGGCGCTGTGCAACCAAAGCGTTTCCATACGAGAGGGCCTCAATCAGGTTAAGAAAGTACCGAAGCGTTCTAAGCCTGAGACCCTCTTTCCGAGGTGATTAGAACGACAGGGCGAACACCAATGGCCGCCCAGGACTTCGCTTTGCAGGTGAAAGAATTCCACGAGCTCGCACACCTGATAGGCATTTCGAGCTGTCAGCAGGACGTGATATCCCCTGCTTTTCAGTTCGCCGATTATCGGGAGAAAAAAAGGAATGTGAGGCGAATTGTCAAAGTCGATCCAGATCTTCTTGGATTTGGCCGTCTTGGCGTTGGCGCATCCCACTTGCTGATCGATCGTCAGCGCTTTTTCCACTATGGGCAGAGGCGAAGACATAATTGATCCACTCCGTAGAATCTTGTCGGACAAGTGCCAATTGTGAAATTTTAGCAGACCATACGTTTTTTCAAGTCTGACTTTCCGAACGGAATACCTCGATTGATTACCAATCCGCATCGCCCGGCGGAAACAAGTTCCAAATTGTCTGATCTGGGCGGACCACGTCCCGTGTTGCAGCCGAAATCGCTGGCAGTGATCTTTACGACGCAATTAGGAACTTCCGGAAATAGTACGCACCGGACGGGCTGACCGCTGAGAACTTTATCTCCAAAGAGTAGCGAAGATTTTCCCACACGCAAAAAGTTCACATATCAAATCACGCACAACCCCTGCAATATGATGAGGTCACATTGCAACGGCATTGGTAAAATATGTGCATATTCAATGTCTAAAATTGTCGCCCTTTTGTGCCATTTGCATGCATTCTGGCCCGTCGCGAGGTCAGAAACGGACGCAAGCCGGACTCGAATTGCGCGACTGAGAAGCTCATGAATTCCAAAACGGCGGGAATCCATCGCACGGGATCCGATCCTAGTGCTTCGTTATCCGAGTCTCGGCACCTGCTGCTCGGGAGCATGGTGTCGCGGTGGGCTGAGCGCACACCCGATTCGCCCGCGGTTTCCCAAGGCGACGCGCTCTGGACATATGCGGAACTGGTCGCGAGCGCCCGCGCACTTGCGTGTTCCCTACCCCCGGGTGAAGTCGTCGCGGTAACTGGGCAGCAAAGCTTCGGGATGGTAGCGGGCATTCTCGCAGTGTTGTCAAGCCGCAGCGTTTTGCTAACTATAGATCCTAATCTGCCGGAACGCCGACAGCAGTTGTTTGTCGAGCAAGCCGGTGCTCGGCGGCTGTTGGTTGCCGGCGAAATGCCGACTTGGATGCGTCAGTACCAATGGGACGACGTGATCACGGTGGGTCCCAATCAAGTCATCAATTCCGGCCACGCGGCCGTTCCACCCGAACCATTACCAGATGATCCGGCGTACATTTTTTTTACCTCTGGCTCGACGGGCGTCCCAAAGGGAGTGCGCGGCTGCCATAAAGGCCTGAGCCACTTCCTGGCGTGGCAATCCGATGCGTTTCAAGTTGGCTCCGGTGACCGTGTCGCGCAATTGACCAATTTGTCTTTCGATCCCTTGTTGCGGTCCATGTTTTTGGCATTAGTCAGCGGTGGAGTTTTGTGCCTGCCGCAGAAATCGACCACACTGGCTCCTGAAAGTGTGTTGCACTGGATGGAACAATCGGGGGTCACACTGTTGCACGTTGTTCCAAGCCTCGCAATTACTTGGCTGGGGAGCGTGCCGGCGGGTTGCACTATGCCGGATTTGAGGTTGGTGTTTTTTGCCGGGGAACCGCTGCACGAGTCGCTCGTGCGGCGCTGGCGCTCGAAGTTCCCGTCGAGTGTGATTGTGAATCTTTACGGTCCAACGGAAACAACGATGGCCAAATTTTTTTACACGGTGCCGCTCGAACCCGATCCAGGTATCCAGCCAGTGGGGCTGCCGTTGCCGGAGACCGAGGGTTTGCTGCTCGATGAACAAGGCGCGTTGTGCAGCGCAGGCGAAATCGGAGAAATCGTGGTGCGCACGCCCTTCCGGTCGCTTGGGTATATCAACGCGCCAGAGGAGCAACAGCGGCGTTTCATTCGCAATCCTTTCCGCGACGATCCAACGGATTTGCTCTATCGCACCGGTGATCGTGGCCGCTACCGAGCCGATGGAGCGCTCGAAATCCTGGGACGACTGGACTTTCAAGTCAAGATACAAGGCGTCCGCGTCGAGCCCGACGAGGTCAGCGCCATCATCCTGCAACATCCCGGCGTGCAGTCCTGCGTCGTGATTGCGCAGCCGGACGCTTCTCAAAAATTGATTTTGGCCGCGTACGTTGTCGGCCCCGGTCTTTCGTCGGAGGAGTTGCGTGGGTTCTTGGGCGGAGAATTGCCGGCGGCGATGGTCCCGTCCTCGTTCGTGTTTCTCGATCGCTTACCGCTGAACCCAAATGGAAAAGTAGACCGCAGCGCGTTACCCGCGCTCGGCCTGACGCGCTCGTTTGTTGCGCCGCGCACGCAACTGGAACAGAAGTTGGCGGGCCTGTGGCAAGAGATACTCGGCTTGGAGAAGGTAGGGCTGGAAGACAACTTTTTCGAGTTGGGCGGCAATTCGGTAGGGCTGGCGCAGGTGCATGGAAAACTGCGGACGTTGATCAATCAGGACGTTCCCATCACCCACCTTTTCCAGTATCCCACCGTCCGAGCGCTCGCCGATCACTTGAGCCGCAAGGCGCCGAGGGCATCTTCCCATATGAATGCCCGCCAGCGGGCCGCGCGGCAAATCGCGGCGCGGGCGGGGCAATCTGTAATGGAAGAGGACTGAGCTTTGAGAAAATATCACTTGAACCAGAGGTCATTCATTCCACTATGAGCGATCAAATCGAACGACGAGAGAATCTCTCGAACGAAGAATTCATGAAGGAGTACGTCTACGCCAATCGGCCCGTCATCGTGACGGATGCCCTTCGCCAGTGGAAAGCCGTCGGGCGCTGGACCCCCGAATTCTTCAAGGGGGAATTCGCCGATATGAACTTGGCGCTCAACAAAGTTGCCTGGAGCAAGGAGAATGGCGGAGCCGACTTGACCATGGCGAGATTCGTCGACACCGTTCTTGCCTTCACCGACGAGAATCCCGCGCCCTATCTCCGCAACCAAAACCTTTGCGAACTCTTTCCTTCCTTGATGCAGAACGCATCGCCGATGCCGGGGTACTGTTCTCCGAATTGGCTGCCCGAGTCCTATTCCGTGAAAAGTTTACAGCGGGTCTTTCATGAGCACTCGGAAATTCAATTTTGCTTCGGAGGCACTGGCGGCGCGTTTCCGGTGCTTCATTACGATGTTCTCACGTCCCACGCCTATTTGTTTCAGATTTACGGGCGGAAAAAATTTATTGTATTCAGCCCGGATCAAGAACCGTACCTGTATCTGAGGCCGCGGAACTTTTCGCAAGTCGTTGAGAAACCGGACCTGGATAAATTCCCGTTGTTCAAGAAAGCCAAGGCAACTACTTGTGTTCTTGAGCCCGGAGAGTTCGTGTTCGTGCCGATCCAATGGTGGCACACGGCAAAAATACTCACTCCGTGTATTACGCTATCCTTGAATGTTGTGAACGACTCCAACTGGAAGCCTCTGACCGAGTGGGTTTGTAGCGGTCGAGAGACGATCTTGCGGCTTCCCAGCCGGCTTTATCTGAATGCTGTCGGATCGCGGCGGGATCAGAGGGTTCGGAGGTCGGCATGAGGGGTTCGGGAAACAAGAAGTCGATCGGCGACATCGCGATCATCGGCATGGCCGGGCGTTTCCCCGGCGCGCGCGATGTGCGGGCGTTTTGGCAAAACCTGAAGAACGGCATCGAGTCCGTCTCATTCTTCACGGATGCGGAACTGGCGGCAGCAGGCGTCGCCCCGGAATTGCTGGCCGACCCGAATTACGTCAAGGCGCGGGCCATGTTGGAGGATGTCGAGGCGTTCGACGCGGAATTGTTCGGCTACAGCCCGCGCGATGCGGAGATGATGGATCCGCAACACCGGCTGTTCCTCGAGACGGCCTGGGCAGCGCTCGAAGACGCAGGGTACGATTCGTGGCGTTACGGGGGAGCCATTGGCACGTTCGGCGGACTTTATTTCGATACCTATCTACTTGCTAATCTATGCGCCGACCCGCGGAAGACCGAAAGCCTGCTGAATCACAGCGAGCCCGGAAGCTACCAGATGTACCTGGGAAACGACAAAGACTATCTAACCTCGCGAGTAGCCTACAAACTGAATCTGCGCGGACCGGCCATCACGGTTCAGACGGCGTGCTCCACCTCGCTCGTGGCGGTTTGCCAAGCTTGCCAGAGTTTACTTTATTATCAGTGTGACATGGCTCTGGCGGGGGGCGTGGCGGTCATCGTGCCCCAGCAGAAAGGGTACTTGTATCAAGACGGCGGGATGCAGTCGCGGGACGGGCACTGCAAACCGTTTGACGCGCAGGCACAAGGCACGCTGTTTGGCAACGGGGTAGGGTTAGTGGTGTTGAAGCGGCTGGACGAGGCCGTCGCGGATGGCGACCATATTTATGCGGTCATCAAAGGTTCGGCAATCAACAATGACGGCGCCGTTAAAGTCAGCTACACCGCGCCTAGCATCGACGGCCAATCAGAAGTGATCGTTCTGGCGCAGACCATCGCCGGGGTCAGCGCCGACACCATCAATTATGTTGAGGCCCACGGTACCGGAACTCCGTTAGGCGACCCGATCGAAGTGGCGGCGCTGACACAGGCGTTCCGAGAGAGCACTGACAAGCGCGGGTTCTGCGGCATTGGGTCACTCAAGAGCAACGTGGGGCATTTGGATGCCGCAGCGGGCGTCGCGGGTTTGATCAAGGCGGCGTTGGCGCTGGAGAATGAACTCATTCCGGCAACGCTGCACTTCACCTCGCCGAATCCTAAGATCGATTTCGCGAGCAGCCCGTTCTACGTTGTCTCGAAACCCACGGAATGGAAGACGAATGACGCGCCGCGCAGGGCGGGGGTCAGTGCATTTGGAGTAGGCGGCACCAACGCGCACGTGGTGCTGGAGGAAGCGCCGGCCATCGAACCATCCGGGTCTTCGCGCGGGACGCACTTGCTGAAGCTTTCCGCGAAAACGCCTGCCGCATTGGATCGGGCGACGGCCCAGTTGGCGGCGCATCTAAAAACACATCTCGAGCTGAATCTTGCCGATGTGGCCTATACCCTGGAGGTGGGCCGCCGTATATTGCCGCAGAGGCGCGTGGTGGTTTGCCACGACACACTGGACGCCGCAGCGCAGCTGGAAAAGCCCGACCCGAAACGTGTCTTCATCGGAAGGCAGGTGCGAGAAGACGCCCCGGTCGTATTCATGTTCCCCGGCCAGGGCTCGCAGTATGTCGGAATGGGCGCCAACCTCTACCACTCTGAGCATGTCTTCCGCGAAGTGGTGGATCGCTGCGCTGAATTCCTCCAGCCGATGCTGCAAACTGACTTGCGCCTGATTCTGTTTCCTGTCGAAGGACTGGAAAAAGACGCCGAACAGTTGCTGGTTCAAACTCGTTTCACGCAACCTGCGCTGTTTGTTATTGAGTACGCTTTGGCGACGCTGTGGATTTCCTGGGGCATCAAGCCGGTGGCAATGATTGGCCACAGCGTAGGCGAATATGTCGCCGCGTGCTTGGCCGGAGTTTTTTCTCTCGAGGATGGGCTCACGCTGATTGCGGAACGTGCACGCCTCGTGCAGCAACAGCCAGGCGGCGCAATGCTCGCCGTCGGGCTGCCTGAAAATGAAGTATTGCAATGGCTCGACGGGACAGGAACCGGAGAGATGGCCATCGCGGCGATCAACTCGCCGGGCATGTGCGTGGTCGCGGGCCCGCACGAAGACATTGCGGAGTTGGAAACAAAGCTATCCTCTCGGGAAGTTACGTTCCGGCATCTTCGTACCTCACACGCGTTCCATTCCCCGATGATGGAGCCCGTGCTCGCGCCATTCACCGAAGTGGTGCGGCAGATTTCCCTTCACGCGCCGCAAATCCCGTACGTTTCCAATGTGACCGCTCAATGGATAACCGAGGCAGACGCAACCGATCCGCATTACTGGGCCGGCCACGTGCGCCAGGCCGTGCGATTCGCAGAAGGCATCGCGCACTTCGTGCAAGATCCAGCCACGGTACTGCTGGAAGTCGGACCCGGCCAAACGTTGAGCACGCTGGCGCGGCAACATCCGGATTGGAAGCGCGAGCAGGCCGTGCTGAGTTCGTTGGTAAGAGGAGAGGAAGCGGATTCGATCATCACGGCGTGCGGGCGACTCTGGCTGGCAGGTACGAGCGTCGATGCAGAAGCATTTTTCGCCAACGAACGCCGGAAACGAGTGTCGTTACCGACATACTCATTCGAGCGCACACGCCACTGGGTCGAATCGAATGGAGTGACTTGGACCGCGACTGCGGCGTCAACTCCGGCTTTGGACCTCCGCGCCACGGAGCGCACTTCGGCGTCAGGCGCAACGACGCCAGCGAAGCGAACGGATGAACTCAAGGCGATGTTGAAGGAGTTATCCGGAAAGGATTACAGCGACGCGGACGACAACGTCTCGTTTGTGGAGTTGGGCTTCGAGTCGCTGTTTCTCACACAGCTCAGCCTGGCAATTACGAAACGGTTCGGCGTCCAAGTCGCGTTCCGTCAATTGCTCGGCGATATCAATACATTGGCTTTGCTGGCGGCTCATCTGGACATAGCCGCACCGCCCGCAATTGTTGAACCGGTGGCGCCTGTACTGGCGGCCACCGAGCCACAAACAGCGCCGTTGACGGAAGCGCAGCGCGAGCTGTGGCTCGCGACGGCCATCGGCGACGCGGCGTCGTGCGTGTTCAACCAGTCCTCCACGTTGCGATTGCGTGGACCTTTGCAACAGCGAGTTCTGGAGAGCGCATTTCAGGAATTAGTTCAGCGGCACGATGGATTGCGCGCGACGTTTTCTGAAAATGGCGATTCTCAAACCGTCGCGCCACGATTGGCGATCGACCTTCCCTTCTCTGATCTGACTGGACGCGCGACGCAGTTAGACGCGCTGCTCGCCGATGAAGCTTCGCGGCCATTCGATTTAGCGCACGGACCGCTCGTACGCGCGCGATTGGTAAGACTCGATCAGAACAACCACATCATGTTGTTCACGGTTCACCACATCGTTTGTGACGGCAGGTCGCTGGCCATATTGTCGAACGACTTGGGCGAATTATATTCGGCGAAGTGTGCCGGACGGGCGGCGCTGCTGGTGCCGGCGCAATCGTTAATGGCGTATGCGGTGGAAGAATATCGTCAAACGGAAAGCCCTGAACGGCGTGCGGCCGAGTCCTACTGGATTGAGCAGTATGCTGACCAACCACCTGCACTGGAGTTGCCTCCAGACTTTCCACGTCCGGCGCAGAAGTCTTTTCACGGGGCGCTGGCGAAATTTGAATTGCCACCCGCGCTTTGTAGCGAGTTAAATCGTGCCGGCGCGCGGCAAGGATGCACCTTCTTCACGATTCTGCTTGCGGCATACTACGTGCTCCTGTACCGGCTTACAGGTCAGGAGGACATCGTCGTTGGCGTGCCGTTTGCCACGCCGGGAACGGAGGGGAGCGAGTCGCTGGTCGGACATACCGTTAATTTTCTGGCGGTGCGTGACCACCTTTCTGGAAATTCGTCATGGGGCGACCACCTCCAAGCGGTGAAACGCCTGGTAATTGAGGCGGTGGAGCACCGGCATTTCACCTACGGCAGCCTGATCCAGAAACTGGCCTTGGCCAGAGACAACAGCCGCATCCCGCTCGTCGCCGCGTCGTTCAATCTGGCGCGCAGGGATAATCCTCTGCGGTTCACGGACCTCCAGGTCACGAAAGAACTCAATCCGCACAGTTTCACAAATCTTGATATTACCTTTGATTTTAATCAAGACGGCGACACTTTGACGCTGGACTGCGTCTACAATACCGATCTGTTTGACGCTGCGACGATCAACCGCTGGTTTGGGCACTTCGAAACGCTTTTGAACGCCATCGCGGAAAGCCCGACAGAAGTGCTGGGAAAACTACCTGTCCTTGGGGAGATCGAGCGCAGAGAACAAATCGTCGACTGGAACAACACAGCTGTAGAAATTCCCAAACACGCCGCTCTCTACCGGTGGTTCGAGTCACAAGTGGAAAAAACCCCTGAAGCCCGCGCCCTAACATTCGAGCGCGAACATTTGACTTACGGAGAACTTAATCACCGCGCAAACCAACTTGCGTGGCATTTGAAGAAATTGGGCGTGGGACCACACACGTTGGTCGGGCTTTATGTCGAACGATCTCTTGAGATGGTCGTGGGCCTCCTTGGGATTCTTAAGGCCGGAGGCGCCTATGTGCCCCTGGATCCTTCTTTCCCAGTGAACCGCCTCGCGTACATGGTATCGGACAGCGGGATGGACGTGCTGATCACTCATCGCAACCTTGAAAAGAATTTACCGGTCCAGCCGGCATCGGTCGTTCGCTTGGATTCCGATTGGGGGGAGATTGCAAAGCAAGGCATCGATGATCTCAAATCTGAGGATGCAGGACCGGGGGACCTTGCCTACGTGCTTTACACATCGGGTTCAACCGGCAAACCGAAGGGCGTGGAAATTCCTCACTCGGCAGTCACGAATTTTCTCTCTTCAATGCAACGCGAGCCCGGTTTCACGGCCACAGATTCGCTGTTGGCGGTAACAACCCTCTCCTTCGACATTGCCGGCCTCGAGATTTATCTTCCCCTAATCAGTGGCGGAAGTGTGGTGATCGCGAGCTACGATGACTCCCACGATCCCGCGCGATTAATGGAATTAATACGCAACTCCCATTGCAGCATGCTGCAAGCTACACCAGCCACTTGGCGGGCGCTTATCGATGCGGGCTGGAGCGGTTCGCCAACCCTGACCGTTCTGTGCGGCGGCGAATCCCTGCCTCGTGATTTGGCGAAAGACCTCCTTCCACGTTGCAGGGAGCTGTGGAATATGTACGGTCCGACAGAAACTACTATCTGGTCGACCGTCCATCGGGTTACTTCCACCGACGGCCCAATTCCAATCGGCCGGCCGATCGCCAATACGAAAACATTTGTGCTGGATGCGTACCGCAATCTCGCTCCAGCGGGCGCCGTTGGCGAGCTTTACATCGGTGGCGCGGGCTTGGCGCGCGGGTACTTGGGTCGTCCCGAGCTGACACAGGAACGTTTTATCCAAAGCCCTTTTGACACGCGTGCGCGGCTGTACCGCACCGGCGATATAGCGCGATGGTTGCCCGGCGGAATTCTGGAATGCCTTGGCCGGGTGGATAGCCAGGTCAAGATCCGCGGGTTCCGTATCGAGTTGGGCGAAATCGAGGCGGTTCTCAGCTTGCATCCTGGGATCCGCCAATGCGCAGCGATTGCACGTGAGGACCTGCCCGGTAACGCACGGCTTGTCGCCTATTTTGAAGCGCAGCCGGGCCAAACGCTGAACGTCACCGACTTGCGTGCCAGCCTGGAGAAGAACCTTCCGGCGTACATGATCCCTTCGGTCTTCGTGGTAATGGAAAAACTCCCGCTCACGAACAACGGCAAGATTGATCGCAAATCATTGCCGGCTCCGGAGCAGTCGGTCCTGATCAGGTCCGAGTTCGTCGCTCCAGAGTATCCGTCCGAGCAGATGCTGGCCCGGATTTGGACCAAAGTCCTGAAAGTGAAGCGCGTTGGGCGCCACGACAACTTCTTCGAATTGGGAGGTCATTCGCTGCTGGCGGTGCGGCTAGTCGTTGAGATCGAGAAGCTCACGAAAATCCGCCTGCCGCTCGCGATGTTGTTGCAGGCCCCCACCATTGCGGGGCTCGCGGACTTACTTCGCCGGGAGAACTGGACACCATCGTGGTCTTGCCTAGTTCCGATCCAGTCGGCTGGGTCCAAACCCCCTCTATTTCTAATGCATGCTCACGGCGGCAACGTCCTCGAATACTATCCGCTGGCAAACCTGCTTGGTCCAGATCAGCCCGTGTATGCCCTTCAGGCCAGAGGGCTGAACGGCCACATTGTGAAGGACTCGACGCTGGAAGATATGGCTGCAGCGTATATCACCGAACTTCGAAGTCTTCAGCCCGAGGGTCCGTACTTTTTGGGGGGCTTTTGTTTTGGAGGACTGCTGGCTTTGGAGGTTGCGCAGCAACTCACTGCCGCGGGGCAAGCTGTGGCATTGCTGGCCATGATCCAATCGGTGCATCCCGAAGCCTGGCGTTTTAAGCCCGGCACCTCGGTCTTCCAGCGCGCATGGTATCGGGCGACCAAGCGAATCAGCCTCGAATCAGATAATTTGCTATATGGCAATAAGGGCTACATCGTGGATAAGCTTCGTTACGTATCGGGTGTCGTGCGTGCGCGCATCGCCATCGCTGTAGGTAGCCTGACTGGCCGCGAACACCCGGATCCCACGCAGTTGCCCATGCAGTACATCCTGGAGACTCTTGGCAAGGTACATGAAAAAGCCCTCAAAACCTGGGTTCCGCGTCCCTACGGGGGCCGGGTTGTCCTCTTTCGTGCCAGCAAACAGCTGTCCGGAATGGCTGCCGACCAGTACCTGGGCTGGAAACATGTTTTCAATGGGAACCTGGAAGTCCGCGAAATACCAGGTCATCAGCAAAATCTTTTGCTGGAGCCCAATGTCCTGCGCCTTGCTACCGAATTCACCAACATCTTGTAATTTGAGTTGAGGGACATTCGCTTGTCGCGGTCCAGATGTTACTAGCGGTTCAAGAGCTGGCAAGAAGAATTGTGCCATAGTCGACCATTTCTTATTCCTCTCCTAAGGAACTTATAGGCTAAGTTGCTGATGTTGCTGAAAGCGGTATGACTTGGAAGCCGAGAAGGGCAGCGTGCTTGCGGAGTTTCATCTCTGCTCGTCGCCGGGCGTGTTCCTCAGACTGGTGGAAAACGGTCTCGGCACGGCGCGTTGACCAAGTAGACTTCCAAACCTCTTGCTTCCAGAATTTGAAACAGCGGAATCCAGTACACGCCGGTGGACTCCATCGCCACCGTGCGAATCCGGCACTGCACAAGCCAATCCGCCAGAGCATGCAGATCGCAGGTGAAGGTGCTGAACATGCGTACGGATTCTTCGTCACGATCAGGGGGAACAGCCACGTAGATTTCTTCTGCCCCGATGTCAACCCCCGCAGCATCGGGCTCCAGTACAACGGCTCTGCACTCTCGTTTCTCTCGTCTCTTCGCCATCATTTTCTCCTTGCGTGGAGAACGCGGCCCGAGGCGCGAAACCTTGCAGTCTCCTAATCGAGATCGCTGTCGTTGCCAACAGACGTCATCACTGACCTGTCCGCTACCTCGGACCCACGCTTTTCGACGGGCTTCGGAAAGCACCATTGAGGACTTCGGGCCGTAGCTTGCCGCATTCTCACGCACCCCTATCATCGCTCATTTCAAGTTCCTTCCGTCCCTGTCTGGGCGGGGCCCAGTCAATCGCTTTTCGGAATTTCCCGGTGATATTTCAGTTTGAAATTATATTTCCCGATCTGTGAGGGCGGCATTCCCTCGTCGGCTTAGGAAGGCAGACGCCGAACGCTGCTGTCGGAGTAGATGGTATTTGAATCTTCCAAAGGATGAGCTTGACTTCAGATTCGATATTTTCTCTAGTTAGGCAATAGTCCAGCTTCAGCTTTCACCCGGGTCGAAGAGAAAGTTCGCTGACGCATAGCCTCCCGACGCGCCTTAACGGAGCGAAGCCGACCATCCGAGAAAAAAGATGTTCAGCGGTACGGAGAGCGGTACGGAATGTCTAAACAAAGCGTGGCGAAAACGTGGTTAGGTCCACCGCAATGATATGGTAGGCCCGTGCGGACTCGAACCGCAGACCTCTACCGTGTCAATCTTGCCGGGATAGGTTTTACAACAACTTAGAAGACCGCGGGGACTGCCAAACTACGCGGAAGTCGGATAAGACATCACACTCTGTGGGTTGGAATGTGGGTTGGCAAAAAGCTTCAATGCTCCGGTTGAGAGGGCAGGGTCTCTTATCTTCGACTCGCCTCCTGGCCACTCGCAGTCCCCTTCCGCGCAAAGCGTGTCACTTCCACCTGACAAAACAGGATGTCAGTGAGCTGAATCGAACCCTCTGCTCTTATGAAAGAAGTTCCTTGTCTCTAGCCCACGTCGGCAAGTGTAATTCTCGCGAGGAAAAGTGCGGTTTTGCAGTTGGATTTTAACGCGAATCAATCAAGAGGATCTGACCGCCTCAAAATCGCCCACATTCATGAGACGCAAAGACCAGGAGTCCGAGATTACTCATTGCAAAAAATGGTCGGGGCGAGTGGATTTGAACCACCGACATCCTGGTCACGAACCAGCAAGTAAAAAATCCCTAAGCCATCGTCCTGGCCTCACTTACGGGATTTAGAACGACCAAAAGGCCCCCTCAAATTCACAACCATTCGCAACCAGGCAGCAACAGCCTGGCCTCAGAACCAACTAAAAGACAAGAAATGAAAAATGAGACTGGTTGCGGGGGGCTGCAACCATCCGAATTGTTTAGTGCTGCCTTTTAGGTTGGAACTGATACGACTCGCAGCTTATAGACGACGTGCGAAGTCAAAGGTCATAGGTTGGCGATTGCTTCCGTGTAGCCGACGAACTGGACACGATCCCGCCAACCGACACCTCTGGAGATTGTTTCGAGGGATCAAGCTGCGGCGGTGAGCGGCGGGCGCTGATAGCCGCCCATCGCCATTTCGAGATGCTGCACCGCAGCCAGCGCGACGTCCTCGCGCCACGGCCGCGCCACCGCCTGAACGCCGATCGGCAGCCCTTCCACCGATGAGCCGCAGCGGACCACCGCGCCTGGCCAGCCCGTCAGGTTGTGGGCGATCGTGTAACTGAAAGCTGGCAACACATCAGGATGGAAGCTGGTTCCATGCTCGATCGCCGGCAGAGCGTTGACGGGCGACAGAATCAGGTCGTACTTCTTCAGGAACGACAGCATCGCGCTCCGATACAGGTCCACTTGCACCCACAACGATTGAAGCACACCGGCGGGCTGGTGCACTGCCGCAAGTGCAAGCCCGGCTTCCATCAGCGGATGCAGGCGTTTGGTTCCGGCCATGGCGAGCGCGGTCCGCAGACCTTCCCCGCCCTCCGCGTTGGCGATCCCGAGAAAAATTTCCATGCATTGCTCGATCCCGGTGGGAACCGCTTCTTCGACAGTCGCGCCCGCGTCTGCCAGGGCCTTGGCGGCATTCATGATCGTCGCACCAACGTCGGCGCGAGCGGGCATGATGCCGTTGGTGGCATGTACCGCGACACGCATCCCTTTCACCGCAACTGTCTTCCAGTCGCGCAAGGGAACGTCGACGATTCCGAGGTCGATCCAATCCGGGCCGGAGATCACCGGCAGCGCGGCGGCCAGATCCTCGACGCTGCGCGCCATTGGCCCGGACGCGCAAAATCGTGCGACCCAGCCAAGTGCGGGCGGGAAGTACCCGGTCATTGGCGCGCGTCCGGTGGTGCAGCGGATGCCGGCGATTCCGGAAAAATGACATGGTAGGCGTATGCTGCCGCCGAGATCAGCCCCGATCTCGATGGGACTCATTCCCACCGCAATCGCCGCCGCTCCGCCACCTCCGCTTCCGCCGGGCGTCCGCGCCAGGTTATACGGATTCTTGCTCTGGCCGTGAACCAAGTTGTCAGATTCGAACGCGAACGACAATTCCGGAAGATTGGTCATCCCGATTGGGATCGCGCCGGCTGCTCGCATGCGAGCGATGACCGTCGCGTCGTGTTCCGGGACGAACGCTGCGCGGCCAAGCGTACCGCCGGTGGAGGGTACTCCGGCCAGCTCCCATGCATCCTTCACCGTCATCGGTACACCGTGAAAAGGTCCAGCGCAATCGCCGCGCGCGAGGGCTTCATCGGCCGCGCGAGCTTCGCGCCGCGCCGATTCGGCGAGCACGCGAACCACTGCGTTCGGCGGCGGATTCACGCGCTGGATGTGGTCGAGATGCGCATCCACCACTTCCCGGCTGGACACGTCTTTTCTACGAATCGCGGCGGCGACGGAGGTTGCGGAACGGAAGGTAAGGTCGCTCATAGCCTGTCAAGTATAGTGCGTGGACGCCGACGGGTTGAGCTGCCCTCTATATGTGCTGGCTCCGCACAGAGCAGCTCAGGTTACTCGATCAGAGGTGGGTTGGGAACGTATGACGCGTATCCGGAAACTATCTCACGCTGATCCAGTGGTTCCCACGTCCGGGTCTGAGAATCAAATCTGAAGTCGCTTTAGCGAAAAAATTCGATCTTCGCCTCGCGGAACCAAACGAAATTCATCGGTGCGACCGAAATCGGCCCGTTGATGCCGAAGATTGCGATCTGGAACTTGTCGCCCGCCTTAACAGAATCGGCGAGCACTACGCGATTGGGCATGTTGAAGCCTTGGATTGTGGCCGGGCTGGGGTAGCCGGCGCGGCGCGGTATCTGCCCATTAACCCAGACTTCCGCGTAATCGTCCACGTACGCCGTCATCACCGCCGTGGCACCAGACGTGTCAAAGTCCCCGATTTTTGCCGGTATAGTCAGGTTCACGCGGTACCAGATGAAGGATACTTTGCCGCCGCCACGCCGGTCGGCCAACCCCTTGGCGTCGATTATCGGCCACGACGAATCATCGAAGCCGCGCTCGCCGGCGTGGGGCTGGATATCGTACGACGTCTTATACCCGGGCATGGCGTTCGCGATCGCCGGTCCTTCGACGATCTTCGCCTCCATACTTTTCCACTGCGCGCTGAACGCCGCTGATCCTTCCGTTGTCATCAGATCGACCACGTGCGCGGGTACAAGTGATGGCGGCATTTGAGGTGGCGGCGCAGGCGCGGCCGCAGGAGGAACTGGCGCCTGCCCGGTTGCTATCGTCGGAATCATCATGGGAGCAGCGGCCAGCGCGACACACATCACGAGCCGGATGAGATCTTGCTTGCGCATATTTCCCCCTCTAGTTATCCGGGTTCCCCGTTTTGCAACCCGACCGCGAGCATACTCCCAATCGCCTGCATTGAGACGGATTTTTCATCCTTTCCATCCCGGGCGATCCGAGCGACGCCGCGCCAAGAATGGTGCCCGCTGCAATTGCGTCTCGCGCCCGAAGTCTTAGTGCAAGTCCAATTCTGGGAAGCTCCATGAGGCGCGTACATCAGATTGTGGCCGAACGACGGGGCAACCGGAAGTAATCCGTAGCTGTTGCGATGGGGTTATGGACCGACGGGCATGAACCTCTGCAGCCTGCGGCCTTCATCTTCGGCAACATAGACGTTGCCTTTGGAATCGACGGCGGCGCGAATGGCATCGAAGAGTTGGCCCTGGAAGAAAAGCCCCGTGCCGTGGCCGATAGTCGACAGGACCTTCCCTGTCGCGTGATCCAAGATATCGATTTCCCTCTGGTTCTGATTCACGACGTATATGAACCGCTGCTTGGGGTCGCGAGAAAACTCGACCGAAACCGCTGAAGTCCCCTCACCAATCTTTTGCACCAAGGTACAAGGCGGGAAAGTTCGCCACAACGTGAGGCAATACTTCCGCAAGTCTTCATTATCCAAGGTGTATTTTTCCCATGGGATATCGATGTTCTTCTTAAAGTTACCCATCTTGTCGAACACCTGTAGCCGATTTGCGAGCCGATCGCACACATACACCAACCCGTCGTTGGACAGCCTCATACAATGCGGTAACTCCTCGATGCCCTTTTCCGCTTCCGTGTGGTGTAGCCGCCACTGGCGCAAGAATTCCCCATTCTTATCTAACACCGCAATTCGGGTGTTACCACCACCATGGCCATCGGCAACGTAAACATCGCCGTTTTGCGGATCAACATCGACAGCCGAGGGCCCAAAAAATTGCGCTGCATTTGAATTTAGAGGCTTTCCTTTCGCGGTACCATCGGAGGAATCGAAAACGCCCGACCTCCCAATCTGGAAGAGGAGTTTTCCGTCGCGCGAATATTTCTGCACGAAGCCGGAACGCGCAGCGGCAATCCACACGTTCATGTCCTTATCCACCAGGCAGTCGTGCAGGTAATCTCCAAGAACCTTTGCATCCCCCCAGGAATTGACCACATTACCTTGGGGATCGAACTCCATGACTGGAGGAGCCTTGATCCGAGCCTTGGCTCCATCGGACCGATCTCTTCCCGTCAACATTGCCTCCGTTACCCCCTCCTGCCGGTGCAAGACGAACACATGGTCCTGTGCATCGATACATGCCCCACCCAACGGCCCGACAACCCAGTTGTCCGGAAGCTTGGCCCAAAACGGATCGACCTCGTACTTAGGAACAGCACTTTGCGCCTGCAGCGGCGGGGGACAATAGATCGCGGAGGCGATCAGCCACGCGACACATGTCCCGGCGATGATGCGATACCGTGTTTTCCCGAGCATATTCGACCTCACTTTCAAAATCGATTCCAATGAAAGAACTTGTTTTCTCGCGCGTTGACTTGACCGGTATGTGTACCAGTTCGATGGAGAGTATATCTCGAAGCAGGGTCAGCTGCGTCGCACTTCGGGTTCTCCTGTCGCACCGCCAACCCAGGGGATTGCCATATGTGGAACTCAGCCGTCACAGCTCATCGGTGGATAGGTTGTGCCTGGATCACGGCTCATCCTTCCACTACTGATAGGGAGCGGCATGTGATGGACTCAATGCAGTCTAGCCGAGGAAGATATGGAAAACGGGCAAACCGGAAATTACGTGCCGAGTGCATCGACTGGAGTTCCCAAGTGAAGCCGAATTCTCGCGCGGCTAGCGAAGGCAACTGCAAACTCGGATGGTTGCAGGGTTGGCGGAAGGTCTTGAAAGACAAGAAATTTTAGTTGCGGAGGCCTGATTTGAAGTAATGACGCATGAAACGAAGTAGATCGCCTGCTCACCAGGCATGCGTGCTGCCCAAGGTGCCCGGGATTCCCTCCGTGCCGAGTTGACCTTTAAACGACCGACCTCCTGGTGTTCCGCCAAGAGGTCTTTGACAGTTTCGTGTGTCGTAAGTTGCTGGTTATAAGAGGCATGATCGAGGCGAATGGGTTTGTGAGCCACCTTCCTCCTGGTTTCGAAGCAGTCTTGCAAAATCTCTAAGCCTTCTTCCTGGCGTCGCTTACGGAAGTTAGAGGAACAAGACCCCACTCAATATGTCGCAACTCTCGCAACCAAAACCCGCTGCAATCGCTTCAAGGAAAGACGCATGAAGTTGCTGAATTTGAGGGGGATAAAATGGTCGGGGCGAGTGGATTTGAACCACCGGCCTCCTGGCCCCGAACCAGGTGCCAGAGCTTGTTGAAGTCTGTAGAACTTTGTGGATTCTAAGTGATTCTTGTTGAATTGTTTGCGACCTGCTTGTTGAAGTTGATTGAATCTTATTGAAACGTGGTGCTTTCAAAGTTACAAAATCGCCCTCAATTCGAAAGTCACCTAGGTATTACCCGTTGTTCTTGAATTATTGAGAGCCAATTGGTTCTTTTCTCCAAACCAACTGTCCATCGGGTTTGTCGCGAACTACTTCACGCGGCTTCCGGTGAAAGAACCAAAGTCAAAAAACCCAAATGTCATGCAGCGTAACAGATGGGCACCCGCCACGCTCAAAACATTCTTGCACATTATTAAGCGTGTGCCTCCCGAAGGTTACATTCATAAATGACTCGACACGCCGCCTGCGCCACCCACACTTCGTCCATACGTCACAGACCGTACGCTTACATTTGAGCCGTCTGTATGCGATTTGAACCATCCCAAACCAATAATCACTACAAATTTACTACAGCAATGTGCTGTAAGATTAGGGACCTGAAATTGCCAGGCTGTGGGATGAACTACTGCTAGACATGGCAGCGCTAGCCATCGCCACCAATGAATTGACTGACCCGAAAACCACCCCGCTATCTCTCTCTTGTAATTCTTTTCAGTTCCGTGACCCATTTTCCAAAATTGTGAGAAATGCTCCGATTGCGCCACCAGGCGAGCCACTCAAGAGCCTGATACAGTTCCAATTCCATAAGCTCTTTACAAAAACCCTCCCAGTCCCGTGAAGCCTCCGTTTCAGCTTCATATTGATCGAAGTAAGCGCGCCACATCGTCTGCCGTTGTTCGTCCGTCCACTTTCCCGAAGTGAAGCTGACCAGATCAATGAGTCCTGGCCCAAGAGCGGCAGTTTCCCAATCAATCACGGCGATCATCTGCTCGCGATTCCGTCTGCGCAACATGATGTTCCTCCCGAAATACTGGCCGTGGATTACGGTCCGCGGCAGCGCGCTCAGCCATTCGATGCGGCCCATGTAATGTTCGAGCGCCTGACCGATCAACCGGCGATCCTCCAATTCCAAACCAGGGAGCATTTGCTCAACGCGTTCCGCGCAGCGCCGATAATGCTCCTCGTTGTACACAGGAAGGAAGCTTGTCAAGGAGTGCGCCAAACTTCGGCAAGCTGCATGAAAGCGGGCAGCCCATTGCGCAGCGGGAATCCAACGCGCAAAGTTCCGGCACTCACGCAGCCGTGAGGTTCCGGTGTCCTCCAGGAAAAGCCAGTAAATTCCGCGCTCGGGCTCCCAACGAACAGCGTAGAGTCGCGGAGTTCCGAGACGTTGCAGTCGAGAGAGTATGGCTTGATACATTTGGAGTTCGCGGTGACCCGAAACCAGGCTGGGTTCGCGCACCTTTCGCGCGATTTCCGTCTGGTGGGCGGGATCCAAGTCCTTGAGGAATACGCGGATGGATTCGCCGCCATCCAGCTCGACGTGTAAGCGCTCCGAGTGAAAACTCTCTGTAGCCTCACATCCCTCGCGGTCTAACTTTCGGACACAGACTCTCTGCCCGCGTGAACGGGAAAGAGCGACTTCCAGAGTTTTTGCCATCAGGCTGGTGCTGGAGTCACCTCTGCCCTCTTGTCGGGCAAACATTTGCTTCGGCACGCGCAGTTCGGCACCGACTTGCTCCAGCTTGGGCGTATCCTCCCATGGCGCCTCCTGTATGGCCTTGGCCATAAATGTCCTATACAGATCCATGTGCTCCATAGAGAGTTCCCACCGCGGGTCAAGCTTTTCGCTCTCCCAATCGAATGCACACAGCCGCCTCAGAATTTTCCCCGCAACCGCCACTTTCCTGAGATTGTCAATATCCAAATCTTGCCAGCAATCTTTTACAACCGAATGGTAGATATCGAGATCAACGTAGGCGAGATCGACCGCCGGGGTGCCCCAGCAACTCATTTCCCAGTCGTAAGGAAGAAAAACTGATCCGTTGGCATCCGTTCGAATCACGATGTTTTTCGGTTTGAAATCCCCGTGAATAAGCGTCCGCGGCACAATGTCACACCATTTTTCGATTTGCTTCCAGCGCGAGTCAAGAAAATTGCACTGGGATATGACCGCCTCGAGAATGACCGAAGCCGGAGCTGGCAGGTCGAGATTCTCCAAAATATCCAGGAACCTTGTACGCGCCGAGCGCAGGTGATCAAGGTAATGGTCAAGTCCGCGGTACGGAAGCTGCGGTGTAGGAGTGACACGCAACGATGACTTGTGCAAGAGACCCAGCCAGCGTGCCGCTAGCTGAGAATGATCCTTACGATCCCGCGAATACTTTTCACCTTCGACGTACTCGAGAAAAAGCCAATCGTATTCACCACTTCCCCGGACAAAGCCGTGATAAGCCGGAGAACTGACCGGCAGGTACGGGAGAATCTGCTCGTAGATGGTGCGCTCATGCGCCGCCGTCGCCCGCCGGCAATACTTGGCCACAATGGGAGCCGATGCGGGCCCAACGCGGGGCAGGAGGTAAATCGTTGACTTGACTCGTTCTTTGAGAATGGAAATTTCTCCCCGCACCGCCGCCCCTGCTGCCAATTGGTGCCAAGCCTGGACTGCCGGATGCCGGGAACCGCTGGTCTGCAAGCGTTCGAATGCAATTGGCTCAACCACGGACATTGCTCCCGGCCCATTCGATAATCGCACGCAAGAGCCCTTCAGAAGCAGAGGCAGCGGACACTGAAGATGTTGTGGCAACCAACTTTCCACCTTGGATCTGCAGCAGCGTGCCGCACCACTTGAGCGTGCTTGCCCGGTGAGCCACGATGAAGACAGTACGGTTTCGAATCAGGCGTTCAAGCGCTTCGAGAATGGCCGCTTCCGTTTTCACGTCCACGGCGCTGGTGGGCTCATCGAGAATGAGAATTGGCGCGTTTCTCAGGAAGGCCCGGGCGAGCGAAATGCGCTGGCGCTCACCACCGGAAAGACGCATGCCTCGTTCGCCGACCAGCGTCTGGTACCTTTCAGGAAGTCTCGAGATGAATTCATGCGCATTCGCAGCCATCGCCGCTGCCTGAATTTCTTCCCGGCTGGCGCCCGGGCGAGCGTAGGCGATGTTCTCCCCTACCGAACTCGAGAAGAGCACAGGCTCCTGTGGGACAAGGGAGAACTGTTTCCGCAGATCGGCGAGCCGGTAATCCCGCAAGTCCACGCCATCGAGAAGGATTTTTCCGTCGGTCGGATCGTAAAAGCGCAGCATCAGGCTTACCAGCGTCGTCTTGCCGGCACCCGTCGGCCCCACAATGCCCGCACACATCCCCGGATTCAGCTCAAAGGAGAGGCGATCCAGGGCCGGCCTATCCGGCGCGTATGCGAAGGAAACATCGACAAAAGCAATCTTTCCCTCAGCGCAAGACAGGGGACGCGGATTTGCTTTCTCTCCGACCTCGGGAAGCTCATCGAGCAAAGCGAAGGCCCGCTCAACGCTGGCCAATTGGGACTGTAAGGCCGCTGACTTCCTGCCCATGGTCTTCAATGGCTCGTAGAGTTGCGCAACGTATCCCATCATGAGGAGGAGCTCGCCCAGGGTGATGACGTTTGACTGAACTTGACGGATGCCGACAAACAACACGGTTGCAGTTCCGGCGGCAGTGATCAGTCCAACAAGGGAGTTGAACTTGCCCTCACCCAAGGCCAGGCGGAGCCGGGCGCGCATCCCATCCGCGCTTTGACGGATGAAGCGGTGCCTTTCGTCTTCTTCCCGCCCGAAAGCCTTTACCACTCGCAGCGCACCCAGCACTTCCTGGACAATCCCCATAGCGGATCTTTCCAGAGCTTTCACCTCGCGCGATCCACGGCGCAATCCGCGGCGATAGAACTTTGAAATCGAGAAAAGGAGGGGAGAAATCACCAGGGCGACCAGCGCCAACTGCCAGTCAATTTTCGTTGTGACGTACAGCATCCCGAGCAGTGTGAAGGCGGAGTTCATGAAGGGAATCAAATGTTCGACAACGATTGACTGAACGGCAACGGCATCGTATTGAACGTTGTAGAGCGATTCCGCCGTTCCTTTGACGTCGTGATAAGAAAGAGACAATTTTTGCATCTGCCGAAATATCTCGGAGCGGAAGTCGAGGAGGAGTTTCTCTCCGGTGTAGGTCTGTAGCAGCGATACAGCCAACGCCTGAATCTGATTGAGAATCGTCACGGTAATCAGCAGCCCGACGGCGAGAAACAGCGCTGAGGACGGAGAGAGCCTGAAACCTGGCGGCAGAAACGGCTGAATCAAATGAGGCAGAGGCTTGGAGCCAAGCCCGCTATCCACGGCGATCTTCAACGGCAAGGGCACTAACAACGTCAGAGGGCTCGCTAGTAAGCCGAGCAGGAAAAGAGCGGCAAAGTGCGACCAGTACGGCCGGGCCCAGCGAAAAAGCCGGCCATAGAGAAGAAAATCGCGATTATTGCGGATTGACGTCATGGGCGCTTGAAGCCCAGTTCGATTAGCGCGCAATGGATTGCGCTGACCGCCACGGCACCACTCCGAAGTGTGAGCGCTCCGAACACCGCCCCCAGCGCCCCGAGAATGGCTGCCGGGCGTGTGGCTCGATCGATCGCCGCTCCAACCGATGGGAGCATGAACAGAAGAGTCGTCCCCAGTGCGTGGATGGAGAACCACGGCCTGGAACGGACACGTAGCATGTGTTTGCTTGGGCCATAGTTCTCGGCGACCGTGCAGACACGTACGCCGCCGAACAAACTGCCGCGCACCTCGAGATCCCAATCGTCGTAGTCACCCCCGCGGCGCACAATCGCCCCGCGAGCGCGCAGCGCCGATTCCAAGGCTCGGAGGACCTCGGTTGCATCCACCCATTGTTCACTCCAACGCTGAAACATCCTCGGCCAGGGAAACATTCGCGCTGGAAAGCACCGGACTCCCCAGCCAGTTAGGGAATAAATAAGGCGGCCCCAGAAGCGAGCGAGTGGCTGCATCAGATAGAGACCTGCCGTCAGGACACGCAGGCGAAAACGATCAAAACGGCCCTTCGCTGAGGCGCAAAAACGGAAGCGCGACACTGCACTTACGGCTGGAATCAGAGACAATCCAAATCCCGCTACAGCCAGCGGGATGACTCTCAGCAGCGGCCTCCAGAGGATGCTGATGGCCCCCAGAACTACCAAAGCGAGATTCGTCAGTTGCCACTCGGGCATCAGTGGCAGGGAGTTCAAAAGGCTCTGTGCGGGCTGGTAAAGCCGCGCGTAGCCTGCAGTTCCCCAGGTTCCCTGATAAATCCGCCCCCGCGACATTGAGGTCGCGCGAAATAATCCATCCGTATAAATGTGGCCCAGCCAATTCATTTGGCCATTGGAATTATATTTTTCCGGCCACTTTCTCTCGAGCATGGCCTCCGCTCTGCCGTAGCTCACTTGCTGTTTTAAGTAGGCGCGCACGGTCCCCCGATAGTGATGCCAGATCATGGCCGCCGGACTGAACCCGAGCCTCCCGCCACGCTCGCGTATTCTCCAGCACACGTCCACATCGTCACCAGCTTGACGGAATTGCGAATCAAACCCGTTAATGGCCTCCAGCCAATTCCTCCGGAAGGCCATGTTACATCCGGGGATGTGTTCTGCCTCGTTGTCTGATATGAGCACTTGAGCCGGTCCGCCAGGAGACCCAGCGACGCAACTCGCGGTCGGTCCATCATCCAAAAACGGGATGTTCGGGCCCCCCACGCCCGCGTAATCTGTTTTGAGGAATGCGGCGGCCAGGTAGGTTAGCCAATCCGGATCGGGCCGGGCGTCATCGTCAATGTAGGCGACGATTTCTCCTGTAGCCGATTGCCAGCCCAAATTTCGAGCAGCACTCAAACCTCGGTTTTCCGTGCGGATCAACTGGGCGCGAAACTCTTGCGCGATGTCCCCGGCGCCGTCCGTAGAACCATCATCAATCACGATGGTTTCATAGTTGGGATATCGGATTTTCTCGATCCCCTCGAGACACCCACGAATCGTACGGCTTCCGTTGAAGGTGCACACAACCACAGATATCCTCGGCCAAGCCGCTCTGGACTCGAACGGAACTTCCTTGAATGCCTTACCCACGACGCTGAGGGCCCGTTTTGGTTTTCTTTCACGGCTGATAATACCGAAATCCCAATCGGTGACGTCCTCGCCTCCCCTGTACCACTCATCGGTCCAGGAATAGACAAATGCTCCGGCGCAGCCGGCAGCGAAAGATGCTCGTATCTGCCAATCCAGGCAGGTAGCTTGCACCTCTTCTCCGTTCCTGCGGCTGTCCATGCCGACTTCCGTGACGAGCAGTGGGCGGTTGCCAGCGATATTCTGGAGGCGCGAGAGATAGGCCTCATAATTGTTCCGGGATTCAAGAAAAACGTTGAAGCAAACCAGATCGAAAAAAGACAGGTCCAAGTACTCCGACGATGGATAGTTCGCGTAGGAAATGAGGGCCTCCGGATCCCCTTCCTTCACATCCTGGCGCAATTGATTCAAAAATCGTTCGACGGCACGTGCTCCGTGCCATCGCACGATGGTTGCCGGGATCTCATTAGCAACCACATATCCGAGGACGGCAGGGTGGCCCGCGCACCTGCGCGCTCCGCCACTAACATGCGCCCTGATCTCCCGGACAATTTTTTTGTCCTGCAAGAACGTGTAGTGCCGTTCCCCTTGCAGCCCAACCAAGACCCTGAGGTTATGCCGGTGGGCAATGTCGAGAAGCCAGCGAGGCGGTGCGGTGTAGGTTCGCACCGCATTTATGCCGCTTACCGACATCTGAGAGAAGTCTTGTTCGACCATCCTAGGTGAAGGAAACGCATCACCATTCATACCTGGCCGGAATGTTCCGTAGGTCACACCGCGAACATAGAGCTTCTCCTGGCCCAGCCAGAGAAATTTACCTCCTAAGGTAACGCGCGCATTGCTGGAAGCCCTTTTCGATGCGGGGATGAAATCCCGGATAATCACCGGCGCAGGAACCGGCAACTCCACAGAGGTGTCGGCCGGAATTGCCTTCATAGCCATATTCGCGCTCCTGCTGAATCGGCAGGTGGTTCGACGAGGCTATCTACGATTTGCGGGGAAGGATTGCCATGTTGTCCAGCCGCCAAGGCGCCGGCGCAAAACGGAAGGTGAAGTACACCCGTGGAGTGGTTACCCAAGACGATCAGGTCGCGGCTCGCCCGAGAAAATAAATTCGCCGCATCACTTCCGGCACAGCCCGCCCCGCCAGTTACGAGAACTCGAATCGGACGATGGAGCGATTGGTCTCGCATGCGAGATTTGTCCGAAGAAACTTTCATAAGCGTCCATCGTCACCTATGTTTGAAATTGCGAATTGCCATAAAGCTGACTGTCACCAACCGGTTGGGTGCCAAAAATCTTAAGAATGCCGGGTGTCCGAATTGTTCTGAAACCCCCTCCTTGCCAAGACTCAAAAACTGTACTTCACCGAAAGCTGGAGCGTTCTTGCCAGGCTAGCCGAATCTGCTTGGCCAAAGAGCGATGAACTCGCCACTCCGACAATGCTGCTGACATTTGTGCGATTGATTGCATTGAACGCGTCAACGCCGAGCTCCATAGTCCGCCTTGCGTTGTGGTGTTCCCGCGCAAAAATATTTTCCAGGCTGAACACCTTCGACAGCCGCAGGTCGAATTGCACAGTTCCGGGCTGGCGACCGGTGTTGCGCGTCACTCCGGGAGGCCGGTCGTTCGCCACTCCGTCGCCATTCTCATCGAACCCCGTCGTGATGTTGTACGGCGCTCCAGTAGCCGCCGAGAAAAGAGAACCCATTCGGGTACCGAACGGCAACAGTACGATTCCCGCGAAGTTGACGCGATGCCTGCGGTCAAAATCTGCCGGGGCTATCTCCGCGCGCAAATCGTAGTTGTCAGCCGGCGGTAAAAAAGTTCCGTATTGGCTGGACGTGTCGTTGATGTACTTGGAAAAAATATATTGCCCATACGCTTTGAAGCGCTTTCCCAACCCTCCGCGGAAGGTCAAGGTCAAGGCATGCCCGCGGAGGAAAGCCGTCGACTGGATTTCATTGATTTCAAAGAAATTCGGATTCGGACGCACTCCGCCGCCCGACGGAAACGGAGCATTGACGTCCCGTAGCCGGAAGAGATGCACGCCATGCAAGAACGAGTACTCCAACGAGAGCCAATTACCGCCCCATATCTCTTGTTCGACTGCTGCACTCGTTTGGATCAGGTATGGAGATTGAGCGCCGGATGCCACTCGCGTGGTACTGAGAGGCAAAGATACAAGTTGACCACCCAAGAACGGATCAGGGTAAGAAGGATTGGAGATGTCGATCTCACGGACGCGCACACCATCCAATAGAAGGGCGTCTTGTGTGGTTGTGCGAGGCAAATTGTCGTAGAAGATGCCCGTCCCCGCGCGTACCACCGTCTTCTTCCGATTGCCGGGAGAGTAGGCCAGCGCAAGCCGGGGAGCGAGGTCCTTGCGGTCGTCAAGGGTGTTTTGCCAGTCGTAGCGCAGACCAAACGTTACGCTAAGGTTTGGCAAGGCTCGTAACTCGTCCTCCACAAATCCGCTGGTCTGCTGTGCGAGGAAAGAAACAGCTGGGTTGCCTTGATTCACTGAGTAAAGAATTGGAGCGCCAAGGTGTTGCTGAATAACAGCTCTGTACTGGTCGAGGCTGCCAAACTCAAAGGTACCGCCGAAGTTTGTCGCGTCGGTGACGTTGTTCCACTCGCTCCGAGCCGTACCACCAAAAGAGAAGGTGTGCTTTCCGTGGACGTAGGTCGCTGTTTCCTGGGCGTCAAACGCACGCCTTTCCTTGCTAGAGTATGATTGGGAGGGTCCGCCGGTAAATTCGCCATCCACGACGATCTCTGGCCCGTTGGCGGGATTGCCGGATCGTTCCTTCTGATTCTTGAAAACAATAATCAACTGGCTGCGAAATCGTGGAGAAAGGATTGCACTTTCGATGAGTTGGACACGGTGCGTTTGATGCCCCGTGGCGATGCCCTGTTCGGGCAAAATTAGTCCGCCCACTCCCTCGTTGTGGCTCGATTGGTCGGTAAAAGCATAGTTCACGGAGAGCGTTTGCATCGTCGTCAGAGACCAATGTGCCCGCCCGAAGAGATGATCGCGTCGTTGAGGGGCAGGCACGTTGGTGATGAGAGGGCCAGTCAGCGTGACCGTATCTGGGGCATTTACAACTGCGCTTTGGTCGTCCAACAAACGTTCACCCGCGACGAAAAAGGTGCCGGTCTTTCCGGGCAGCGGCCCGCCCAGGCTACCCTCTACGAACCTCCTGTTCAGGTCCGGATTGGTACCGGCGAAGGCGTTTCGCGCATCGAAAACAGAATTCCTTGCAAACAGTGCGAGAGTGCCCTCATAGCGATGTTTGCGTCCGTGCTTCGTGGCGATTTCGGCTCTTGCATTGCCAGGATGCTGAAATTCCGCGGAATAGGGGTTGCGGTTGATTTTCAGCGTTCGGATAGCCGTGCTGGGCATGTCGAGGTCTCCCCCGTCCACGCCGTCGACGACCACCGAGGTTCCCTCGTTGCCTTGTGCTGCCGGAGAAATGAATGTGTCAATGAACGGCTGAAGGTAATCGACTTCGAGAGGCAGCCCGCCGAAAAAAGTCTCGTCGATTCTCATCGAGTCGGGATTGCTCTCCGGGGATAGCCGGTCATCGGGCGTGTCGGCGTGAACGGTTATCTCCTCCTCGACGGTCTGCAGTTTCAGCTTGATCTTTAAGGGGTTCAACTTTTCCGTCCCGACTTGAATGCTCGTGTTGTATGGCTCGAACCCGCTTGCCTCAATCCGAACGAGGTACGTTCCCGATGCCAGATCGGTGAAGCTGAATCTGCCATCTTCCGCCGTTTCCACCTCTTGTTTCTTGTTCGTCTGTTGATTGACTAGAGTCACTTTCACTCCGGCCAGCTCTCCGCCACTGGCCGCAACTTTGCCAGTTAAGCTACCGTTCTCTTGTCCCAGAAGGAGGTGCGGAAACATCACAAGTGCGAGAATCAGGCACAATGTGAGACGCGAAGCAGCATTGAAAACTTCGCGGAGATGTTCAACAAGAGGAGCTGTCTTCCCGAATCTAGATGGCAGGGTTACCGCAAACACCGCTTCCGGCGGGAATTCAGGCACTCCCTGGTTGGCGATTTCCAGCCCAGATTCGCGGCCATGTAACGCAAAACGGTGACACATGCCCCCGTGGCGAATGCAGGTATGCGAAACGGGCGGCACCGGCGATCGATGTCGCGGATTCCGGCCAGCGGGTAACAAACCGACATGTGGGTAGTCAGTCTGCTGACGCATTCTGACCAGTACCTCCGTGCGCCCCCAGAGTCACTCGGCCCGGGCGCGCCCGGGCGGGAACGTCAGACCGACTAGCGTGCCATTTCCAGGCCGTTTCAATAATTTCATCCAACGAAGAGTGGTGTGGCTCCCATCTTAGAAGCTGCCTTGCTTTCGTGCCGTCGGCCACTAGACATTGGGGATCGCCGGCACGGCGCTTCGCCTCACGAACGGGAACACGACAGCCACTCGTCCGTTCCACAGCAGCAATGACCTCACGCACGGAGTGACCTTTTCCCGTTCCCAGATTGAGGGCTGTGCTCTCGCCTCCGCCTAAGATGTTGGCGAGCGCAAGATAGTGCGCCTCCGCCAAGTCCGTCACATGGATGTAATCTCGGATTGCAGTCCCGTCAGGCGTTGGATAATCTGACCCGTAAATCTCTACAAAAGGAATTTGACCCAGCGCCGCCAGGATCGCGCGTGGTATTAGGTGCGGTTCAGGATCGTGCTCCTCCCCAATCTCACCTTCTGGGTCTGCACCCGCAGCATTGAAATACCGCAAAGCCATCCATCGCAGGCCATAAGACTGGCCGTACCAGTTGAGCGCCCGCTCCACGAAGAGCTTCGACTCTCCATAGGGATTGACGGGCGACTGAGAGTGGTGCTCAGGAATGGGAACCTCTTGCGGAACTCCGTATGTGGCACAAGTAGAAGAGAAGATGATGTGCTTAACGCTCGTATCGACCATCGCATCAAGCAAATTGAGCGTATTCACCACGTTGTTGCGGAAGTATTTGCGAGGATTACGCATGGATTCGCCAACATAAGCATGCGCAGCAAAATGGATAACCGCTTGAATTTCGTAGGCTCCTATCACCTCTCGGAGTAATTTGAAGTCTGCCAGGTCACCCTGCACAAAGGGTCCCCACTTTGCGGCGCAGCGATGACCTGTGTTCAGGCTGTCCAGCGTGATCGGCTCAAATCCGGCTCGTGCCAGCAACTTAGCGGTATGGCTTCCGATGTACCCTGCACCGCCTGTGACCAGTGTTTTCACTTTCCTTCTTCCCAAAAAGGAACAACCACCTGGGAGGGCGGGTGGGTGGGTCCTTGTGAACATCCCATGAACCTTTCATGAGTGTTCCATTACAATGCCGCCTACCATAGGGGCGCGGAACGGCCACGTCAATTACCGATAGGGCTAACCCTAGCGGCTAGAACTGCAAACTGGTTTTGACCTGTCTAATTACCCAAGCGAAGTGAAGGCATGCATGCTTCAGATTACGTATCGGAGGCCGATGCGGTAATGCTGCTTGGACGAGCGGTCTATCCAACGGACTTGAACGAGCGTGGGGATTTGTGTGGGCGTCCGAGCGAGCCGGAGCTGGCCTTGAAGGAGCGCGGATTGCCTGGGCACGTGACTCGCAAGCAGGCAGAATCCGCCGTCGGAGATATTATTTACGCGTCCCTTGAAGGTCACTGGGTTCTTCTTGGTGTGATACGAACCCAACTCGCTACCCTCAAATTCTCCGTTGACAGGGTAGCGGGGTTTGCCTCGTTTTATCCGCGATTGTAAACCCATATTTACTCCCGCCGATAATACAATCATGAATGTTAACGGGTTATCACAAACTGATAGAAACTAAATACGAGTGAGTGGAAAATAGCGCCTCACGCTGCGGTACTTTCCGAAATCTCCAGGATTTTGGCCAGGATGCCAGATCGGTCACAAGCCCCGGTCTTGAACATGATTGATCTTAAGAAGCTCTTCGCGGTATTGGGACTGATGTCCATTCGGGAGGCGATCTGCTTTGTCGCGTGTCCCTGCATCAGAAGTTTAAGGGCTTCGGTTTCCCGTTGCGTCAGGCGGAATTTCCGAGCGACCAGTCTGAGATGGGGCGACGCGCGGTGGTTCCTCTCCAGCAGAATGGCCAAGCTCGGCCCTGCGCCGTTTGCAATGTGAGATTTTAGGGTGAACACTCGGAGTTGATATTGCCTCTTGCCAGAAGTAACTTCACTGGGGAATCTAGCGTGCGAATTGCTGTCTTGCTTCGGAAGCAGGGACTTGATCCGTCCCATAAGGAATTCGTCAAACCGTTTATTGCTGCGCGGGATTTCCGGGTATGAAAGAATGCAAACAGCCTCTTCGTCTAAGTAAAGAGGCCGGAGGAAGGCGCCCAGCAACAAAAGCCCAGCGGAATGGGAATTTGCTCTTTCATACGGTTCACGGCTGGGCGCAATCGTCCTTCCACCTGCCCCGGGCAAATATTTTGACAAGCCATTACCATTCGCCGCGGAGGTGCGCGGGAGCTCCCTTCGAGGATGGTCTCCGGTCCCGTGGTCAAGCTTACCTCTGAATAATTTTTTCATGGCCAGACTCCGAAAGGTGGCG
>WNEZ01000513.1_pt1 | contig 31223 bp, 21 predicted proteins | sample 5400521 | NCBI WGS metagenome assembly WNEZ01 (sample SAMN13153339, study PRJNA577476) | soil metagenome | isolation source: 120 cm saprolite under Douglas fir tree site 2 hole 1 replicate 1 | place: USA:California | collected 2015-04-18 | reverse complement strand
GAGCTAGACTGTTGATGTCGGTACCGGCATTTGCCGCCTTGGTAAGCGTTGTCGCCGCTCCGAAGTAGTCCATCTTCGAGGCCGGATCCACGATATTCAGTGGCATAGCCAAGTCTTCCTCCTGCAACAGCCGATGCGCGAGACGTCCGACATAACTAGCTTCGAATACGAAATTCTTGCTGAGTTCGCGCGTGATGGAGAAATCGAACACGTGGGAGTACGGTGTCTTCAATTTATCGTCCAAGCCCCAATAGATGGCGAACGAACCCGCGTCAAAGCCCGTTGGGGGCGTTACCGGATTCGGAAGCGGACTCGGCTGCGGCCCAACCACTTGCTGTCCGCAAAAGAAGGTGTTCGCCGGAGGCAACACGGTCAGGTCCAGAAGGCGTGGAGTACAGCCCACGTCTTGTGAACCCGCAGGGTTTACCAACTGCGTCGTCAGCCCGAACGACCCCTGCCGGTCAAAGCTGTTCACGACCCCCACGCCGAAGTGGTCGTAATAAAGCCCATATCCGCCGCGAATCGAGCTCTTTCCGGGCCCTCCGAACAAAGCATGCAGGAATCCACTGTCCGCGTGCGGCGAGTACGCAAAAGCAAAGCGAGGAGCCAAGTCTTTATAGTCCCAGCCCCAATACGGTTGCTTGCCATTCGCCTGTCCCGAAAGAGCCATAGATACGTGCGGGTCGTATGTGTTTCCCTGCAGCATGGCTTGTTGACGCTTGTGAAACCAGTCGTTCAGACTGACGCTGGGCGCCACCTGGTTGCCGTGGATTTCGTATGGAGGCTGGAGCAACGAATACCGCAATCCGCCGGTCAAAACCAGATTGGGAGTAACGCGCCAACTGTCCTGCGCGTACATTTCGCCTTCGGTGGACTTGAAGTTTCGCGTAATCAATTCTCCCGGGGCGAAGAAGTGGCCGGTCTTATCCTGATTGTAGGTTTTGTTCGTTTCGGTAAGCAGGCCGGCTATCGCTGCCGTAGCGAAATCATAGGACTCGCCGAACGAACCATCGACAGCTGGGTACCCACCCGCCGCAGGATCCAAACCCGTGCCCTTGTTCGCAATTCCTGCGGGCGCAAGCCAGAAAACATTGGTGTCTGCGGTCGAGATGTTTTGTGCATTGCCAGTGCGGTTATTGGTAATGAGCCGCAGGTTGCCGCCAAACTGAAAAGTGTGTTTCCCCTTCGTCCAGCTAATGTCATCGACCAGATTATGGACCGGCACGTTGGTGAGAATACTGTTGGTGAAGCCCTGTACGTCGTCCAGGCCACGGAAGTGATTGAAATCAGTAGAACTCAGACCAACAGTGCTGACCCCTTGCCGGATAAATCCGTAGCGCAGGTTATTGATCAGATTGCTGCTTAACAAAGCCGTGTATCCGACAAAAATTCCTTTGCTGTTGTCGAGGGGCAGGATATTTGGCGGCTGACCAGGAAACTGCTGCACTGTGGTTTGATCGGCACCGGCATTGTGGAAATTCTGCAGGTGACCTTTCAAAAACAAGCTGTGGTTCCCGGTGCTCGTCAATTTATAGTCGAGCTTCATTAGGTAGGTGTTAAGCCTGGTAGGAGCAGGAGCAGCAAACGTGAAGGCGCGATAATCAAGACCATCTCCCAGCGCGTCACTGTTTGGTGAGGGGTACTTCTGGAAGATCGCCAACGCATTGGGGTCAGCTCCACCTCCCCACGGACAAGTCCCATTGTCGATACAGGTGCCGTTGCCGTCATCGATTGTGTCCAGATTCTGCAAACCCTGAGGCGTTAACGACACGATTCCAGACGAAATCGTAAAATTCGGATTGACCGTATCAGCACATGCGCCGGCGCAAGGGTACCGCAGAATTCCATTCCGCATCTCATCGCTTGGCACGATGCGAGTTGCCTGTATGGCCTCGTTGGTTCGCTGTCCTTCATACCCGCCAAAAAAGAAAAGGCGGTCTTTCACAATCGGCCCACCTACCCAGGCTCCAAACGTGTTGCGAACCAACGGTCCGGGGCGATTGGGCAGTCCTGAAATAACCTGTGCTTGCTCGTTAAACCAGTCGTTCGCCTGACCCAGGTTCGAGCGGTTGTACTCATACAGCGTGCCGTGAAAACTGTTAGTGCCACTCTTGGTCACCAAACTGACTTGGGCGCCGGAAGATCGGCCGGCGTCGGCGTTCGAATTACTTGTGGTAACACGAAATTCCTGGATCGAATCCAGCGGCGCTCTGAGGGCCCCTTGGAACGCATTCCCCAACAACTGATCGTTATTATCTAAGCCGTCGAGCGTCACGTTCGTCTGGTCGCTGCGCGCACCAGCGACGGATCCGCCACGGCTGTCATTAGCTTGATTAACGTTTTGTCCAATGTAGGTTACGCCCGGCTGTAAGCTCAAAATCGCAACCGGGTCACGGCCCTCTGCGGGAAGATTAATGAGCTGCGCCGTATTAAATACATTCCCCTGGCTCGCGTCGGTCGTATTCACCAGCGCGGCCTCCCCTGTCACCTCCACAACTTCAGTCGTCCCCTTAACCTGCATCGAGATGTCCAGCGTCGCCGGCTGGCTCACTTGCAGGGTGACCTTATCCTGCTTCACGGTGGCGAAGCCCGGGACAGTTACGGTCAGGGTGTAGGTCGCTGGAGGGACCTCAAGAAACTGATACACGCCGTCGTTGCCCGACTTGGTGGTTCGCCCATATCCGGTCGCGGCGTTATTAAGCATTACGACAGCGCCCTGTACGACCGCACCTTTGGGATCGGTGATCGTGCCGCGAAGCGATGTGGTTGCAGTTTGAGCAGAAATCAGGATACTCAAGGCGAAGAAAAAAACGGCCAACAGAGTAGCTACACGTACGCCAGAACGCATGGGAGCTCCTTTACCCACGAGGGCGTTACATTTCAGATTGTGTTGCCCAGGAATGAGAGACTGACAGTGAGACCCCTGGGGACCTGATGGGGCGCTATTGTGCAACTGCGGGGCCACGATATTCAAGCTTAATTTTCAATCCCTTGCATCTTTTGACAATGTCAAATATCTGGCATTTGGACTATCAGCCATTCACAAATTAGTATGCGTGTCCGCAGCCTTACGGCGAAACAGTGCGGAGCTCAGCACAATCACTGCCGGGTAGCACTCCAGTGTGTACCGCGGTTCGGGGTTCTCCAGTGTCCCCAAGAATGCGGAGCGCAGCAGCAGAAACAGAACGAATAATCCTATGCCAAAGATTGCGCGCGCCCGCACCAGCCCCGCAGCAGCCAAGCCCACGTAGAACAAATTAATCACTCCGAAAACGAGGCTGACTGTAAGCCAGCGAGGGTCGTCGTTGAACTCCCACCAGCGCGGGTCGGAGGGAAGCAGCTCGGTTCGCGGACGCAGCCACATGTCGGCGATGCGCAGCGCGGGAAGCCACACGTAATACCGCAGGGGCGCGGCGTGGATGCGGACCCCGGCGAGGGCCGCGAAACGGGCATCCAGCTCTGGTGTGATTTCATGCTCCTGGTTGTAGTCGGCGAAGAGCGCCTCGGTTTCCTTGCGCTGTAGTTCGGAATCGAATGCGCGGCGGGGCAGGCGCGTGAAGTCTAACTCTGAGCCAGGGACGGGCCAATAAATTTCCTGGACCGAGGTGTATTCCGCGATCCATGTTTTGACCCAGCGGTTGAAGCCTTTCATCACCAGTTCGTCGGAATCGTTGGCGTAGCGCGGGGCCAGCGGCTCAAAACGATGCAGCGTGTGTAGATTGCGCACAGTCCAGGGCACCAGGGGGACGATCGCGCCCACGGTCAAGAGCACTCCGGCGGTGATGATGCGGCCCGGCGAAAGGCTTGCACGTGATTCGTGGTCTTTCGATCGCAGGGCTCGAACCAGGAGCAGCAGCAAATATCCCCCCACCGCAGCGAGCAGAATCCCGCCATCGGGCCGCAGCAAAATAGCGGCACCGGTCGCGAGGCCACAGCCAAGCCATGCGCTGGTGCGGATTGGCTGTCCTTCGTCAGGCGATTCTTCTTGACCCACTCCCAATCCGCACAAGGTGAGATCCAGTGCCAGCATGGTAAAGAAGATTTCCAAAGTCTCTGTCAGAGCTGCGGCGGCATAATTCGCGAGAAATGGGCAGACAGCGGCGAGAAGAAAGCCCGCTTTCGCCGCGCGATCGGAGAACAGGCGGCGCGCCATATCGGCCACCAGAAAGCACGTTCCCAGATCGAACAGCACCTGGACCAGCAGCACGGCGCGGAAATTATCCACGCCAAAGATGGCGAAGATCGCCGCGAGGACCGCGGGATATCCAGGCAATCGCGAAAGTGTGGGAACGACCTGGCCGGAGTCGGTTACGCCGTAGATGCCGAAGCGCAGCCAGTTCCCGGCGATATTGGCATAAAGCCGCGAATCATCCACTACGGCCGGGAAGCGCAATACAAAGAGCAGGCGCAGCGCCAGGGCGGCGAGTCCAGCCGCGGCAAAGAAGGGCGAACTCCTTCGCACCAGTCGCACCAGTCTGGGCACGCAGCGAATATAGCGCGTTTGCGGCTATCCTGAAGGTGGGAAAATGCATCTTACGACTCAGAGCAGCTACCTGACCCTGACTCTCCTGGAATTGACCGTGTGCCGCCCGCGGCATAACATAAATCGTTCATCCCCCCATGGCTGACCCGGTTTTCTATGATCCAAAACGCGCCCGCTGGAAGCGCCTGCGGCGGCTGTTCGACGTTGTAGCCGTATCGTTTTCACTGCTGGTCGTCTTCTTCGTCTATACCGTACTCCGCGATGAGCCTCTGCCCGAAGTTTTCTTCTCCCCACAGAAGCGTACCTTCAAGCCGGTAAAGGAAACCGAGAAAGAGAAGGCTCGGGAACGCCAGAAGAAGCAAGCCAGCCGTCGACGCCGGTCAAAGCTCGCGCCCTCGCAAGTTACGCTGAATCAGCAAGAGGGGATTCGCGCCGCCTTTTATGTGCCGTGGGATGCGGCCAGCTTCTCCTCTCTTCGGGATTTCGCTCATCAGATCGATCTTCTCTATCCCGACTGGCTGCACGTGCTTACTCCCGATGGCCACCTGCAAGCCGTGGACGACCAGACCAACAAGTTCTTTGACGTGATGCAGGGCAACACAGTTCGCTCCGTCGATGAGCGGGTCATGCCATTCCTGAACGCGGAAGACACCAGCCTGGAAGTCTTCCCCATGGTCAACAACTTCGATGGATCGGATTGGGTGGACGTCAGCGGGTTCCTCAACGACCCTCAAGGGCGGAGTCTGTTTCGGCAACAGGTATCGGCGTTCCTCTCCTCGGGCCGGTATCGCGGATTGATGATCGATTTCGAGGCCTTTCCCCAGCGGGGCCAGCGCGGTTACGTGGCTTTGCTTAACGAACTTTCCTCGGACTTGCATGCCCGAGGCATGAAACTCTACGTGGCCGTGCCCTCGCATAATGAGGATTTCGATTATCCGGCGGTCGCCGCGGCGGCGGATGGCGTCGTGCTCATGAACTACGACGAGCACTATCCCGGCGGCAAGCCCGGACCGGTCGCGTCCCAGGACTGGTTCGCGCAGAATCTGACCTTCGCGAAGAAAGTGATCCCGAAGGAAAAGATAATCTGCGCGATCGCGAATTACGGTTACGACTGGGTGCTCAAGCCCAAGAAGGGCAAGCTACCGCCAAGCGTAAAAGATAGCTCGGTCAGCGTGCAGGAAGCATGGCTCGAGGCACGTGACTCGGACGAAGACGTCACGTTCGATGACGACGCCCTGAATCCGCATTTCAGCTATCTGGACCAGAGCAACCTTCGTCACGATGTATGGTTTCTTGACGGGGTGACGGCGCTGAATCATATGCGCATCGCGCAAGCCGCAGGCATCAATACTTTCGCGCTTTGGCGCCTTGGCGGGGAAGACCGCACCTTGTGGAAAGTTTGGGACGTCCCCGGCGATCCTGGAGCCGCCGACAAGCTCCGCGATGTGCCGCCCGGGCAAGACGTCGACATGGAAGGCCAGGGAGAGATTCTACGAATCGAAGACCGGCCTTCCCACGGCACGCGTGATCTGACGATCGATCCGAATACGAAGGTGATCACCGACGAAGTTTTCCAGTCGCTCCCCGAACCGTATCGGCTGGGGCGCTACGGCTACAGTCCGAACAAAGTAGCGATCACGTTTGACGACGGTCCCGATCCCCAGTGGACACCGAAGATTCTCGATGTGCTGAAGCGCGAGCATGCGCCGGCAACGTTCTTCATGATCGGCATTCAGGCAGACAAATTCGCGGGCATCGCGAAGCGAATTTACGACGAAGGCCACGAGGTCGGCAACCATACATTCACGCATCCCGACATCAGCAACATCTCCTCGGCTTATATGAAGTTCGAGCTGAACATTACGGAACGGTTGTTTGCCAGCCGCTTGGGCATTCGCACCGTTCTTTTCCGTCCGCCGTACTCGATTGACGAAGAACCGGACACCGCCGACCAGGTACGGCCGCTCGAATTTACGCAGGACATGGGTTACACCACCATCGGCGACAAGTTGGATCCTGGCGACTGGCGGGTAAATCCACGCCGTTCGGCCGAGCAGATTGCCGCAGACGTGCTGGATCATCTTCCTCCCTGCACCACCAACGACATTCACTGCGGGGACATCATTCTGCTGCACGACGGCGGCGGAAATCGCGCTGAGACGGTACGCGCGCTGCCGATGATCATTCGAGGCGTACGCGCTCGCGGCATGTCGATTGTTCCTGTGCATGAGTTACTAGGCAAGACCAAGGCGGACGTCATGCCTCCGTTGACCACGAACCAACGCTGGGCCGCACGCTTGAACTGGATCAGTTTCTGGCTGTTCGACGCCAGCAGCAAGAGCATCGTCTGGATCTTTTTCCTCGGCGACCTGCTGATGACGGGGCGGTTGTTTTTTATCGGAGCCGCCGCTATATACGACCGTTTGCGGGAAAAGATTTTCGGCAAGCCCGCGGAAGTCGAGTCTTATAAGCCGAATGTCGCGGTACTGATTCCCGCGTATAACGAAGAAAAGGTCATCGAGCGCACCGTGCGCGCTGCGTTGAACTCCGACTATCGGAACCTGCGCGTGATCGTGATCGATGACGGCTCCAAGGACCGCACGCTGCAGGTCGCACGCAACGCGTTCGCTGCGGAAGAGGCTCACGGCAAGGTGATCATCCTCACCAAACCCAACTCCGGCAAGGCCGACGCGCTCAACTACGGCATCGAGCATATTGGTGACGCCGAGATTTTCGTTGGGATCGATGCCGATACCGTGATCGCAGCGGACGCGATCTCACGCCTGGTGCCGCACTTCGTCAACCCCAAGGTGGGAGCGATTGCGGGCAACGCGAAGGTCGGAAACCGCGTGAACCTTTGGACACGCTGGCAGGCCCTCGAATACATCACCAGCCAGAACTTTGAGCGGCGCGCTTTGGATGTCCTGGGCGCGGTCAGCGTAGTGCCGGGAGCGATCGGCGCATGGCGCGTCTCCGCCGTGCGCGAGGCCGGCGGATATCACACCGATACCGTCGCCGAGGATGCTGACCTGACCATGGCGCTGTTGCGCCTAGGCTATCGCGTCGAATATGAAGACATGGCGCTGGCTTACACGGAGGCTCCGACCAACGCGAACGGGCTGATGCGCCAGCGTTTTCGCTGGTCGTTCGGGATTCTGCAGGCTGTGTACAAGCATCGAGGGGTGTTCGCACGCAAAGGCGTCCTTGGTTTCGTTGCGCTGCCCAACATCGTCATCTTCCAGATTCTGTTGCCGCTGGTGTCGCCACTCATCGACATCATGTTTGCCGTCGGTTCGATCTGGTACTTCATCCAGAAATACTTCCATCCTTACTCGACTGATCCCGCCAGCTTTCACAAGCTGGTGGCGTTTTTCTTTGCCTTCCTGGTCATTGATTTCTTAGCCTCTGCGATTGCCTTCGCTCTCGAACGCCGACGCCCCGACGCCAAGGAAGACATCTGGCTGCTCAGCCAAGTCTGGCTGCAACGCTTCGCCTACCGCCAGTTGTTTTCTATTGTTCTATTCAAGACGCTGAAGCGCGCGCTGGAAGGACGCAAGTTTGCCTGGGATAAGCTGGAGCGCACCGCGGCGGTAAACTATGTGCCGGCGGACAGTCGGGATTCGGTGAACGTTCCGTAGAAGTCGCTCCCTCCCGCTGTCGTCCTGTGCCCTGTCATCCTGAGCGGAGTATTTGCTTTCGCGAAGCGAGAGCAAATACGCAGTCGAAGGATCCCTTCCCTCTGCGCGCTACTGCAGTTCCTGAGAGGAGGTTGTGCTCCAACTGCCCTATCGGAATAGCAACCCAGCAAACTCCGCCAGATTCCGGCGCCATACCATCCAGGTATGCTGGCCCGGCGTTTCTATGTCGGTGTGCTGGATGCCTTTGCTCTTCAACCATTCACGAAAGTTTCGGTTCACTGTGATCAAACGATCTTCGGTGCCGCAGGCAATCCACAACAGCCGAATCTGCTGGTTCGCCTTGGCATCGAGCGCAGGGAAGTCGGCCTGAAAGTCTTCCGGAATTCCGCCGGAACTGAACGCGCCGATCCAGGCAAACTTGTCGAGATTGTTCAATCCGGTCAGCAGTGATTCCGACCCGCCCATCGACAGCCCCGCAATCGCCCGCGCAGTGCGGTCTTTCGTGATCCGATATTCGCTCTCCGCCCGCGGCATCACCTCGGTCAACAGCGCCTGACGAAACTTTTCAAAGTTCTGGGCGCGAACATCGTCGTGGCCCCACGCTCCCCATCCCAGCCGAATCATCTCCATGGTGCCGTAGCCCAGCGGCATCACCACGATCATGGGCTTGGCTTTGCCCTGCGCAATCAGGTTGTCGAGAATCACGTGGGCGCGTCCTACAGCAGTCCATCCGCTGGCGTCGTCGCTGAAGCCATGCAGCAGATAGAGCACGGGATAAGTCTTCTTCGCTGCCGGCTCGTAACCCGCGGGAGTGTAAACATAGTAGTCACGGTCATCGCCCGCAACCGCGGACTTATAGAAGTGATGATGAATTTCGCCATGTGGGACATCATTCAATTCCCAGGGCAACGAGGACGGTCCGGGAACGTGCACCGCATTTTCGGTCGCCAGCAAATTCGGCCTCAGCAAGGGATTCGACGGATCAATCAACCGCACGCCGTCGGCAACGAAAGAGTACCCGTAGTAGTCCGGACTCAGGGCTGCCGTGGTGACGCTCCAGACGCCTTGCTCGTCTTTCTGCATGGGAACTGGTTCCGTTCCCTCGCGCGCAACCTTCACCTCCACCGCATTCGGAGCGCGGAAGCGGAATGTGACGCTGCTGTCGGAGTGCACCTCAGGCGAGACCAGCGGCGCGGGAGGCTGTGGAGGCTGAGCCTGGGCAGGTTTGGCAGCCTGCGCCGCCGACAGGACAGGAAGGAACAGAGACAAAGAATAAACCAGCAATTTCATTGCGGAGTCCTTTCCCCAGATTGGGTTCCCATTGTAAAAGCGGCACCAAAGGATTGGAATTGAAGTCGCTGCTCGTGTGGGGACAGCCGCCCTCGGCTGTCCGGCCGAGCGAAGCTCGGTACTTGAGTTCAGGCAAAAGTGACCCGGCCGGAAGGACTTGAAATCGAGAGATACTACTGACTCTTCTGCGCCACTTCCAGCCGCGTCTCAGCCCGGTGAAGAGCATCCAGCGCGCGGTCTACGTCCACCTCTGTATTACCACTGGTCAACAGTTGCTCCGCGCGCTCCTTTGCTTTGCGCGCACGCTCCACGTCAATTTCGGACGGGCGTTCGGCCGTTTCGGCCAGCACGGTCACCTTGTCCGGTAGAACTTCCGCAAATCCCCAAGCCACCGCAAGATGCCGCTCAGTCGCGTTCTCGCGATAGCTAATTTCCCCTACTGCCAGTTCCGTGATCAACGGAGCATGCCCCGGCAGAACGCCCAGATACCCATTCTTGCCTGGGATCTGAACCTCCTCCACCGGGGTATTCACAACTTTCTTCTCCGGCGTGACGATCTCGAGTTGGATGGTGTCTGCCATGCAAAAACCGGCGTCGGACCTCGGACCGCAGACTTCAGCAACTCCTTCGACGTCCGAGGTCTGACGTCCGAGGGCTGCCTCTACGCTGCCGTCTTCATCTTCTCGGCCGCTTCCAGCACTTCCTCGATCGGGCCTTTCATATAAAACGCCTGCTCGGGGATGTCATCGTACTTGCCTTCGACGATCGCCTTGAAGCCCTTCACGGTGTCGGCAATCTTGACGTAGCGTCCCGCCGCTCCGGTGAACTGCTCAGCCACGTGGAACGGCTGCGACAGGAAGCGTTGAATCTTTCGCGCCCGCGCAACGCTCAGTTTCTGATCTTCACTGAGTTCGTCGATACCGAGAATCGCGATGATGTCCTGCAGATCTTTATAGGTCTGCAGCGTTCTCTTCACCGACTGCGCCACATCGTAGTGCTCCTGCCCGACAATGCGCGGATCGAGAATACGCGAGGTCGAAGCCAGCGGATCGACCGCGGGATAGATTCCAATCTCGGTCAACGCGCGCGAAAGCACAGTAGTCGCATCCAGGTGAGCAAACGTGGTCGCCGGAGCGGGATCGGTCAAGTCATCGGCAGGCACGTAAATCGCCTGCACCGAAGTGACCGAACCTTTCTTGGTGGATGTGATGCGCTCCTGCAGTTCGCCCATCTCCGTGGCCAGGTTGGGTTGGTAACCAACGGCGCTGGGCATGCGGCCGAGCAGCGCTGAGACTTCCGAACCCGCCTGCGTGAAGCGGAAAATATTGTCGATGAACAGCAGTGTGTCCGCACCCTCGGCATCACGGAAATATTCCGCAACGGTCAGTCCCGTCAACGCCACTCGCAAACGTGCCCCGGGAGGTTCGGTCATCTGTCCGTAGATCAGCGCGGCCTTCGACTCTGCCGGTTTGCCGGGCTTGATGACGCCGGACTCCGTCATCTCCAGCCACAAGTCGTTGCCTTCGCGCGTGCGCTCGCCAACTCCGGCAAACACCGAATAGCCGCCGTGGTTCTTGGCGACGTTGTTGATCAATTCCATGATGACGACGGTCTTGCCGACGCCCGCGCCGCCGAACAAGCCGATCTTGCCGCCCTTCAAAAATGGCTGGATGAGATCGACAACCTTCACGCCGGTTTCAAACATTTCCGCCGTCGTGGCCTGCTCGTCGAACGCGGGCGCCGGGCGATGGATGGGCAGCCTTTCTTTGTACTCAATCGGTCCCAATTGATCGACAGGCTCACCGATCACGTTCATCACGCGTCCCAGCGTGCCGCGGCCCACGGGCACGGAAATCGGCCCGCCCTGGTCAATGGCGTTCATCCCGCGCACCATTCCGTCGGTCGGCTGCATGGCTATGCAACGCACCCGCCCCTCGCCCAGGTGCTGTTGTACTTCGAGAATCACGTTGATCGGGCTGGGTACGGTGAATCCGTCGCTGACCACCTTCACCGCCTGATAGATCGGAGGCAGCTTCCCTTCGGGAAACTGCACGTCCACCGCCGGCCCCGCCACTTGAATGACATGTCCGATATTTTCTGGCATATATTAGCTTCTAGCTACTGGCTGCTAGCTCCTAGCTTGCACCTTCAGGCACCCACAAGAACGCCAAACCTTCAAGTTCGCAAATTCGTTTTGGCTAGAAGCTAGTAGCTAGAAGCTTCTCCTCACATTGCCGCCGCGCCGCTGACGATCTCGATGATCTCCTTCGTGATCTTCGCTTGCCGCGCCCGGTTCATGACCAGGGTCAGCGAGTCGATCATGTCGGTCGCATTGCTGGTCGCGGAATCCATCGCGGTCATGCGCGCGGCATGCTCGGCCGCAACTGACTCAAGCAACGCGCGGAAAAGCTGGATGGCAACATATTTCGGCAATAGCGCGCGGAACAATTCTTCCGGGGGCTGTTCGTAGATGTAATCCACCTGCGCAGTGCCAAACTGCACCGCCGCTTCTTCGCCGGGACGCTCGCGGCGCATGCCCACGCCTGCGCTGATCGCAGCTTCCTTGGCCCTTTTCTTTTCTTCATCCGTCATTTCCTCGGCCTGGCGCACCGCCGGTTCGCCAATCTGCTCGATGGGAAGAATCTGCTCAACAATCAGCCGCTGCGCGAGCACCGACTTGAATTCATTGAAGACGAGGTAAACTGCATCGACTTCCTCGCGCCTGTAACGCTCAATCACGCCTTCGGCCAACGCTCTTGCCTGGGCGAAGTCGACTTTCCCGAGGATGCCGACGTGCTCTCCGGTAATCTGTGCCGCCCCGGCACGCTCGGACGCGTGACTCTCGGCTTCAATCGACTCCGCAAGCTCGGCAAGGCTGGGGGTCTGCACCGTTGCCGCCGGATAGCGTCGCCGCAAAAAATCGCGCCCTTTGCGTCCTACCGCTTCGATGTCGATATTCTTGCCCGACTTCGATTCCAGAAATCGCGCGGCGGCCTTAATGATGTTCGCATTGAAAGCACCCGCCAGGCCCTTGTCGCCGGTCACAACGATCAGCAGGATATTCTTCTCCTCCCGCTGCGCCAGAAGAGGATGCTTCGGTTGACCAGTCTCGGGATCGTAAATCTCCGCACGCGCCACCAGCGACTTCAGCACATTGGTCAACATCTGCGCATACGGACGTGCTGCCAGCGCCCGATCCTGGGCCCGGCGTAACTTCGCGGCCGAGACCATCTTCATGGCCTTGGTGATCTGCCGCGTGTTGATCACGCTGCGGATACGGCGCCGTATGTCGAGAATGTTAGGCATAAATCAGTTGCCAGTTGCCAGCACCCAGTTGCCAGTCTCAAACTCTGTCATCCTGAGCAAAGCGAAGGACCTATGCATTCCTTTCGCCCGGCGCAAGCTCCATCACTTCGTCACCGCTTCCCGCGAGGCTACAAACTGCTGCTTCGCTTCCTTGATCACACTAGTCAGCTGACCCTTCAACGCATCATCAAGAATCTTCTTCTCCATGATCGTCCGCAGCACGCCGGGATTCGTTGCATCCACGTACTTGTATAGCTCCTTCTCGAAGTCGCGAACCTGCCCGACCGGAAGATCGTCGAGGAACCCGCCGGTACCCGCGAAAACAATCAGAATCTGCTTCGAAAATGGCAGTGGCGAAAACTGGTTCTGCTTCAGGAGTTCCACGAGCCGCTGACCGCGATTCAACTGCGCCTGCGTAGCTTTGTCGAGATCGCTGCCGAACTGGGCAAACGCCGCGAGTTCGCGGTATTGCGCCAATTCCAACTTCAGGGTGCCCGCCACCTGCCGCATGGCCTTGATCTGCGCGCTGCCACCGACCCGGCTCACCGACAGGCCTACGTTCACCGCCGGACGCACGCCCTGGTTGAACAGATCGGTCTCGAGGTAAATCTGCCCGTCAGTAATGGAAATGACGTTGGTGGGAATGTACGCCGAAACGTCGCCCGCCTGAGTCTCGATAACCGGCAGAGCCGTGAGCGAGCCGCCGCCCATCTTGTCGCTCAGCTTAGAAGCGCGTTCCAGCAACCGCGAGTGGAGATAGAACACATCCCCGGGATACGCTTCGCGCCCCGGCGGACGCCGCAGCAACAGCGAGATCTCGCGATACGACGCCGCATGTTTCGAAAGATCGTCGTAGATCACCAGCGCGTGCCGCTTGGTGTCGCGGAAATACTCGCCCATCGCGCACGCCGCATAGGGCGAAATGTACTGCATTGGCGCGGGCTCTGAAGCGGACGCCGCCACAACGATGGTGTACTCCATCGCACCGGCGTCCTCCAGAATCTTCACCACCTGCGCAATCGACGACCGCTTCTGCCCGATCGCGTTGTAGATGCAGATCAGATCGTTGCCCTTGCTGTTGATGATGGTGTCGAGTGCGACCGCGGTCTTGCCGGTCTGCCGGTCGCCGATGATCAATTCGCGTTGGCCGCGGCCAATCGGAATCATGCTGTCGATGGCCTTGAGCCCCGTCGCCATCGGTTCGCGCACGGGCTGCCGGTCGATGACGCCCGGCGCTATCCGTTCCAGCGCGATGAACTTGTCGGTCGCGATTGGCCCCTTGTCGTCAATGGCCTGTCCGAGCGAATTCACCACGCGCCCAATCAGCGCATCGCCCACAGGCACGCTCATGATGCGGCCCGTGCGCTTGACCTCGTCGCCTTCCTTGATCTCGGTATATTCGCCGAGCAGCACAACGCCCACCTGGTCTTCTTCCAGGTTCATGGCGATGCCGGCAATGCCGTGCGGGAAGGAAAGCAGTTCGCCGGCCATGACTTTGTCCAGCCCATACACGCGTGCGATGCCGTCGCCCAGCGTGATGACGGTGCCGGTCTCGTCCACGGAGATCTTGGTTTCGTAGTTCTCGATCTGCTCGCGGATCAGTTTCGTGATCTCGTCTGCTTTGATTTGTGCCATAAGATCAGCTCTTAGCTTCTAGCAATTCTCTTGCTATCTTCTCTGCGTCCTCTGCGGCCGTTCTCAGTGAGCTCTGCGATTAAGGGTCCTGTTGCCCTCGCCCAGCTTCCGCCTGGGAGCTAGACGCTAGGAGCTCATCGCTTCCTTAATCCTATGCAGCTGCCCTAACACCGAACCGTCGTAAATTGTGCTGCCCACGCGGACAATGGCGCCGCCCAGCAGGGACGCGTCCTGCCCATAGCGCGCGCGCACTTTCTTTCCGGTCAGCTTTGCGACCTGAGCCTCGAGCGCCCGCTTCTCTACGTCGCCTAATTCGCGCGCGCTGGTGACTTGCGCCTCGGCAAATCCCAGGCGGGCGTCAAGTTCCTTCTCTAGCTGATCGACGATCCGTGACAAAAACTGCACGCGGCGGTGATCGATCAGCACCGCGACCAGATTCCTGACCTGCTTCGAGAACCCATCGCGCTGCGCGATTACATCGAGAATGCCTCGCTTCTGCTCCGCCGGGACCGCGGGATTCTCCCACACGCGGCGCAACTCCACGCTTTCCGCGAGCAGTCTCGCGAGCGTGCGCAATTCCGAGATGGCGCGATCCGCATCGAGCTTGGCGCTGAGAACCACGTCGGCAAAAGCCCTGGCATAGCTGCTGGCGACGGAAGCCATGTTCTAGTGCCGGTCCTTTCCCGTGCCTGCTTCAGGACCGCCCGCAGCAACGCCCAACTGCCCGGCAAAATTCCGCACAATGGCCTGATCGGTGGCGGCATCTACGTGAATCTGTTTCTGCGCCAGCCCCACCGCCAGATCCGCGGCATGGGCGGTCAAGTCGCGTCGGGCCGACTTGATGGCTGCAGCAATCTCCTGCTCCGCCGACTGGATAATCTTTCGCGCATCTTCCTCGGCGGCCGCCTGGATGCGCGCTTCTTCCGCAGCCGCTTCCTTCTCGGCGGCGTCACGCATCATGCCAATTTCCACGTCGAGCTTCATCAGCCGCGATTCAATGTCGGCGAGACGGCGGCGAGCCTCTTCACTAGCCTTCTGCGCCTCCTGCATCGCCTTCTGGATCGACTCAGTCCGGGCTCGGAATGCCCCAGGCATGTACTTGCGTCCCGCCCAGACGAAAATGCCGGCGATCACCGCGAAGTTGAAGAGTACGGACAAAAGCGATGCAGTCTCAAGACTGACCCCGAATTTCCGCGCGATCCACCGAACCGAAGGCGACCGCCGGAACTCGGCTTTCTCGAGCTTCTCTTCTTCTCCCGCGGCTTCCCGAGTCTCATGCGCCAACTGCTCGCCGGGACCTCGGGATTCCTGCGAAGAGTTGCGAGCAGGCTCGGGAGGCGCACCCTTGTCTTGTGCGCGAAGCCCCCCAAGGGCAGTCAGCATCAGCAACGCCAGCAAGCCCGCGCGCACGCTTTTCGCGGTAGATTTCCGCGTCGGAATCATCGTCCCGCTCCTGCCGGAGCCAGCACGCGCCGAACGATCTCCCGAGCCAGCGTGGCCGCTTCTCCCTGCAAGCCCGCCTTTGCGGCTTCCTTGTCGTTCTCAATCTCTTTCTTGGCAGCCTGCACTTGGGCCTGCGTCCTTTTGCGGGCCTCGGCCGCGGCGTTCGCCCGGACCTGCAGCGCCGCTTGCCGCCGCGTTTCCTGCGCCCGGAAAAGCGAAGCCCGAGCCTCACGCAAACGCTGCTCGTACTCGGCGGTACGCGCCTCGGCCGCCGCAATGTCAGCCCGTGACTTCTCGACCGCGCCTTCGGTCTTGGCGCGCCGCTGTTCGAGCACCCGCCCCAGGGGCTTGTGCACGACCGTCGTATACAGGACATAGAGCAACGCCAGCAGAATCACCGTCGGAACCGCCCCGAGCAGTAATTCGCCTAGTTGGTGCAGCGTCTGATCCATGTGTGCTGATATAGACCGAGAAATGAGGGCTCAGAAAACTGATAAGTCTAACGTCCCAAGGAGTTTAATGTCAACGCGAAGGTGCGGAATTTTGGGCGGAAAACGGCCGAAAAAGCGGGTCGGCAGGAGCTTTTTAAGCCATGCAGATTCCTGCATATAGTGGCAATAATATACTTGACAAAATAAGCCCTTTGGCCTAAGATTCGTGCATGGAACCGACGAGCCTACAGCAAGCAATCCTCTACTTCGCCGATCCGAAGAACTGCCGCGAATATCTTGTTGCCCGACGCTGGCCGGACGGCGTTGTGTGTCCGCGCTGTGACAGCAAGAACGTCCTGTTCTTGGAAAAGTACAATCGCTGGCACTGCCGCGAGAAGCACAAGGCTCCGCAGTTCACTTTGAAAACCGGGACGATCTTTGAGGATAGTCCGCTTGGACTGGACAAATGGCTCACCGCAATGTGGATGGTGGTCAACTGCAAGAACGGTATCAGTTCTTGGGAGATTAGCCGTGCGTTGAAGATCACGCAAAAGTCAGCATGGTTCATGGATCACAGAATCCGTATGGCTCTCCAGAGCGGAACGATTTACAAGTTGGGCGGTCCCGGTAGCGAAGTCGAATCGGACGAGACCTGGGTGGGTGGCAAAGCTAAGAACATGCACGCAAACCGCAGAGCAATGTTCAAAGCTGCCAGAGAATCAGCCGAGTACACGGGAGACGCCAATTACATCAACAAAGCCACAGTGTGGGGCGTGTTAGATCGTGAGCAACGCAAGGTCCGCGCTACCATCGTGCCGAAGGTCAACCGCGAATCGCTCCAAGCGGCAGTCATGAATCAGGTGGAACACGGCTCTAAAATCTATACCGACGAAGCGAAGGTGTACCGCTCACTCCCGAAGGAATATACCCATGAGTTTGTGAACCATGTGGCACGGTATGTTGACGGTCGTGTGCATACAAATGGGTTGGAGAACTTCTGGTCACTGCTCAAGCGGACAATCAGCGGCACCTACGTTGCCGTTGAGCCGTTCCATCTGCATCGCTATCTCGACGAATATATGTTCCGCTACAACAATCGTGCGACGAAAGAAAATGCGTTGAACGATTCAGACCGCTTCGACCTCGCAGTCCGGCAGATTGTAGGGAAACGGCTCACCTATAGAGAACTAACAGGCAAGGAATCGCAGGAGCCATTTTAACGGTATAGAGTTAGCCCTTATCGCGGGAAACGCGGGCGGAACCGATCATGTTGACGATCTTTTCTTTTCCCGCTCAGCTATCTTCCTTTCCTGTTTAACGATTTCCTGGACTTCCGCGATATGTGGCTTAGTCCGCTCGTCAAGCACCTCTTTCACGAATTGCGTCTGACTCTTGTTCAGAGCCCCAGCAACTTTACTGACTCGCAACAGCAAATCCTCGCCGATGCGAACGCTCAGCATGTCGTTCTCATTAGCCATATAGGTGCTCGGCCCTAAAAAAATGCTTGCATTCACAGGGACTAGCAAACTAGCATGCTGACATGCCAGCATGATGCTATGCCAGCATGCTGGCGTTGGGCCAAAAGGATACTCCACGGTTTTGGTATCCTAGAAGTACCAGAGTGGTAAACAGGGGCGGGTACGAAAGTACACAGGATGGAAGCCCCCTTGCACGCGGGCCGCTCTCGGACTAGACTTTTGCGTTTAACAAAAAATCCCGCGACAATTCGCGGGAGCAGGGTTCTTTCTAAGTTTGGTGCGGAGAGGGTGGGAGTCGAACCCACAAGACCCGCGAGAGTCAGCGGTTTTAAAGACCGCTGGGCTTAACCGATGCCCAACCTCTCCATGTCAAAAGATTGGCCGTTAGGTCTCATGACCAGCAGCCAATTGGTAAGGCCGACCAGACTCGAACTGGTATCCCCGGGGTACGAACCCCGGACTCTATCCATTTTGAGCTACGGCCCCAGGGGGTCGGGGTGAGGAGAAAGCGCTCATCACAACGTTGCTCTTCACTCCGGCCTTGTTTACTTTCGCCATCATCGCTCCTAAACATTTCATAGTCAATATGTTTCAAACATTCGTTAATGCGAATGGCGCAGACTTTCCACAGAGTTCCTGTGAATTTCAAGTGCTCAACCGGGTACAATTGCGCTGTGTGTAGGCATATCGTGAGTCTCTGATGAAGCCGATTCCACCACCAATCATTCCCGGCAAGACGGAGTATGAACGGTTCGACAACGCCGTGCGGCAGGTGCTCACGGTGTCGAAGGAAGAACTGCTCAAGCGGGAAGAGCGAGAGAGGCACAAGCCAGAAGTGAAGCGGCCTAAGAAATCCTGACTACGGACGACCTCGCCAACAGCTGTAGAGTGATAGCGCCAGCTCCAAAGCAACAAACACCGTAATGGCGACTTCCATTGCGAGATTCCAGCTTTCTCGCCGCTCTTGGATGTCGTATTGTTCTCGGAGCCAAGGTTTCATGAACTCACGTAGATTGCCGACCGTCCACGTTTCTCCTTTGCTGTTCTGGTAAACGGGGACACCGATCCCCTGCGGGAAATAAGCGCGGACAATTTCAACGCCAAGCACCTCGAACATCTGGCGATATTGCTGGTCAATGTCAGCCTTCCTAATGCGAATCCATCTCACGCGGACAGCCTACGCCAGTCTTTTCATTTTGCCTAGTATATTATTGCCCATATAGTCCTTGACTTCCGGGTAAAGAGGATTAGCATGGATGTATCACCTCCGATCCAATTCAGGATCGAATGGGCCGATAGCCAAGGAATGTCACCGCTTCTTGGTTGCCGGCCCATTTAATTTTTGCCGTTAGTCTTTGGCTACCGGTGGTTTGTCGGCCTCTGTGAAGAAATCTGCATGCCACCTCATGGACCAGCCGCGCACTTCTGCGTGCGCACAGCAGGCAGAATCCGGTTCAGCAAGTCCCGGTCTGGGGCCTCATCCTTGAGAATCTCCCACCCGGTAAACACCGCAATCAAATCTTCTTCAGGAAAAACCATAAGCCGCTGTCCGCCGAAGCCTCGCGCCATCCAGACATATCCCGGACGATCTGTACGCGGCAGCAGCCACCATTTGAATCCGTACTTGAAACCTTCCTCCGCGTCAATGAACGGCGCCAGCGACTGCTTTACCCAGTCTTTTGAGACGATCTGCTTTCCGTCCCACATGCCATCGTGGAGGTATAGATATCCAATCTTCGCCAGATCCTTGGTGTTTAGGAACAAGCCGCCCTCGGTATCAACTACGTCCATGGGACTCCGCTTCCAGTAATGTTTGATCCCGAGCGGCGCGAACAGATATCTCTCCCCATACTTCTCAATATCCTGCCCAGTCTCCTTCTGGAAGATGTAAGCCAGCAACTCCGACACGCCGCTGCTGTAGTTGAAAAGTTTCCCCGGCTCCTGCGCCATCGGACGGTCGATCACGTACTGCACCCAGTCGTCGGTCGCTTCCATCAAACTCGCGTCGTTCTTGGGATCGTCATAGGCAACTTCTTCGTTCCAGTCGAGTCCTGTCGTCATCGTAAGAACGTGCCGCAACGTGACTCGCCGCTTGCGATCATCGACGTTCTTGACCTTCGCCTCGTCGAAGTACTTGAGCAGCGGAGTATCCAGGCCGGACTTGAAGTCGCCGCGCGTAATCGCAATCCCCAGAATGACCGACGAGACCGTCTTGCTCACCGATTGCATGCTGTGCAGATCGGTGCCGTGATAGTAGGGGTGCCACGCCGGATCGAAGTAGTTATAGGGCCCAGTCAGATGCGCATTCAGCGGCCCGCGCGTCTTCGCCTCTTTCCCGTAGATCGTGCCGTAGTCGTGGGAGTAAGTCTTTTCGAAAACAGAAGTGCCGCAGCGTATCAACGCAAAACTATCCACCAGTGAATATTTCCCACTCGCCAGATCAGCGTCGAATGCGGCAAGAACCTTCTCGTCGAGCCCCACGCTGGAAGGCTTATCCTTGGCCCATCCATGAGTCGGCCACTTCGGCTCGCTCGATCGCGGGCCTGAGGCTTGAGCCTTGAGAGGCACAACCTGTCCCAGCAGGATGCAGGTCACCAATATGAGGACTGCATCGGCCGACTTCTTGTTCATTGGTCGCCTTCCGGACTTACCTTTCCTGACAACTTGCCCGCGTTATCGCACCACAAATTCCCGAAGCTTTCTGACCACCGACGCCGGCGCCTCCACTTCCAGCTCGACTGCACCGTTCCTATACTTCCGCGAATAAATCCGCGCCTTCGCTTCCAGCATGGCCAGCATCTTCCCTTCTTTCTGCGGAATACGCAGATGCGCGCGGCTGACCCGGTCTTCGTCGATCATAGCGTCGATGCGATCGAGAAGTCGGTCCAACCCTGTGCCTTCCACCGCGGAAACATAGACCGTCTTGGCATCGTCTCGTAAACCCTCAGCCACCTCCACATCCAGCAGATCGACTTTATTCATCACCCGCAAGCGCGGCTTCTTCTCCACTTCCAGTTCTTTCAGCACGATCTCCACCTGCGCGTCCTGCTCCGCCGAAAGCCGGCTGCTGGCGTCGGACACATGCAGAATCAGCGATGCCCGCTGCACCTCTTCCAACGTCGCGCGAAACGCCGACACCAGCGTGTGCGGCAGGCTGCGAATAAATCCCACCGTGTCCGAGAGCAGCACTCTGCGCTTCGAAGGCAGCGTCACACCGCGAATCGTGGGATCCAATGTCGCAAACATCTTCGGCGAAGCCAGCACATCCGCCTTCGTCAGCGCGTTGAACATCGTCGATTTCCCGGCATTCGTGTAACCCACCAGTGCAATTGTCGCCACCGGCGCCGACTCGCGCCGCTGCCGCTGCTGCGCCCGAATGCGCCGCACATTTTCCAGTTGCTGCTCCACATGCCGGATACGCCGGTAGATCTTGCGCCGGTCAGTTTCGAGCTGCGTTTCGCCGGGACCACGCGTGCCGATGCCGCCGCCGAGTTGGGACATCTCAATACCGCGCCCCGCCAGCCGCGGCAGCATGTACTGCAGCTGCGCCAGTTCGACCTGTAATTGGCCTTCCCGCGTTCGGGCATGCCGCGCAAAAATGTCGAGGATGAGCTGCGTGCGATCGATCACCCGCCGGTGGACGATCTTCTCAATGTTGCGCTGCTGCGATGGACTGAGATCGTGATCAAACAGAAGAACGTCGGCATTCACCGAAGAGGCCGCGCCCGCAACCTCTTCCAGCTTGCCCTTGCCAATTAGAGTTGCCGGATCCGGCCGGTCGCGCCGCTGCAAAAGCTCTCCGACAACGCTTGCTCCCGCGCTCCCTGCCAAGGTGCGCAGCTCGGCCAGCGATTCGTCCGCATCAAACTCAGGAATGGTAGGTTTGCTTCCGTTCGACTTTGTCCCGGCAGGAACACCAGGCTTCCCCGAGCCGGTCGGCGCCGACGCCGCGTCTCGCGCGGCCTGTGCCTGTGCGGTAACGGTGCCCTTTCCCCGCCGCGAACGAACGTCCAAGCCGACCAAAAACGCACGCTCGCGTCCCGGCTGGTCTTGGGCTTGGGCTACGGGCGTCCCAAAAGGCGCACGTTCGCCGTTACGCGCGCGGCCGCGGGATTTCTTGGAATCAGAACTGCGCAATCAGAAAACGCCTTATCCTTCGGTACCCGAAGCACTCGCCGCCGCGACGGGAGCAGGCCCTGTGCCTGCCGCCGCCTTCGTCTCCGGATGCGCCAGGTGCGCTCCATGCGTCACCGGACGGCCCATGACAATAGTCGAGATGGCGTGTTTGAAGATGAGTTGCTCCTGCCCGTTCGCCTCGAGCACGACCGAATACTTGTCGAAGGAGCGGATGCGGCCCGTCAGCTTCACTCCACTGAGAAGATAAATCGTGATGCTCATCCTCTCCTTGCGGGCCGTATTGAGGAAGGAATCCTGAATGTTCTGCGCCGGCTTGTTGCTTTCCATAGCCGATCTCCTTGGCTCTGTATGCGAACACGAACGCCGCCTTCGGGCTTGCGCCCGGAGCAGCCACGACAACAGCAAGTTCCCGCGGACCTTCCTGCCGCCGAGGAACAAGGGGGGACTAATCCGCTGACCGCCGCGTCTCCTTCTTCGGAGTTAACTCTGCGCCTGTCAGCTGTCTGTAAGATACGGCGTCCCTGCCCGCTTTTCAACTGACGTTTTGCTGGGGCCGACGAATTGGATGGCGCGGCAACGTGACACAGTACGCCGCCGGCAAAAAGCGAACGATTCCCTCGGTGAACCTTAGTGCCCTTCTTGGTATAGCTTGCTTTGCCCGACCACGCAGCTGGGCACGAGCTCTCCTTGACACAACCGGTTCAAAATGCAACCATTCCCCCGCCCCAGGAAAACCAAGCGGACCCAAGACTCAGAGTAGTGCACGCTCCGGTGCTCTGGGGATATGACTATCCTGAACATTTCATGTTTTAACATCTAACGCTTGGCGGAGGAACTTCGATGCACGATCTGACTGCCTTTACAGCCTCATGCTTTGCAGGATTCTGGGTCGCCCCCAGCCACACCGGTGCCGAGGCCACCCAACTCATTTTGCGCTGGTTCCATATCATCGCAGGCATCACCTGGGTCGGACTACTGTATTTCTTCAACCTGATCAACGTCCCCTTCATGAAGCAGGTGGACGCCGCCGCCAAGCCCAAAATCTTCCAATATCTGACTCTGCCCGCTCTGAATTGGTTCCGCTGGAGCGCGCTGGTCACCGTCTTCGTCGGCTTCTGGTACTGGGCCCAGTTCTACGTAGGCCCCGACGCTCGCCGCGAAGGCACCAGCGCCTTAGGCACGATTGGAATGTTCTGGCTGCTCTGGGTTGCGGTGTGGGCGATCCTGTCCTTCGTGATCAAGAAGGCGCCCAGCGGATACGTTTTAGGCGCGATCACGGCGATCCTGGGCATCGCCGCCGGCTGGCTCTTCGTGACCTACACTCCGGCCGGCCGCAGCGACAACCACGTACTCTCCATCGGCGTCGGCGGAGGCATGGGCGTCGTAATGCTGTTCAACGTCTGGGGTATCATCTGGCCGAATCAGAAGAAGATTATCAACGGCACGCTAGCCGGGACTCCCCCGGCAAACGCGGCCGTGCTGGCCCGCCAGGCGTTCCTGGCCTCACGCACGAATTTCTTTCTGTCAGTGCCAATGCTGTTCTTCATGGCTACGAGCTACCACTATGTGATCTTCGGGCAGTAGGGATCGTCGGAATCTCAGCCGGCAACCAAAGCCCCACGCTGCGGCGTGGGGTTTTGCCTTTCAGGTGGCGCCCGCCCCGACCGCCGCTATGTCATTCGTGAATGAGTGTCACCGTCCAAAGCCAAACGCGCGTTCAATTCACGCAGGAAAGAACACGAAAAGAAAAAAAAGGGAGGCTCTTTCGGGCCTCCCAAAGTCTTCGATGCGCAACCAGCTAGAAGATGATCTTCACGCCCAATTGCACGGTTCGGGAATTACTTGAGAATGCTGACTTGAAGTTGTTGAACACTCCCCCATCCAGGTTTGTTTGATTCGGAATCAACACTGCTCGCTGACCCGTACTTGCGGAACTGAAGGAATTAGCCTGGTTAGTCAAGCCCGTAGTGTATTGAGGATGGTTGAGGACGTTCAGGGCCCCGAAACCTATTCTCACCGTCAACCTCTCTCCGAACTTAACGCTCTTTGCGACGGAGAGATCCAAGTTGTCGATTGGAGGCGAAGCCAGAATGCCTCGTCGACTCGTGGCCAATGCCCCGGTGCCAGCACGAATGTAACGCGCCGTGGGGTCGACAGCCACGTAACCAACTGTATTTCCGTCGACGTCAGTAACCGGATTCACATCGCTTCCTTTCCCTCCGACGCCAGCCGGATTAATGATCACGCGATCACCCGCGTTATCGTTGTTCAGGTTGGCATCGGCGCCGCTCTGAACCGTTCCCCATTGGCCGCTCTCGTAAATGTACGTCGGGGAGATTTCGTAGCCACCCAGCACATTCTTCAGGAGGAAGTTCGAACTGTGATTGAACCATTGCGTGTCATAGACCAACGACAGCGTCATACGATGACGATGGTCCAGCACGGAATTGCCGCGTTCCCCAGGCAGATTGCGGAAATCCTGCGGCCGGCGCGGCGCAATGACGGTCGAGAAGAAATCCGCAGTGCTGTTGTCGATCGTGTGGCTGAACGTGTAGGCGCCTTGCAGATATAGGCCGTTGGCGAAGCGACGATCTAGCTGGGCCTGCAGAGCGTGGTAGGTGGAGGCTCCCCAAGGCACGAAGGCTACGATATTGGCTTTGAATCCGCAATCCTGGGTCGGGTCAGCCGTGCAAGGAATGTTGAAGTAATTTGGATCGAAGTAAGCCTTGGCGGCCTTTTCGGCGGCCAAGTCGGTCGTGTTGAGGGCCCCACTCGAAGCCTCCAACGCAGTGCAAGTCGCATCACAGGTCACGAAGGTGGGAAGGAAGTGCGAAGGAGTTACGATTGGCTGGACGTTGATCCGGTTCTGAACATTCAGATCGACTCCTCGGCTGCCCACGTATCGGACCTCTGCCGTGTAGTTGGAGCCAAACGTGCGCGACACCCCCAGGTTCCAGGATTCCGCATACGGGTACTTCACATTGTCTGGCAGGAACGCAGAAGTAGTCGCCCGAGCCGTAGCCTGGTCCAGCACCGAGATACCACTGAGGGGCTGCGGTGGAATGCCTCCATTAGCAAGGAAGGCATCCTCTGTGCACGCTGACGGGCAGTCAAGAGTCGAACCGATCTGCGGCGGACGGGAAAGTACGCCGATGTTGTCATACAAGACGTCGTAGGCCATTCCAAAACCCCCGCGGATGGACATATTGCCTTTGTCGCCGGGTGAGTAAGCAAAACCGATGCGCGGCATGAAGTCGTGCTTCGGCGCCTGGGGAGATCCGAATGTGATCAGCCCCGGAACGTCCGAAATGCTGTTCAGAGATTGCTGCGTCCAGCCATAGGGAGTACTGGTGTACTCATACCGCAGGCCAAGGTTGATCGACAGGTTGCGTCGAATCTTCCAGATGTCGTTCCCATACCAGAAAAAGCCCTTCTGGTCTCCGGAATATCCAACGTTTCCGAAGCTCCGTTCCGCGAAGTTTCCATCCTGGGTCGGATCAAGATCCCATGAGAAGTCGCTCAACTGAAGGTAGTCGTAGTCTCCCCGCGATCGTTGAATAAACTTCTGCGGCGAGATGTGCTTGCGAGCCTCGAAGCCGAACTTCAGCGTGTGCGCTCCCTTTATCCAGGTCAGATTGTCGATCAGTTGGTACAGGTTCTGGATAGCATACTGCGGACCGTTCGGGTCGGGACCTACGTTGATTCCGTTGAGGTCGTCGATCGTGATATTGGGGAAGGCATCCAACGTTGGGAGGAAGGTTTGGTTCCCGATCGTGAAATTTTGTGCCGAGCGATGGAAGCCGACCCGGAATTCGTTGCTGAGAGATGGACCGAAGGTGTGAAACTCAGTGACGTTCGCCAGATGGTAAGGAAACTTCCACGCCTGATAGAAGGCAGGCAGGGATGCAGCCGTGTCAATCAGTGACTGCTTGTTGTACACATAGCGAACACGAACTTGGTCCTTGTCACTGATGTTCAGGTCACCCGACGCCACCAATGCCCCTGTATTGAAGTAATTCGGAGCCAGAACCGGAATCTGACCCACCTCTATCGCGGTAGTAGTAGCGCAGCTGGCATCGGCAGCTGGTTGAACCGTGCACACGGCCGGCGCCGGTATATCGGTGGTTGGCGAGGAAGATTGCGCCCACTTCTGCAGCGCTTGAACGTTAGCTGTTGAGATCCCCGGAATCGCCAGTAGTTGCGTGTATCCGTTCGCAGTCGGTGCGTAAATTGGCGCGGCCGCTGCAGTCTGACCGATCGGGTTGTACTCGTAATTCACAAAAAAGAACAACTTGTTCTTGATGATTGGGCCACCAATCGCGCCACCGAAGCGATTGTTGTCGTAACGAGGATTCTTCGTCGCTCCCTGGAGAACAATCAGGTTGTCCACGGCGTTCAGGTTCTTGTTTTGGAAGTACTCGTACGCCACTCCGTGGAAACTGTTCGTGCCGCTCTTGATGGAGGTGTTGAACTGGCCTCCGGCAGAGTGGCCAAACTCTGGGCTGAATTGATTTTGAATGATGGTGAAGTTTTCCACCGCGTCGTTGGGCAAGTAGAGTACGGGACCGGTAACCCCCTTGTCGTTGTTGTCGATGCCTTCAACGGTGAAGTTGTTATCGCGGGGACGCTGGCCGCCAACCGCAGGGCCAGTGCCGGCCCCCAGTCCACCCGTGCTACCCACGCCAGCCTGCAAAAGCGAGAGGTTGATCACGCCCAAGCCCACCGAGGCGATGGGAATACTCTGCACCTGAAGCGCCTCGTAGGTGGACTGCAACTGCGCGGTAGTCGTGTCAATCAGTGGCGGCGCGCCGGAGACTTCCACTGTCTCCGTGGCCGCACCAGGAGTCAATGTGACGTTCAACGTGCCTGTCTTGTTCAATTGAATGTCGGCTGTCTGGCTGAACGCTTTGAAGCCAGGCCCTCGGACCGTCACTCTGTATGTTCCCGGGATGAGGTTGTCCACGCGGTATTGACCCGTGCCGCCAGTCTTGGTCCTGGTGGTGACGTTTGTTCCGACGTTGGTTACTTCGACATCCGCGCCTACCACGGCAGCGCCGGAAGAGTCGACAACGGTACCCACCAGGTTTCCGCTCATCTCCTGACTAAGCATGTTGACCGAGCAAAGCGCCATAAGGGACAGCAATGCCAGCGCAAACCCGAAGAACCTGAGACTTCGCACGTCCTGTTTCATATTCTGATTTCTCCTGAACCCTGTGAAGAACTCTGGAACGCCTTAATTGAACCTAGGAGACGCCTCTAAACAAGTGCCGGTGCACTCGAGCCCGCGACCAAAAGGGCACACTCCCCTCACGCCGACGGGCACACCAAACCAAACACTGTTAGCAAACAGCAATCCAAAACTCATTCTTCGTAAACACTTTGTTATGAACTACTTTACTGTGCAGTGTCATCGATGAATCTCGAAATGCATACGAATCCCCATTTAAGAATATGGAATTAAGTATATTTCTGGACCGAAGCCAGCCGACTGGCTCCCCGTTTTTGAGGCATTCTCTTGGCGGAAATAAACGGAAAAAAATGGCTCCAGGGCGGCTTGCGTTCTTGCTACCTCTCAAGACGTCAAGGGCGACGTTTGGTTGAAACTCTCGTGGTCTGCTCCCCCGCCGCCAGAACTCTGCGCACAATCGGCGTGTTGAGCTTGTACTTTCTCTCACTAACGCTCCCCGACTCATCTCTCACTCGCAACACAAAAACTGGCAGCGTACCTTCTTTATCGAAATCCTCTCTCGCGACCTTTACCGGCAGGACGCCGTTCAGGCCGTGCTCGCGGTAGGCGGTTTCGTAGCGGTGGCGCTTCACGTTCCAGGTAAAGACCCGAACCTGGTCGTAGTCGTACGGCAGGCCGTCCCGCGGTTCGGTCAGGATGCATAGATACTGTGGGACGCTCTTCTTCCCAGGGCTGCCTCCGGAAGAGCTGGCCTCGGTCCCGGCCGCCTTGTCTCTCTTACTTCCTGCTTGCTTATCTTTTTCTTTTGCCTGCTTATTTCTTGCCTGGACGCCCGCGTCCTCCACCTCGTTCAGGACGAAGAAGGCGACGAATCGCTGGCCTTCAGCGTATTGCGCAATGTCGAGCGGAACGTCGACGTCGACCATGCGCGCCAGCACCCAGCCGACGCGTCCTTGCGAGTCGCGCACCAGCCACCAATCTTCGAGTACGGGAGCGGCCGGGTTGGCCTTCGATTTTCCCGGCTTTGGGATCGGCGACGGTGCCGCTGCCAACTCCTTCTCCGCGGTCGCACGCGACAATAGCGACACCTTTGCGCCGGATGCCAGTTGATACAGGTGTTCGCTCTCGCGGCCAGGCGTGATGTGCAGGTTAGTGTCATTGCGCAGCACGCCGGGAGCCTGCGTGGGATCGTCCTTATGGTCTTGTGTGAGTTTCTGCAGGCCGTCGTAGGTCTTCTGATCGACCAGGTAGCGCTGCTCAATCCAGCCTTCGAGTCCCGTCGCGGTGCGCACGCGCGCGAAACGCCGATCGCGGTCGAGCACTTCCACCCGTTCACCGTTTTTGACGGTACCCACACGGTTGTAAACGGCAGCGACCTGGTCGCGGAGTGAGGCTTGGACCGCGGATACGTAGGCCACTTCAAGCACACGATGCCCGCGCCGGCAGGCGGCCAGCAACAGAATGCCGGCCAGCGCTACCGCCAATGCGCTGCGCAAGAGATGGGAGCGATACAGTCTCACGATGGTCGCGTGATGGACTTTCCACTATAGCGCGTTGAGGCGGGAGTTTCGCGGCACGAAGGTTTACGGCTGATGGACCCGAGAGACAGTGGCCAGTGATCAGTGATCAGTGGTCAGTGGTCAGCGAGGACTGATCCAGCAGAGTTGGCACGACCAACATGCGAGGAAAGGCCTTAACTGGCAACCACTCACTGACCACTGGCCACTGGCCACTGTTTCCTGCTTCGGTTACCATGAAAGAAGAAAAGAAGAGCCTTGCTGTGCTTCTGATAAGAACCATCATGAAAAACACACTTCGGAAAAGTCCTGTCTGGCTGCTGGCAGTCTTCGTGTTTACCGCCTCGTTCGGGGCATTGGCACAGGCGCCGGTCAATCCGGCCCTGCGTCCGCCGAAAGGTGCGCGGGTGGCCATCGTGGTCTTTGAGGATTTGCAATGTCCGGATTGCCGCCGCGCAGCGCCGCTGGTGGAGGAAGCCTCAAAGACTTACAAGATTCCGGTGGTGCGGCATGACTTCCCGCTGCCCTTTCACACCTGGTCGTACGATGCGGCTGTCCTGGCCCGCTACTTTGATACCCACTCGAAGGCGCTGGGAAACGAATTCCGCGATTACATCTTTTCGAACCAGCTCGAGGTGACGCCGCAGAACCTGCGGGGCTATGCCGAGAAGTTCGCGGCTGAGCATAAGGTGGAGTTACCCTTCGTCGTCGATCCCGATGGCAAACTTGCCGCCCTGATCAACGCCGACAAGCAATTGGGCAAAGACATTAATATCCAGCACACGCCCACGCTCTACGTGGTCAGCAACAAGCGCAACGGCAAACCCTTTGTGGAAGTCGTAGATCGCAGCCAGCTTTATGCTCTCATCGACACGATGCTGAAGGAGGAGTGAGGAAGCTCTCAGCTCTCTCAGTTCTCTCAGTTCTCACCTCTGCAAACCCTACAGCCGGGTAATTACTCGTTACGACCTCCGCCGGAGTTTCACTTTTGGCTAAGTCGTTGAGTCTTGGTGTAAGTGATTGATTTTTGGTAAAGCGCGGCGCTCGAGAGCCCAACTTGCAGCGGCAACGTCCTCTAAGACAGCCCGCATTTGCGTTTAGCGGCCCGCAGAACGCGAGCAAGGCACCCGGACAGGGAAAAGGTCGACGCAGCCATCGGAGCGGCCCTAATCCACGCTAATGCTTGAATTAGCTTTAAGATAATCGGCGGGCATCACGGCGAATCAACAACTTACGGACCCCGTCCCGAAGAATCAGCAACTTAGGAGTTGCGTCACTTCGGGCTGGTGACAGGCCGAAGCCCGAACGCGGAAGCCCGAAGCCCCTGTCACGCCCTCTGCGTTCCGCCCAACCCCTGCAGCGCCGCCACAATCTTTCCCGACCACTGCGCCACCTCATCTTCGCGCAGGGTGCGCTCGCTGGATTGAAATGTGGCTCGCAGGAGAATCGAATACTTGCCGGCGCCGATCGCGCCGCCACGGAAAATCTCGACTGGCCGGAAATCGCGCAACTCACCCAGCCGCAACTGATTCACCGCTCTCCGCATTTCTTCAAATGCAACCGAATCCGCAAAGATGAACGAGAAATCCCGCTCCACCGCCGGATACTTCGGAAGCGGCCTGAACTGTGCCTTCCGCAAACCGCGCTGGTAAAGCTTTTCTAGATCAATTTCCGCCAGGAACACATCCTGCCGCAACTTGCGAGCCGCCGCGACATCTGGATCAATCTGGCCAAACTGCGCGACTGCCGCGCCATCTAGCATTCCCCGCGCCGACCGCCCGGGATGAAAATACTCAGCCACCTGCCGGTCAAAAGTAAGGTCGCCGCAATCAAATGCCGCCAGCAGATTTTCCACGTCACCTTTAAACGAGCGGAACGCCTCTGCAGCGGCTGCCCGGTCTCCCTTGCTCACGTCCAGAACCGCTCCCAGCGGCAATGAGCCCTTCACCGCCGCGAGTGTAGCGCCCAGGCAAGCTCGACGGGGCTCAATCCGTTCGCCCGCTGCAGATAGTTCGTAGGTATGTCCCATTTCAAACAGACGGACGCCTTCTGTGTCGCGGTTCAGGTTCCATGCGAGCATGTCGAGCATGCCGGGAGCCATCGAACTCCGCATCACAGAGGCTTCCTCGCTCAACGGATTCTCCAGCTCCAGCACTTTCGCGGAAGAAAACTTTTCCGCATCGGCATGCGAGATGAAGGTCAGCGACACGGCCTCGTTGTATCCGAGCGCAAGCGCCCGCTGCCGCAAGGTAGCTTCCTTGGCTGCATCGGGCAGTTCGATCACCGCGCCGCTGTACGCGGGCAAAGTATTTTCGAATTTGTCGTAACCGTGCAGGCGCGCGATCTCTTCGATCAAGTCAATCTCGCGCTCCACGTCCAGCCGCCAGCTGGGGATGTGTACGCGGAACCGGGCGTCAGCCTGGCCCTCAGGAATCAGCTCGAACCCCAACTTTTTCAGGATGCGAAAAATCTCCGCCGCGTCGAGGTTGCTGCCCAGAATCCGCTGCACTTCGGAGACATGCAGCACAACCGGCGCCTGATCCATTTTCCTGGAGACCACGTCGACGACGTCGCCCATCAACTCGCCGCCGCCCGACTCAAGAATCAGTTCCGCAACCCGGTCACAAGAGAGCACGGTAGATTCGAAATCCGCGCCGCGCTCGAAACGGTGCGAGGC
>WNEZ01003671.1_pt1 | contig 31254 bp, 31 predicted proteins | sample 5400521 | NCBI WGS metagenome assembly WNEZ01 (sample SAMN13153339, study PRJNA577476) | soil metagenome | isolation source: 120 cm saprolite under Douglas fir tree site 2 hole 1 replicate 1 | place: USA:California | collected 2015-04-18 | reverse complement strand
CGTGGCCCGGCCGCCCGGCCGCCCGCCTGAGGACCTGGCGCGCCCCCTCGACGATGAGCTCGAGCGGGCCGAGCAGCACGGCCGGGTCGAGATTCCCCTGCACCCCGAGGTCGTGGCCGACGCGCCGCCAGCCGGCGTCGAGGTCGACGCGCCAGTCGAGCGAGATGACATCGGCGCCCGATGTGGCGATCAGCCCGAGCAGCCCCGCGGTGGAGGTTCCGAAGTGGATTCGTGGCACTCCCAGCACCCGCGTGGCCTCGAATATTCGCCGTGTGAAGGGCAGCACGCGTGCCTCGTAGTCGGCCGGTGACAGCGCACCGACCCAGCTGTCGAAAACCTGAAACGCATGCGCTCCTGCGGCGACCTGCGCGGCCAGATACTCGGCCATCACGGTGGCGAGCTTGTCGAGCAGCAGCCCAAACGCAGCCGGCTCGCGGTACATGAAGTGCTTGGTGAGCAGGAAGTCACGACTGGGACGGCCCTCGATGGCGTAGCTCGCCAGCGTGAACGGACCGCCGGCGAAGCAGATGACCGGCACCGGCGACTCGCGTGCAACGATCCTCACCGCGTCCAGCACGTGCGGCACGGATTCAGCGGCTGGCGGCGTGCGCAACGTATGAACCGCCTCGGCGGTTCGAATCGGATCGGCCACCACGGGCCCGATCGATTCGACCAGCTCGAAGTCGATGCCCATGCCGCGCAGCGGCAGCATGATGTCCGCGAACATCACCGCCGCATCGACACCCAGCCTGCGCACGGGCTGTAGCGTCACTTCGGCACAGAGCTCGGGCTGCGCGACTATCTCCTCGAGGCTCCATCGCTCACGCAGCGCGCGGTACTCGGGCAGCGAACGGCCGGCCTGGCGCATGAGCCACACCGGCGTGCGCTCCACCGGTTCTCGCCTGCAGGCCCGCAGGAAAAGCGGGGTCAGGGGTCCCCGCGAACTCAAGGCGAAGCCTCGGAGTTCGTGGGGTATTTCGTTGTGGTCACGCGCCGAGCAGTTCAGCCAGCTCGCCGAGGTCGCGATGGATACCCGCGAGGATGGGCGTGTCCCGCACGGTCGAGCGCCGGCTCTCCGTGGATCGGAGCGCGCGCACGAGCTCGCCGAAAGCAGGGAGGTCGTCCGTCTCGTAAGCGACGACGAAGTCTTGATCGTCCAGGCCGAACGAGTAAGCCAGCAGCTGGCGCACCTGTGGGTACTGATGGCCGACCTTCATGTGCTCGTTCATGACGCGCTGCCGGGTCTCCTTGTCGAGCAGGTACCAATCGGCCGACTTCGTGAACGGGTAGACGATCAGGTAGCGCGACCGCTCGCCACTGAAGAGCGACTGCTCCTGCGGGGTCGGCTTCTTCACGTACTGCGAGGGCTGGATCAAGCCGAGGAAGCTCTCCTTCACGCTCATCCACGTCCCCATCCCACAGCGCAGCGCCGCCGCCGCCGATTCTTCCAGGGCATCGAGGGAGGGGGCGAGCCGCCACAGCACCAGGTCGATCCCTGCCTGCAGCCCGACCATCGTGTACGCGTAGTTCGTGATGGAGGTCGCCGACTCGATCGTGGAGACGAAATCGGCGCAGGTGGATCGGCGCTGTGCGTCCGGGAGGCGGCGCCACGCAGGATCCAGGCCGAGGGCGAGGGCGTGGACGTACTGCTCGGTCAACCGACCGGGTCCTCGCGCAGCCAGCGCGCGGCATCGGCCGCCAGGTAGGTGATGACGATGCCCGCCCCCGCGCGCACGATCGCTGTCAGTATCTCCAGCCCAGCGGATTTGCGGTCGAGCCAGCCGCGCTCCGCGGCGGCCTCCAGCATCGCGACCTCGCCGCTGACGTGATAGGCGGCGAGGGGTACGTCGAAGCGCCTGCGGGCACGAGCCAGAAGATCCAGCGAAGTGAGAGCAGGCTTGACCATGAGGATGTCGGCGCCCTCCCGCACGTCCAGATCCATCTCGCGCATCGCCTCGCGGGCGTTGGAGTAATCCATCTGGTAGCCGCGCCGGTCGCCGAAGGCGGGCGTCGATCCGGCGGCTTCCCGAAACGGGCCGTAAAGCGCCGAGGCCGCCTTCGTCGCGTACGCCATGATCGCGGTCCCGGCGTGGTCCGCTGCGTCCAGCGCCGTGCGCAGGGCGGCGACCTGGCCGTCCATCATGCCGCTGGGTCCGACGAAGTCCGCGCCGGCGTCCGCATATACGACGGCGGCCTCGGCGAGCACCGGGAGCGTGGCGTCGTTGTCGACCTGGCCGTTCGCGATCACGCCGCAGTGTCCGTGGGACGTGTACTCGCACATGCAGACGTCGGCGGCGAGCACAAGCGGCAGGTCGGCCTCTCTGAGCGCACGCAGAGCGGACGGCACTGGTCCCGCCGCGTCATATGCGCCGGTGCCGTCATCGTCCTTCCGGTCCGGGATGCCGAACAGGAGCACCCCGCCCACACCCAGGTGCGCCAGCTCGCGCGACCTCGCGACCGCGCGGTCGACGCTGAGGCGCGCGTGTCCTGGGAGCGATTCGATCGGCTCCGCCCGGTCGCGGCCGCTGATCACGAACATCGGCATCACGAGCTGACCCGGCGCCAGCCGCGTCTCCTTGACCAGGGAACGCAGCGCTGCCGTCCGGCGCAGCCGGCGCGGACGGTCGGCGGCCGGTATCGGCACGGTCCGGGTGCGGATCAGCTCACGCATTGTTCTTCACCTCCAGGGGCAATACCCGCGCGACCGCGTCGACCAGGCCGGCCACGCTCTGGGTCTTGGCTTCAGCGATGACACGGAAGCCGAGGTCGCGGGCGCGGGCGGTCGTGCGCGCCCCGATCGTGATCGCGGGCACCTGCACGGTGCCAACCAGCTCGACGAATCCGCGCACCGCGGAGCCCGACGCGAATACAGCAGCGCGCAAGTCGGGATCCGCGAGCGCTGTCCGCAGTGGATGAGCCGATTCCGGCGGCGCCTCGACCGTTCGGTACGTGGTGACCTCTTCGACGGCCGCGCCGCGCCGGCGCAAGATGTCGGGCAGGTCGGTGTCGGCAGCCGAGGCGCGGACCAGGGCGACGCGCTTGCCTTCGACGTCCGGAAGAGACTTGCCCAGGCCTGCGCCATCAGTCGTCAGCGGCACGTGCGCCGGCTCGACGCCGCGAGCTCGCAGCGCGTTTGCGGTCTCGGGCCCAACTGCGGCAAATCTGGAGCCGAACGGCAGCTCGTCAACCGCATCCACACCCCGCGCGCTCGTGAACACGACCCAATCGAACGAGGCGAGTGAGCGCGAATCGAGCTGAACAGCTTCTGTTTGCACAGTCGGCACGGCGTGAACGCGGTAGCCCCGCTGGCGCAGCGCCTGCACCAGTGGATCCGACTCGCCGCCTGGGCGCGTGACAAGGACCGCGATCATCTCAGTGCGACCTGCGCGACCAGCAGCCGGCCGAGTTTGGCCGCCAGGATGGGCGCGTCGGCTCGACTGCCATCCACCCGTTCGACCAGCTTGCCGGTTCCGTCGCTGTTGACGCCGGCCGCGAGCAGGGTGAACCCATCCTTCTTGACCGAAGCCAATGCTCCCACCGGCGCTCGGCACGTGCCCCCAGTCGCCCTCAACACCTCGCGCTCGGCCTCGACCGCGGACCGGACGTCATAGTCGTCGATCCCAGACACGAGCTCGACGAGTCGGGCGTCGGCCCGGCGAACCTGCACGGCGAGCGCGCCCTGACCCGGCGCCGGGGCGACCACCTCAGGATCCAGGCGTTCGTCAATCCGCCCTTGTCTCCCCAACCGGTCGATGCCGGCGGCGGCCAGCACGATGGCGTCGGCAGCTCCCTCATCGAGGCGCTGAAGCCGGCTCTCGACGTTGCCGTGCAGAGGCACCACCTTGAGGTCAGGCCGCGCGGCCAGAAGAAAGCCGGTCCGTCGTGGGCTGTCGGTGCCTACGACTGCATCCTGAGCCAGCGATTCCAGGGACGCTCGTCCACTTCTTGTTATCAAGACATCGCGCGGATCCGCGCGTTCTGGGTACGCGCCGATCACAAGGCCCGGGTCCTCGTCAAGCGGAACGTCCTTGGCGCTGTGCACTGCGATGTCGATCTCACCGTTGATGAGGGCGCGCGCGATGGCCGCCACGAAAACGCCCTCGCCAGGCGACATATCGACGGGCCGAACGTCTCCCTCCGTGACGATCGGGACGAGGTCGACGTCATAGCCCGCCTTGCGCAGCCGGTCGGCGACCAGCTCGCTCTGGACGAGCGCCAGTCGCGAGCCGCGAGTCCCCAGTCGAAGGCGTCTAGCCGAACCCACCATTCACAGACGAGTTTGGCAGCACCGTGAGGGCGGCCGCGGCTGCGACCACGTCCCCCACGACCAAGGTGGCCGGGGTCTCGACGGCGGCCCGGTCGGCCAGGCGGGCGATCCGATCCAGCGTTCCAGTGACCGTCCGCTGATTCGGCATCGTCGCGTTGCTGATCACCGCGGCCGGACGCGAGCCGCCGACGGTTTCCGCCAGCACTGCCGCCACCTCGGCCAGGTTCGTCCGCGGCATCATCACCACCAGCGTGTCGGCGGCCAGCGCGAGGTCTCGCAGCCGGTCGAACGTGCCCCCGCCTTGCGCGGTGGTTATGGCCAACGACGAAGCGACCCCCCGCAGCGTCACTGGGATGCCCGCCGCGGCGGGCGCGGCCAGGGCTGCCGTCACGCCGGGCACGACCACGACCTCGACCCCGGCGCGCACGAGGCCCGCCAGCTCCTCCCCGCCTCGGCCGAACACGAACGGATCGCCGCCCTTGAGCCTCACCACCGAGCTGCCCGACCGCGCCAGCTCGATGAGCCGGGCCGTGATGGCCTCCTGACGCGGGCTCTCCAGGCCCGCGCGCTTGCCCACGTCTTCGAGCCGGGCGTCGGGGCCGCACAGAGTGAGCGTCTCGCGTGAGATCAGAGCGTCGTGCAGCACGTAGTCGGCGTCGGCGAGCAGCTCTCGCGCCTTGAAGGTGAGCAGGTCGGGGTCGCCCGGCCCGGCGCCGACGAGGGCAACACGGCCGGCGGCGTTCGTCCCTGCCTGCGCGATGGCCACGGCCAAGTGGGCCGCGTCGTCCGGGCGGTCGCGCCGGATCAGGCTCCGAACGTCAGAGTTGACGATCCGGCGGTAGATTCGAGTCTGGTCGGGGATCGGCACGCCTCGCGCGCGGAGCTGCCTGCGCACGTTTCCGACCAATGCCACGAATGGCCCCCATTCGCGCCCGAGCCACCGCTCGATGCGCACGCGCAGCGCGGACGCCAGGTACGGGCTCTCGCCGGACGTAGAGATGGCGACCAGAAGGGGATCGCGCCTGACAATCGCTGGGGCGATGAAACGGCACTGGGCCGGGCGGTCGACGACGTTGATCAGGATGCCCGCTGCCTCGGCCTCTTCCCAGCTCAGCCGGTTGATCTCCGGGTCCTCGCTCGCATCGACCACGAGTCGCGCGCCCGCAAGGGCACCCGGTCTGTAGTCGTGTGACGAGATCACTCGCACATTCGCTCCCGCTTCCCTCAACGCGCCAGCCTTTTCAAGCGCGAACTTTCCCTCGCCCAACACGATGCAGGGTTGGTTGGTGAGGTCGAGGAACACGGGGTAGTACCTCATGCGGTGGCCTCTTCCTTGGCCGCGTCGAGCAGCACCCTCGCGACCTCGGGCCGCGTGAACTCCGGCGGCAGGTCCTTGCCTTCCGCGAGGAGCCTGCGCACGGCGGTGCCACTAAGGGTTTGGTGCCGCTCCGCCGGATGCGGGCAGGTTCGCGTGGAAGCCATGCCCCCACACGCCGAGCAATAAAACGTGTGCTCGAAGCGCAGGATCTCGATCCCCAGCTCGCCGGGCGCGTACTCATCGAAGATGCGGTGCGCCGCATAGGTGTCGTAGTAGCTACCGACGCCCGCGTGGTCGCGGCCGACGATGAAATGCGTGCAGCCATAGTTGCGCCGGACGATGGCGTGAAAGACGGCTTCTTTCGGCCCGGCGTAGCGCATCCATGCGGGGTTGGTGGCCAGCAGCACGCGCTCGGGCGGGAAGTAGCCGCGCAGAAGCTCCTCGTAGCAGCTCATGCGCACAGAGGCGGGGATGTCGTCGCTCTTGGTTTCCCCGACCAGCGGGTGCAGCAGCAGGCCATCCACCATCTCCAGCGCCACCTTCTGGAGGTATTCGTGGGCGCGGTGGACCGGGTTGCGGGTCTGGAATCCGACCATGGTCTTCCAGCCGCGAGCGCCCTTGACCGCCCGCACCTGCGAGGGCGTGAGGTCGTAGTCCGGGAATCCGGATGCGGCGTGCGCCAACGCCACCACGCCGCCGGCGATCGCCCATCGACCAGATTCCTTGAGCACCCTCACGCCCGGGTGCGCGTCGTCATCGGTGCCGTAGACGCTGCGGGCCTCGGCGTCGCGGTCGGTCTGATAGGCCGCGGTGACGTCCACGATCCCGACCGGCTGATCGCCGATGAACAGCGCGATCCGATCCGCCGCCGGCGCCGACGCCGCGCGCAGGACGATGGGGATCGTGTACGGCTGGCCGCCGGCCAGCCGGCCGGAGCCGACCACCGACTCGTAGTCCTCGGCGCCCATGAAACCTTCCAGCGGAGCCAGGCCGCCGCTCGCGAGCATGAAGAGGTCCGACAGCTCACGCGGTCCGACCTCGAGCCGCGGCAGCGTTCTCGCCTCGGCGCGGAGAGCGTGCAGCTCTTCACCCACAGGCAGCCGCTCGATCAATGGCCGCGGCAGGTGGCCCAGTCTCTCAAGGACATGGATGATCTTCGCGAGAGACTCGGCGGGCGTCTCACGGGCTGTGTCGCAAACCACATCGGCACGCAGCGGCTCTTCGTAAGGATCGCTGACACCCGTGAAATTGGCGATCTCGCCGGCGAGCGCCTTTCGATAAAGACCCTTGGTGTCACGCTCGGTCAGCGTTTCGATCGGGCAACGCATGTAAACCTCGACGAAGCCCGGGGTCTGCGCGCGGACCTCGTCCCGCACGGCGCGGTAGGGAGAGATCGCGGCCGTGATCGCGACCCCGCCGCTGCGAGCGACCAGCCGCGCCACATAACCGATGCGACGGATGTTGGTGTCGCGGTCTTCCTTGGAGAAGCCCAGACCCTTCGACAGGTGTGTGCGCACCTCGTCCCCATCGAGCACCTCGGTGTGGCGGCCGCGCCGCTCGAGCTCTGCCTTCAGCGCGTTGGCGACGGTCGATTTGCCCGCGCCTGAAAGGCCGGTGAACCAGACGACAAAGCCTTTGCTCACGATTCGGCTCCGAGAAGGCCCCAGCGCTGCCTGATCTCGCGGTCGAGGACTCCAAAACCGAGGTCGACGACCACGCCGATGGTGAAGATCACGATCATCAACGCGATCAGCTGCTGCGTGTCCGAGAGGTTCTGGGCCAGACGCAGCTGCTGTCCCAGCGAGGGCTGGTGTCCCGCAAAGGCGATGATGAGCTCGCCGGCCATCAGGCTCCGCCAGGCGAAAGCCCAGCCCTGTTTCAGCCCGCCCACGAATGACGGAAGCGCGGCGGGAAGGATGACGTGGCGGTACAGGCCGAGGCCGCGTGCACCCATCACACGGCCGACGCGCACAAGGAGCGGCTGCACATGATCGACGCCGCTCAGCAGGCCGTTCGCGATGGCTGGAGCCGCGCCCAGCAAGACCACGAAGATGATGGCCGGCTCGCTGCGCTGAAAAAGAAGAATTGCCAGCGGGAACCAGGAAATCGACGGCATGGACTGAAGACCCAGGAGGGCCGATCCGAGCGCTCTGCGCAGGATCGACACGCGGGCGACCAGGAGTCCGACCGCGCTGCCGGCGACGACAGCGATCCCGTAACCGAGGACCGCGCGCTGCAGCGTGATCGCCACGCCAACGTAGAAGTCGCCGCGGCTCAGATCGTTGAAGAGACTTTGAAACACGGGCAGCGGCCCGGGGAGCACGTTGGCCTGACGCCATCCCGACCACACGACGACCTGCCACACAGCCACCGCCAGGGCCAATGCCACGAGCTGCGGCCAGAGCCCAGACCATAAACGGATCTGCGGCGCGCGGCTCCAGCGCGGCGCACTCTGGGCGACGTCGCGTGTTTCGAGCTCGGCTGCCAACTCAGCCGCCATGAACGCGCATCTCCTGCTTGAGCCGGTCGGTGATTCGGCCTGCGATCACCGCCAGCTCCGGCGAATCGAGGCTGCGGGGCCGCGGCAGATCCACGACCACCTCGTGTGCGACGCGTCCGGGCCGGCTGGTGAAAACCAGGACGCGGTCACCCAGGCGCACGGCCTCGCGGGCGTTATGCGTGACGAACAGGATGGTCAACCCGTTCTGGCTCCACAACCGCTCGAGCTCCTCGTGCAGCAGGTCACGCGTGATCGCATCGAGCGACGCGAACGGCTCGTCCATGAGGAGCACGTCCGCGTCCTGAGCAAGGGCGCGCGCGAGCGCGACGCGCTGCTTCATACCACCTGACAGCTCGTGGGGCCGGCGTCGCTCCCAACCGTCGAGATGGACACGACGCAACAGGTCGGCGGCAATCCTGGATCGAGCCGGGTTGCGCACCCCACGGAGCTCGAGCGCCAGCTCGACGTTGCCCGCGGCGGTGAGCCAGGGCAAAAGGGCAGCCTCCTGGAAGATGAGCGCCAGGTGACCGTGGACGTGGGCCCGGCCGCGCGTGGGTTGCTCGAGTCCGGCGAGGAGGTTGAGCAGCGTGCTCTTGCCGGAGCCTGAGGCGCCGACCACGCAGACGAACTCGCCTCGCTGGACCTCGAGGCTCACACCCTGCAAGGCGATCAGGAGACGATCGCCGTGCGGGTAGGCCATGGTCAGAGCCTCGACGCTGAGCGAATGCTTCTCGGAAAGCTCGAGCACCTTGCTCATTGCTTCGCAGCCCAGTGGATGCCGCACTCCTTGACCTCGTTTTCGGATTCCCACCACCAGCGGCCGGCGCGCTCGTCCTCACCGGCGACGGTGGGGCGGGTGCACGGCTCGCAGCCGATCGACGTATACCCGCGCTCGTACAGCGGGTGATAAGGGAGGTCGTGCTCGTGGATGTAGCCCCAGACCTGGTCTTTCGTCCACGAGGCCAGCGGCGCGATCTTCGTGAGGCTATCGTGCTCGGGGTCGGGCGCGACTACGGGAGTTTGCGAGCGAGTCGCCGCCTGCTGGCGGCGCAGGCCTGTCACCCAGGCGTCGTACCTGTGCAACGCGCGCGCCAGCGGTCGCGATTTGCGGACCTCGCAGCACAGCCGCCTCATATCGGGCGATTGGCGGAAGAGGTTGACGCCATGGCTGCCCACCCGTATGTCTCCTTTGGGAGGCGGCCGGTGTCCAGCGTGAGCACGTGCACATCGGGTCGGATGCGCACAGCCATATCGATGAGGACGGACGACTCCGCCTGGAAGCTGGCCACGATCGCGACCCGCGGAAAGGATTCGTAAGCCCAGCGCAGCACCGCCTCGGGCGCCGCTGAATCCAGCTGGTGCGGAGCTGCAACACTCATGCCGTTTTCACTTCTAGATCGAGAAGTGCGCCCTGCGCGCGCCCGGCGGCTGCGATCTGACGAAGCGCGTCGAAGCCGACCCGCTCGGTCCAGTTCCCAAAACCCTCGCCCGGCGTGCGGCCTGATCGGAACGTCTCGAACAGCGGGCGCAACAGGGCTGGGATGTCGGTGATTGGCACGTTGGGGGCAAACACGCGGTTGAGGCGGGTGCCGTCGAAATCGCCTCCGAGCATCACGTCGTATTTGCCCAGCGTGGTGCCCACGAAGCCGACATCACCCAGATATGGACGCGAGCAGCCGTTGGGGCAACCGCTCATGCGGAAGCTGATGCGCTCCTCGGACAGGCCCAGCTCATCGAGAAGGGACGCGAGCTTGCGAATCAGGCCCGGCAGAGCCCGCTCCGCCTCCGCTACGGCCAGGCCGCAGGTCGGGATGGCCGGGCAGGCCATCGCGTACCGGATGGCCCGGGGAATGGATTCCACCGGCGCGATCCCGAATTCCGCCATCAGGGCGTCGACGCGCGATCGCTGGGCGGGCTCGATGTCGGCGAGGATCACGTTCTGCTGCGCGGTCAGCCTGATCTGCGGGCGTAGCTCGTCGACGATGCGCCGCAGCCCGGATCGCGAACGCACGTCGCCGACATCGCCGATCCGCCCGTTTTCGATGTAGATGCCGACGTACAGGCGGCCATCGCCCTGTTCGTGCCAGCCGAGATGGTCGTCCACCGGCTTCCATGCGAGCGGCTCCGGTGGCTGCAGCTCGAAAGTCAGCCGTTTCTGCACCTCGCCGCGAAACCATTCGAGCCCGCGGTCGGCGATCGTGTACTTCAGGCGCGCGTGCCGGCGATTGCTGCGATCGCCGTAGTCACGCTGCACGGCCACGACTTCACGAGCGACATCCACAATCTGGCCAGGCTCGACGAACGCGAGTGGCTTCGCCACGGCGACGAAGGTCTCGGGCTTGTTGTGTGTGCGTCCGAGACCACCGCCGACCAGCACGTTGAATCCGCGCAGCGTTCCATCGGGCGATTTCATCGCGACGATGGCAAGGTCGTGGGCATAGACGTCGACGCAGTTGTCGCCCTCGAGCGCGACCGTGGTCTTGAACTTGCGAGGCAGGTACTGCTCTTTGTATAGAGGCTCGACCTCGGGCTCCGAGGTTTCCACCACCTCACCGTCGAGCCAGATCTCGTGGTACGCGCGGGTCTTGGGAGTGAGCTCGGCGACCATTGCGCCGATCGCACGGTCGACGTCGTGATGGAACTCGTCGGCCACCGGCTCGGGGCAGCACATGATGTTCCGCTCGACGTCCCCGCAGCCACCGAGCGTGGTCAGCAGCGATTCGTTGATCGCGGCGATCGATTTCTTGATATCGCCCTTGAGGACGCCGTGGAGCTGGAAGTCCTGGCGCGTGGTGACGCGAAGCGTGCCGTTGGCCCACTTGCGGCTGATCTCGTCATGCGCCACGTAGGCATCGGCCGAGACCACGCCGCCGGGGATGCGGGTCCGGATCATGAGCTGGTGGTGCTTGTCGAGGCCGCGCGCACGGGCCTCCTTGCGACGGTCGCGGTCGTCCTGCTGGTAGATGCCGTGGAATTTGAGCAGCGTCTCCGAGTCGTCGCCGAAGGCAGGCGTGTCCTCGATCAGCTCCTCCTTGATGAGCCCGCGCAGGTGATTGCTGCCTGCCTTGATGGACTCGTTCTTCGAGAAGCCCTCGAGAGATGTGCCGTCGGAAAGATTGGACAAATGGATGCGCCTCCGCTGATGTGGTGATACCGAACGTTTGGGATTGAGCACGCGCCCGGCGCGTGTGGGGGGAACCCCCGGTCAGGACGTCCGGTCAGCTACAGAAGCAGCTGGCGCAGCGAACGTAGTCGATGGCGCGCCGCCGGGTGAGCGGGGCCAAAGCAGCAACGGCTGGACTACGCATCGCGCGAAAAGAGTACCGAAAAACAGGCAGCAATGCTGCGATCAAGTCGCAGAAAGGAAGAAGCCGGGCGCGAAACCCGGCTTCCTTCTCCCCTCCCACCCCCAACGCTTCGCGTTAGGGGCGACCTCCCCACGTGGTGGGGAGACTAGGGCTAGGGCTGCGAATCGGGGTTCGACTTCGCGAACCATGCGCCCGTCGGGGCGACCACGAAGATGATCGGCTGCCGGCACGGACGCGGAAGATCGACAACTGCGTGGATGTGCGAGTCGCCGGCCGGGCTGGCCGGAAACAGCCCGGTCGAGACGTTGACGACACCGTCGGGGGTGAGGCAGCTGACGGTCGCCCTGAAGAACGGCACGGGGTTCCTGCCGTTGATCGGTGGCACCACGATGATGAGGCCCGTCACCGTCACGTCTACGGTCCCGTCCTGGCCGACGGTGCCCACGCCAGTCGAGATCACCCAGGGCAGCCCTCCGCCCTTGACGCCTCGATCGTTGATCGTGCCGACGGCGGCGCCGGTCACCGGCGTCATCGAGGAGAAGTCGGTGAGGTTGCCTTTTTCATCGGCGAAACCTGGCGCGGCACTCGCTCCAAGCAGCCCGAGGACGGCGATCGCGGTCACGAGAACTCTTCCGAACATACGCATGGCGATTCCTCCGATGTGACGCTGTTTTAGGTTTAACCCCACGAACTCAGAGGCTTCGCCTTGAGTTCGCGGGGACCCCTTGATCGCCAGGAACTACGGGTTTGGGTTACTTGTGGTCAGGTCTCCACCGGGGCGGAGGTCCGAGCCTGGGCTCCAGGAGTTTCTTGACCTCACCTTCGGCAGGGAAGCGGTCGAGCCGTGCTTTGCTGAAGACCTCCTGCCCGTCGATGAGCACCTCGAAACGGCCTCTGCTGCCGGTCTTCAGCTCGACTCCATCGAGCAGTGGCGCCCAGCCATCCATGATCTCCCCAGCCAGGCTCACGGCCTGGTCGAGGTAGTCTCAAGGGACGCAGAATTCGATCGTGATCCTGGGTTTCGCTGTGGTCATCTAAGGGCCTCAACACTTCGTACACTTGCCGGCAAGGAGCTATTCCCCAATGAGCAAACAGAACCCAGAAGGCGTGCTGGTGGTGGAGTGCGCGTGCGGCATTCTCATGCGCGGGACGGTGGACGAGCTCGTGCCGATCGTGCAGAAGCATGCCAGCGAGGCCCACAACATGAAGGTCACGCGGGAGGACGTGCTCTCGAGGGCGCGTCCGGAAGCCTGAAACCAAAGGAGCACGCGAGTCCGGCGGCGCCCGCCCCGTGGGGCACCGAGGGGCCGGTCCAGGCCGAGGTTTTCGTCGTGCGCATGCGGGGAGACCAGTTGATGCTCACGGGGCCGTGCGGCGCCGACGCCTGGTACATCGAATCGCACGACGAGGACGATCCCATGGAGATCGTCAAGCGCCTGTCGACCAACCTCATGGGCCCGCCGCTGCTGGTGCACTCGACGTCGTGGCGTCGAGGTACCGGCGGCGTGTTCTTGAGCTTTCTGGTCGTCATCGGCGAGGACCAGGCGCCGGATCTCGAATCCGTGCCGATCACGCGAGCCGACCTGGCGCGGAACTCCGCGACCGAGGCGGCGAAATCGATCTCGGCCAGTCAGGTCGTCGAGCACGCGCTCAGGCACCTGGCCTGGCTGGCGCAAGATGACCCGGCTGTCAAAGCCGCGCTTTCATCGGCATGGCTTGCGGCGCTGGCCGATTACGTGCCGGCGCCATTCCGCCACCTCGCCTGAGGCTTGCGTGCTCTCACGCCCCACTTTCTGGGGGGACTCCCCCCTTGAGGCGCCGGGCCTGGCGAAGCCAGCTCCCGACGCACCCCCCTCAACCCTCTCCCCGCAGGGGAGAGGGGAGGCCGGCTACCAGCCCTCCTGGACGACCGCCACGCCGCGCGGGCCGAGGCGGATCAATCCGCGATGCACCTCGCTGCCGTCCACGAGGTTGACGCCCGGATCGGCGATGGGCACGTCGACGGGCACATCCCGGTGATTGAGCAAAAAGAGGATCGAGCTACGAGGCCCAGACCGGCGTACCGCTGAGACTCCGGCCGGTGCCTCGATCACGGGCTTGACGCCGGCCTGCTTGGCGGCGGTGCGCAGAATCCGCCCCATAGCCGCCGGTTCGGGCCGGGTGGCGATGTAGATCGCCCGGCCCTGCCCGAACTTGTGGCTCGTGACCGCGGGGTGACCGTCCAGGTTGGAGCTCGAGAACTGCGCCAGAACCTCGGCGCCCGAAGGCGCGATCAGCTCGCTCCAGAGGTCGGCCTGCGCGTGCGCGCCGTCGGCGAACTTGAGGTTGACCTGCTCACCGTCGGCAAGCGGAAACCAGTCGACCACCTCCAGGCCGAGGAGACTTCTGAACGGCTCTGGGTAGCCGCCGAGGCGGATGTGCTCGAACGGATCGACGATGCCGCTGAAGAAGGACATCACCAGCGTGCCGCCCGCCTGTACGAAGGCGATGAGGTTGGCCGCAGCCTCATCGCTGACCAGGTACACGCTCGGCGCGAGCACGAGGCTGTACGAAGAAAGATCGTCAGACGGACGCGCGAAGTCCGCGATCAGGTTGGCTTCGAAGACGTGCCGGTAGTACGCCTCGAGCTGGTCGACGTGGTGAACGCGAATCGACGGCTTCGACGGCAGCTCGAGCGCCCACCACGATTCCCAGTCGTGGAGGATCGCCACGTCCGCGGGCACGCGTGTGCCACATACGGGATCGAGGCGCCCGAGCTCGCGTCCGAGCTTGACGACCTCGTGCCAGGTGGGCGACTGCTCGGGCCGGCCATGTGGAACCATCGCGCTGTGGAACTTCTCGGCCCCGGCTCGTGACTGGCGCCACTGGAAGAACATCACGCCGTCGGCGCCTCGGGCCAGCGCCTGATAGCTCCACAAGCGCATCTGCCCCGGAGCTTTGGCGACGTTCACATCGCGCCAGTTGACGCGGTTGGAGGTCTGCTCCATCAGAAGCCACGGGCGGCCGTGACCAAGCGAGCGCATCAGGTCGCCCGCCATCGCAGCCCGCATGTCGGCCTCGGGGTCGGCCGGGTCCTGATAGACGTCATCGCTGACGACGTCCTCGCGTTCTGCCCACTTCCAGTAATCGAGCGGCTTGAAGAAGCGCATGAAGTTGGTCGTGATGGGGACGCCCGGGCTGCGTTCCATGAGGATCCCGCGCTCGAGCTCATAGCATTCGAGCAAGGCGTCCGACGAGAAGCGCATGAAGTCGAGCTGCTGGCTCGGATTGGGCCACGTGGGCGTGCGCCGGGGCGGCAGGATCTCGTCCCAGTCCGAGTAACGCTGCGACCAGAAATCCGTGCCCCACGCCCGATTCAGGTCCTCGAGCTCCCCATACCGTTGCTCCAGCCATTGGCGGAACGCGAGTGCCGAGACGTCGCAGTAGCAGGCCGGCACGTGGCAGCCGAACTCGTTGCCAACGTGCCACATCGCGAGCGCCGGATGATCCGCGTATCGGGTCGACAGAGCCGTCACCAGCCGGCCGGCCGCGCCGCGATAGATCGGGCTGCTGGGGCAGTAGTGCTGCCGGGCACCATGCGAGAGGCGGACACCGTCAGCGAGCACCGGCAGCATCTCCGGGTGCGCGTGTGAGAGCCATGGCGGAGGCGATGCCGTGGCGGTCGCAAGGTCGATCCGGATGCCGCCCTCGTGCAGCATGTCCATGACCCGGTCGAGCCACGCGAAGTCGAACTTGCCCTGGGTCGGCTCTAGACGCGACCACGAGAAGATGCCGAGGGAGACGAGGTTGACTCCCGCCTCCCGCATGAGGCGGACGTCTTCCTCCCAAACGTCCTCCGGCCACTGGTCAGGGTTGTAGTCGCCGCCGTAGGCGATGTGCGGCAGCCTCTCACCGAGGAGAGGACTCGCCCCTGTCGTGCCGCTCGGGTGCGAGCTCAGCCCTTTGTAGATCCGAGAGTCAGGCCGGCAACGAAGTGCCTCTGGAGGAGCATGAAGACAATGATCGGCGGGATGCACGCGAGCAGCGCGCCCGCCGCGATGAGGTTGTTGTTGACGAAAAATTCGCCCTGAAGGTTGTTGAGAGCGCTGGTGATCGGTCGCTTGTCGCCCGATTTCAACAGGATCAGGGCCCAGAAGAAGTCGTTGTACATGAAGGTGAAGAGTAGGGTGGCCATCGCGGCCAGCGCCGGCCGGCAGAGCGGCAGGACGACGCTCCACCAGATCCGGAGCACGTTGGCGCCGTCGACGAGGGCCGACTCGGTTATCTCCTTCGTGATCGTTTTCATGTAGTTACTCAAGACGAATGTGGCGAAGCCCACCTGGAAAACCACGTGGATAAGGATGATGCCGATGTACTGGTCATAGAGCAGATTGTTGTCGCTGAACAGGGCGAACGAGAACTTGCCGATATCGATCGACCCGAGCATCGCGATCGGTGTGTGTAGATAGATCGTGTAGAGAGGGATGATGATGACCTGAGGCGGCAGCAAATTACCTGCCGTGAAGATCATCAGAACGATCAGGTTGAACTTCCAGCTGAACTGGGTGCAGCAGAACGCGACCATCGATGCCAGCAGCAGCGTGAGGATGACTGCCGGGATCACGATCACCAGGGTGTTGAGGTAGTAGTAGGGGATCTCCGCCTGGGTCCACACCGTCGCGTAGTTGGTGAAGCCAAGACTTTTGGGCCAGGAGACGTAGCCGTTCTGGATCGTGTCGCTGAGCGGACGCAGGGACGAATAGATGGCCCAGAACAATGGGAAAAGCCAGGCCGCGACCATGCCGATCAAGAAGGCATGAAGGATCACGCGGGCCGGACGGAGGCGGCGTCGACTCCGTTTGACGGGGACGCCCGGAAAGATCGCCGGCATAGTGCTGGGCAGGAGTTGATAGTTTTGCGTCACGCCAGCGTCCTCATTACGCGCGAGAGGAAGGCGACGATCGGCACGAGAGAAATCAACAGCAGAACGACCGCGATCGCCGAGCCGAAGCCGACAAGGCTCGCCTCGCTGATGCTGTTGTTCGTGATCAGGATCGACAGCAGCTCGAGGCCGTTCTTGCCCTGGTTGATGATGAACGCAATGTCGAAAGCGCGCAGCGCTTCGATGGCGGTGACGACCACGATGATGACGTTGATCGGGGCCATCACCGGCAGGACCACGCGGAAGAAGGTCTGCACCTCGGTGGCGCCATCCACCCTGGCCGCCTCGCGGAGCGAGGGATCGACGCTTTTGAGCCCAGCCAGGTACAGGATCATGATGTAGCCGATGTGCCGCCAGCTGGTGGCGATCAGGATCGCGAACAGGTTGATTCTTGGATTGCCCAGCCAGTCGATGATGTTGCCTGACTTCACCAGTCCGAGCGCATTGTTGATGAAGCCCTCGGTCGGAGCGAACTGGAGCTCCCAGATGAACCCGACGACGACCAGAGACAGGACCACCGGAAGGAAGAACACGCTCTGGTAGATGCGCGTGCCGCGCATCTCACGATCGAGCAGCACCGCCAAGAACATGCCCAGCGGCGTAGCGACGAAAGTGAGCCAGGCGAGCCAGATCAGGTTGTGAGCGAACGCCGGCCAGAAGAGCGTGTACCCCGTGAACATGAACTGGTAGTTCTTGAAGCCGACAAGATTCTCGCTGGTGATCGGCCCGATGCCGTCCCAGTTCGTGAACGAGAAGCCGATCGAAGCAAGCGTCGGACCCCAGATCAGCAGTAGGTCGAGGGTGAGCGGCACCCCGACCATCAGCGCGATCAGGAGCTTGTCCTGGCGGGTCAGAAGCGTGTAGCGGCGCCTCCGGCGGGTGGCTGCGAGTGCCCCCGCCTCGGACGCTTTTTGCGCCCGGGCGGGGGCAAGGTTCGTCGTGGTGTTGGCCACGGCTCAGATCATATGTCCGCTTTTTTACTCGGGGGGCAGCGAGTCCCAGAACTTTTGCATCTCACCCTGGAGGCTCGTCGGGTCCTTGCTTGTATTGGCCAGGAACTTCAGCAGGAAGCCCTGCATGCCGTTCGGACCTGAATAGTCGGGCCGCGAGTCGCGGTCGAAGTACTGGGTGATGCGCTTGGCATTGCTGACGATCGACACCGCCTTCGCGGTCAGGGCCGGGTACTGGCTCTTGTCGGCATCGTTGGCGGTCGGGATGGAGCCCGGGGCGTTCTGCCAGTAGAGCACCTGGGTCGAGCCCTTCGCCACGAACTCCATGAAGGCCTTGGCCTGGCCGAGATCGGCGCTCAGGGTCGGTGACTTCTTGGTGAGCATGTACACGTCGATGGGCGCGTCGAGCGCCTTCTCGGCGTCGTACTGGGTGCCCAGGTCGGGGAACGGGAAGAAGTCGAGCTGCTCGAGGTCGGCCGGGGTGCCGCTCGCCTTGAACTCGTCGGAGACGAACAGCCCGAGCAGATACATGCCGGCCTGCTTGCGTAGTAACTGGTCCGCGCCTTCCTCCCACTTGAGGCCGGCAAACGCGGGTGAGTAATACTGGGGGGCGATCTCGCTCCACTTCTTGTAGACCGCGGTGACCCTGGGGTCCGTCCATTTCTGCTTGCCGGTCAGCAGCTCGGTGTGGAAGTCGTAGCCATTGAGGCGGAGGTTGATGATGTCGAAGGTTCCCTGCGCCGGCCAGCCGTCTTTGTCGGCGAATGCGATCGGGATCAGGCCGTCCTTCTTCATCTGCACGCACAGGGCCTTGAACGCGTCCCAGTTGGTTGGAACGCTGTAGCCGTGCGCCGCCCAGACGTCCTTGCGATAGAAGACTGCCCAGGGGTAATAGTCGGTCGGGATCGCGTACGCGTGGCCGTCGTTGCCCTTGATCGAGGCCGCGAAGCCTTCCGTGTAGTTGGACTTCACCGCATCCCACACATCATCGATAGGCGTCGCCAGCCCTTTGTCCGCGAAGAACCGCATGCGGTGTCCGGAGAACCAGGTGAAAGCGTCCTCCGGGGTGCCCTGCAAGTAAGAGCTGATCTGGTTCTGGAAGGTGCCGTGGTCGACCGTGTTGATCTTGACCTTGGTCCCGCCGTTGGCGGATGTGAACGCGTCGACGATGGCCTTCGTCCCCTTGAGCGAGTTGGGGTCGGTGTTGTAGCTGCCGAGCGACATGGTGCCGCCCTTGGCGGTGATGCCGGTTGAGGTCGCCGTGCCGCCACCGCAGGCGGCGATGAAGGCGGCGAGGCTGCCGTAGCCGGCGATCTTCAGGACGTCGCGTCGGGAAAGATCGAGGTCCAGGTTCAGCGCTCCATCTCTGAGCGCGAGCCGATTCCGAACCCGTTTCGCTTCGCTTGAATCACCCATGTAACTCCTCCTCCCAGACCGCGGTCTTTGGTTCTTGACACATGAAGCTCGGCCGCTTAGGCATAGCGGAAAGATACAGATTCGGTCAATTTTGTCAACTGCAAGCTTCGATTCTGCTCGCTATTGATCAAAGTTGATCAATGACGTACCATCGGGCGAATGCTTGCGGCTGAGCGAAGGCGCCGGATCGCGGAGAGCGTTCGCTCACGTGGGGTGATCTCGGTGGCCGAGATGGCGGAGGTATTGGGTACGACCGAAATCACGCTCAGGCGCGACCTGCATGCGATGGCCAAGGACGGGTTGCTGGTGAGGACACATGGCGGCGCCATCAGGCCGTCGGGCGTCGGCCACGAGCCGAGCTACAGCGAGAAGGCGCAGCAGGCGGCGGGCGAGAAGGCCGCCATCGCTCGTCTCGCGCTCGAGATGGTGCGTCCCGGAGACTCGATCGTGCTCGGCCCCGGAACCACGACTTTGGCGTTGGCGCGCCTTTTGGTACACAGCCCCGAGTTGACGGTCGTCACGAACTCATTGCTGGTGGCGCAGGCGCTGATGGAGGCCCCGCGCGTCGAGGTGATATTGACCGGGGGGACACTGCGGCGATCCATCCACGCGCTCGTGGGGCCGGCCACCGAAGAGTCGGTGCGTGCGCTGCGCGCGTCGCAGGCGTTCATCTCCGGCAACGGGTTCACGGCCGACCGCGGCCTCAGCACGCCGAGCCCCGTGGTGGCCGCCACCGACCGCGCGCTCGCCGGCGCGGCCCAGCACGTGGTGGTGCTCGCCGACTACACCAAGATCGGCGAGGAAACCATGTGCCAGACAGTTCCCGCGGCCAGGGTGCACACGCTGATCACGGACTCGAGGGCGCCGGCGAACGAGCTGGAGGCGATTCGCGCCGCGGGGCTCGAGGTGCGCGTCGCCGAGGTCGGTAATCATGTCGAGCAGAAGCGCGCGACCGCGTGACGGCGAGTCCAGACCGGCGGGTGCGCGCCGCCTGGTCAAGGGCGCACCGGAACGTCGGAAGCTGACCCGGCGAGACATCGAGCTTCCCGACGGAAGGTATTTGCTCGCGTATGGCTGCGCTGAAACCGCAGCGCCCGATGCCTGACCTTCGCTTCGACCCGTTGCGGCAAGAGTGGGTCGCTTACGCCACCGAACGCAACGATCGCACCTTCCTCCCCACCGCTTTCTGCCCGCTGTGCCCCACCGGAGCCGGCGGAGCATCTGAGGTTCCCCTCGACACGTTCGAGGTCGTGGTGTTCGAGAACCGCTTCCCAGCCTTCGGTCCTGACCGTCGCAAAGGCCGGCCCGTCCGGCCTCCGACGACCGGCTGCGAGGTCGTCGTCTACACGCCGGAGCACGAGCTCACGTTGGCCCAGCTCCCGGCCGACCGCGTGCGCCTTCTGGTCGACGTCTGGGCCGACCGGTACCGTGAGCTCGGTTCGAGGGCCGAGGTCGCCTACGTGTACATCTTCGAGAACAAGGGCGAAGAGGTCGGGGTCACGCTCCACCATCCGCACGGCCAGATCTACGCGCTGCCGTTCATCCCACCGTTTGCCAAGGCGGAGCTGGACGCCTCCCGCGAGCATCTCGTCGGGGAAGGGCAGTGCCTGCACTGTCGCGAGCTGGCGCTCGAGGCGTCGGGACCTCGCCTGGTCCTGAGCGAGAGCTCAATGGCCGCGTTCGTCCCGCGGGCCGCCCGCTGGCCTTACGAAGTGCACCTGTACCCGCGCCGGCACGTGGCCTCGATCGCCGAGCTCGACGAGGCCGAGCGGAGGGACCTGGCGGACAGTCTCCTTGGCGTGACCGGCGCGTACGACCGCCACTTCGGTTTCTCGACGCCTTACGTCATGGCTGTCCACCAGGCCCCGACCGATGGCCGCGACTGGCCGCAGGCCCACCTTCATTTCGAGTTCTACCCGCCGCACCGGCGCGACGACCGCCTCAAGTACCTCGCGGGGGTCGAGCTCGGCGCCGGCACGTTCGTGAACGACACGCGGCCCGAGGCCACCGCCGAGCAGCTTCGCCGCGCCGCGAGAAAGACCCCGCGGATGGCCGGCGAGTCTTGACTTAGGATGTAGCGCACAAATGGCTTCAGTCACCTACGAGCACGTGACCAAGCGATTCGCTGGCGGAACTCTGGCCGTCAACGATTTCAACCTCGAGATCAAAGACACGGAGTTCATGGTCCTGGTCGGCCCATCCGGCTGCGGCAAATCAACCGCGCTGCGCATGCTGGCAGGCCTCGAGGAGGTCACGGAGGGCGATATCAAGATCGGCGACCAGGTCGTCAACGAGATGCCGCCCCGGGATCGAGATATCGCGATGGTGTTCCAGTCGTACGCCCTGTATCCGCACATGACTGTGTTCGACAATCTCGCCTTTGGCCTGCGCATGCGGGGCACGCCCAGGCAGGACATCGAGCGACGGGTGAACACAGCCGCCAACATCCTCGAGCTCGGCCCCCTGCTCAAGCGCAAGCCGCGCCAGCTGTCGGGCGGCCAGCGGCAGCGCGTCGCGCTCGGTCGCGCCATCGTGCGCGAACCCCAGGCCTTCCTCCTTGACGAGCCGCTCTCCAACCTCGATGCCAAGCTGCGCATCCAGACCCGCATCGAGCTCCAGAAGCAGCATCGCGCGCTGCAGGCGACCTTCATCTATGTAACCCACGACCAGGTCGAGGCGATGACGATGGGCGACCGCATCGCCGTGATGAAGGACGGCATCTTGCAGCAGGTCGCGCCACCGCGTCAGATCTATGACACTCCCGTGAACATGTACGTCGCGGGCTTTATCGGCAGCCCGACCATGAACTTCATTCCGGTCACGGTCCAGGGCACGACGGCCAAAGCGACCGGCTTCGAGCTCGAGCTCCCAACTGCGCCGGGCATCGAGAAAGGCGTGCTGGGCATCCGGCCCGAGGCGCTGACGGAGCACCCACGCGAGGGCCATTCAGGGCTCGACCTGAAGGTCGAGGTGACCGAGGTCCTGGGGGCGGACCAATTCCTTTACGGGACCGTGGGCGGCGACTCGATCACGGCGCGGGTCGATCCCAACCTGAAGGTGAGCCCGGGTGACCGCGTGCGGCTTGGGGTCGACATGCGGCGCCTGCACTTGTTCGACGGTCCCACCGGCAAGGCTATTCAATAACGGTCCCGCAGGACGCCTTCGGGCGCACGGGCCACAAAAGCAGCCGGACGATCTTCGGCGCGGCGGCGCTCTCGAATGTGACGCAGGCCGCGGCCGATCGGACGCTCGACGTACTCCTACAACACGGCGTCAACCACATCGACGTCGCGGCCAGCTACGGCGACGCCGAGCTGCGGATCGCCCCCTGGCTGAAGCGCGAGCCGAAACGGTTCTTCCTCGCCACCAAGACCGGCGAGCGAACCGCCAAGCGTGCACGCGAGGAGCTGCACCGGTCCCTTGACCGCCTCGGCGTCGATCACGTCGACCTGTGGCAGCTGCACAACCTGGCGGACCCGATCGAATGGGATACCGCGCTCAGCCCAGGCGGGGTCATCGAAGCCGCAGTCGAAGCTCGCGACCAGGGCCTCATCAAGTGGATCGGCGTCACCGGCCACGGTGCGCAGATCGCTGCGAATCACCGGCGCTCGCTCGCTCGTTTCGACTTCGACTCGGTGCTGCTCCCGTTCAACTTCGTGACCATGCAACTGCCTTACTACGAGGCGCTTACCCGGACCTGCGCCGAGCGCAATGTCGCGGTGCAGACGATCAAGTCAATCGCCGCGAAGCCGTGGCTGGGCCGCGAACACACGCACACGACCTGGTACGAGCCGCTCGAAGGTCAGGCGGACATCGACCTTGCGGTCTGGTGGGTGCTCGGCCGGCGTGGCGTCTTCCTCAACACCGCCGGCGATATCGACTTGCTGCCTCGCGTGCTCGACGCGGCGGAACGTTTCGAGACCCGCCCGACGGACGCCCAGATGACTGCGCTCCGGGACCGCACCCGCACGGAACCTCTTTTCGTCTGAAGTCAGGCTGAGCTCGGCGAGCTTCACCGCGCCGGGCGACGGGCGCCTCCTAACCAGCTGGCTCTGAACAAGTCTTAACAGACTCTTGACCTTTCTCCACATCGACCTCCATAGATTTCAGGCATCAGCCTTGGACCGGCTGAACATTCAGAAAGGTGGGATTGGGGATGAAGCGGATAGTCCTTGGCATTGCTCTTTGCGTCGGCATGCTGTTCATGGGCGTCACCAGCGCCAGCGCCTACTGTTCATTGGACCCGACATTGGGAATCGGGCTGCCTTTGCACACCAGCCTCAACGTCACCATAGGCTCGACCACCATTTACGCGAGCAACACCAGCACGACGACCACCTTCGGCGCCCACACAGGCCTCCTTTAGCAGTTACCGGCGGTAAGCGATGACACCCGTGCTCCGGGCCTACTTGCTGGCGATGGCGGCGCCTGCGGTTGTCCTGACTGCGATGTTGCTGGTCGGGCCTTCGGCGGCGCCGGGCGATCCGGTCCTCCTGGTCGTGCTGTTGCTGCTCGGAGCAGTGGCGAGCAACTTCCCGGTGATCGTGTCGCCGCGTCTGAAGACCGACGCCGCTCCCGCCGTTTATCTGGCCGCGGTGCTGCTCTTCACCCCGGTGACGGCGGTCGCGCTCATCGGCGGGAGCCGGCTGCTCGGGGAGGGAGTGTTGTGCTTTCGGCGCAATCCAGCGACCGGGTTTCACCGTCGGCAGCCGGTCGACCTCGTTTTCAACACCTCTCGGTTCATGACGGCCGGCGCATTGTCAGCGCTGGCATATGGTGCCGCCGGCGCGTCCCTCGCCGGTGCGGTCGTCGCGACCGCCGTCATGTATGCGGTCAGCACCGGCCTCGACGTCATCGCCGCCGGTATGCACAACCGGCGCCATCCGTGGGAGATCTGGGCCGAGATCGCCGCCGCGGATTCGAAGCCCACGGCCGCCCTTTACGTCGCCGGCTACCTGCTGGCGATACTCTCGAGCGGGCGGCCGTGGCTGGCGGTGGTGATGATGGTTCCGATCGCGGCCATCCAGCTCGCGCTCACACGATCGATGCAGCTCATGGAGCAGACCATCGCCGCGGTCGAGTCCATGGCAGATGTTGTCGATCGCCGCGACCCCTACACGTTCCAGCATTCCCAGAGCGTGGCCGACCACGCCGTGCGCACCGCGCGCCGGCTGCAGCTGCCCGATAAAGAGGTCGAGGTGATCCGGCTGGCCGCTCGCGTCCATGACCTGGGCAAGATCGAAGTCCCGGATGAGGTCCTGCACAAGCAGGGCCGGCTGACCGAGGCGGAGTTCGAGCTGATGAAGAAGCACCCCGCGACGGGCGCTGAGATCCTGGCCAAGTTCCCCGAGTACAAACGCGGGCGAGAGCTCGTGCTCGCGCATCACGAAAGGATGGATGGGCTCGGTTACCCGCGCGGGCTCGCCGGCGCCGCGATCGCATTCGGCGCTCGCGTCATCGCCGTCGCCGATTCCTGGGATGCGATGACCTCCGACCGGCCCTACCGCAAGGCGCTCGACGCGGAGGTCGCCCTCGCCGAGCTGCTCCGTGGCCGCGGCACGCAGTGGGATCCCCAAGTCGTCGACGCGTTCGCCGCAACCCTGCCGGGCGCGGTGCCCGCGGACGCTCGGGCGCGCTGGACCGAGGTGCGCCCGCTGCTCCGGTCGCTAGGCGCCGCGGTGGGCGTGATCGGCTAGAGCACCAACTTTCGCGGCCACGATCCGGTTCCGGAGGAGCCCGATCCCCACGACCTCGGTCTCCATCAGGTCGCCCGGATGCAGGAATTCCGGCGGCTTGCGAGCGAAGCCCACTCCATCGGGCGTGCCGGTGGCGATCAGGGCTCCGGGCAGCAACGTCATCCCCTTCGAGGCCCATTCGATGATGGCGTCGACCGGGTGGATCATGTCGCTCGTGTTGCCCTCCTGCTTGACGACGCCGTTGACTGTCAGGCGCAAGCCCAGGCTGCGCGGGTCGGGCGCCTCGTCCTTCGTCACCACCCATGGTCCGGTCGGACACGAACGATCGAGGCTCTTACCTTTGAAGTACTGGCCGCCCCACCCGTTCTGGACGTCGCGGGCGCTGACGTCGTTGAGCACGAAGTAGCCGAACACGTGGTCCATGGCATCGCGGCGGGCGATGTTGGCTCCGCGCTTGCCGATCACGATACCCAGCTCTACCTCCCAATCCATCTCGTCGCTGAACGACGGATCGATAGGGATGTCGTCGTACGGGCCTGTGATGCTGGTGATCGCCTTGGTGAAGATCGTCGGCGGCTTGACATCGCCGTGGTCCGCCGTCTCCTCGGCGTGCTTCTGGTAGTTGCGACCCATCGCGATGATGTTTCCGCGCGGCGCATCCACCGGCGGTAGCAGGGTGACGTCTTTGAGGGGCAGCCCACGCCCTGCGGCAGAGGTGGCATAGCGCGCCCGCTCGAGCCCAGCCTCGCCCGCATCGATCAACGCCAGCAGGTCGTGCGCGACCTGGCTCAGGTCGACGACCTCGTCCTCGTGCCCTGGACGCAGCGCGCCGAGGCGTGCCTCGCCATCGTGCTCGAACATCAACAGCTTCATGTTTCCTCCATGTTTGAATCGTCTGACTGACCCAGTTCTGTGCCCGCGCCCAAGAAGAGCTCCTCGAAGTCCTGCCGCTGGAGAAGGTCGGCCGGCCGCCCTTCCAGGCGAACCGAGCCCGACACCAGGACGCTGGTCCAGTCGGCGATCTGCAGAGCGGCCCGTGCGCGCTGCTCGACCAGGAGCACGGCCTTGCCCAGGCCGGCGAGGCGTTTCACGTGCTCGCTGAGGAGGGCGTCGGCCAGCCTGGGCGAGAGGTTGGCAGTCGGCTCGTCGAGGATGAGGACCTTGGGGTCGAGCATGAGGACACGCGCGATGGCGAGCATCTTTCGCTCGCCGCCGCTTAGCTTGTCCGCGCGACGCTTGAGCATCGGCGGCAGCTGAGGGAACACCACGCCGACCTCGAGGACGCGAGCCCTGACCTGCGCGGCGTTCAGCAGGTAACCGCCCATCTCGAGGTTCTCCAACACCGTGAGCGGCTCGAAGATGTCGTTGACCTGCGGGACGTAACCGACGCCGCGCCGCGCGAGCTCTTCAGGCGCCCGGCCGGTCACGTCGTCGGAGCCGAGCAGGATGCGGCCGCTGTCCAACCGCAGAATCCCGACCAGGCTCTTCAGGAGGGTGCTCTTGCCCGCCCCATTGGGCCCGATGATGGCCACGACCTCGCCAGGTCCGATCGAGATCGACACGTCGCGGATCACAGGCACGCCGCCATAGCCCGACGTGACGCCCTGCGCCTGCAGGCTCGGGGCGGGCCGCGCCTCCACCTGCGCCAGGCTATCCGACAAGGTAAGCGTCAACAATCTCCCGCTGCCGCCTCAAGCTCGACATCGTCCCGCTGCCGATCACCTTGCCCTGGGCCATCACGACCACCGTGTCACAGAGACGCTCCACCATGTGGAGCTCGTGCTCGACCATCAAGATCGTCAGGCCCTCCGAGCGCAGGTCCTGGAGGTAGTGCTGGATCTCCAGGACGATCTTCGGGTGCACCCCCGACATGGGTTCGTCGAGGAGCAGCAGGCGCGGCCCGAGCATGAGCGCCCTCATGATCTCGATCAATCGCTTCTGGCCTCCGCTCATCGTGCCTGCGTAGTCGGACTCCCTGGCGCTCATGCCGAAACGCTTGAGCAGGACCCGCGCCTGCTGCACCAGCCGCCGCTCGTCCTCGATCCAGAAACCCCTGCCCCTGAGCGCGCCCATCAGGGAGTCGCCACGATGCTTGGGAGCGGCCACGAGCAGGTTCTCGAGCACCGTCAGGCGCGCGAACTCTGAGGGCAGCTGGAACGTACGCACGAGCCCGTGGCGCGCGCGCTGGTAGGCCGGCGAGCCGGTCACGTCCTTGCCGTCGAATACGATGGTGCCGCTCGTTGCCGGCAGCGTGCCCGCGAGCACGGCCAGGAGCGTCGACTTCCCCGCCCCGTTGGGGCCGATCAGGCCGGTGATCTTCCCCGCCGGCACGTCGATGGAGACGCCGTCCACGGCGTGAAGGCCTTCGAAGTGGCGATGGATGTCGCTCGCGACCAGCATCGGCCGCCCGGCAGAGGGCGGCAGTTCGCTGGCGGCAAGCATCAACGATCCTCGCGCAGGGGGGCGCCCTCGAACACGCGGCGCGACTCGGGCCGCACGCCGTCCGGCCGAAACCACAGAAAGCCGATGATCAGAAGGCCGATGGCCACCCACTGGAGCGCTGGGATCAGGCCCGGCGGCCCGAGGTTGGCGATGCTGGGGCTGTTGTTGAGGAAGCGCGTGATCTCTTCGAAGCCGACCGGCACGAGCAGCGCGCCCAGGATGGCGCCGATGTTGTTGCCGCGACCCCCCACGATGATGGCGGCGAACAGGATGATCGTTTCGGGGTAGAGCCAAACAGACGGCGCCCACACCTGGATGAAGCCGACCAGGATGGCGCCCGACAGCCCTGCGATCAAACCGCCGACGATGAAGATCGTCATCTTCAGCTGCACCGGGTTCTTGCCGATGGCGGTCGCTGCGAGCTCGCGTTCGCGCATCGCGCGCAGGCTCCGGCCGTACGGTGAGTTGACGATTCGATTCGCAACGACGAGAGCGATCACGACGCAGACGGCTGTGATCCCCACGTACAGGTACTGGTACGACTCGGTGTTGGGGTCGATGCGGTCAGACAAGGGCGGCGGCACCAATGCAATCCCGGCCGCTCCGCCCAGGAACCTGTCGGCGTTGGTGATCACCGCATTCGCGATCACGGAAAGGACCAGCAGCGCGATCGCCTGGTAGTCGCTGCGAAGCTTCCTGAGCACCACGAAGCCCACGGGAATCGCGAGCAGGCCGCCCGCGATGGCGCCTCCGAGCCATGGAATCGGAAAGGGGAGCTGATATCCCCCGATGTAGTGCTGAAAACCGCCGTTGGCCGTATCGGGTGGCATCGAAAGCACGGCGGCCGTGTAAGCACCCACTGCCTGGAAGACGATGAAGCTGAAGTTGACGATTCCGGAAACGCCAAACTGCAGGTTCAGGGCCAGGCAGGCGATGATGTCGACGCCCGCGTAGACGAGCAGGTTGACCGCGTAAAAGGTGTTCATCCCGCCGCCGCCAGCGCGCCGCGTTTGGCCAGCAGTCCCTGCGGGCGGAGCACCATGACCAGGACGAGGATGCCGAAGGCCACGACCTCCTTGTACTGGGGCGACCAGGCAGCGGCGCTCAACTCCGTGATCATGCCGATGAGAACAGCCCCGATCATGGCGCCGTAAGGTTGCCCGGCTCCGCCCAGCACGGCCGCGGCCAGGACGGTGATGAGGAAGGTCGCGCCGTTGGCGATTGCGAACGAGTCGGAGTCGAGAGCCGCCACGACGCCGGCCAGCCCGCAAAGCGCCCCGGTGATCAGCCAGACCGCGTCGATGACGCGCTGGGTCGGGATGCCGCAGTTGCGGGCCAGGGTGGGATTGGCCGCGGTCGCGCGCATCGCCTTGCCCAGGCGCGTGTAGGTGAGGAGGGCATGGATGGCGAGCATGAGCACGACGGCGATGCCGATGATGATGAATTGATCCCTCGTGAGGGCAATCGACCCCCAACGGATGAGGCGGCCCGGATCCTCCTGATAGGAAACCGGGAAGTAACCGACGATCGGGAGCAGCAGGTTGGCGATCATCAGGGAGACGGCCAGGGAGACGATGACCATCCCAAGGTGCGAGGTGCCCTTGCGGAGGAACGGCGCGTAGAGGATCCGGTTCAGCAGGAACGAGAACACGGCGCCGAACAAGGCGCCTGCGGCCATGCCGACCCAGATCGTGAAACCGGCCCGGTTCAGGTAGTAGGCGACATACGCCGAGGAGATCATCACCTCGCCGTAAGCGAGGTTGATCATGTTCGTGATCCCGAACTGCATCGTGAATCCAACCGCCGCGATGGCGATCACCGACATGCTCACCAGGCCGAAGCCGAACGCCGCTACGAAGAGGTCCACGGCGCTCGACTCCTGTGCGTGTTGCCTGTGACTAGCTTCCGCCTGCCGCGAAGATCCTCGAAGTCTGGTCCGGGGTCAGCTGCCCGACCGTGACTTCACCGCCATCCTTGTCATAGCCGACCAGGATGTAGCCGGACTGCGAGTTGTTCCATTGGTTGAAGTTGTTCTGGCCCCCGGCCCCCTCGAAGCGGATGGACTTGCCGGCCTTGAGCGCCGCCACTCCGTCCTTGTAGGTGTTGACGACCATCGCGCCGCTCGTGCCGTTGGCGATGTCGATGATCTTGGGGTTGTAGACGGTGGGGTCCGAGCTGTTGGTAGCGACCATGGCCAGCGCGGTCATGATGATCCCGTCGTAGAGGTGCAGGGTGGATCCACGCTGCTTGTACTTCGGGGCGTCCGCAAACTGCGACGCTGACGCGTTGAGGTTGGTCAGGAACTCCGCATACGCCGCCCCGGAGAACGTGTATCCGAGGTCGACCCCCGCGTAGTACTTCAGGAGATCGTTGAGGCCGATGGCGTCACGGACCTGCTGGAACCACTCGGGGTCGATGGTGGCGGAGCTGCCTATGAACGGGATCATCTGCCCGTTGTTCTGTGTCTTGACTTCCTTCAGATAGGTGCCGGCCGAGCCGAGGGCCTCAGTGAAGATGACGTCAGGGTGCGAGGCGAGCATGGCCTGGACCTCGGTCCGGTATGAGGGCGCGCCGAGGTGGATCGGCTGGTTGATCGCGATGGTCCCGCCCAGTTTCGTGAACGCGTTCGTGGCCGGCTGGACGAAGGCCTGGGAACCGATGTCGTCGCCGAACACCAGCGCTGCCCTCTTGTAGGCGGCGTGACCGGGCCCGAAAAGGGCGCTGCCCACCATGGCGTAGGCGTCATAGACGTCCGCGGGCACAAGCCGGTGGAAATACTTGAGCGGGGTCTTGTTGAACTCCGATTGGCCCGTCATGCAGAACATCGGGATGTGAGCGCGGTCGATGATGGGCACAACCGTCGAAGCCTCGTCAGACGTGCAGCCGATCGCCGCCATCAAGCCCGAGGTGCTGGCGACCATCTGGTTGGCTGCCGGCACGGCGTCGGCCGGCTCTCCGCGGGTGTCGAACTTCGAGCAGCTCAGCATGCGGCCGCCGACGCCGCCGTTATTGTTGATGGAGAGCGCCGCCGGCAGGCACGCAGCGTAGTACGCCGGGCCAAGACCGGCGTCTGCGCCGGTGAAGGGCGCGATGACCCCCACCGTCAGCGCCCCGGTGCCGAGCCCGTTGCCGGTCGGGGTGCTGCCGCCGCACGCGGCCAGTAGCAGTACGGCGCCGACGGCGAATACGAATCGTGACGGCATGAACCTGCTCACAATCGTTCCTCGCTCCCTAGTTGTAAGGCTCACAGAATTAATCCACCGGAGGTGGGGATTGTCGACATTATTAGCGATAATCTAGCCGATGGCAAGGAGCGAGGTTCGGGGGCCCGCGCCGGCGCCCGAGTTAGGCCTCGACGTCTACCGGCGCCTGAGAGAGGGAATCATCGCCGGGCGCTTCCAGCCCAACGAGCGCCTGGTCGAAGCAAACCTGTCCAGGATGCTCAACGCCGGCCGCACCGCCGTCCGCGCCGCCCTCGTCCGGCTCGACCAGGAGGGGCTGGTGACGCGCGAGCACAATCGCGGCGCGCGCGTGCGTCTCGTCTCGGACCAGGAAGCGCTCCAGATCGAGGAAGTCCGCGCCGCCCTCGAACGCCTGCTGGCGCGCCAGGCCGCCGCCAAGTCGACTGCGAGCGACATCCGGGAGCTGAGGCACGTGCTGGTCGACATGCGCAAGCGGTTGAGCAACGGAGACGCGATCGGCTACTCGGAGCTGAACCCAAAGTTCCATCAGCTGATCTGGGCCACCGCGCGCAACCCGACCGCGGGCCGGCTGGTCGGCACGCTCAAGTCGCAGAGCTTGCGGTTCCAGTACCAGACGATGCTGCGGCCAGGCAGGCCCCAACGTTCGCTGCGCGAGCACGAGCTGATCTTCAGCGCCATCGTCGCCCACGATCCGGAGGCCGCCGATGCGGCGATGCGGGACCACCTCGACGAGGTGATCGAGACATTGCGATGGGCGATCGGCCACAAGAGCGGGCCGCCGCAGTGGCTACCCGACTGAGCGCTTCTCCAGGAGCTTGACCGAGGCGTAGAGAGTCCGGAGGTGCGGGACCGGGATGCCGAGCCGGTCGCCCAGCTCCACGACGGACCCGGTCAGCGCGTCGATCTCCATCGGCCGGCCCGCCTCGAGGTCCTGCAGCATCGAGGTCTTGTGGTCGCCCACGCGGGCGGCGCCTTTGATCCGCTGCTCGATGGACACCGAAACCTCGATCCCGAGGCGCCGCGCCACCGCATCGACCTCCTGCATGGCCGACCGAACCACCTCCGCGACCAGCGGCGATTGCGCCATGTCGCCGAGGGTCGCGCGCGTGAGGGCGCTCAGCGGATTGAAGACGGCGTTGCCCAGCAGCTTCAGCCACAGCTCGGCGCGGATGTTCGGCTGGACCGGCGCCTTCAACCCCGCGCTCATGAGCGCCCGAGAGAGCTCGACGCAAC